>Ga0156012_1172_pt6 | contig 11085 bp, 17 predicted proteins | sample RifCSPlowO2_02_FD_107666 | JGI IMG/M metagenome (GOLD analysis project Ga0156012, IMG submission 107666) | Gammaproteobacteria bacterium RIFCSPLOWO2_02_FULL_61_13
CGTGGATGTCATCGAGGCGGGCTTCCCAGTAGCCAGCCCCGGGGACTTCGAGTCCGTGCAGGCGGTGGCGCGGGTCATTCGCGACAGCACCGTGTGCGGTTTGGCCCGCAGCGCGGACAAGGATATCGATGCCGCCGCCGAGGCGCTCAAACCTGCGCCGTCGTTCCGCATCCACACCTTTATCGCCACCTCGCCGATTCACATGGAGCGCAAGCTGCGCATGCAGCCGGACGACGTCGTGGCGACGGCAGTGCGCGCCGTGAAGCGGGCGCGCAATTTCACCGACGATGTTGAATTCTCCCCGGAGGACGCCGGCCGTTCCGAGCTGGATTTCCTCTGCCGCGTTGTGGAGGCGGTCATCGACGCCGGCGCGACCACCATCAACATCCCGGACACGGTCGGCTACACGGTGCCGCACCAGTTCAGCGAAACCATCCGGCAGTTGCTGGCGCGCGTACCCAATGCCGGCAAGGCGGTCTTCTCCGTGCATTGTCACAACGACCTCGGCCTGGCCGTGGCCAATTCCCTCGCGGCGGTGCTGGCCGGCGCGCGCCAGGTGGAGTGCACCATCAATGGCCTCGGTGAACGGGCTGGAAATGCCGCGCTGGAGGAGATCGTCATGGCGGTGCGCACACGCCGCGACGTATTTCCCTGCGACACGCGCATCGACACGCGCGAGATCGTGCACTGCTCGCGGCTGGTATCCAATATCACCGGCTTCCCGGTGCAACCCAACAAGGCCATCGTCGGCGCCAATGCCTTCGCGCACGAATCCGGCATCCATCAGGACGGCGTCATCAAGAGCCGCGAGACCTATGAAATCATGCGCGCCGAGGACGTGGGCTGGAAATCCAACCGTCTGGTGCTCGGCAAGCATTCGGGACGCAATGCCTTTCGCACGCGCCTGCATGAACTGGGCGTGGAGTTCGACAGCGAGGAGGTCTTGAACACAGCGTTTGTGCGTTTCAAGGATCTGGCCGACAAGAAACACGAGATCTTCGACGAGGACCTGGAGGCCATCGTCGCCGACAGCATGCACCAGACCGCCAACGAGCGCATAAAACTGGTGGCGATGAAGGTCATCAGCGAGACTGGGGAGACCCCGTCCGCGCAGGTGACCCTGTCCATTGACGGCGAGGAACGGCCCGGCACGGCGCAGGGTGATGGCGCCGTGGACGCGGTCTTCCGCGCCATTGAGGATGTGGTCTCCAGCGGCTGCCAGTTGTTGCTGTACTCGGTGAACAACATCACCGGCGGCACCGATGCCCAGGGCGAGGTGACCGTGCGCGTGGATCGCGCCGGCCGCGTCGTCAACGGCCGTGGATCCGACACGGATATCATCGCCGCGTCCGCCAAGGCCTATGTGAATGCCATCAACCGGGCCATGGACCCCACCGTGCGCGCACATCCGCAAATATGAGTCTGAATCCACAGCAACTGCGCTATCTGAAGCTCATGGACATTGACGTCTATGTGCCGCGACATGGCGTGCCGGTGGCTGCGGCGATCCAAGCCGCGGCAACGCTGCCGGCACGGGCCGTGGAACTGGCTGCGCCGGTGTTGCCTGCGTCGGAACAGGACACGTGGGAGGAACTGCGCTCGGCGGTACCGGCATGCACCCGCTGTGGATTGCACAAGGAACGCACCCAGACGGTGTTCGGCGTCGGCAACCCGCGCGCGCAATGGATGATCATCGGCGAGGCGCCGGGCGCCGAAGAGGATCGGCAGGGCGAGCCTTTTGTCGGTCGCGCCGGGCAGTTGCTGAACGCCATGCTGGCTGCCATCGGCCTGAAACGGGAAGAGGTGTACATCGCGAATATCATGAAGTGCCGACCGCCGCAGAATCGCGACCCGAAGCCGGAGGAGGCCGCCGCCTGCGCGCCATTCCTGCAAAAGCAGATCGAACTGGTGCAGCCGCGCATCATCCTGGCGCTGGGGCGCATAGCGGCGCAGAACCTGCTGCACACCGACACGCCCATCGGCCGCATGCGCGGGCAGCGTTATGAGTATCCGGATCCAAAAGTGCCGGTGGTGGTTACCTATCATCCGGCCTATCTGCTGCGCTCGCCCATGGAGAAGCGCAAGGCCTGGGCGGATCTGCAAATGGCCATGGCCATACTGCGCGAGCAGGCATGAGCGCGGTACTGAAGAGCGCCGCGGTCGCGGTGCGGCCCATGCGGGAGCCGGACCTGGACCATGTCCTCGCCATTGAAAAGCGCTGCTATGAATTTCCGTGGTCGCGCGCCATCTTCGAGGATTGCCTGCGTGTCAGTTACAGCTGCTGGTTGCTGGAGTGGGAGGGTGTCGCTGCCGGGCATGCGGTCATGTCCGTGGCCGCGGGCGAGGCGCATATCCTCAATCTTTGCATTGACCCGCCGTTGCATCGGCATGGACTCGGCCGGTTTCTGCTCGACCGCATGCTCGAACTGGCCGCCGACCACCGGGCGCAGGTGATATTTCTCGAGGTGCGGCCGTCGAACCTGGCAGCGCAGCGGCTTTACCAGGGCGCCGGGTTCAACGAGGTGGGCGTGCGGCGCAATTATTATCCGGCGCGTGTTGCGCGCGAAGACGCCATGATCATGGCGCGGCAATTTTCATGAAGCAAACATGACCCCCAAACCTGAATTTCCAACGCTGGAGTCCTGCGTCGGCAACACGCCGCTGGTGCGCCTGCAGCGACTGCCGGGGCGGACCACCAATATCCTGCTCGCCAAGCTGGAAGGAGACAACCCCGCGGGTTCAGTGAAGGATCGGCCCGCCTTGAGCATGATCCGGCGCGCCGAAGGGCGCGGGGAGATCAAGCCGGGCGACACGCTTATCGAGGCCACCAGCGGCAACACCGGTATCGCGCTGGCCATGGTCGCCGCCATCCGCGGTTACCGCATGGTCCTGATCATGCCTGAGCACATGAGCGCGGAACGGCGCGCGGCGATGCGCGCCTATGGCGCGGAGATCGTGCCGGTGACAAAGCAGGAGGGCATGGAAGGCGCCCGTGATCTGGCCGAGAAGATGGAGCGCGAGGGAAAAGGCAGGGTGCTGGACCAGTTCGCCAACCAGGACAATCCGCGCGCCCATTACGAGACCACCGCTCCCGAGATCTGGCGCGCCACCGGGGGTGCGATCACTCATTTTGTCAGCGCCATGGGTACCACCGGCACCATCATGGGCGTATCGAAGTTCATGAAGGAGAAGAATCCGGCGATCCGGATCGTCGGCGTCCAGCCGGCGGGCGAGGAGAGCATCCCCGGCATCCGGCGCTGGCCGGAGGCTTATTTGCCGAGGATATTTGATCGCCAGCGCGTGGATTCCATCATTGACATCACGCCCGCGGAGGCAGAACACATGACCCGGCGCCTGGCGGAGGAGGAGGGCATCTTCGCCGGCATCTCCTCCGGCGGCGCCATTCACGCGGCGTTGAAGCTGTCCGCGGAAGTGCAGAATGCCGTCATCGTCACCATCATCTGCGATCGCGGCGACCGCTATCTCTCGACTAACGTCTTCCCTGCCTGATTACTTCCCGCGCGGCGCGACAAACAGTGTTTGCAGCGCGCGGCCGAAGGCGCCCTGATCGTCAAACAGGACTGTCTCGGTGATGCCGATACCGTCGGGGTCCAGCGTAGTCTTCGACGACATACCCACCCATTCGGACCCGGGGTGACGCGTCATGACCACGGTGAGGTCCACCGGCACAAAGGTCCATTCCGTGAATGGCAGTTCCGCGCTGATCCCGTTTGCTGCATCCACGGCGATCAGCGTCCGCTCCAACCCGGTCAGTGGATTTCCCGCCACCAGCGGAATGCGGCAGCGCGTCCATACCGTGCCCGGACCGAGCCGGTCGAAACCCCCGTCGGCGAAGCGCCATTCCACGGCGTCTCCATAGGGGAAGCGGTCTGCGCCGGGAAATTGCGCGATGGTCTCGTGCTCCGGCCGCGCCGGGACGGAGAACACCGGCGCCACAGCGGGACTGCGCCCTGCCTCCGCGAGCAGGTGCCAGGCGGTGGCGCGCATCAAAATGCGCGCGCCGGATCGCAGTGTCGCGGTGGACAGCTGGATACGGCTGCCGGTACGCAGGATTTCGGATTCCACCGCCAGTTCCACAACCGGCACCGCGCCGTAAAAATCGATCGTTATACGCGCGAGACGCGCACCGGCAGGGCCTCCCAGTTGTTGCAGCGAGTGTCCGAGCAATGCGGCCGGCGGGCCGCCATGCTGCAGGCCCGGATCCCACGGACCGGTGGTGGCGCGGTTGGAGTCATACACACCGGGGGCGCGGCGTGTGTAAAACGACGCAATTTCAGCGGCAGGCGGGGCTGCGTTGGACATACGGAATAATGACGAAGGACTTTACCCCGGCGACGTCAGCTTCAGCCCGACTATGCCGGCAACGATGAGTGTGATGCTGGCAAGGCGCGCCGCGTGCGCCGGTTCATTGAACAGCACGATGCCGAGAATGGCAGTGCCCACCGCGCCGACGCCCACCCACACGGCGTAAGACGTGCCCACCGGCAGCGTCTTCATGGCCAGCCCCAGCAACCAGAGGCTGATTGCCATCGCGATCACCATCCATACCGTCGGCCACAGGCGCGTGAAGCCTTCCGAATATTTCATGGCGATGGCCCAGGCGATCTCAAACAATCCGCCCAGGATCAGGAACAGCCAGGCCATGGTGCCGGTGTTAATCATCGCACTGCGCCCGGATCGAAATGCGGATTTTCAATGATGCCGAAGCGGTTGCCGAAGGGATCCAGTACCGCCGCAACCTTGATCCCGCCGCCGACGTCGGTCACCGGTTGCAGCGCGGCGGCGCCCAACGCAACCAGTCGCTGAAATTCCGCCGCGGCATCATCCACACCCCACAACGGTTGCGGGCCGGCCCAGCTGGGTTCCCCGACCGGGATCAGCCCGAGCTCGAAACCCCCCACGGAAAAGCCGACGTAAAATGGTTCATCGAAGTAGGGTTTCATGCCCAGCACCTGTTCGTACCACGCTTTCGCGCGGACCAGGTCCGGCGCTGGATAAATCGCGGTGCGCAAGCCGAGGATCATCCAATGTCCCCTGCACCCAGGGTATCCATGCCCACGTGCCGCCTCCATTCCCGGATCTCGGCTACGTGCGACGCGTCGTGCTGATGCAGAAACAACGGCATGTCGCACAATGACACCGGGCCGACGCCCACTTGGGTCCCCTCGCGCACCCAGTTCGCGGCCGGCACGGCGGCGAGCGTCGCCAGGTTCTCGGCCCGCGCCGCCGCGAAGGCGCGCAGCCCGACTTCGAGGGAAAGTGCGCGGTAATTCCGTTCACGGGCGATGCGGGTACCGTCGAAATCCGGCAGCAGCGGGTTGTGTTCCTGCTGCAACCGCCGGATGCGCAGGCCGAAGCCTTCACGCTCCAGGTCCGCAAGATGCCAGACCTGCTCCACCGGCGAGAAGGCGTCCGCCGGGCCAGGTGTGCGAGCAAGTTCAGAGGACAATCCGGCGCATGTTTCCCGCAGCCATTGCGGCATGCGCGCCAGCGAGGACATGAGTACCGATTGTTCCACTGCCCTGAGCCGGGTGTACTGCATGGGGTTTCAGATTACTCCTGCTTACCGGGACTGCGGCGCACATCGTACCCATTTTCAAACACGTCGCGCTACACGCGGGGTTCCCCAGCCAGCATTTTTTCGTACATCAGCAGGTCCGGCGGCGAGAAGCAGCAAAAGATGACCTCGCGCATGGCGGGGAATCCCGGCGCCGTGGCGCGCACGGTGGCTATCGCGACCTGGGCCGCGAGTTCCGCCGGATAGCCGAATATGCCGGTGCTGATGGCGGGATAGGCAATGCTGAGGAGGCCTCGTTCGCCCGCGATCTCCAGGCAACGGCGGTAGCAGGAGGCGAGCAGTTCCGGTTCCTGCTGATCACCACCCTGCCAGCGCGGCCCCACCGTATGAATGACGTGACGCGCAGGGAGCCGGTACGCGCCGGTGATCTTTGCGTCACCGACGGCACACCCGCGCAGCCCGCGGCATTCCTTCAGCAGGTCCGGTCCGGCGGCGCGATGAATGGCGCCATCAACGCCACCACCGCCAAGCAGCGACGTGTTCGCCGCATTGACGATGGCATCCACCGCCAGGGTGGTGATGTCCGCCTGCAGTGCGCGCAATATGGTCATTTGATTATTTTCGCCCGCCGCCTATGCGGGCATCGCTGTCAGCAATACGTTTCCTGAGCGCGAGGCGCATGATCGGCCGGGTCTCCGAACGCCGCGCTACTTCCCGGAATCCCGCGCGGCGAAACGCTGAAGCAAGCCCGGTCCACGCGAAGACATCGGGTACCGTGCGGGTGCGGGGTTCGACGGGATAGCCTTCCACCAACGTGGCGCCCCGGGCGCGCGCATGGTCAGCAGCGGCCCGCAACAATTGTGCGCTGACACCGGCGCGACGGAACGGGCGGGCGATGAACAGGCACGTTATCGACCAGACCGGTTTTTCATCCACCCTGGCCAGCACCCGCGAGCGTTCCAGTGACGGATATACCTGTCGCGGCGCGACGGCACACCAGCCGATCGGTTTGCCACCGGCGTACGCGAGGAAGCCGGGTGACTCACCGGCAGCGACGATTTTCCGCAAGGCATTCCGGTTACGGCGGCCCTTGCGCGCCTCGAACTCGGTGCGCTTCAGGCGCCACACCATGCACCAGCAACCACCGCAGGCCCCGCGCTCTCCAAACAAATCTTCCAGGTCCGCCCACCGCGCCGTTGTCAGCGGCGCGAACTTCAGCGACAACTTGTCACGGGCGCTTCGCTTCATCGTCACCACTGGCTATTTCGGTATTTCAATTTCCAGCGCGACACGGAACTCTTCCAATTTCGCATGGTAGTCCTTCGCGTCACCGTAGGGCAGGAACCGCTCATAACGCGCGTTGGCGCCAAGCACGCGGTGGGCATGCTTGATGGGACAGAAATACTGCTCCGTGCGCATCGCTATCTCGAAGGTATAGGCGAGGAGGCCATTGGCATAGGCGCAGTAGGTGCAATGAAACCGCTCAAAAAAATTGAGGTACTCCAGGTGCCACCGATCGAAGATGATGTAATCGGCGCGCCTGGCCTTTGCGATACGGTAGATTGGAAAACACAGTGCCTGGTAAATCGTTACGTACAGATCCAGAAACAGCAGCGGCAACGCCAGGCTGTAGATGATCGGCCCGGTGATGAAATTCTGCGGCCGGTCAGTGACGATCCAGCGCAACAGCCCCCGTTTCAGTTTGCGATGGGACTCCCGGATGGCGGTCTCAAACTCGATACGTTTCCCCCGAACGTGGTAGAAAAGTTGCACCTCCTGCTCACGCAGCGCGAGGCGCAGGTCGTCTTCAAGGGCGGTGATCTGCGCCAACAGGTCTCCGATTTTCGCGTTCAATGGCCGGCCCCGCCGCTGTGACCGTCATCCACGGGTTGCCCGCTGATGATCTTTCGCCCCGTGAACATCGCGGAAATGATGTTCCCTATTTCTCTTCCCATGGAAGTTCTCCTTTTCCACCCCGGAAATGCGAACCACCGGGATTATCACTTCACCAACTGGAGTCTAAACCCAAAGACAGGCAATCGCTCCTGCATGAAGTCCAGATCCTTCGAGCGCTCAAAGCCCAATCTTTCGTAAAGCCCCCATGCGACCTGCATTGCCTGCGTCGTGTGCAAGACAACTTGCGAGTGTCCTTTTGCACTTGCCAGCTGGATACAGGCATTGGTCAAGGCCTTGCCTGCACCCATCTTTCGCGCCTTTGGACTCACCCCTAAAAGACGAATGCCAGATGCATTCTTTACCGTCGTTGCAGTGCCCCCGGAACCATATTCGGCCATATCGCCGAAATATACGATGCCGCCAACCAGTTCACCCGCAGGGGATATCGCGACCAGGACTTTTGCATCCTTCTTGGCGGTAAAACTCCCGATATTGGCCAGCATCCGGTAATAACCAGGCTGCTCGTCCGGAGTCGGAAAACCCTCGAGCGATGAATATACGCCGACCAATAACCGGCCCAGTGCTTCAAACTCTTCCTTGCGAATTTCACGAATATCAAGGGTCGTGTTCATTTTTTCCTTAAGGAACGTCCGGTTATCAGGCTCAGGAAAACCATCCTGTCCTGAATGAAACGCCGACCACGACAAACAGTACAGAAATCATGGTGACGGGGATGATGTGCCAGGCCAGCGCTGTGAGATTCTCCTCTGACAGTCGCGGAATGATCCTTAAACGGGCGTCGACCGCAAAGGCGATGGTTAATGTCAGCAGGACGAGCTTGGCGCCAATCAATCGTGAAATCGGATCGTCAAAAACCAGCCATTGACTCATGTCCGGAACGACCCGGTGCGCGAGCCAGATCCCGGTGGCGACCTGGATTAGCAAAGCGGGTATGCCAATCCGCTCGTAGGCCGATTCAAACCGCAAGAGTTCGGCGGGAGAGCGCTGCTTGAGTACGCGCGGCAATACGGTCAGCGCCAGTACCAGGTGTCCCCCGGTCCAGACGGTTGCCGCCAGAATGTGCAGTAGCAGGAGTGTTCCGTACATGGGCCCTCTTATCACACCCCGCGTATGCGCCTGGCGGTGCTGTTCAGATACCGGGCAACGAGGGCTAGGAGCCCTCCCAGGGCCGCAAGTGCGGCAACCAGCATCATAAACAATCCCAGCAGGACACCGAAGTCGTGCTCAATCCCTGAAAAGGGACCGGATGGCACATGGCTGGCCTTCGCCTCACGTGCCCACATGAACTGAAAGACGCCAAATCCCGCCAGCACCAGTCCCGCCGCCAGCGTGGCAACCGCTGCCCACACTTTTTCGTGAACGGCGCGATGTATGACAACGATCAGCACTGGACCAATCAAAAGCGCAAGCCAGCAAATATCATCATCCACGCCAAGGCGTTGCTGAAGCGCAAACCGCTCGTAGACGATGCCGACGCCGGCGAACGCAACACCCGAGACCGCCAACGCAATGAGTCCCGATGACAGCCACCGGATAATACGGGTCAGGATTTGCATTTGAGCCAGGAGCGACGAATGACGCCCTAGAGACCCCGCGTCAATTCCAGGTACGCGACTCTTAGTAGAAACCAGAGGCACGGCGAAGCAGCCAGGGCCGTTGCCACAAGGAGAGAGGTCGCGTGTTTTCCCTTGCGCCACTCGATACCCCACAACGTGACGCCAACCAAACCCATTACGACACTGAAGCCAATCAATATGGGGCCCACCGCCACGGCCAATCCCCACCCGCCCCAACCTTCAACGCGGGAGATTTCCCACAAAGCCGCCACGAGCAGCACTGGCGGCAATGGTGAAACGGCCTTGAATATTTGATGGACCCGCAAGAGTGCCAACTCCCTTTCAGGCGATGGTTGCGTGACCGCAGCGCCTGCCCGTGCCCGAGCCATGCTCATTCATCGCGACTCTCCATGTGAAAGGTGTGGAGTATGCGGTGCGCGACCGGAGCGAGAATCACCCCTGCGACGAGGATGACAACCAAGCCGCAGTAAAGTGCATACAGTCCCGCAAAAAGCTTGCCGCCAAAGGTGACCGGTGGATTCACAGGGCCCATACCACCGAGGAGCATGGATGCGTCCAGGAATGAGTCGATCCAGTTCAGACCCTCAAGCGCGTGATACCCGGCCATGCCGATGAACAACGAAACGGTGATAAGCACGAGCGCAATGATGCCGCTATGGGCCAGCCGCACCAGGAACTGGTGCGGAGGAATTACGGGCTGAGCGCGATGCTCGAAATCCGGAAGCAGCCTTTTCACTGGTCGCCTGACATTTGAGCTCTGGGCAAGGCCCGTCAGGGACGTCGGCCCGGCAGCGAATTGTGAGGTGCCCGCCGCACGTTGATTATTCCCTGATTTCTGCCTCAACGAGTTTTGCGAGTAGTACGAGCGACTCCTGCCAACCGAGGTAACACATCTCGACGGGAATTACGTCCGGGATAGCTTCCTGAACCACATTCAACTCGGTTCCACAGGACACCGCCTTCAGTGAAACCGACACCTGTATGACGCCGGGAAGGTTTGGGTCCTCGAATTTATCCGTATATCGGATCAATTCGTTTGGCGCCAGTTCGAGGTATTCGCCACCAATTGGAGGGCTCCATTTTACCATCGCATCGGCATTGAGGAACGCGCGATAAACCCGTTCCGGTGGTGCGCGCAGGACGCGGTGGAGACGAACAGTGTTGGTTGCCATGGTTCTTTATCTCCTGTCCCTGTTGGCTTTCAGAATCTGTTGTTAAAAGGACTTGCTTGGATTCTTCCCGATGTCTTTGGTCGCCCAATGTTTGAGCAGCGCGTTTTGCCAAAGGCAACTACGCTCCACGCAATGTCAGGCATCTTTTTTTTGGCTGTTTACTGGCAAGTCAATCCACACAGGCTCGAATCAGGCTCATCGAGCGCTCTACTTCCCGCGCCAGCCAAAAGCGGCAAAACCAGGCTGCTCCCGCAATGGTTAGAACCATGACTGCGTGCTCGATTCGCCACAAAGGCCGGCCCCCGGTATTTGCCAGGACAACAAGGGAAACGCCCATGATTAGTATAACGACCATCACGCTGGCAACCGGATCGCAGAAAAGAATCCTTATCCGGGATCCCTGCGCGGAAGGCGTGATCCATCCGCGCAGGGGGGCCTTGTAGTAACGTGAGTGGGGATCGTCGCCGATGGATTCCACTATGCGGCGGATCTTGAAGCGGCCGCCGCCCCCCCAGCCGATAAAATCAGGATTTTCCGGCGGATTCACCGGCTTAAAACACAAGACTTCCCAAAGTGTGCGTCGCGTCCGGACGATGGTACCAAGCCGCTTCTCGACTTCGGCTGGGGGCACCGGGGCCTCATGCGTCACAATTTCGTAAAAGAACGACATATCAAAACCATTCAATAAACATTGGAAACTTTACATCAGCCTCGTTCAATACATTCATCGCGCCAAATGTTCTTGCCAAGACGCGCGCTTTAGCGCGGAGAGTTCCTTCGAAAGAGTGGACACCCATTGGTTAGTTGCATGCCCGTTCGAACTCGATGGGGGATGGATATCCCAACGAAGAGTGTAGTCTCACACGATTGTAAAAGTCGA
>Ga0156012_1181_pt1 | contig 10968 bp, 9 predicted proteins | sample RifCSPlowO2_02_FD_107666 | JGI IMG/M metagenome (GOLD analysis project Ga0156012, IMG submission 107666) | Gammaproteobacteria bacterium RIFCSPLOWO2_02_FULL_61_13
CACGCGGGTCGGGGTCATGCAGATCCTCAACAAGAAGACCGGATCCTTTGGTTCCGGCGACAAAAATCGTCTGGTGGCGCTGTGCGCTCAGGCGGCGGTTTCGATAGAAAATGCCCAGCTTTTCGGGCAGGTGGACGCGGCCCGCGTCTACAATGAAGGCATCCTTCGCAGCATGAGTAACGGCGTGGTCACGATGGACGCTTCCTTGACCGTCACCAAAGTGAATCAGGCGGCGGCACGTATCCTGCGCAAGACCGAGGAGAACCTGCAGGGAAAGACCGCGCAGGAAGTCCTCGGCGAGCGCAATGACTGGATCCTCAAGAGCCTCGCGAAGGTCCGCTCGTCGGGCAAGACCGACATCACCGTGGATACCGACTTGCTGCTCGACGGTGGCGAGGCGGTGTCGCTCAATCTCACCGCCGTGCCGCTGGTCACATCCCAGGACCAGCCTATCGGCTACATGCTGGTGTTCGAGGATATCAGCCGGGAAAAGCGGCTTCGCAACACCATGTCGCGCTACATGAGCAAGGCGGTGGTCGACCAGCTCCTCGACAGCGGCGACGCCATGCTGGGGGGCACCGGCCGCGAAGTCAGCGTGCTGTTCTCCGATATCCGGGACTTCACCGGGATTTCCGAGCGCCTTGGCGCCCGTGAAACGATCGTCATGCTCAACGAATATTTCACCGACATGGTCGACATCGTATTCGCGCATAACGGGATTCTGGACAAATACATCGGCGATATGATCATGGCGGTGTTCGGGTCGGTGATGGCCAACGATGGCGACGCCGACGACGCGGTTGAAGTGGGCAACAGGATGATGGTGGGCCTGCGCGCCCTGAACGAGCGCAGGCTGCGAACCGACCGGAATCCCATCAATATCGGAGTGGGAATCAGCACCGGGCACGTGGTGGTGGGCAACATCGGCTCGCCCAAACGCCTCGAATACACGGTGATCGGGGATCGCGTGAACCTCGCCGAGCGCCTCGAGTCCGCCAACAAGTATTACGGCACCAGTGTCCTGCTGTGCCAGTTCACCGCGAGCAAGCTGCGGCGGCCGGCTCTGTTGCGGGAAATCGATTACATACGGGTGCGCGGATTGTCGCAGCCGCTGGCGGTGTTCGAAGCGCTGAATCACCACACCGACGAGAGTTTTGTACGGCGCGCCGAAGTGCTGCAGGCCTACGCCGAAGGGCTGCGGCGCTACCGGCAACGCGACTGGGCGCACGCGGCGATTTGCTTCCGTACCGCGTTACTGGCCAATCCGCAGGACAAGCCATCGCGCGTGTTCCTGGATCGTTGCCAGTCTTACATGGAGGCGCCGCCTGCGGAGAGCTGGGATGGCGTGTGGATGGTGGGGCAAAACTGAGAACTGGTACGGCCTTCAAGATGGTTCAGTCTTCGTTGAGGCCGAACTTTTCCACGAACCCTTTGGGGTCGAGCGCCTGACCCCGGTAATCGGCCTGCATGGTGTCGCAGCCCAGTTCCTTGAGCCGGCCCGCCGCCGCGTCGTCCGCGACGCCGACGGCGACGACGTCGAGTCGCAGGTGGTGGGCGAGTTCGATGATCGACTGCAGGATGCGCTCGGATTTCGGCGCACCGGCCAGATCGCCTGCCGCCGAAACGTCGATCTTGATTTCCTGAAAGGGCAGGGTTGCCAGCCAGAACAGCGATGAGAGCGCCACGCCGGCATCGTCGATCGACAGCTTTACCCCGATCTCTTTCAGCCGGCCGAGGGTTTCCCTCGCCACGGGCTCTTTGCCCAGCACCGAAGTCTCGCCGATCTCCAGATTGAGCCTGCCCGCCCGCAGGCTCCAGGTGCCCAGCGCACGCTGCACCACGTCGGGAAGCTCGGCGTGCAGCAGTGCCCGCGCCGGAAGCTTGACCGCGATGCGCAAGTCCAGTCCGGCGCTGTAGCGGAATTCCGAGATGTTACGCAGCGCGCGATTCAGTATTGAGGAGACCAGATTGGTGACCACACCGGCTGATTCCGCCGCCGCGAACGCCTGCCCCACGTCAATCATGCCGAGCGTGGCGTCGCGCCAACGCAGCAGGCATTCCGCGCCCATGATCTGGCCCAGGCGCAAATCGTACTGCGGCTGAAACACCAGGTCGAGCGCGTCCTCCGCAACAGCCGTGCGCAGCCGGTTCTCGTAGAGAAGCTTCGATGCCGCCGGGTTGTCGCGGTCTTCCGCGTATTCCGCTATACGGCTGGTCAGGCTGTGCGCGACGACGCTGGCATTCTTGGCTCGCTGCAGCAGGATTTCCGCCTGATCACCGTGCGCCGGGTACATCGCGATCCCGATCGCGGCACTGGCAAAAATTTCCTCGTCGCCGATCCAGAACGGCGCGTTCAGCGCGCGCAGCGATTTCTCCGCCGCCAGCAGCGCAACGGCGGGATCCTCGACGCCGGACAGGACGCAGGCGAAATCATCCCGGCCCATCTCGCCGACAATATCGCCCGGGCGGACCACGTCGGCGCGCAGCAATGCGGCTACCCGGCTGCGCACGGCATCGCCCACGTGGTAACCCCACACGGCATCGATGCGGTCGATCACGCCGCACTCGATAAGCAGCACGGCGAGGTTCCGGCCGTCCGCTTGCCGTTCCGCTATTTGACCGCGCAGCAACTCGATAAACGGGATGGTATCGGCGGCGGAGGCGTGCGGAGCTTCCGCCGGTTCGGCGGCGTCCGCCTCGCTCACAGGAACAGTTCTCGCGGATCGATTTTGACCGAGTCGGACTCCAGCGTGCGCTGGATCCGATAGGGCTCGTCCGGACTGACCTTGGGATCCTTCATCAGGTCAAGCATCCGGTAGGGCATGATCGCGACGCCCTTGGCGTCCTTCACAATCATGATGCGCGGTTTCATGCGACGCACCATGTTCTGGGCGATCACGATCGCGACTTCGCCGCTGTTCAGCTCGACCACGCTGCCCACGGGAAAAACGCCGACGCACTGAATGAACTGTTCGACCAGCGCGGCGTGAAACTGCTTCCCGCGCCCCTTGTAAATGATGTTGAGCGCGGTTGCAGGGGGCAGGTTTTCCCCGAACGGATGCGGCGCCGTGAGCGTGTCGTAGGTATCCACGATTCCGGCAATCAGGCCGGAAAGGGCAATGGCATCGCCGCGCAGACCGCGCGGATAGCCGCTGCCGTCGAAACGCTCGTGGTGCAGGGACGCGAGTCCGGGAAGTTCCGGGTGGATGCCGGGCGTGGCGCTGAGAATTTCAATCGAATGGTCAACGTGTGTCCGGTAGAGCTCGATTTCCGCGGCGTTGATGGGCCCGCGCGTGGCGAGTTCGGGAGGCAGCTTGAGTTTGCCCACGTCCTGGAGCAGGCCCAGCATGCCAAGGATCTCCATGCGCTCTTGCGGCAACTGGAGGAAGCGCCCGAAAATGGTCATGGTGACCGAAATTTCCACGGCCCGGCTCAGGGTCGTGCCGGCTTTCTCCTGAAGCTTCATCAGCAACGCCATCGCATCCGGATTGCGCACGACGCTTTCGGTAATCTGCTTGGCAGCCTCATGTGAGCGGGAGCTGTCGATCGAATTGCCGATTTCCACGGCTCGCGAAAGCTCCTTGACGATCACCGTCGTATTTGTATAGGTTTTCTGGGCTCTGGGCAATTCGGCTTCGACACTCGCGGTCTCCTTGTGGACCGTGGTGCCGCGGATTTTCGCGATATCCTCCGCGGTGACCTTGCCAACATCCGGCAGGTCTTCCTTTTCCGGGTCGATGAAGACGCGCTTGCAGTGCTTTTTCAAAGCGTCGACCTGCTTGTCGTTTTTCAGGACAAAGCCCTGAAACATGAAAGGCGTTTCCGTCCACGGCCGGTCGAGCTTCGCGATGTACATCCCGAAGCTCAGTTCTTCAACAGCAATTTCCCTGAGACTCATGTGGTTATGTAAATGTCTGACCAGATAATTGAATTTTCAGCCCTGCGCGAGAAACCGGAAAACAAGCCGGGCCCCCAAGCTGACTACCGGGCGCGGAAGGCATTCGGCGGAACCTGCCAATCTACCTTATTTTAGTTTAGAGCTTACTCCCAACCCGAACCAGGAAGAAATACGCATTAGCGATGCGCAACGCATTGTAAAACGTTCATGCAAATCCGGCGTTCATGGTCCGGGTTCTGCCCGGATCATGAACGCGGGCGGATTTTATCAGGTGGCCTGATTGCGTGACCGGGGGCCGCGGCGACTGCCATCACTCGCCCCCCATCGCGTGCAGCCGCGAACGCAGGGTTTCGATTTCGTCCATCAACTGCAGCGCCAGCGCCGCGCCCGCGAGGTTGACGCCGAGGTCGCGCTGCAAGCGCAGGGCAATACGCGCGCGGCGGATGTTGCGGCCATCGAAGCGCCAGTCGCCGGGTGACAGTCCCACGGCTTCGAGTACTCCTTCATCGACCAGTTCTATGATGATCTGCGCATGCACTGAGCAGGCGTGGCACAGGTCGTCCAGGGTCAGCTCAATCTGTTCCTCGAGGATGCAGATCAGGTGCGGCGAGTCCTTGCTTGTCATGTGGCTACACTCCCATCTCGGCGCGCGGATCGAACGGCAGTTCCTCGGCCATTTTCCGGTACGCGGCCATGGCGGCGCTGCTGTTTGCCGGGGGCAGCGCGATCTGCAGCACCACATACAGATCCCCTGCAGGATTGCCCGGCAGGCCGCGGCCCTTGAGCCGCAGCTTGCTCCCCGCCCGGGACTTCGGTGGGATCCTGAGATCCACTGAACCCTCGGGTGTCGGCGCTTTGACGCTGGCCCCCAATACCGCTTCCCAGGGGGCAACGGGGAGGTCGAGGTACACGTCGCGCCCGTCGGCGCGGTACAAGCGGTGCGGGTGCAACTCCACCTGCAGATACAGATCACCGGGTTTGCCCTCGCCAATGCCGGGACCGCCCTGACCGGCCAAGCGTATGTGCTGTCCGGAGCGTATTCCTTTGGGAATGGCTACGCTGAGCACGCGCTCCCGGGTCACGATGTGTCCCTGCGCATCGAGCTGCGGCACCTTCAGCGTAATGGTGCGAGTGGGGCCGGTGTAGGAGTCCTCCAGGTCTATCGCCACCTTGGCATGATGGTCTTCGCCGTGCAGATTGAAATTGCCGTGACGAGCCTGTCGCGCACCGGCGCCGGCGCGACCGAACAGGGTCTCAAAAAAATCGCTGTGATCGCCTGCGGCCCCGCCGGAGTCGCCACTGCCGCGAAACTCGAAGCCGTCGTCCCAGCCAGGCGGCGGCCGGAACTCCTGGCCGCCTTTCCAGTTGGCGCCGAGTTGATCATAGGCGGCGCGCTTCTCGGGTTCTTTCAGAACCTCATACGCTTCACCGACTTCCTTGAAGCGCGCTTCAGCATTGGCTTCCTTGCTGACATCCGGATGGAATTTCCGCGCAAGTTTTCGGTAGGCGCGCTTGATCTCGTCTTGGGTGGCGTCGCGCTTGACGCCCATGACCTGGTAATAATCCTTGAATTCCATGCTGGCCTTGATTCCAAGCGACGCGGATCGCGACATGACGGCACGATAGCTCGAAGTGTACTCGCCGGCACGCCGCGCCGGTTCTATTGCGGGGCACCGCGCCGATTGACCTGGCGGTTATGGTGCGTTATCGAACAGTGACAATTCGGGGCTGGGTGTAAGCTGACACACAGAGGCAAACGAACAGGTGACGCAAAGGAATTGAACGCAATGGAATGGATGCTTTTTTCCGGTTTGCTGGGCCTGCCTTGGTGGGGCGACGTGCTCGCGGCTCTGCTGCTGACGCACGTCACCATTGCCGCCGTTACGCTCTTCCTGCACCGCAATCAGACCCACCATGCGCTCGACCTGCATCCCTTGGTGAGCCACTTCTTTCGTCTGTGGTTGTGGCTGACAACCGGCATGAGGACGCGGGAATGGGTGGCGGTGCACCGCAAACACCACGCGCGCTGTGAAACCGCCGAAGACCCCCATAGCCCGCAGGTGCTGGGCATCAACCGCGTGCTCTGGGGCGGGGTCTTGCTGTATGTCGACGAATCGGCGCAGCGCGAGACCATCGAGCGTTTCGGCCAAGGCACGCCCGATGACTGGCTGGAGCGCAATCTCTACTCGAAGTACGTCATGTTCGGCCTGACGGTCATGGGTCTTGCCGACGTGGCGCTCTTTGGCATCGTGCCCGGCATGCTGATTCTCCTGGTACAGATCGTCTGGATTCCGTTCTGGGCTGCCGGCGTCATCAACGGTGTCGGTCACTACTGGGGCTACCGCAACTGGTCCACCGACGATGCCAGCACCAACATGTTCCCGCTGGCCGCGCTCATCGGCGGCGAGGAGTTGCACAACAACCACCACGCTCACGCCACCTCCGCCAAGTTCTCCAACAAACCCTTCGAGTTCGACCTGGGTTGGCTCTACATCCGCATACTGGTGTTTTTGGGACTGGCCAAGGTCCGGCACCTGGCGCCGGTGCCACGTTTTATCGCCGCCCGGAGTGAGGCCGATCTGCCGATGCTGCGGGCGGTGATCGAGCATCGCCACGATGTTCTGGCGAATTACCGCGAGTCGTTGATACGCGCCCATGCCGAGGAACTCGCCGCCATGCGCCGTTCGGCGCCGCACGATATGCGCATACTTCGCAAGCTCAAGCGCTGGCTGCTGCGCGACGAGCGGACCCTGCCGGATTTCCAGCGCGCCGAGATCGAGCGGGGACTGTCGATGTCGCCCCGCCTGCGCACGGTGGTTGCGATGCGGCGCGAGCTCGCGGCACTGTGGGCGCGCTCGATGGCATCGCAGGAGGAACTTGTTGGCCGGTTGGCGGACTGGTGCCACCGCGCCGAGTCAAGCGGCATAGCGCCCCTGGCGGAGTTTTCGCTGCGGCTTCGCAGCTACGCCTGAGGCGGGGCCGCGCCGGGACGCGGTTCGACCACTACCGGCCTCCCCATCGCCGTACTTGATCCCGTGCAGGTTGCTCAAGCCATCAATTCAGCTTTTTCGGGTGGAATAACCGGCACCAGCAGATGCGAATCGTATTTGCCCCCGGCGTGGATGACATGCTCGCCGCGGTTGCGCAGCGGTCCGTGCTTCATTTCCGGCCCGCGTTGCTTCGGCTTGTAGGTTTCGCGGCCTTGAACGGTGAGGCGCAGCGATTCGCCGCGGCGAAACAGCGTGCTGGAGGCGAGGATTTCAATCTCTACCGGCACGACCTCGTTTGGTTTCAGCCGCAGCTCGCGCCGGTGCAGGAGCCAGGGCTGGTACGGTGTCGAGCGCTTCGGATCGAGCTCCCGGTGCGAGACCCGCAGCCAGCCCAGCGCAACCGGGCCGTCTTCGAACACCGAGAAGTAACAAAACGGCACCACCTTGCCCGCGGCATCGAGCTTGTCCACGATGATGAAGAGGTCCATGTCGTCGCCCTCGGTTGTCGAGACCCAGAGCTTGAGCTTCATGTGTCCGGTCAGCTCGGTGTCCGCGTCGAAGCGGTGTTCGAGCAGCGCGCGCCCATCGGCGGCGGGATAACGAAGCGCGCCTTCGGCTGCGAGTGGCGCTTTTACCAGTGTGGAGGCGGCGGCGTCGATATGCAGCGGTGTGTACCGCGTTCGCGCCAGCGGCCACCCGGACTCCGCGCGCATGGCGCCGACGTAAAAGCGCTCGCGCACTTCGAGATTCACCTTGGGCCATTTGGAAATTTCATCTCCGGGGGCCTTGAGGAAGTGGTCGAAAAAAATACGCTGCTTCTCGACATTGTCCGGCCGCATGTAATACTCCCACTTCCTGCGGCCGTGCACCTCCAGCCACTTGTGCTTCGAGGACATCTGCTTGTAGCCCTCCAGCGTGCCGCGCGTGTGCAGGCCCTGGTCGGCCCAGCTTGCCACCACATAGGCGGGACAGATGATTTTCGACAGATCCGGCGCTTTCGACTTCCAATAGGCGTCGAAAAACGGATGCTCGTCGATCATCGCCATCACATCCTCGACGCGGCCGCGCGAGTAACAGTTGCCCGCCAGCCAGTGGGGCATGAAGGAAATCTCGGGCATGCCGCCGTGCCTGGCGCGTTCGCGGTAGGAGTCGCTGTAGCCTTCCCAGGGGTTGATGGCCGCCAAGTGCGGGGGCTGCAAGGCGGCCACCTGCCACTGCACGATGGCGAAGTAGGAGACGCCGGCCGCGCCGACCTTGCCGTTGCTCCAGGTTTGCGCGGCGCTCCATTCGATGAGGTCGTAGAAATCGCGCGCTTCATCGGCGGACCAGAAGGTCGCGTCGCCCTCGGAGTTCCACATGCCGCGCGCGTCGGCATTGATGAAGGCATAGCCTTGGCGCGTCCAGTAAAGCGGATCGGGCGTCTCGAAGGCGGCGTACTTCGAAATCCACTCGGCTTTCACGCCGCCGTTGTTCTCGAAGCGTTCGTAGCCGCCCTTGGGCGCCGATTTGCCGTAGGGCGACCAGGCGATGACAGTGGGCAGCTTCCCTTTTGCATTTTCGGAACGAAACAGGTCGATGTAGATCTTCACCCCGTCGCGCATGGCCACCGCCACGTCGCGCTCGATCACCATGCCATCGGCGAGGGTCTTGGCGTAGCCGAAGGGCACTTTGAGGAGCGTATCCGGCGACGTGCCGGGCTTGAAGCGGTATTCGAAAGCGTCCTGGGTCATCGTAGTGTCCTTATCCTTTTACGCACACCACCTGCTTGAGGGTGTGAACGATTTGCGCCAAATCCGACTGATTGTGCATCACTGCGTCAATATCCTTGTAGGCACCCGGAATCTCGTCGATGACATCGCTATCCTTGCGGCACTCGACGCCGCGCGTCTGTGCTTCCAGATCGGCGCTGGTGAAGGTTTTTTTCGCCGCGGTGCGGCTCATGCGCCGGCCGGCGCCATGCGAACAGGAACAGAAGGATTCGGGATTGCCCAGGCCGCGCACGATGTAACTCTTCGCGCCCATGCTGCCGGGGATGATGCCCATTTCGCCCGCGCGCGCGCTGATGGCGCCCTTGCGGGTGATGAAAAGCTTCTCGCCAAAATGGGTTTCCCGCGCGACGTAATTATGATGGCAGTTGACGGCTTCGCCTTCGACATGAAATGGGCCTAGCCGCGGCGACAGCTCGCGCTGTAATGCGTTCAGAATCAGGCGCATCATTTCCTTGCGGTTCAGCAGCGCGTATTCCTGCGCCCACTCGACCGCTTCCACATAGTCCGCGAAACCTTCCGATCCTTCGACGAGGTAGGCAAGGTCGCGGTCGGGCAGGTTTGCGTGGTGGCGCAGCATGTCTTTCTTGGCCGCTTCGATGAAATAGCGGCCCATGACGTTGCCGATGCCGCGCGAGCCCGAGTGCAGCATCACCCAGACCCGTTTTTCTTCGTCCAGGCACAGCTCGATGAAATGATTGCCCCCGCCCAGCGTGCCCAGTTGGCGCAGCCAGGTGTCGTGGAACTGCTTCTGCATTTTTGTCAGGGCAGGGTGTTTGACGGCAATGCGCGTCAGGCGCTGGCGCAGGGAGCGTTCCTGCGCGCCACCCGGTGCGTTCGCTGCCGCATGTTGAGCGAAGCCCACCGGAATCGCGGCTTCAATGGCGCTGCGCACGCGCCGCAGGCTGTCCGGCAATTGATTTGCGCTCAGCGACAGGCGCACCGCGTTCATGCCGCAGCCGATGTCCACGCCCACCGCGGCGGGGATGATGGCGCCTTTAGTCGGGATGACCGCGCCGACCGTGGCGCCGATGCCTGTATGGACATCGGGCATTGCGGCGATATGACCATGCACGATGGGCAGGTTGGCGACGTTCTGCAGTTGCTGCAAGGCCTCGCGCTCGATGTCCTCGGTCCAGATCTTGACCGGTACGAGGCCGCGATCGAGTATCAGACGAACGACCATCGTTCAACTCATGCCCGGCGCAGCTTGTGCTTGCCCTCGAAATGCGGCGCGATGAGCTCCATGAACTTGTGCATCTGTTCCTGTACCAGGGCATTGGGTTTTGCCCCGACATTGAAGTAGAGGATGACCTCCTCGATACCGGAGGCCTCCACTGTTTTCAGCGTGTCGATGATCTTTTGCGGCGAGCCAAGCAGAATGGACTTGTCGGAAAGATCCTCCTTTTTCATGTTCTCGAGGATATTCACGATTTTCAGGAAGTAGTGCATGGTGGGCGGGGCGTGTTCCGGCTTCATGGTGAAGGCCGGCAGCGCGCATTCCCTGAAATAGCGCATCTGCGCCTCGCGCCCGTAGTTTTCCTCTTTCTCGTTGTCGGCGATGTAGATGAAGTAGCTGCACATGGCGCGGCCGGGTTTCTTCCCCGCTTTGACGCAGGCGTCGCGGTAAGCCCCCACAGCCTTGTCCAGCCGCACGTTCTTTGTCAGCGGCGCAACACTCGCCAGCAGCAGATCAGGACGTGAGTTGACCCCCAGTGAGTCGAAATGATGCTCGCCCACCCACACCGAGTGATAGCCCAGTTTGTCCGCGAGCACCGCCTGATCGCGGATTTCCAGAACGAAGTCGTTGGCGCTGCGCGGATTGTTGGCGTAATGGTTGTCGCTGAGCGTGAAATAGCCGAATTCCATCCTTGCCTCTCCCTATGGATCGTGATGCACGCGCCGCGTCACCAGGCAGGGGTGCGGGTGCAGCGCGCATTATCCGTCAGTCAGGAGTGTCCCGTGAATTGGACCTATACTGCGGACCTATACTGCGTTTTCATCCTTTTTCGGGAGGGAAATCGTGAACGCCTGTTCCATGCCGCTTTCGCGCGTCACCGCAGTGCTTGCCTTGGCGTTGCTCGCGCCGCTAAACGGCGCGGCACAGGAGTATCCGGCCAAGCCGGTGCGCATCATCGTGCCGCTGGCCCCCGGCGGCATCTCGGACAACATCGCGCGGACCTTCGCGCAAAAGATCGCCGAATCGAGCAGAACGGCGTTTATCGTGGAGAATCGTGCCGGCGGCAACAGCATTATCGGCACGGAACTGGTCTCCAAAGCCGCGCCGGACGGCTATACGCTGCTGATGGCGGGC
>Ga0156012_1147_pt3 | contig 10956 bp, 9 predicted proteins | sample RifCSPlowO2_02_FD_107666 | JGI IMG/M metagenome (GOLD analysis project Ga0156012, IMG submission 107666) | Gammaproteobacteria bacterium RIFCSPLOWO2_02_FULL_61_13
ATGCCAGGGCGCCGGATCGCCTCATCGGTGTCCGCTCCGGCAGTCCGCTGGTGATCGGGTTTGCCGACGGCGCAGCGTTTCTTGCCTCTGATCTGTTTGCCCTGGTCGGATTTGCATCACGGTTCATCGTCCTCGATGAGGGGGACGTGGCGGAAGTGCGCCGCGACGGCGCGCGCGTGTTCGACAGCATGGGCAGCGAGGTCAGGCGCGAGATCGTGATGCCGCAATTATCGGCCGAAGCCGCGGATCGTGGCGGGCACCGCCATTACATGTTGAAGGAAATACACGAGCAACCCGCGGCGATTCAGGCGACGCTGCAGGGCTGGTTGCAGGGATCACTGATAAACCCCGCTAGCCTTGGCGCGATGGGAATCGAGCTTCTGCGCCGCGCGCGCGCAGTCCACATCATCGGCTGCGGTACGAGTTTTCACGCCGGCCTACTGGGCCGGTACTGGATCGAACATTTTGCCGGCCTGCCATGCGCGGTTGACGTGGCCAGTGAATTCCGCCATCGCCCTCCCGTCGTGGCGCCGGATACCCTGCTGGTCCTGGTTTCACAATCCGGAGAGACCGCTGATACGCTCGGCGCCTTGCGCTCGGCGCGCGGCTATATCGGCTCGCTGGCGATCTGCAATGTGCCGGAAAGTTCGTTGACGCGCGCGGCGAACTGCACGTTGCTGACACGCGCCGGCATGGAGATCGGCGTGGCCTCCACCAAGGCATTTACCACACAGCTGACGGCGCTGTTGCTGCTGGCATTGGTGCTGGGACAGGAGCGCGGTATGGACCCGGCAATGGGCGGGGAAATGACGGCGCAACTGGCGGCGTTGCCGGCAAAGGTCGAACAGGTGCTGGCGCTAAAGGGCCGGCTGGAACTGCTTGCCGGTGCCTTCGCGAATAAACACCATGCGCTGTTTCTTGGTCGCGGCAGCATGCTGCCGGTGGCCATGGAGGGTGCGCTGAAGCTGAAGGAAATCTCCTATATTCATGCCGAGGCTTATCCGGCCGGGGAACTCAAACATGGCCCGCTGGCATTGGTGGATGAAGATATGCCCGTGATTGCCGTGGCGCCGAACAATGCGCTGCTGGACAAGCTGCTTTCCAATCTGCAGGAAGTCAGGGCGCGGGGAGGCGAACTTTACGTGTTCGCGGATCAGGATTGCGATCTTGCCGGCGTGCCGGGCATGCATGTGGTGCCGGTCCCGCCCACGCACGAAATGCTGGCACCGATCATATACACCGTGCCGCTGCAATTGCTGGCGTATTATGTCGCTGTGTTGAAGGGGGCTGACATTGATCAGCCGCGCAATCTGGCCAAGTCCGTGACCGTGGAATGAACTTGCAGGAGAAGGAACCGGCATTATCGGCCGGGCAGCAAATCCGGGTCCTGATCGTTGATGACGATCCGGAGATTCATACGCTTGTCTGCGCCTGGCTGCAACGCGCCGGCTACAGCGTGGAAGCCGCCGCGTCGGGCGCCGAGGCCCTGCGCCGGATCTCCATGGTGAGGCCCGACCTTATCATCACGGATTTGAAGATGGACGGGATGAACGGCCTGGACCTGCTGGGCGAGGTACACCGCAGCAATCCGCTTTTGCCGATCATCCTGCTCAGCGGCCAGGCACAGATCCCCGACGCTGTCCGCGCCACGCACCTTGGTTCATCCGCCTTCCTGGTCAAGCCCGCGCAAGAAGCCGAGCTGTTGTCCGCCGTGCAGCGGGCGTTACGCCTGAGTGGAGATCGGGACAATGTGCGCCGGGTCTTCGCCGAATCATTGACCTATCGCAGCGAATGCATGGCACGCCTGGTGGAGACCGCGGAGCTGGTGGCGGCAACCGATGTCACGGTTCTGATCAGCGGCGCCACCGGCACCGGCAAAGAGGTGTTGGCCAAGGCGATTCATCGTGCCGGTTCGAGGCGCGACGCCCCGTTTGTCGCGGTGAACTGTGGCGCCATCCCTGAGCAACTGCTGGAATCGGAATTGTTCGGACATGAAAAAGGGGCGTTCACCGGCGCCCACGTGCGTCACGAGGGGTTGTTCAAGGCGGCGGATGGCGGCACCCTGTTTCTGGACGAGATTGGTGACATGCCCCTGACCTTGCAGGCCAAACTGCTGCGCGTGCTGCAGGACTTCGTGGTGCGCCCGGTTGGCTCCGTGAAAAGCCATGCAGTCAACGTGCGCATCATTTCCGCAACGCACCGGGACCTGGACCAGTTGGTGGCGGAACAGGAATTCCGCGCGGACCTGTTTTATCGTCTGCGCGTTGTGCCACTGGCCATGCCGACCCTGGCCGAAAGACGCGAGGATATCCCCTTGCTCGTGGCGATGTTTTTGCAGCAGTTTGCCCGGCGCAATAACGTGGAACTCAAGCGCATGGCGCCGGAGGCCCTGGAGGCCCTGGTGGCGGCGCCCTGGCCTGGAAACATCCGCCAACTGAACAACGTGGTGGATATGTGCGCCACCCTGTGCAAGACCGGCATCATCCCCATCAGCATGGTGCGCAGCGCGCTGCAGGATGTCCAGCCCGATCTGCAGACCCTGAAAGAGGCCAAGCATGCCTTTGAGCGCAATTACCTGGTTACCGTGCTGCGCCTGACCCATGGCCATGTGGCCAATGCCGCCCGCATCGCGGGGCGTAACCGAACCGAGTTTTACAAGCTGCTGTCAATGCATGGTATTGAGCCCACGGCGTTCCGGGGCGAGAATGTGGACTAGGCAGTCAAAAGGGGACCAGTGACGTGACCGGCGAGAAAATTCTGGTAAAGGTTGACCCGGACCTGGAGGAACTGATCCCCGGGTTTCTGGAGAATCGCGGCAAGGACCTGACGAAACTGCGCGCGGCCATGGACCGGAATGACCTGCCGGCAATTCAGAGTATCGGCCATAGTTTGAAAGGTGTGGGGGGTGGCTATGGCTTCATGCGCCTGTCCGAAATAGGCGCGGAATTGGAGGAGGCCGCCAAGGCCGGCAATGCCGCTCCGCTGCCGGCGTTAATCAACGCCCTTGCTGACTATCTGAGCCGGGTTGTAGTCGAGTACGGCTGACGCAGCCTGTCGTGATGTTCTCCGAGCGTGAGGGCCGCCTGGCGCGGTTCGCGATCTATGCTGTAACTCTGGTGCTCGGGGTCACCTTCAGCATCGTACTGCTGTTTGCCGCCTGGAGCAGCGCACGCGCGCCGGCGGAGCGTGATTTTTCCCTGGAGTCCGTGGCGCTGGAAAACACACTTTCCGGTAACGCGCGCGCCGCCCACAATGCCGTTGCCAGTGTGGCGGCCTTTCTGGTGGCCACGCCGCCTTTTAATCCTTCCCAGTTCGGCATTGTCGGCCGCGAACTGCTGGGGCAGCACCCGTACCTGGAAAAAATAGCCTATTGCCGTGCGCTGGTTCTGGAACCGGCCGGTGCCCGTTGCGAGGACCCAATGCAGGTGGCGCGGGCCGCGGGCGCAGCTCCCACTCCGGCCATGGATTGGAGAGAGGTTCCGGGAATATCGAATCCTGAACAGGCAGCGGAAGTGTTTGCAGCCAGCGCGCCGGGACCCGGTGCCCAACGCCGGCTCTGGCTGTTGCGCTGGATCTCGGAGTCCGGCGCGGATCAGGCCGCACACGGCGGCCTGCTGGCAGTACTGGTCAATGTGGACCGCTTGTTGGAAGGAGGAATGCGTGCCGCCGAAATCGCCCTGGTGTTGAATAATGACCAGGCCAACTTTGGCGGGCGTCAGCTGCTGCTGGCGCGGTCGCCGGAAGCAGTCCCGGGCCGGGAGGTTTTGCTGCTGAGCCGGGATGCCGCCGTGCAGATGCCAATGTATTCCCTGCGCCTGCGTGTGGATCGCAGGTTGACGTGGCCGGATCTGCAAACCTGGGTTGTCTATGTGTCGGCGCTGGTCGGGGTGGGGGTGACGTTGCTGCTCGTCGCCTTTGTCCGCACCAAGGAAGTGCAGGCGCGCGAACTCGCCGAACGGAATCTTGTCATCGAGCGCAAGGTGGAGGAGCAGACGCGGGAGCTGGCCCAGGCCCGGGATCAGGCCCTGGATGCGTCACGGGTCAAATCGGAATTTCTTGCCGGCATGAGTCATGAGATCCGCACGCCGTTGAATGCCATCATCGGTATGTCGGACCTGCTCGCGGAGACGCCCATGTCCGACGAGCAGAGGAAATACATCGACGTATTTCGGAAGGCGGGCGACACACTGCTGAGCCTGGTCAATGACATTCTGGATTTCTCCAAGATTGAAGCGCGGCAGGTGCGCCTGGAGGCGATACCGTTCGACGTGGCCGACACGGTGGAGGAGGCGGCGGAAATATACGCACTGAAGGCGGAAGGAAAGGGGTTGGAACTGGTGGCTGATGTGGATCCGGGCCAGGGCATGAACCGGGTGGGCGATCCGGCACGTTTGCGCCAGGTACTGTTGAACCTGCTCGGCAATTCCATCAAGTTCACGGAACAGGGAGAGGTTGTGGTCTCGGTCGCGCGCGAGCCGAGCGATCCCTCCGGCGCCACGCTCAGGTTCCGGGTCCAGGACTCGGGCATCGGCATCCCGGTCGCCAAGCGCAAGTTCGTCTTTGAAACCTTTACCCAGGTGGATTCATCCACCACGCGCAAGTATGGGGGCACCGGTCTCGGCTTGAGCATCTGTCGCAGCCTGGTGCAGTTGATGGGCGGGGACATCTGGGTCGAGGACGGGGCAGCGGGGCAGGGCAGCACCTTCGTTTTTACCGCCGCTTTGCCGGTGGATGTCACTGCCGCCACGGGGTCGCCGACGCCGGTGCAGACGGCGGCGCTGCGCGGGCGCAAGGTGATGCTGGTGGAGGACAATGGTTCCTGTCGCGAAGTGGTATCCGGCTATCTGTCCGCGGCGGGTATGCAAGTGACGGCCGTGGCTGGTGGCGCCGCCGCCCTGGCGCGCCTGCCGGAATCCTCCGGACTCGACGTGATACTCGTGGACTCAAGCATGCCCGAAGCGGATGGTATCGAGTTCGCCGCGCAGCTGGCCGGTGTCCGGCCCGGCAGCAAGATCCTGCTGCTGGTCGGCGCCACGGATCTGAATCAGCACATGGCGCAGATCAAGGAATTGGGCATTCATGGCTACGTGATGAAGCCCATCAAGCGCGCCGATCTCTACCGGCAGTTGGCCGGGCTGTTTACGCAGTTTGAGACTACACAGGCCGGTACGGAGGTGAGTCAGAAAATTTCGCCGCGCCGAATCCTGCTGGTGGATGACAACAGTGACAATCGCCTGTTGATCACGTCCTACCTGAAAAAGCTGCCCCATGTCGTGGTCGAGGCCGAAAATGGCCAAAGGGCCGTGGAAGAGTTCCAGGCGCAGCCATTTGATCTGGTGTTTATGGATGTGCAGATGCCGGTGTTGGACGGGCACGAGGCCACGCGTCGTATCCGGGCCTGGGAACGGAATGAACAGCGCCCGCCCGTGCCGATCATTGCGTTGACGGCCCACGCCAGCAAGGAGGAGGCAGATCGATCACTGGCTGCCGGCTGCACTACTCATATGACCAAGCCGGTAAAAAAGGCGGCCTTGCTCCAGGCCATCGAGACTTACACATCCTAATCCGGGGTCAGGTCTTGCAATCATGCATTGCTATCAGTTACGGACAGTAATGCATGATTGCAAGACCTGACCCCGGATTTCAAGCCTGCTCCGCGCGCACCACCACGTTTGCCACGTCCATCTTTGGCGGCAATTTCACGTCATGGCGTATGTGTTCCGCACCATGGTAGACAAGGAAATGTTTCCCTTGCACGCGGGACAACAGCGTAACTCCCAGATCGCGGGCGATCTTCAGCCCCATGTGCGTAATGCCGGATCGGGACATCAACACCGGGATCCCCATTTGTGCGACCTTGATAACCATTTCCGAGGTCAGCCGGCCTGTGGTATAGAAAATCTTGCCGGCGCCGTCCTGCTGGTCCAGCCACATCTGCCCGGCGATGGCGTCCACGGCGTTGTGCCGTCCCACGTCTTCGATGAACAGCAGGACTCGATCATCCTTGCACAATGCGCAGCCATGGACCGCGCCGGCATTCCGGTAGACCTCGTTGTACTCATTCAGTGTTTTCAACAACGCATAGAGGCGCGACTGCAATAACTGGATGGGCTCGATGCGAACCTCGTTGAGGTGGTCCATGATGTTTCCGAACACCGTGCCCTGTCCGCAGCCGGTGGTGACGATGCGGGGCCCCAGGCGTTCCTTCCAGTCGGCGCGGCCGGCGAAGGTCGTGATCGCGGCGGCATTGACCTCCCAGTCCACTTGAACGGATTTGATCTCGCGGATGTCATTGACGAGTCCCTGGTTGCGCAGATACCCGAGCGCCAGAAGTTCCGGGTGCGTGCCCAGGGTCATCAGCGTGACCAGTTCGTAGCTGTCTACATAAAGGGTCAACGCGCGTTCGTCGGCGATGTGCATCTCGCGCACATTGCCGTATTCATCCACGGCGCGGGCAGGGGAGGTGGCCGGGAGGCCGGCTTGGGTCAGTTCCGGGCGGTGCCGGAGATTCATGGGAGAACCTATCTCAAAATTGCTGTGCTTGCCGATACTGCGTTGAAAATGGACTCGAAATGCTCATTGACCGGAGTGTCAACTCCGCTTTCTCGTCCATTTTCGCCTTGTCTTACCGCCATGGATGGCGGGTATGCATAAGGATTGTCTGGAACAATCTATGCCGCCTTCGCTCGCTAATTTTGAGATAGGTTCTAGTGTGTTCAGGTCAGCCGCCGGTGACATTCATGTGCCGGAAGATGAGCGGTTTGGCAGACAGGTTGAATTCATGCCCCTTGGGCTTGATGTGCATGGAGTCCCGGATGGCCTGTTTCAGCGGCTCCAGTTCGCCGGGATGGGCGCGGAGCACGCGGCGCAGATCCACGGAATGCTCCTGCCCGAGGCACAGCAGCAGGCGACCCTCGCAGGTAAGGCGCACGCGATTGCATGATTCGCAGAAGTTGTGGCTATGCGGGGAAATAAAGCCAACGCGGGTGGCAGTCCCGGGGATGCGGAAATAGCGCGACGGCCCGCCAGTGTTCTCAGTGGTCGGGACCAGGCTGCAGGTCTGTTCCAGGTCCGCGCGGATCTGGTCGCTGGAATAATATGCCTCGGCGCGATCATGGTCGCCGATGACACCCAGCGGCATTTCCTCGATGAAACTGATGTCAATGCCACGCTCCACGGCGAAGCCCACCAGTCCGGTGACTTCGTCGTGATTCCTGTTCTTGAGGATGACCGAATTGAGCTTTACACGCTCGAAACCTGCGCTCAGTGCCGCATCAATACCGGCCAGCACCACGTTGAGGTCGCCAACCCGCGTGATCTTCCGGAAACGCTCCCGGTCCAGGGAGTCCAGGCTGATGTTGATGCGCCGCACACCGGCGGCGCGGAGTTCCGGCGCCAGGTGTGGCAATTGCGATCCGTTTGTGGTCAACACCAGTTCGCGCAGGCCGGGCAGCGTGCCGATGTCGTGGAACAATTTGATCACATTCCGGCGCACCAGCGGTTCTCCGCCGGTGATGCGGATCTTGCCGACGCCGAGTTCGATAAACGCGCGGGCAATGGTGCCCAGCTCCTCCAGCGTCAGCAACTGCGCGCGCGGGACGAATTCCATCTCTTCCGCCATGCAATATACGCAGCGGAAGTCGCAGCGGTCGGTCACCGAAATGCGGACGTAATTGACGGTGCGGCCGAAATTGTCGACCAGGTGTTCCATGGATTGTGCGGGTGCGTTCATTCCGGGGGGAATCTGCCGAAAAGGCTTTATCCATCAAAAGTATAGCATGGCTAAGCCGCGCGACGGCATGTCTCAACCGGTCAGGCAGGCGGGATGATGAAGAAACTCAACAGGATGGCCAGCGGGACGACCATGGGAACCTGCATGAACTGGATCAGAATGCCATTGCCCACACCCACGGGTTCGCCGCCCGGCAGCGCCACGCGGCGGCCAATCAGCACTGCCCCGGTGGCGATCAGGCCGACGGCGGCCAGGGCCGCGGGGACCTGCCAGGCCGAATCGGTGGCCAGCAGCGCGCCGGCTATGGCTGCGGCCACGATGTATTCCAGTGCGATAATCGCGTAGGCCACCCGCACCTGCATACTTACCTCGACCATGAGTCTCACCGCGAACCGGAGAATGAGGCCATGAACGGCCGCTGCTACCAGCAGCAATCCCAGATACAGCGCACCTTGTGTTGCGGTCATCAACATTGCTCCCGTGCCGGGAATTCAGGTGTCCATCCCCAGACTATTTTAACAACCTGTTAAACTCTGAAAATAGCATGACCCACCGGGGGGTTAAAGTGTTTGCATCGCTTGCCAAGGAACGCACGGTTGCCGGCCCGGGGTTCAATCGCTGGCTGGTTCCTCCGGCGGCACTGGCCATTCACCTCTGCATCGGCATGGCCTACGGATTTTCCGTGTTCTGGCTGCCGCTGTCCCATGCCTACGGTGTCGCGCAGGGCGGGACGGAAGCCGTTGCCTGTGCTCCGGATCTGAATTGGCTGGCGCAGATCATCGCCCGTGAGTGCGATTGGAAAATCAGCACACTCGGCTGGATGTATACCCTGTTCTTTGTGTACCTGGGCTCTTCGGCCGCGGTATTCGGGCACTGGCTGGAACATGCCGGCCCGCGCAAGGCGGGTGTGGTCGCTGCGCTGTGCTGGGGCGGCGGACTGCTGATCTCCGCCTATGGTGTCTACATTCACGAAATACGGCTGCTCTGGATCGGCTCCGGGATCATTGGCGGTTGCGGCCTGGGGTTGGGATACATCTCCCCGGTATCCACATTGATCAAGTGGTTCCCGGATCGGCGCGGCATGGCCACCGGGATGGCTATCATGGGTTTCGGCGGCGGTGCAATGATCGGTTCCCCGCTGGCGGATATCCTGATGCGGCATTTCCAAAGCCCGACCTCCGTGGGGGTGTGGGAAACCTTCGTCACCATGGGGCTGTTGTATTTCATCGCCATGATGTGCGGCGCATTTGGGTACCGGGTCCCGCCCACAGGCTGGAAACCCGCCGGCTGGGAGGCGCCGCAGGCCGGCGGCGGCATGATTACCACGCGGCACGTGCACCTGTATCGTGCACCGGCCACACCGCAATTCTGGTTGTTGTGGGGCGTGCTGTGCATGAACGTAAGCGCGGGCATCGGCGTCATCGGCATGGCCTCGCCGATGTTGCAGGAGGTATTTGGCGGCCGATTGATCGACCTGCCCGGCGCGCTGGCGGACCTCTCTGATGCAGACAAGCTCAAAATTGCCGCCATCGCCGCGGGGTTCACCGGGCTGCTGAGTCTGCTTAACATTCTCGGCCGTATCTTCTGGGCCTCGTTGTCGGACTATATCGGGCGCAAGCGTACGTACATCATCTTTTTCCTGCTGGGTATGATTCTTTACGCTTCGGCCCCCTATGCCGGCGGATTGGGCAGCGTGGCGCTGTTTGTCGGAATATTCTGCCTCATCCTGACGATGTATGGCGGCGGGTTTGCAACCATTCCCGCCTACCTTGCCGACATGTTTGGAACCCAGTTTGTCGGCGCAATTCATGGCCGCCTGCTTACGGCATGGTCCATGGCCGGCATACTTGGGCCGGTCATCGTGAATTACATTCGCGAATACCAGATTGAAGTCATGGGGATACCCGCGGCGCAGGCCTACAACACGACCATGTATGTGCTGGCCGGGCTGCTGCTGGTGGGATTCTTTTGCAATATTGCCGTCAGACCGGTGGCGGAACGGTATTACATGACCGACGCAGAGCTGGAAGCTGAGCGTCGCCTGGCCCATGATCTGGCAACCAGGTGACACACCGGGGAGCGGGTAAATGAATCAGGAAACGACCGTTGTCCCGCGCCCGGACCGGTCCGGCTGGATCGCGGTGGCGGTCAGCTGGACGCTGGTGGGTATCCCGCTGGCCTGGGGAATATGGAAGTCGCTGGTCAAGGCGGCGATCCTGTTCAGATAATCTGCGGACTTTGCCCCATTATTTCCAGTTGCAATAGGGGTGTTCCACCAGGCACACGTTGTAATAGCGCGGGTCGTCCGACACCTCCTTCCCAAGCCAGGGCGGCGCCGTGAACGATTGATGCGGATGCGCCAGTTCCAACTCGGCCACTACCAGGCCCGAGTTTTCGCCGCGGAACTCATCAATTTCCCACGTGCAACCGTCGAACTCCACATGGTGTCGTGTTTTTTCGATCAGGGGCCGCATGCACAACGTTTCCAGGATCACGCTCGCTTCCGCGGCCGGAATCGGATAGTCAAATTCAGAACGGCTGACGCCCAGTGTCATGCTTTTCAGATTCAGGCTGGCGCTGTCGTTTTCCAGGCGCACGCGGATCGAACCGCGTTCGGTGTTGGCCAGATAGCCCTGGACGATGTCCCTGCTGCTGCTGACCGCGCTGCGCCAACTCGTGTCGCGCAACAAAAACTTTCGTTCAATTTCCGTGGCCATGTTGCGATACTAGTCATGTGCACTTGCTCCCGCAACCCGCCGGCAGTTTCGCGATGATGGTGTTCTCGCGCAATCATTGTAGTGCACACACTTGCTGCCCCCGCACCGTGACCAGGTCATGAGAGCATTATCGTGGAACCGGATTGGCGTCATGGCGCTGGTAGGTTTTGCTTCCGGCCTGCCACTCGCACTTTCCAGCGGCACACTGCAGGCATGGATGACGGATGAAGGCGTGGATATTGTAACCATCGGAATGTTTTCGCTGGTCGGCATTCCGTATGTTTGCAAATTCCTTTGGGCACCTCTCTTGGATCGCTTTGCCCCACCTCGATTCGGGCGTCGTCGCGGCTGGATGTTGGTCAGTCAGGTCGCGATCACCCTTGTCCTGGCCGCGATGGCGTCCACTTCGCCGGTTTCGGCAACACAATCGGTGGCGCTATTGGCCTGCATGCTGGCGCTCTTCTCGGCGACCCAGGACATTGCCGCCGATGCCTATCGGGTCGATGT
>Ga0156012_1087_pt6 | contig 10931 bp, 8 predicted proteins | sample RifCSPlowO2_02_FD_107666 | JGI IMG/M metagenome (GOLD analysis project Ga0156012, IMG submission 107666) | Gammaproteobacteria bacterium RIFCSPLOWO2_02_FULL_61_13
TACCGGCAGCACCCTCGCGGGGTCGGCGCCGGAGTGCACCGACGGCAGCCTGGATGAAGATCAGATCGAGTCGCAATGCTACAACGATCAATTGATCACGATCACGCGCCAGGAACTCATGGCGGCGGTGGAAGCGCGGGTCGCCAATGATGTGCGCGCCGCGTTGGCCGGCTATCGCAACGAGGCGGGCGGCGCGTTCCCCTGGCTGGTGCCGTTTTCGGATCCGAAACGCGGCGGACGCCATGGCGCCAGCATCGGCGGCTATGGGTTATCAGGGCAGCATACCAGCGCCACCACCAACAACGTCGTGCTTACTGACAGCAATGCCGATTTCGCGCTTTCCGGCGTGGCCAATGGCGATCTGATCTGGAACGTGACGGATGGCTCCTATGCAACCATCTCCGCCGTGACGGCAACCACGGTGACCGTGGGTGCGTTGACCGGCGGCGTCAACAATGCCTTTGCCGAGGACGATGTTTACTATATTGAGGCTGCGGCGCCGGCCCTGGCCGGGCTGTTCGACGGTACCGCGGGTGTGGCCAGCGGCGGTACATCGCTGGATGCCGGCGTGGACCTCGAGCAATTCGGTATCGTGCCCGGTGACGTTATTGATGATGTCACCGACCCGGACAATATCATCAGCGGCGTAGTAACGGCTGTTGCTGGAAATGACGCGGAATTGGATCCAGCCTCCGGTGTGGCATTCGATCCCGGCGATCCCTGGCGTATCCGTGGTGCGATCGGCCTTGCGTCAGCGGGTAGCACGGCCGCCACACTGGTGGATGCGGACGTAAACTTTGTCACCGAGGGTGTCCAGGCCGGGGACTGGGTGCGAAACATCACTGACGGCTCGCAGGGGGAAGTGCTCACCGTGGGCGCGCCCGACAATCAAACTTTGACGGTCACTTCGCTGTTTGGCGGCACAAATAATGTCTTTGCGGCCGGCGATAATTACGCACTTGTCCGCCAGCGCCCGACCACATCGACTCGCTTCGGGTTGCTGCCCGTGCATGAATATGGCAAACCGTTTGAAACCGAGTTTTCCGCGCAGTGGACCCTGCTATCCGCCAGCGGCAACACGATTACAGTTTCCGCGCCCGGGGCGGCAACCACCTACACGACCGCGATCACCAACTGGGTACAACGGTCCACGCTGTATTCCGATTCAACCGGCGTGGATGCCAGTTATCCGGATGCAGTCACGGCGGACAGCGACATTGCCTGCATCTGGGCCGGTCTCAACATCGCCCATTGCGGCGGCAAGTTTGTGGATTTGGCGTTTCTCACCGCTGCGGCGGAATCTGTTTCTCAGAGCGGGGCCATCTATTCCATCACCGACACCGGCACCCGATTCAATTATTCCGGTATCAGGGCGGGCGCCAAGATCAGAAATCTGGATCAGCCAGGCGTGGATGAGGGGATCGTCTATGCCGCATCATCGCTGACCCAGAATCTGGTGCGGGCGGTCGCCGTGAATGGCGGGACGCCGTTTACTGTTGCTGACGGTGACCGGGTCCAGGTGCTGGTTGCGTCCAAACGCACCCCGGCGACCGGAGGGTATTCGGCCGACGGGGCCACCGTGGCGAACCAGGCCTGCAGCGCCGGTGCGAATTTCTGGTCCTTCGTTGGCGCCGGCGACACCATCCGCCTGAATTCTGCGACCTATGGCAATCCGATCGGCCTGATTACCGGTGCTCCCAGTGCGGATTGCGTCACCTATACGGACTTGCAGGGCGGCACGGCCAGCAGTATCGCCCTCGGCCAGAGTTTCCGCATCCTGTATGACTTCGTCGAGGAGCGGCACTGGGAATTCAAGGTGCGCATGGCCGGAACGCCGACCCTGGGAAATGTTGCCGCGGGGGTTCGCCAGCGCAGCGTCTGCCAGGGATTCGACAGCGACTGCACGACGATGAGCGCGGCTTCCCTATATCTTGCTGACAATACCAATCCGGTAATCGGCTTCACGGATTACGATTCCTCCGCGAATGTGCTGGGGAGCGCCAGCGTGACGGTCCCCGCGGCCGGCGCCGCACAGGGAAGTTTGCTGGTGGAAGGTTTGGACTTGTTGTTTGCAGAAGATGCCGAAGACGCAACGGACGACGGATTTCTGCCGCGCTGGTTCATTCGCAACCGCTGGCATGAATATGTATTTGTGTCCTACGCGGATGGCTTTTCGCCCGACAATTTCGATGATTGCACCGCCGGCACGGATTGCCTCACTGTGACCGCCCCGAGCGTAACTGTGCAGGACAATCGTCACGCGGTGGCGATTGTCGCGGGCGCGGAACTTGCGGGGCAGGACCGTGCCACTGTTCCTGTCGCCCTTGCTGATTATTTTGAGGATGAGAATGCGGACCCGGATACCGGCCACCTGTTCTTTGAGCGTGCCGACACCGATGACACATTTAATGACCAGTTAAGCGCAGTAATACCGGATTAACCGCCTGTGCCGGATCCCACCGGGAACTTGAAGTCAGAACCGGTGCCGCATCGACGCGGCAGGCGTCATGGGCACGAACGCGGGTTTTCACTGGTCGAGCTGGCCATGGTGCTGTTTATCATCTCGCTGGTGGTGGGTGGCCTGCTGGTACCCATGGCGACGCAGCTGGAAGCGCGGCAGCGTAACGATGCGGCGCTTCAGTTGGAAGAGATTCGCCAGGCGCTTTACGGGTATGCCGTCCTGTTTGGAGAGTTGCCCTGCTATACCACCGAGGACGACCCGTCCGCCGCCGGATATGGGGAAGAAGACGCCACGTGCAACCCGGCCGGCCTGGCCGAAGACGGTAAATTGCCATGGAAGACACTCGGCCTTGCTTCAGGGCACGATCCCTGGGGTGCGCCGCGTACGGCAACGACAGATTCATGGAACGGCTATTGGCGGTATCGCGTGGACTTGAATTACTTTGACGATTTCACCCTGACCACAACGCCGCACCTTATAAGCACAATTGATATCAAGGCCTTGAACGCCAGCACGTCGGTAGCAGGTACCCCGGACCTGGACCTTCTCACCTCCAGTTCCGAGCACCCGGTGGCGCTGATTTATTCCACCGGGGCTAATCTGGTGGCGGACGGCGAGAATGCCAGCTACGAGACCGGCGCCTCGACCTATGAAGGCGGGAATGTTAGTAATCTGGATCGTGACGGGGACGGCGACGAAGACGAGTTCGATGACGTGATGATATGGCTCTCGCGCCCGTATCTGCTCAGTAAAATGGTGGCCGCCGGCCGGCTACCCTGAGTGCAGTCTGCCCGTGAGCCGGAAACACACGCGTCCCGGTTCATTGGATTGCAGCGACAGCACGTAACCATGCTGCTGCGCCTGCTTGGCGGCCTGGTACAGTCCGATGCCGAGGCCATTTTGCGAGGCCACCGGACCCTGCAATAGACCCTCCGCCAGTTCCGGGGCGATCGCGGATCCGGAATCACAGACCTCCAGGTAGACCTGCTCCCCGTCGCTGACCAACTTCACGTCAACATGCAGGTCCGGTTCAACCTGATGCTTGCCGCGCAGGTTCTCCAGCAGATTTTCAACCACGCTGTCAAAGAGTTCCGCGGGTATCAGCGGATCGCCGCTGATATCGGTGTGGAACTTCGGTCGCCGGCCCGGGTTACGCACCTGCAGGTCATGCCACCAGTCCTTCAGAAAAGCGGAATCCGCGCGCGCGTCCGATGGCGCCTGGAGCTTGTCCAGCGCCAGTTGCAGGCGTTGGGTCAGGTGCGGCAACTGGCTCCGCAACAGGCGCCGGGATACTTCGCCCGCAGGCGATTCATCGCTGGCGATGATGCTGGCCAGTGCCTGAAGCGACTGCAACAGGTTCTTGATGTCATGGGTGACGCGCGCCCCGGTTTCATAGATTGCGCTCAGATGCGTCTGTCTGGTCAATTCGCGTTCCTGATGCTTGGCGTTGTAGAAATGATTGATCAGTTGCACCAGCAGGCGGCAATGGATCTGCAAGGCGCCGCCCAGCGGCGCATAGGTGTGCACGCGTACCGCCAGCGGGTCAAACGCAAACGCTGAACTGAACGCTGTCATCACGCCAACGGAGTTCGACCGGCCGAGCCCCTGCCATTGCACGCCGGCCACCCAGTCCAGCAAGGTCAATTCGGTCATGGCCTGCTGCAGGAAATCCTCGGACGATTGTGCGCGCGTGAACAGGCTGGCCAGGTTGGTGAGCCAGCGCTCGAATGGCGTGCCTACATTGATTATTGCCCGCTGCCAGAGTTGCGTCAGCCCGCTGAATCCCATGCGTGGTGTCAACAGCCAGCTGATCAGCAACAGAAATCCGCCGATGGCGGTCAATGTCCAGATGAGCGCCGTGAGGTAATCGACGTGGCCGCTGTACATGGTCAACAGGCTGCCGGCAACCAGCAGCGATACCAGTGTCGATGCCGCGATGGCGGTGACCGGATCAACCGGGCGGCGGCCCGGTTTGGCTCCGCTTACCGGGAATGCCAGCAGTACCAGTGGCAGCGCACCCACGAGTATGGCAAACACGTTGCGCACGGATCCTGCGAGCGGCACGCTGAACAGGGCGGTGGCACAGGGGATCATCAACTGGAACGACAGGAAGGCGAGTATCAGCATATTGGCGCGCCGCTCCCGGACGCTGGTTCCAATGCTGCCCCCGCAGAACCCGATGAGCACAATGACCCAACCCGTGCGCAGCCACCAGTTGCGTGACAGCACAAACAGGATTGCCAGCACGATGAACAGAAGCCCGTTGTGCCAGGCCAGTTTCTGGTCGGCACGCCACACCGGTTGCCAGAGCAGAAACAGCCCCAGGTGGATGAGCATCCATACAGCGCGCAACATCGGCGTGTCGAACGCGCCCCACAGCGCGATGTGCAGCGACTCCAGCATCAGCACAAGGATGATGGTCTCGCGGCGCCTGGCAAGGAACTGAAACACTTTCTTCTCCGTCCCAAAGATGTGTGCTGCTTATACTACAATAGCCCGCACTGCAAACCGGACTCACCTCGTGCCCACATTGATCCCTCCCATTGCCGCCTATACCTTCCTTGAGGCCATGCGCAACCGGCTGTTTGTGCTGACGCTGGGCGGCATGCTGTGCCTGCTGGGGTTGACGGCATTCATAGGCGACCTGGCGGTCACCGAGCAGCGCCAGATCCAGGCGTCGATCGTTGGCGCAGGGATCCGTCTGTTTGCCGTCTGCACCGTGTGCCTGTTTGTCATCACCAGCACGGTGCGCGAGTTCAATGACAAGGGTTTTGAGTTGATCCTGTCGCTGCCGGTGCCCCGGTCCAGCTATTTTTTCGGCAAATGCGCGGGCTTCCTGCTGCTGGCGCTGGTGATCTCCGCCGCCGGCGCATTGCTGCTGTTGCTGTACAGCGAGCCCGGTGCCGTGCTGCTCTGGTATGTATCACTCGTATGCGAACTGCTGATCCTGGTGATACTGAGCCTGCTTTGCCTGTTCACATTCGGCAACATCACCGTTGCCTATATGCTGGTGCTGGCTTTTTATTTGCTGTCCCGGTCCATGGAAACCATTCAACTGGTGAGCATGAGTCCGATCCTTGAGTCGCACTCCCTGTCCCAGGAGTTCATGTATGGAATGGTGCAGGTAATTGCGCTGTTTCTGCCGGAACTGCACCGCTTCGCCCGCAGCGAGTGGTTGATCCATGGCAGTGATTGGGCCGTGCTGCCGCCGATCCTGATGCAGACGGTGATCTATGCCGCGTTGCTCAGTGCCGCGGCGTTGTTTGATCTGTATCGGAAGGAGTTGTGAACATGTCGTGGATCCTGGGAAATTGCCGAGGATATCCCGAGCGTCTCCCTGTCAATTCGAGCGCAATACTGTCATTCCGACCGCAGCGACGGCCCCTTGTCATTCCGACCGCAGGGAGGAATCTTTGTGTACGGAAAACTTCAAGATCCCTCGGCAACTGCTCCCGGCGTAGCTCTCGGTCTCCGCTCTCGGCTCGACTCTACCGGGTACATCCCTGTACCCGTACCTCTCATATCCATGTGGTCGTCCTCGCGGAGCCTGCCCTGAGCGGATGCGAACGGGCTCGTTCGGGATGACACTGAGCCACCAGCCGCGCGGCCTTTTCCTGGCTTAACTTTCATTGACATTCTCCGTGTTCTCCGTGTTCTCCGTGTCCTCCGTGGTTAAGTTGCCTTTCAAGGATTCCTCAAGCTCCGAACGGCCGGTGACGTCGGTGCCGTGGGGCATTACGCTGGTACTGTTGCTGGCGCTGGGTGCGCAGATCGGTTGGCATCTGCGCCTGCCCGCGCCTATTGCCACTGCCCGGGATCTGCCGGTGCCTCCGCCGGTATGGGTGTTGCGCGCGCTGTCCCTGGGCGAGGAGCCGGCATTTGCCAGGCTGCTGATGCTGTGGTTGCAGGCATTCGATCACCAGCCCGGGATCAGCATTCCCTTCCGCAATCTGGATTACGATCGCGTGGCTGGTTGGCTGGAACGGATCCTGGTTCTTGATCCGCGCAGCCGTTACCCGTTGCTCTCTGCGGTGCGAATCTATGCCGAGGTCCCGGACCCCGGGCGGCGCCGCAAGATGATTGATCTGGTCGAGCGGCAGTTTCTGCTGGCGCCCGATGATCGCTGGCAATGGCTCGCCCATGCCGTGTTCATCGCCAAACACCGGCTCCGGGATCTCCCGCTGGCGCTGCGTCTGGCGCGCGAATTGCGCGAATACACTCATGCGGACAATGTTCCCGGCTGGGCCCGGCAGATGGAATTATTTGTGCTGGAGGCCATGGGCGACCTGCAAGGGGCCCAGGTGCTGCTGGGCGGGCTGATTGAAAGCGGGCAGGTCACGGATCCGGCAGAGATCCGGTTCCTCGAGCAACGCCTGGCGGAAGACAGCGATTGATGTGTAGGGCCGGATTTTGTAGGGCCGGCCGCTCCGGACGTCCTGTCCTCACGCGGCATACCCCACATCCTGTGGGTAGCTTCAGCCGGCCGCAACTGCCAGGGCGCGCTGAAGCGCGCCCTACCGTTTCTCCGCGCATCCCGGCGGGATAAATCCCACCCTACGGACCCGCCTTTTCCGCCTCATCAATCTTGTGCAGCAGGACCGGGTACACGGGGTCCTCCGGAAACCATTCGCGCAGTCGCTGCAGGCGGACACGCGCACCCTGCCAGTCGCGGGACAGGTAAAGGTCCACGGCGGCCTCATGTTCACGCAGGGATTTGCGCCGGGTATCGGTCATTTCCTCTTCCCGGCAGAGGGGTTCAAAGATCAGCGTGCGATTGTGTTTGCCGCGCACCTGCACGATATCCAGTGTGCGAAAGACAATGTCCCTGCATTCGGAGCGCGTGGCGTCCGAGACCAGCGTGGGCACATGGTAGGTGCGGGTCAGGGCTTCCAGTCGCGCGGCCAGATTTACTGCATCACCGACCACCGTATAGGCGACACGATAGCGTGAACCCATGTTGCCGACACTCATGACGCCGGTGTTGATGCCGATGCCCATGTTTGGAGCGGGCCAGCCGCGCCGCAGGTAACCTTCCCGCAGCCGGGCGATGGTCTTTTGCATCTCGAATGCCGCCGTGACGGCCCGCTGTGCGTGATCTTCCTGCGGCACCGGGGCGCCCCAGAAGGCCATGATGCAGTCCCCGATATATTTGTCGATGGTGGCGCCGTGCCGGAACAGCACCTCGGTCATCTCATTGAAATACTCATTCAGGAGCTGCGTGAGTTGTTTGGGATTCAATTGCTCCGCGATGCCGGAAAATTCCTGCAGGTCGCAGAAGAACACCGTCAGCCGTTTCGACTCGCCCTCCAGGGAAAGTTGCCCGGGATTGGCCGCAATCTGGTCCACCAGTTGCGGCGGAATGTATTGGCCCAACAGGTCCAGCACTTTCTGCCGGGAATGGGTCTCGCGAAAGTAACCGAACAGCATGTTCATGACGAACACCATCCCTAAGGTCAGGATGCTGAACTCCATCGGCAGCAGGGCATTGCCTGCGGGGCGCGACAGGCCCAGATACAGCGGCACCACACAAACCGCGAGCGTCATCAGCGAGGCGCGAATGGGTGACAACAGCGGCAACAGGGCTGACAGCACCAGTCCGCCAACGAGTAACACAAAGAACTCAAGCGTGCGCATCACGGCCGGCAGCATGAATGCATGCGAGTGGGCATCGAACAACACGGAGCGAAACTGTATGCCTCCGCCGGAGTGCCAGTTGAACTGCACCAGTCCGGCGAGGTTGCACAGGAACAGCAGGAAGATGATCGTGACCAGTCCGGCCTGGATGGCATGCTGGTGCAGCAGCGGCTTCATGCGCGGGAGTCTATCAATTAAAGGACTCCATTTAATTTCCCGAATAAGGCCCTTCGTGGAAAAAAATCGCGGTGCCTGGATCTGTTGATATTTCGTCAGTTGCGTTTGTGCACCGACATAAATGACAGATGGCGGATCTTTGCTGCAATGCAATAAGTTTATAAAAAACAATAAGCTATGAAAGTGGCATGGTTACTGCAGCTACCTTCCTAGATTCAACTTTAGCGAGGATTTGAAAATGAAAAACAGGAATCAGTCCGGCTTCACGCTGGTGGAAATTGCAATCGTGCTGGTGGTCATCGGGCTGCTGCTGGGCGGCATCCTGAAGGGCCAGCAATTGATCAACAGCGCCCGGGTGCGCAACCTGGCGGATCAGAACTCCGGTGTGCAGGCTGCCTACTACGGATTCATCGACCGCTTCCGCAACCTGCCGGGTGACATGCTGCGTACCACCGCGTGTACAGCAGTGGGCCAGGCGATTGATGCCGGTGCGTGTGCAACGCCAGCCAATGCGCCCGGAGGTACCGGCGCCACCGGTGGCAATGGCCGTATTGATACCATCGCCGAGGCCGGCGCAGTGTGGCCGCACCTTTCCGCTGCCGGATTCCTCAATGGGACGTTCTCCGGACAGGATGCTGCCGACGCGGACCTGACCTCGGCCAACTATTCGACCGCGGTGGGCCTGGGCGCGGTTCCGCCCAACGCGTTCCAGGGACCGATCATGCTGGCGCACATGAACGATTATGTGCAGGGCAATGCCGGCGCCACCGTGGTCCGGTTGTCTTATTCCTTCGGCGGGCTGATCCCGGTGCCGATCCTGCGCGATTTGGACGCCAAGCTGGACGATAGCGTTGCCGGCACCGGTGTTTTGCGGTCAGCCATCAAGGCTGGCGATCCGAACGTCAGCGGCGTGTTCGACACTGCTGTCGCATGGACCGACGGTGCAACCGCCCCCGAAGATTGCATCGATGAAACAGTTGCCAATTCCCTGTGGCAGGTGGACAGTCCGAACCAGACCTGTAACGCGGTATTCCTGTATTAATCCGGCAATCGGTTGAACAGCAATGACAAAGGCCCGCCTCGGCGGGCCTTTGTCTTTTGTGGGGCCGGGTTTGTCCCGGCCGGCGTAAAACCGGCCCCACAAGCAGTTGGCCCCACAAGAGAAGCCTCTGTGGCATTTCTGTAGGGCCGGCTTCAGCCGGCCGCCGGACCGGACATCATGGCGCGCTGAAGCGCGCCCTACGGCGACGATCCGATATCATGATCCGCCATGACCATTTCCGACCAGTCCATCATCCAGATCCACGATGTCCGCAAGCGTTACGGCACGCGCACCGTGCTTGATGGTGTCACGCTGGAAGTATCCGCAGGAGAATGTTTCGGGCTCGTCGGCATAAACGGCGCAGGCAAGACCACATTGTTGAAATGCCTGCTGGATTTTGCCCGCGCCGATGCCGGCACCCTGACGCTGTTTGGTTGTTCCAGCCTGGAGCCGGTGGCGCGTTCGCAATTGGCGTTTCTGCCGGAGCGCTTTGTCCCGCCCTATTACCTGTCCGGCGCGGATTTCCTGGATTACATGGGGCAGTTGCATGGTGTCGTTCGAGACCCGGCGCAGCAACAACAGTTGCTGAAGGCAGTGGATCTGGACGCCATCGCGCTGGAGCGGCCGGTGCGGCAGTTGTCCAAGGGCATGGCACAAAAACTGGGGTTATTGGCCTGCCTGCAGAGCGGCAAGCCACTGCTGGTTCTGGACGAACCCATGAGCGGGTTGGATCCCAAGGCCCGCGCCGCGGTGAAGCACCACCTGCTTGAATTGCGTGACAGTGGTCGTACGCTGTTTTTCAGCACCCACCTGCTGCACGATGCGGAGGTGCTGTGCGACCGTCTCGCCATCCTGCATGGAGGCGCCGTCGCATTCGTTGGTTCACCCGCCCAATGCTGCGAACAATTTTCCGCGCCGGACCTGGAAACTGCCTATCTGCGCTGCGTCGGGGATCAGGGTTGACCGGCGCAGGCCGGGAAACCGGGGGTCAGAACTTAAGCTCTGACCCCGGATACGTCACTGCTATAATTCGAAACCATGCGCTTACTGCTGCTCTCTCTGGTCCTTGTAGTTACCTGCCCTGCGGCACTGGCGCGCATGTATCAATGGGACGATCCGGATACCGGCACGCCGCAACTTTCCGGCAAACCGCCTTATTGGTACCGGGGCGATGAGTCGGGCCCGCGCGTGTTTGTCATTGATAACGGCCGCGTGGTTGATGATACCGCGGTCCAGGTGCCGGACAATCAGCGCCGGCAATTGCGGGAAGCGGCTTTTCTGCGCGCAGAGCGGGACGAAGCTCAATTCAGGGCCAAGCTGGAGGAGGCAGAGCGCCTGAAGGCGCAGCGCGACGCGGGTCGCGAAGAGGCTCTGGCCCTGGAACAGGGTGCCGCTCCACCGGTAAGCGAACCGCCTCCGGTCGAGGCTGCGCCTGCACCGGAGCCTGACGCGAGTACCGAATCGAATGCCATGCGCGCACTGGTCAAAGAGTGGGAGAGGCTGCGCGAAGAAGAGGCGATGAAGCTCATCCACGAGTAGGGCGCGCTTCAGCGCGCCGCTGGAGTTGCGGCCGGCTGAAGCCGGCCCTACGGAATCCGGCACGGAAATCAGATCATG
>Ga0156012_1139_pt2 | contig 10927 bp, 9 predicted proteins | sample RifCSPlowO2_02_FD_107666 | JGI IMG/M metagenome (GOLD analysis project Ga0156012, IMG submission 107666) | Gammaproteobacteria bacterium RIFCSPLOWO2_02_FULL_61_13
GTCCGTTACGGCGGACAGTCTCGCGCTGTGGCTGGCCATTTATCTCAAGGCCGAGGTGTTGCTGCTGGTGAAATCAGCGGCGTTGCAAGTCGCTCAGGCTGATATCGCGGCTCTCAGTGCCGGTGGCGCGGTTGACAGCCACTTCCCTGTGCTGGCCCGGCAATATGCGGGGGAGATCCGCTGGCTGGGACCCGATGTGTGTGCCCGGATCAAAAATGATTTTGCGACAGGAACGCCACCGGGGATGCCGCTGAGCATCGCGGCGGGATAAATCCCGCCCTACACATACCCTGCATAATTCGGTGTAGGGCCGGCCGCAGAAGCTACGTCGTTGGGCAGGCGGCGTGATCCATGAACAGAAGTGATGCGGACCATCCATTGGTCCGCATCGGAATAAAAGGCCTGGCATCCGGAAGAGGCTGGAGATGCCAGGCAATAGCCAAGATCCTTCTCGGCTTCCCCGCTAAGGCAGATTCAAATCAATCAATCCCAGTTCAGCGCACCCCCGGTCTGGTACTCGGTAACCCGGGTCTCAAAGAAATTCTTTTCCTTCTTCAGATCCATCAGTTCGCTCATCCACGGGAACGGGTTGTTCGTGCCCGGATACTGTTCCGGCAGGCCAATCTGCGCGCAACGCCGGTTGGCGATGAATTGCAGGTACTCCTCGAACATCTTGGCGTTGAGACCCAGCACGCCGCGCGGCATGGAGTCCGCGGCGTAGCGCGTTTCCAGCAACACCGCCTCACGCAGCATTTCGATGATTTCCTGCTGGAAGGCTGCGGTCCACAGATGCGGATTCTCGATCTTGATCTGATTGATGACGTCGATGCCGAAATTCATGTGCATGGACTCGTCGCGCAGGATGTACTGGAACTGCTCGGCGCAGCCGGTCATCTTGTTGCGCCGGCCCATGGACAGTACCTGCACGAAACCGACGTAGAAGAAGATGCCTTCAAACACGATGTAGAAGGCAATCAGGTCGCGTAGCAGCCGTTGATCATTCTGCGGCGTGCCGGTGTGGAAGTCTGGGTCCCCGAGGCTCTCCGTGAAGCGCATGGCCCAGGCAGCCTTGTCGTGAATCGCCGGTACTTCCCGATACATGTTGAAAACTTCAGCCTCATCCAGCCCCAGGGATTCGACGCAATACTGGTAGGCATGCGTGTGCAGCGCCTCCTCGAATGCCTGGCGCAGCAGATACTGGCGGCATTCCGGATTGGTGATGTGGCGGTACACGGCCAGGACCAGATTGTTGGCAACCAGGGAGTCAGCCGAGGCAAAGAAACCCAGGTTGCGCTTGATAATCAGGCGTTCATCGGCGCTCAATCCGTCCGGGCGGCGCCACAGTGCCAGATCCGCCGTCATGTTGATTTCCTGCGGCATCCAGTGATTGGCGCAGGCGTCCAGATACTTCTGCCAGGCCCACTTGTATTTGAACGGCACCAACTGGTTCAGATCCGCCCGGCAGTTGATCATCTGCTTGTCGTCCACCGTGATCCGCGCCGCGCCAAACTCCACGCTTTCCAGCCCGGTTATGCCTTGTTCCACTTCGACGTGCGGTTCCGGCACTGGCAACTGCGCGACCCGCGCTTTCGACGGTTCCATGGCCTGGCGGGTGGCGGCTGCGAGCATGGGCTCGGGTGGTGTGGCGTCCGCCGGCCGCCGTGCATTGCTTACCGGGTCTTCCCAACTGGTTAACATTATTTGCTTTCCCCTCGGATGGTTTTCGTTCTATCGCGGCCGCTGTTCACTGGCAGGCCTCGCACTCCGGATTTTCGATGGTGCAGACCTTTGGCTGATCTGCTTCCGCGAAACCCCGATCCACAGCTGCAAGTTTGTTCTCGCGCCCGCCGCTCAACGTGCTCTTCTCCACATGCGTCGCGCCCATGCTGCGCAGGTAATAGGTGGTCTTCAGGCCACGTACCCACGCCAGCTTGTACAGGTTGTCCATCTTCTTGCCGTTCGGCGCCGCCATGTACAGATTTAAAGACTGCGCCTGGTCAATCCATTTCTGCCGCCGTGAGCCAGCCTCCACCAGCCAGCGCGGATCGATCTCCCACGCGGTGGCATAAAGAGCCTTGATGTCATCGGGGATGCGATCGATGGGTTGCACGCTGCCGTCGAAATACTTGAGGTCGTTGACCATGACCTCGTCCCACAGGTTGCGCGCCTTGAGGTCGCGCACCAGGTAAGGATTGACCACGGTGAACTCGCCCGACAGGTTGGATTTCACAAACAGGTTTTGATACGTCGGTTCGATGGACTGGCACACGCCGCAGATGTTTGAAATCGTGGCGGTGGGGGCGATGGCCATGCAATTCGAATTGCGCATGCCGACCTTCTTCACGCGCTTGCGCAATGTTTCCCAATCCATACGCTGGCTGCGGTCCACTTCCAGGTAGCCGCCGCGTTCCCGTTCCAGGATGTCCACGGAATCGATCGGCAGGATTCCCTTGCTCCACAGTGACCCGTTAAAGCTGGAGTAGGGGCCGCGCTCCTCCGCCAGCTCCGAGGAGGCCTTGATGGCGAAGTAGCTCACCGCCTCCATGCTGGCGTCGGCGAATTCCACCGCGGCCTCGGAGGCATAGGGGACGCGCAGGCGATGCAACGCATCCTGGAAGCCCATGATGCCCAGTCCCACCGGCCGGTGCTTCAGGTTGGAGCGGCGCGCCTGCGGAACGCTGTAATAGTTGTAGTCGATGACGTTATCCAGCATGCGCATTGCCGTGCGCACGGTCTTTTCCAGCTTGTCCAGTTGCAATCCGGATTCATTTACATGCTCGGCCAGGTTCACCGATCCCAGATTGCAGACCGCGATCTCGTCATCGGAGGTGTTCAAAGTGATCTCGGTGCACAGGTTGGAGGAATGCACCACGCCGACATGCTGTTGCGGCGAACGCAGATTGCACGGATCCTTGAAAGTCACCCACGGATGGCCGGTTTCATAGAGCATGGACAGCATGCGCCGCCACAGATCAAGTGCGCGCACCACCTTGAAGTTCTGTATTTCGCCGCGCCCGGCGGCCGCTTCGTATTCCTCGTAGCGGCCGGTAAACGCAGCGCCGTACATGTCGTGCAGATCGGTGGCTTCATCGGGAGAAAACAATGTCCACGGGCCGTCTTCGGACACACGCTTCATGAACAGGTCCGGCACCCAGTTCGCGGTGTTCATGTCATGAGTGCGGCGGCGGTCATCGCCGGTGTTCTTGCGCAGATCCAGGAATTCCTCGACATCCAGGTGCCAGGTTTCCAGGTAGGCGCACATGGCCCCCTTCCTTTTCCCCCCCTGATTAACCGCTACCGCGGTGTCATTGGCGACCTTCATGAACGGCACCACGCCCTGGGAGCGGCCATTGGTGCCCTTGATATGGGCGCCCATGGCACGGACCCGCGTCCAATCGTTGCCGAGGCCGCCGGCGAACTTGGACAGCAGTGCATCGTCGCGAATGGCGCTGAAGATGCCATCCAGATCGTCCGGGACCGTGGTCAGGTAACAACTCGACAATTGCGGGCGGCAGGTGCCGGAGTTGAACAGCGTGGGCGTGGAACTCATGAAATCGAACGACGACAGCAATTCATAAAATTCGATGGCGCGCGTCTCGCGATCCAGTTCGTTGATGGCGAGCCCCATGGCCACGCGCATGAAGAACGCCTGCGGCAGCTCAAAGCGAATGCCGGAATCGGTGTGAATAAAATAGCGGTCATACAGGGTCTGCAAGCCAAGATACGTGAACAACTGATCCCGTTCCGGCCGCAGGGCCGCGCCCAGCCGGTCCAGGTCATAGCGCGTCAGTTCGTGATCCAGCAGTTCCAAGGACGCGGCGCGCTGAACGTATTTGCGAAACGCCAATGCATAGCGGTCGGCCATCTCCGACTGCGTGGCCACGGTATCCGTGCCCTCCAGATAACTAAGGGCTTCGCGGCGCAGGGCGTCAAGCAACAGCCGCGCGGCAGCCTGGGAATAATTCGGTTCCTTCTCCACCAGCGCCCGGGCGCTCATCACCAGGGCCGGGTTGACGTCGGTTTCCTTGACGCCATCGAACAGATTACGCAATGCGTCATCTATGATCTGATGGCCCTGAACGTATTCGAGTCCGACACAGGCCTCGTTGACCACGGCCATCAGGCGTTGCATGTCCAGCGCCCGCAGCGAACCGTCCTTCATGGTCACATTGATGATCACCGGACGCACCACGGCGCCTTCCTCGGTCTGGCGCTGCCTGGCTTTCTCCGCACGAATGCGAGCCCGGTCTTCGCGGTAGATGACGTAGGAGCGGGCGATTTTCTGATGCCCGGCCCGCATCAGCGAAAGTTCCACCTGGTCCTGGATATCCTCGATGTGCACGGTGCCGCCGCCGGGCATCCGGCGCGTCACCGCCTTGACCACCTGGTCGCTGAGTTCCTCCACGGTCTGATGGATGCGGGTGGAGGCCGCGGCGGTACCCCCTTCCACGTCCAGGAAGGCTTTGGTAATGGCCACCGAAATCTTGGCCCCATCGAACGCCGTGACCTTGCCGTTGCGGCGGATGACCTTGAATTCGCCGGGCTGGTGACTGGCCAATACCGTGCGGTCAGGGGGCGGTATATCGAGGGAGATGTCGGTTATCTGTACCTGGGCGCTTTCGGAGACGGCGGCTGGGCCTGCAATTGCAGCTTTTTCCACGGTTTAAAACCCCCAAATTGGTCGGCGTCAAAGCGCCTGTTTTTCTTGTACCCGTCTGTGCGTTGCGAACTTTAGAAACAGGATTAAGTTCTGCACGTAAGGCAGATTTATAGCACCCCAACAAAATGTGGTCAAGTAGCAATGAAACCACAATATGTTGTGGATTGTACGGTGGGAAGGCTATGGACAGCCTGTGGATAATCTGGGGGAAATTCTTGCGAAAAAACGCGAAGTCACGGGCAGGCAAACCACGAAATCAACAGGTTAGGAAACATGCCTCAGGGGAGAGGGGAGGCGGCGGGATCGCGAAGGACGTTGCCGGCGGTCCTTGCCAAGGGGGTTGTTGCTCCAGGAAGGGGTTAAAACACAGGCTTTATCCGCCGGCATAGCCACCTGAATTTTTTTCAGCTGTACGACATGGCGCCCAGACTGGCTCCGCCGCACACAAACCAGGTCTGGCCGGTGATAAATCCGGCCTTTTCGTCGGCCAAAAACATGACCACCCGGGAAATGTCCTCCGGGGTCCCCAAGCGCCTGACCGGCAGGCGCTGAGCCACGGCCTCATTGCGGGGGTCGCCCGCCGGGATCACGGACCGGAACTGATCCGTAACGATGGGGCCGGGGGCGACGGCATTGACCGTGATCCCGGACGGGCCGAGTTCCAATGCCCAGGTCCGGGTCAATCCGACTTGCGCAGCCTTGGAGGCGCTGTAGGCGGTGCGGGTTTCCAGGCCCAGGATGGCCCGGGTGGTCAAAGTGACGATGCGGCCGAATCCGGCCCTCGTCATCGCGGGGATAAACGCCTGACCAAGGGCGACCAGGGCACCCACATGTAGCCGCATGAGGAAATCCAGATCCTCCTGTTTCACATTGGCAATCAGCGCACTACGCAGGGCGCCGGCGTTGTGGATCAGGGTGGTGACATGGTGTGCGGCTGCGATCTTTGCAGCAGCGCTGCGTACCTGGCCGAGGTCAGACACATCTATATGCAGGGTCTGCAATGCCGAATGGGTCTGGTCACAGGGATTCAGGTCCAGATTGATCACCGTGTAGCCCGCCGCCAGCAAATCCCGGCGAATGGCGGCGCCGATGCCGGCCGATCCGCCCGTCAATACCGCTGTCTTTGTGTTTCCCATTTCCATTCCTTTATGGATTTTGAAACCTGACTTTTTGCAGGACCGGCTTCAGCCAGACGCTGAATCCCGATTTCTTTGTAGGGCCGGCCGCTCCGGACATCCTGTCCTCTCGCGGCATTTCCCACATCCTGTGGGTCGCTTCAGCCGGCCGTACTTCTTGACGCGGTTTTCATCCCCATCAATGATGCTGATGACAAGACGAAGGAGTGTAAGCCGATGAGCCAGTCCGATTCCAGCACCGTGCCCCCCGCGAAAACCTTCAGCCCCACACCCGTGGCCCACAGCCCGGTGGCTGACGCGCACCTGATTCGCTACGCCGGTCCGTTTATTCCCGGGCTCGTGGTGCGCGCACAGGGAGCCTACATCTACGACGATCAGGGGCGCGAGATCCTGGATTTCACCTCCGGCCAGATGTGCGCCATCCTTGGCCACAACCATCCGGACGTCGTCGCGGCCATCACCGAGGCTTGCCGCAACGTCATCCACCTGCACAGCAGCCAGTTGTCGCCCCCGGTGATTGAACTGGCACAGTTGATTGCCTCCCAGCTTCCGAAGCAATTGCAGAAGATGATTTTCCTCAGCACGGGTTCGGAGTCCAATGAAGCGGCGCTGCGCATGGCCAAGTTGTTCCGCGGCGGTTTCGAGGTCTACGCCTTTTCCGGTTCCTGGCATGGCATGACCGGAGGCGCCAGCGCCAGCACCTATGCCTTCGGACGCCAGGGCTACGGACCGACGTTGCCCGGTGTGCAGGCCATCCCCACGCCCAATTGTTATCGCTGCCCCATCCGGCACTGCCGCGACAAGTGCGACATGACGTGCCTGGAAGCCGGTTTTGACATGACTGATCGGCAGACCGTGGGCGCACCGGCGGCCTTTATCTTTGAACCCATCATCAGCGCCGGCGGCATGATCGAATTGCCGCCGGGGTACCTCACGCGGCTGCGGCAACTGTGCGATGCGCGTGGCCTGTTGATGATCGCTGACGAGGCGCAGACGGCCTTCGGGCGCATGGGTCTCCTGTTCGGCTACCAGCAGGAGCCGGGTTTTGTGCCGGATTTTCTCACCATGTCCAAGTCCCTGGGTGGCGGCCTGCCGCTGTCCGCCACGCTGACCAGCGCCGAGATTGAAGAGACCTGTTACAGCCGCGGGTTCATCCATGCCACGTCCCACGTGTCGGATCCCATGCCCGCCGCGGTCGGTGTGGCGCTGCTGAAGGTCATCGCCCGCGACAAGCTGGTGGACAACGTCAAAAAAATCGGGGACTACCTGAAGACGCGGCTGAAGGAGTTGCAATTGCGGCACGAATGCATCGGTGACATTCGCGGCCGCGGCCTGCTGCTGGGCATGGAAATCGTTTCGGATCGCGAGAAACGCACACCGGCCCCGGCCCTGGGCACGGCCATCTCGGAGCGTTGCTACGAATTGAAGCTCAGCATGAACATCGTGCGCCTGCCCGCCGTTGGCAGCATCTTCCGCATCGCGCCGCCGTTCACGTTGACCCGTGCCCAGGCGGACAGCGCGGTGGCGATCCTGGATCAAGCCATCGGTGAGTGTGTTGCAAAGCAGCGCGCAGGTACTCCCGCGAAATGACGCTCGCTGTCATTCCGAGCGTCCCATCGCCATTCCGCCCGTCCCATTGTCATTCCGACCGCATCATTGTCATCCGGAGCGTCCCAATGTCATTCCGAACGCACGTGAGGAATCTTTCTTTTCCCGTAAGCAAAGGCCACGTTGATGCCCGGGGCCTCTGACAGCTTCTTCCAACGCTACCTGCTCCCGGGATTCGTCTACACCGGTGTCATCATCGGCGGCGGCTATGCCACCGGCCGCGACCTGGTGCAATTCTTCCTGTTGCACAACCCCGCTGGCGCGGCATTGGGGATCGCCGTGGCCATGGTGTGCTGGAGCCTGCTGCTTGCCGTGTGTTTCGAGTTTGCGCGCATCCACCAGGCCTATGACTACCGCACGTTCTTCAGGCACCTGCTTGGACCGGTATGGTGGTTCTTCGAGGTGCCATTCCTGATCATGCTCGTGATCGGGCTGGCCGTCATGGGGGCGGCGGCAGGGGAGATCACTACGGGACTTACCGGTGCCCCAAAGCTAGCAGGTACGGCTGTCTTGCTGGTGGCCGTGGGTGTGCTCGTCGTCACCGGCACCCAGTCGCTTGAGCGAGTGCTGGGTTGGGGCTCATCGTTGCTGTACCTGTTTTACCTCATGTTCCTGTGGCGCTGCTGGCAGGAATACGGCACGCGGCTATTCGTGTTCCCGGATTATGAACCGGCGCCGGGCTCCGTCATCGGCGGACTGCAATATGTGGTCATGAACGTGTCCATGATCCCGGGCATCCTGTTCTGCCTGCGCCACTTCAAGAGCCGGACCGAGGCAGTGACCGCCGGCGTCTTTGCCGGGATACTGGTGGCGCTGCCGGCCATGGCCTTCCTGCTGTGCATGAGTGCATTCTACCCGGCCATCCTGGAGCAGCCCGTACCCATCTCCTACATCCTGCTGCAACTGGGCAGCAGTTGGTTCGGCATCGCGTTCCAGTTGCTGCTGTTTTTCACGCTGATCCAGACCGGTGTCGGGATCCTGCACGCTGTGAATGAACGTGTGGACGGCACCCTGCGCGAGCGGGGCAGTTCATTGCCACGAATCGCGCGGGCCGGCATTGCCGTGGGTTACGTGCTGACCTCCATCGTGCTCGCCGAGAAATTCGGCATCATTGAACTGATCGCCAAGGGTTTTACCGCCATGGCGTGGGCGTTCATCCTCAGCTTCGCGGTGCCGTTGATGACGGTGGGACTGTACAAGATTATGAGGTATCGGGTGCCAGTGGGGGCTTGATGGTACCTGCGTATTCCAGGGGATTGATTCCAATACACTTCTGGCAGTCCCTGGTCCTGCCCCGTTTATTACTATTGCGCCCGTCACCACAATGCCGGCTTTGAAATCCGCATCTCGCAATGCACGCGAAGTTGGCTTCCGTATAAAAAAGCTGCCTGATACGCTGCCGCTGTGAACAAGACCGGCGACCTCAACCGAAATGACCAACAACTCCTGCGGTTGACTGGTGAACGTGGCAATGACAAGAACGCACGAGTATGGGTTTTGAAATGCCATCGATGCTTGAACATCTACGGCAGCAACAGCACCGATGCATGGGAGCGGAAATGCCCGAAGTGCCAGAAAGGGGAGGCCGGACTTCCAGTTCCGACGGAGCGTGACGGACAAGTCTGGACTCGCGAAGAACACATCATAGCATTCCAACTCTACAGCCGAATTCAATTCGGAATGATCCACATGGGGAATCCACAGGTCATCGAATTGTCGGCGCTGCTTGGAAGGAAAGTAGGTTCAGCCTCACGAAAGCTGGCGAACTTCTCGCGGCTTGACCCGGTTCACCAAGCTCGAAACGTGCGCGGTCTCGAGCACGGCTCCAAAGGTGAAGAAGACGTCTGGCGAGAGTTTGATGAACGTCCTGAAGCCTTGGCCTTCGAGAGCGCCCGACTACTCGCTGAGCGACTCGGCTACAACGTCGAACAGGTTGCAGAGATTGATGAGTGGGATTTGCCGCCGCCCGGCAAAGAGCGCGAGTCGCTGGTCAAACTCCGCGTCAACCAGAGCTTCTTCCGTCAGCGTGTGCTTTCAGCTTACGAATTCCGATGCTGCGTCACGGGACTGACCAGCCTCCCGCTACTTGTGGCCAGCCACATTGTTCCGTGGGCGGAAGACGCGGCGCATAGGTTGAACCCGCGAAATGGTCTTTGCTTGAACGCGCTTCATGACCGCGCCTTTGACCGCGGCTTGATGTGGGTGGAATCGAACCTTGTTATTCGGCTGTCATCGAAGCTCCGCGAAGTCACAGATGACTCGAAGCAGACCGTGGATTGGCTCCTCAGCTTCGACAGAAAACCGCTCCTGCTCCCCAAAGGGTTCCAGCCGGACCGAGATTTTCTGGCCAAGCACGCGTCCCGCAGCCTGAAGGGCTGCTAGAATTTAGCCGTGGTATCGCTCCCGTCGGTCTCTCAATCCCCGGCTAATTTCTTGCTCGCTTTCAGCTTGATACCGAAACCGAACCTGGCCAGGTAGATCTGGAGTCATGCCAACTCAAAAGCCTTGCAAGCGCCGCACGTTCGCCGTCGTCTGCCGCTGGCACCCGCCCGGCGATGCCTGCGAGCCTTGGCAATTCATTGCCGTGACCATCGCCCAATGCACCGATGCTCAGGATGCCGCCAACAATGCTTGTCTCTACTTGATATGGGACCGCCAGGGCATGGCGGAGCCGTGGTTGGTGATTGAGGACAAGCTGGACTTGTCGATTCCGGGTGACGGGACATTCGACGCGGAAGAGTTCGACGAGACCATCACGTTCACTGGCAGGGTTGTTTCCAAGCGCGAGTTGGGTTGAGTACATCATCCAGGACGGTCACCAAATTTAATCAATCTCAAGTCAGGGGAAAGCGGGGACATTCACGATTTACCGGTTGATGTCACGAGAAAATTTAATGGATGTCCGGGGTTCCCCGGAATATGTGGTCGTCTGAGACCATAGAGTATGTGGTCAAATTTAAATCAAAAATTACCGGGGCGATCGTGGGGCCGGAACAGATGAAATGCCCCTTTGGTGCCAGATCATTTCGTCCAATCAATGGATCTGGCCCCATGATCATTCAATGGGTATGTGATATATTCTGTATATCACATTAGGAGTGGCCTATGGCGACACAGGCATCAACAAAGGCATCTCGTTCGAAGTCTCGAACCGCAAAGCCCAAAGCGGTTCTGTTCCGATATCGGGATGCGGACAGCGTGGTAGGCGTATCGCGGGGAACGGCCGGCAAATTGGCGCAGAAGCTGGGGCTCAACGAGACGCAGGTACTGCATTACGCCATGGCTCAACTGGCCAGGAGCGAGTTGCCCCGGTACGAACCGGATGATGGGCCGCTCAGCAAGGGCGATGTGGATGCCATCCGCAAGCTGGAACCGCAGGGGCGCATGCGCATCAGGCAAAGTTTGTTCTGATGTCATTTCCGGCCCCAGTACCGGGCGCGATTGTCTGGTGCCATTTCCCCACCCGGGAAATCCGTGCCAGGGGCATCAAGCCGCGCCCTGGACTGATCCTTGCGACAGGCGA
>Ga0156012_1038_pt1 | contig 10894 bp, 9 predicted proteins | sample RifCSPlowO2_02_FD_107666 | JGI IMG/M metagenome (GOLD analysis project Ga0156012, IMG submission 107666) | Gammaproteobacteria bacterium RIFCSPLOWO2_02_FULL_61_13
ATTGCGGACCCACTTGCCGTCTTTTTTCAGCACCGGAACCACCTTCGAGATGAAACCTTTCATCTTCATCTTGTAGGCGCTCCACGGCTCGCAGGAGATGCAGTTGTACATCGCGTCCTCGATCCCGAGATACCAGGGCAGGAAGTCGGTCGCCCCGCCGTCGGGCGAAGAGCCGTGCCGGGTGCCCGCCTGCCCGTAGATGGCGAGGTCGGAACTGACCGCGAGATCGGCCGCCATGCCCAGTTCCTGGCCGCCTCCCACGCGCGCGCCGTTCACGCGGCAGATCACCGGCTTCTTGCAGTTGAGGATGCCGTCGACCATGGCGTTGAACAGGTCCATGTATTCGCCGTACTCGTTGGGGCGCTTGGCGTAGTACGAGGCATACTCGACCGTGTTGCCGCCGGAGCAGAACGCCTTGTCGCCGACCGCGGTAAACACCGCAACCACCACTCTGCGGTCGCTGGAGGCCTTCTGGAAGCCGGCGATGATGGCTTTCGCCATTCCGGTGGTGTAGGAGTTGAATTGCGCCGGGTTGTTGAGCACGATCCAGGCCGAATACAGGCCCTCGACGGGTTTGCCGCTCTCGTCGAGAATCGGGCGTTTCTCGTACTTGACGCTCGGCGCCTGATCGCCGAAAAACCGGTCGTCGAACAGAGAATGGTCCTTAAGGTTGTCGTCGCGCGGCAGCCAGCTGAGGTCGCTCATTTCAGTTCCTTTATCAAAAGTTCGAATACTCTAGATAGAAGGTAATAGGGCAATGTGATCTAGGTCAAACGATTGCGGGAAATTCGGGCGGATCGATCGATGTCGGGGCAACGAAACGCGGGCAAATCTGGTAGAAATCTGCCGCCAGTGTAAACTTTTGGTTTGCCAACTCGATTCAAGAATGCCGATTCACGCTCCGATAAGGGGCGGTTATCGGAGAAGTACAGGAGGGGGCTGCGCTTCCTCGTCTCGCGCTCGAAGCCTCCAAAAGGCTGATCAACAGAGGCGTCGAAGTCGATCTCACCAGGGCATTGGAACTGGAATTGCGATCGCTTGCCGCCTTGGCCACGAGCCATGACGCCAGAAGGGCCCAGGCCTTCTTGCAGAAAAAGGAAAACGAACCTCACCGGTGAGTAAATGGGCGCCGGAACCCGAACGGCAGAAATCAGGAGAGATCATGCAAAGCGAAGCTCCAAATAAGACCAGCGGACAAGAGGTTTTTCCATACATCTTCGCCGAAGGCAGGATCGGGAAATTCAAGACGCTCAATCGGGTCAAATATGCCTCGTGTTCGGTCTCCAACTACAACACGCAAGACGGTTTCGTTACGGAGCGCGAACTTCATCGAGACGAAGTGATCGCAAAAACCGGCGCCTCGATCCTGACGAACCAAGGGATTTATCCCGACCGAACCGGAGAAGGGAAAGTGTACCCGCGCCAGTTAGCGGGCTACGACGACAAATTCATTCCCGGCCTGAAGAACATCAACCAAATATGGCGACGAACTTCTCCGCCGGGAACCATTCTGCTGGGACAGATCATTCACGGCGGCAGGTACGGCGGCTTCGATACAGGGCGCTATTTCCAGCCCTCTGCGTCCATTCCCCGGCTTGTGTCTTTCGGACACAAGGCGGGGAAAGGTCCCGTCGGGGTGGAGATGACAAAAGACGATATCGCGCGATGCATAGAGGATCACGTCGCTGCCGCGAACCGTCTGATACAGGCGGGATTCGACGGCGTCGAGCTGACCTGCTTCGTGGGCTACCTGCTGGCGAATTTCCTCTCCAAATACACCAACAAGAGAACGGACGAGTACGGAGGATCGGCCGAGAACCGGGCGAGGTTCATGGTCGAGCTGATCCAGGCGGTACGGAAATCCATCGGCAACGACCGCATCGTTGGGATTCGCTTGAGCTCCGACGAGCTTCTGCCAGGCGGCAATACGCGCGAGGAGGGAATCGAGCAGATGAGAATCGCCCAGGATTCAGGGGTGGATTACATAAGTGCGGTAGTCGCCTGGCACGAATCGCCGGAAGGCTCCTGGGGCCGCGAAAAACAGTCGGATCATTTCCTGTACTCCCTGGAGGGCATCAAGAGACACGTCAACGTTCCCATCGCGTTTGGCCCTCAGCTCAAAGACGCTCACGTGGCAAATAGATGCATAAAAGAGGGGCTGCTTGACTATTGGGAGATGTGCCGGCCTTTCCTCGCCGATCCGGATATCGTCAATAAGACCGCCCGAAATGACGTCAAAGCGATCAAGAAGTGCATAAACGCGCTTTGGTGCGGCACCAAGTTTGGCAAGGGACAACCTTACCTCTGCGCCCTGAATCCATTGCTCGGCCATGAAAAGGATCCCCAGTATCAGGCTCTGCCTATTCCGTGGTCGAAGAAGGTCATGGTTATTGGCGCAGGGCCGGCCGGATGCGAGGCGGCCCTTGAGGCCGCAAAACGCGGGCACCAGGTCGCGATCTTCGATCGAGCCGATCGTTTGGGCGGGCAGGTGCTTGCAGCCTGCGGTGATACGTATGGAGGTACCTCCTATCTTTCCTTGGTCGAATGGTACGAAGAGATGATCCGCCGTGCGGGAATCGGGGTGCGACTGAACACCGAAGTTACGGAGCGGGAGATAAAGGCGTTCTCACCCGAAATAGCGATTCTCGCCACGGGGGCGAAGATCAACAGGAACTTACCGGGCGCAGATTCTGATCATGTATTCTCCGCCTTCGATGTTCTGTCCGGGAAGGTACGTGTAACGGCAAGCAAGGTCGCCGTACTTGGGACAAACATGGTGGGTTTCGCGGTGGGGCACCGGCTATTCGAGGAAGGAAAGGAAGTCACCTATATCGAGAAAGGGAGCAAGGAGTTCCGCCGGGAAGTTGTATACAACTATGGTTGGAGATACCGGCTGTGGCTAAAAAAGGCTCGAGAGAAAGGGCTTCAGTCGGTGACGGACGCAGAACCCGTCGATATCACAGTAAATGGTGTAAACGTCCTGTTGCCGGGAGCCGAAGCGAAGCTAATTCGAGCCGACGCCGTGGTCCTGGTTGACCGAATTTCCGAGCAGGGATTGATCGATTACCTCACCGAAAATGTCGACGTGCTCGAGGTAGTCGGAGATGCAGTTCGGCCGCGATACATCTACACCGCCATACATGAAGGATTCAAGACCGGGCGACGGGTCTAGCATTGACCCGCCCGCGGAGAGCCTTGAAATGAACGACGCACTCATTGTGGACTGCCGAAAGCCTTCAGAAGTGAAGTGGCTGAGGTCCGGGCCGGACGAGTGGTTCACGGCTGCGTCCAGAAGCAAGATCCTCGTAAGGCGCGTTGATGATTACCACGAGATCGTAGGAGGGGATTTCTATTACTGCATTCCGATGGAGCTATATCTGGTAGTGGCGTGGGGCCGCCCGAATGTCGAGGCACTTCGCGCCTGCGAGACGCTCGAGGAAGCGCAACACGCGCTTCTCGAGTTCTTGTGACGCTTCATCCATGTGCCGAGCAAGCGAAGAGGGCCGATTCAGAGATATCGCCGAGGAGACAAGAAATGGACCTGAAGCCATTCAAGCTTTTCGTGGATGGGAAATGGGTTGAACCGGCAGGTGGCAAGTACTTTGAGACGGTCAACCCGGCGACTGAGAAAGTCATCACCGAGGTGGCGGAAGGGGATTCCCGTGACGTAGAACGAGTGCTCGAAGTGGCGCACCGGGCTTTCGAGACCGGACCCTGGCCCAGACTGGCGGCCCCGGCACGCCGCGCCATCCTAGAGAAAATGGCTTTACTCCTGACGAGGTTCAGCTGACGAGGTTCAGCTTGACATACCCATTATTTTGCACCATTCTCGTATAGCGTGTAGGTGAGAGCCCAATCTCATCAGCACAGCACCTGGGCGAAGGAGGCCCAACTTCATTTCGCGTTTTGGACAAGATTGGGAGGGTCCATCTATGGCTGTCTCCGGTGGGTTCATGGGCAAAATTCTCTCGGTGGACCTGAGTCGCCGTGCGATCTCCGATGAAGCGCTTCCAAGCGAGGAGGTGCTCCGCAAGTTTGTTGGCGGGGCCGGCCTGGGCCTCTATTACCTCTGGAGGCATACCTCGCCTGACATGCAACCAACCGACGAACGGGCGCCGCTCATTTTCATGACGGGGCCGCTTACTGGGACCTCCGCGCCGAGCGCCGCCAACTTCACCACCGTCTGCCTGAACTTCGATGTCCCGTACGCCGCCGGCGTCGGTCATTCACACGGCTTCTGGGGCGCCTACCTCAAGTTCGCTGGTTACGACGGCATTCTCGTCACGGGGAAATCAACGAGTCCGGTCTACCTACTCGTCGATGACGGCCGCGCGGAGATTCGTGATGCGGATCGGTTTTGGGGTCAGGACACCAGGGAGACCGAGCGCCTGATCAAGCGGGAGATCGGCGGAGATCCGGACAAGATCAGCGTTGCCTCGATCGGTCCTGCGGGCGAAGCGATCCTCCACGGGGGCATGGTCAAGAACGACCGTAACCATGGCGCCAGCAAAGGAAGTCCCGGGGCGATCATGGGCAGCAAGAAGCTCAAGGCGATCGCGGTCCGCGGAACGAAGCGGTTGCCGATCGCGCGTCCCGAACCGTTTTGGCAAGCCACTGAAGAGTGGGATCGGAAACTGTTCGCTCCACCTACATCCCACGAGAAAATGACGACCGCCATCGCCCTGAAAGATGCGGGACAAACCCGCCTATATAGCATGTTTGGCCAGGCAGGCTGGGCGGCAGTGCGCAACCTGACCGACCCTGAGAAGGGGATCCCCTTCACAGCGAACTACATCGAGGCCCTCAGCAGGTGGGAGGTGACCCCGAAGGCCTCCTACAATTGCAAGATCGCCTGCGCCTACAACGTGAAAATCACCGATGGGCCGTTCGCCGGGTACACCGTAAGCCTCTGTGGAGGCGGCGAGAACATGGAAGGGGCGGCTGGGATGATCGGAGTGGAGGATGCCGGAGCGACGCTCGTTCTCACCGATTTCTATGACGGCATGGGCGTTGACTCTGCCAATGCGGGCCCGGTCGTCGCGATGGCGTTCGAGGCCTACACCAGGGGGCTCATCACGGCTGAGGATACAGGGGGGCTTGAACTCCAGTGGGGCAACTACGAGGCAGGGATGCAACTGGTCAAGCAGATGATCGCGCATGAGGGATTCGGCGCGAAGCTGGCCGAGGGACTCGGCAAGGCCGCCCAGGCTATAGCGAAGGGAAAGGGTGTCCTCGCCGACGAGCTGGCCCAAGAGCTCGCACGCATGACCGTGCACGTCAAAAAGGCCGGCGTCAATCTCCATGACTTCCGGGCGGAATGGGGCACGCTCCTGGGACAGATCGTCTCCCCGGCTGGGCCTGGTTGGCACGCGCCGGGAGCGGATTTCCTTTTGCACGAGCCTGATGTTGGCTATCCAGACCGGCCGCCCGGCACAGCGGTAACGATCGAGGAAGCCAAGGGCAAGGCGCTCGAAGTGCGGAGAACCCAGCGCAAAAAGCTGTGGGATGACAGCACCGGCGTTTGTTGGTTTGCCACGTTGAACGTCGCTGGTGTGGTCGAGCTCACGGCGCGCGCGGTTGGGACCGCGGTGGGCTGGGATGACTTCGATGCCGAGGAGGCGCTCCAAGTCGGTGAGCGAGTCGCCACGTTCATGCGCCTCATCGCGGTCAAGCGCGGCTTCACCAAGCAGCATGACTTCGACATCTCCCCACGTCTTCTGGAGCCCCCGGCTAATGGTCCCGGAGCCGGCAAGTCTATCGCCCCCTATCTTGAGGCGATGGTGGACGAGTATTACCGCCTTATGGACTTCGATCTGGAGACCGGTCAGCCCAACCCTGCATCGCTAGCTCGGCTGGGCCTCGCAGAATACGCATAAATAAGGACCGGCTTTAGCGTCCTTTCAAGAAAGAAAAGTCTAACCCGAGAACTGCCTCCAGTTGCCCGCCGACTTTTCCTCAATTCTAGATGCTAGGGGACAACTCGGACCGAAATCGTCCTTCGCGCTTGCTCCTGCCCGTGGTAAGCGAAGATCGGTGAACCACCCGGATTTAGGGTATGTGAACGATCGTTGCGTTGGCGACGGTGGCAACAATTGAAACTTTGGAGGGAGAAAATGCACAAGATCCATGTAGCGACGGTCGCGGCCGCTTTGGTCCTATTCTTCGCCGGTACGGCTCATGCTCAGGACAAGATCTCGTTGACCGTTGCCGCCGGTACGCCCCCTCGGGCGCTGCTGGCGGTGGCAAAGGTCGGCGAGTTCTTTATTCCGGAGGTCAACCGCCGAATCAAGACCGCCGGCATAAACTTTCAGATCGATTGGAAGGAGGCGTACGCCGGGTCGCTCTTAAAACAAATGCAGATGCTTGATGGGATGCGCGACGGAATTGCCAGCATCGGCGTGGTGCCTTCCATTTTCTATCCCGACAAGCTGCCGCTCGAACAGCTCAGTTTCGCCGTCCCTTTTTCGACGTTTGACGTCGCCCTCGTCAGCGCCATCATGAACAAGCTGCACAAGGCCATCCCCGAATTCGCGGCGCAGTACGACAAGTTCAATCAGGTCAGGCTCGGCGGATCCGGCGTCGATTCCATGGAATTGCTCACGACGTTTGCGGTCAAGTCGGTCGATGATCTGAAAGGCCGGAAGATCAGTACTCCAGGTCTCGCCCTCGCCTGGCTGCGGGGTACGGGCGCGACGCCCGTGCAAGGCAACATGATGGAGTACTACAATTCGACGAGGACTGGCGTCTATCAGGGATTCATCGTCATGCCGTCGACGTTTCCGGCGATGAAGTATCCCGAAGTAGCCCCTTTTGTTACAAAAGTCGGATTCGGCGCACAGTATGCCACGGTGCTCACGATCAACAAGGACGTCTACAACAAGATACCCGAAGCAGTGCGGAAGATCTTGGACGAAGTCGGCGAGCAGTGGGGCATCGAGACCGACAAGGCCCACATGAATGCGGCCGAAGCGGGATACGCTTCCCTGCCGGGATTCAAAGCGCAACTCTACGCTCTTCCGCGCGAGGAGCAGGTCAAATGGGCCAAGGCCATGCCGAATCTGGCCAGAGAATGGGCCCAGAACGCCGACAAGGAAGGATTGCCCGGCACGAAAGCGCTAGCCATGTTCATGGACGAACTCCGCAAGGCCGGGGTCAGGCCGGTCCGTGACTGGGACAAGGAGTGAGGAGTCCCGCGGCAATCGAAGGACGCGTACCGCACGCTACGACGAGCATCGTCGTTGAGCCGCGACCTGATTCTATTGTGCGTTCAAGATGAGACTAAATGTGGTACAGCTGTGGGATGGCCAGACCACGACGAATTGCCAAAGCACTGGTGGCGAAAGCACGGCAAGTTGTCGCCGGCAGCACCGAGGTAGAACAACTGCGCGCCGCCTAGGCGGTGCTGCTGCCGGCCTTGGCGTCGGCGACTTTGGAGCAGATCGCTGCCATCTTGGGCGTGGGTCGAGCCACCATGCCACGACTGCAGCAGCGCTTTCGCCAGTCGGTACGGCCGCGGACGAGGCGGCCCCATGGGGTGGGCGGCGCAAAGCGCTGCTCAGTATCGAACAAGAAGCGCAGTTCTTGAGCCCGTGGGCCGAACTGGCCAAGGAGGCGGGACTGCTGGTGCTCTCGCCCATCCGGGCAGCGCTGGCACAACAGTTGGGCCGACCGGTGGCCGCCTCGGTGGTGTGGCGGCGGCTGTTGGCGCGGCACGGGTGGCGCAAGGTGGCCCCGGATACGCGCCATCCCAAGAGCGATCCGGCGGCACAGGCGGCGTAGAAAAAAACTGCCCGAAACGCTGGCTGCCACGTTGAATCAGGTCGATCTGCGCGGACGCTCGGTACGGCTGATGATTCAGGACGAAGCCCGCTTTGGTCGCATGGCGCGCCCCTGGCGCTGTTGGGCGCCGCTGCCGTGGCGACCGGTCATGCTCAACGGCTATGAACGGCAATTCGTGTATGTCTACGGCGCCGTCAGTCCGCTGCAAGGTGAGCTCGATTGCATGCTCTGTGGCGAGATGAACACCGTGCGCATGGGTGAATTCCTGGGGCAAGTCAGCCGCGCCCATGCCGACGAATTCATCGTGATGATCCTCGATGGGGCGAGTTCGCATCGAGCCAAAGATCTGGAGGTGCCTGAAAATAATCGCTTGCTGCCCCTGCTGCCATACGCACCCGAGCTCAATCCGCAGGAGCATGTCTGGGATGAACTGCGCGAGAAGGAGTTCCCCAATCGGGTGTTCAACCACCTCGATGCGGTGGTGGCACAGTTACGCGCTGGGTTGCCCCGTTTGGCGGAGGATCATAACCGGATGCGTAGCTCAACGGCGTGGCCGTGGATAGTTAGTCTCAACTTGAACATACATTAGAATGAGTGACGAGGACCGTCGGCCGCCGGGGGGAGGGCCGCTCGCGCGGGGCGCCCATCCCCGTTCGCCTTTCGGCGTCCTCACCCTAGCGCTGAACGTGATCGGCACCGTGCTGATCATAATCATAGCCGTCGCGGTCAACTCCGACATCATCGGGCGCAACCTCTTCAACCAGCCCATTGCCGGCGTCACCGAATTCGTCGGCCTGTCGATCGTGGCGGTGGTCTTCCTGCAGATGGCCAATACGCTGCGCGAGGGCCGGCACATTTCCAACGACCTGATCATGGCCTGGGTGGGCGGGAGCCACCCGCGCGTCGCGCTGTTTTTCTACGGTGTGTTCCATCTCATCGGGGTGTTCCTGATGTGCTTCATCGTGTGGTACGTCGTGCCGATCTTCCGCGAGAACTACGTGGGCAATTTCTATAAGGGCACCGCGGGGGTCGTGCAGATTCCCGTATGGCCGTTCATGCTCGTCGTCCTCGTCGGCGGCACGGCGGCGGCGATTCAGTATCTGCTGCTCGCTTGGGGCGAATTCCGGCGGTTTCTCGGTAAGAAAACACAATGAGCGACATCGCCATCGGCGTGCTGTGCCTGGCCGGCAGCCTGGTGCTGATCCAGAGCGGCATGCAGGTCGGCGTCGCGCTGATACTGCTGTCCTTCCTCGGCGTCTGGGCGATCAACGGCATCGCCATCGCCGGCAAGCTGCTGGCGAGCTCCGCCACCACCTCGATCGCCTCGGAGGTGTTCGCGGTCATCCCGCTCTTCGTCATGATGGGGCTGCTGGTCTCGGCGACCGGCATGGGACGCGATACCTTCGATGTCGCGGCGCGCTTAATGCGGCGGTTGCGCGGCGGACTGGGGGTCGCGACCGTGGCGGCGAACGCCGTTTTCGCGGCCTGCACCGGCACCTCGATCGCCTCGGCTTCCGTATTCACCAAAGTGGCCGTGCCCGAAATGGTGCGTCACGGCCACACCCTGCCTTTCGCCGTGGGCACGGTCGCGGGCAGCTCAGTGCTCGGCATGCTGATCCCGCCGAGCCTGCTGATGATCATCTACGGGATGATCGCCAACACTTCCATAGGCGATCTGTTCATCTCGGGCATCGTTCCCGGCGTGCTGCTGGCCGTCGCCTTCAGTCTCTGCATCCTGTCCCTCTCCTTTCTCCGCGAGAGCTTCGTGTTCGCAGACTCCTCCGCGATCCGACGCGCGCACATGGGGCGGCTCGACGAGGCGCCGCTCTACGTGCTCGCGCTCAAGTTTCTTCCCGTATCCCTGCTAGTCGGCGCGGTCCTCGGCGGCATCTACGGCGGCTTTTTCACGCCCACCGAGGCCGGCGGCGCGGGCGCGCTCGCCGCATTTCTCATCGGGGTGGTCAGGCGCGAGCTTTCCCTCAGGGGCTTCTGGGAAGTGGTGCTGGAAACCGGCCGGGTGACCTGCGCCATTTGCTTTTTGCTGATGGCGGCGCAGCTCTATTCGCAGATGCTCACCATGTCGGGCTTGCCGTACGCCGTCGGCCAATGGCTGCGCACGGCCGAGCTAACCTTTCCGGTCATACTCGCGGGGTATCTCATGGTCGTTCTGCTGATGGGCTGCTTCCTGGATGCGCTGTCGATCATGGTCATCCTGCTGCCGTTCGTGCTGCCGGTGGTCGACGGATTCGGTACCAACCTCGTTTGGTTCGGGCTCATCACCATCGTCACCATCGAGATCGGGCTGCTGACCCCGCCGCTAGGCCTTTCGGTGTTCGTGGTCAAGGCCAATCTCGGCGACGCCAAGATCACGGTCTGGCAGATCTTCATGGGCACCATGCCGATGACTATCACCATGACCCTGTTCCTGGTGCTGGTCGTACTGTTTCCGTGGTTGGCGCTGGTGCTGGTCGGAAACGCGAACTGGAACTGGTGGTAGAGCGGCAGTAGGGCCGCGGCGCGGCGCGAAACGATCATTCGCCGGGCGCCACAGCGGCTTCTCCGTCCACAACGGCGTGTGCGTTCGCGCCAGCGACGCCGAGGGCCGCAAGAAGCTCGCGCAATACATGCTGCGGGCGCCGTTTTCTCTGGAGAAGATGACTTATCTCCCCGAAACGGGAATGGTCATGTACCGCTCGCTCGCACATGCATAAGGGCCTGAAGCGCAATTTCCAGTTGATGCCCGGCGTGCAATGGCTCGAGATGCTCTGCCGCCATATTCCGGGCCGGTTCGAACATTTGGTGCGGTACGTAGGATTATGTGGAGCTCCACATAATCCTACGTATGTGTAGACCAAGCGGATCGCTGAACTTGCGCTTCTTGAGACGCTGGACACGGGTAAGCCACTGTAGCAGACCACGACACGGGACCTGCCTTTGGCCTGCGAAATACCGCGTTACCACGCGGGCTGGTGCGACTGGTTTGACCTATGTCACTGTCTGACGGAATTGTCCCGATATTCAGGCTTGACACCCCATTATCCTGACAATAATATCGATCGTTCCGGCTGCATCACGGGTCAAGGAGAGCGGCGGCGAATAAGCCGGCCTGACGCCG
>Ga0156012_1146_pt3 | contig 10859 bp, 9 predicted proteins | sample RifCSPlowO2_02_FD_107666 | JGI IMG/M metagenome (GOLD analysis project Ga0156012, IMG submission 107666) | Gammaproteobacteria bacterium RIFCSPLOWO2_02_FULL_61_13
CGGTCATGAGGCCTGACACGGTCTGCCGTTGATACTCGCCGCCCCGCAGGAAGTGCAGCACGAATGAGATCCCGTGGCTCACCAACAATGCCAGCAGCGCCGGCCACAGCGGCGCAAACAAAGTGGCAAGTGCCTGCAGCACCGGCGGTTCTTCGCTGGGTTTCATGCCGGCAGCGAGGAACATGCCATAAATGAACAGAAAATGGATGGACATGAATCCGCCGAAATGGCCGACGAAGAAAGGGCCGGCCAGCAACACCGCAAACTTGCCCACCACGGCCATTTTCAGCAGCGTATAAAACCCGACGATCGCGCTCTCCGCCCAGAACAGCACCATCACGTTCCCCATTCCCCAGCCGAGGAACAGCACGCCAATCAGGGGAATCAGGTTGGCGGCAACCAAAACCAGCGTGGATGGCGAATGCCACGGCGTGGGCGCAATCCGTGCCGCATCCGCGCGCTTGTCCAAGTCAGGTTTCCGCAGGACCGGCGCGGAGGCGCCATCCTCGAAGATGGCCGCCGCCGGGTCCTGCAGCGGCGTTTTCGGCATGGCGGCGCGGAGGGTGGCGATGAGACGCTCGGCCTCCGCCTTCGGCATGGCGTCGCCCAAGCCGCGGTTGCCCTGCGCGTAGTCGAAACGCACTGTCACCATTTCCGCGCTGCCGGAATTCACCGTACGCAGGTTGCGAATATCCTTTAACCGGTATTCGGAAAATATCTTCAGCGGGCCGAGCTTCGATACCGTTACCAGCCGGTCCGCCGAGATGCACGCCGCCTCGTTGTAGAGCAGGAACAGCATGGCAAGCAAACCGAGGATGACCACGCCGACCGTCCAGCCCATCACCCAGAAAAAGTTGAACAGATTGAACGCCAGATCGAACATGCCATGCAACTCGGTGAAACTGAGCCGGCTGGCCTGCACCCACCAGATGGCTGCAAAAACCGCGAAGATCCCTGCGAAGAGCAGTCCCAGCGGCCACATGCGCCGTTTTGGCAATGCGATCGGCGTGGTACCGCTGGCGTCATCCCAAAGGGAAACGCGGATGCGATCGGGCCGTGCCAATCGCTTGTCACCTCTGCCGGTACCGGTCGCCATGAATACACGCAAACCTGAAGCGGGAGATGCATGGTACGGCATCGTGCCGGATTCGCCGCGGCGGGGCGTTCGCAATTAGAATGCTTGCATATCAAGAAGCCGCAAGGAGTCCGCCGTGAACCGCAAGCTTGTGATCGCCATGGGATTTCTCGGTGCCAGCAGCCTCGCGCAGGCCCAGGATTGGCCGCGCCGCCACATCACGCTGATCGTCCCCAATGCCGTGGGCGGCGCCTATGACGCCGCGGCACGCCCGCTGGCGCAGACGCTCTCGCAAGTGCTGGGACAAGCCTTCGTCATCGAGAACCGCCCCGCCGGTGGCGGCATTGCCGGACTGATGGCGACGGCGCAGGCAACGCCAGACGGCCATACCCTGCTCTTCACCGGCCAGGGCCAGGTGTCGCTGTACCCGGTCCTGCGTGCCAATCTGCCCTACGAACCGAACCGCGATCTGGCACCCATCATCCGTATCGGCTCACTGGAAAGCTTTCTGATGGTCAATCCCTCCATGCCGGTGAAAACCATGAAGGACCTGGTGGATCTGGTCCGCGCCAAGCCCGACACCATCACCTTTGGCACCTGGGGCAGCACCAGCACCAGCAACATGCATGTCGAGTACCTGCGCAAGGCGCGCAACATCCACTTCTTCTCCGTGCCCTACAAGAGCGCGGCACAGGCGCTCAATGCCGGCGTGTCCGGTGAGGTGCAGGTAACACTGTTCAGCCAGGGCCCATCAATAGCGCTGATCAAAAGCGGAAAATTCCGCGCGCTTGCCACTACCGGGAACAAACGCTCCAACGTCATGCCGGATATTCCGCTGCTCAAGGAAACCGGCGTCGGTGCCGATCTGGAAACCAGCACCTGGGTTGGCATGTTCGCCCCGGCCAAGACCCCGCGTGCCGTCATCACCCGCGTCAACGCCGAAGTCGGCAAGCTGCTTGCCGACCGCGCCTATACCGACAAATTTCTGCTTGCCATCGGCTTTCAGCCGGAGGACCCGAACACCCCGGAGCAGTTTGCGGAGTTTTTGAAACAGGATCGACAGACTTACGTGAACTTGATCAAACTAACTGGAATCAAGGACGAATAAATAAAACCCGGAAAGCTTCAGAACAGGGAGGGGGTCCCCTCTCTCCCCGTTACCCCTCTCGCCCCGCGCCTACTTTTTTAGCTGATCCCAATTACTCCGGGACGACGCCCAGGGCGTTGGCGTATTTGAACCACTTGGTGCGTTCGGCGGCCATGAAGGCCCCGAATGCTTCTGGGGTGCTGCCGACCAGGGTGTTGCCGAGCCCGGCCAGGCGCTTTTCCACCTCGGGCATGCGGATGATCTTGTTGATCTCGCCATGCAACTTGGCAATCACCGGCGCGGGCGTTTTCGCCGGAGCGCAGAAACCGTTCCAGGCATCCGCGGAAAACCCGGCAATGCCGGCGGCTTCCGCCATGGTCGGCAAATTGGGCAAAAACGGCGAGCGCCTGTTGGTACTCACCGCGAGTCCGCGGATTGATCCGTTGGCCAATAGCGGGAGCGCCGCAGTTGCCACCACAAACATCACCTGAATATGCGTGCCAATAAGGTCGGAGGTCGCCTGCGCCACTGTTTTGTAGGGCACGTGAACCATTTTTATGCCGGCCTCGATGTTGAACATTTCACCGACCAGGTGCGGCGGTGTGCCCTGCCCTGACGAGGCAAAGTTGTAGACGCCCGGCTTGGCCTTCGCCAGCGCGATGAGTTCCTTCGCCGACCCCGCCGGCACCGAAGGATGCACCGACAGTACAAACGGCATGGTGGTGATCTGCGTCACCGGGGCGAAATCGCGCACCATGTCGTAGGCCACCTTGTAGAAGGGCAGCACCATGAACTGCCCGGAGGAACAGAACATCAGCGTGTGGCCGTCCGGCGTCGCGTTGGCCACCTCCTGGGACATGACGGTGCCGCCCACCTGGGGCTTGTTCTCGACGATCACGGGCTGCCCCCATGCCGCCTGTAATTTCTCGGCAACCATGCGCGCGGCGGCATCGGGACCGCCGCCCAGCAGGATGCGAATGAGCTTGGTCGGATACTCCTGAGCCTGGGCGGCCGTACACAAGAAAAGCAGCAGCGCCGCGACTGCCAAACGCAAGCTATTCGCCATGCCGTACTCCCTATGAATTAAACCTAAATTCCCAGCAGCGCCGCCAGGTTTTCGCCCAGGATCAGCGCCTTTTCCGCCTCGTCGATATGCGCATTGCGCACCGCGTCCAGGTTCCTGCCGTAGATATCGAATCCCTGGCGCTCGCCCAGTATGCCGTGCTGCATCGACCAGTCCGAACCAAAAATGATCCTCTCCGCGCCAATTTCAGCGACCGCGCGCTCGATAAAATCCTGCCTGGTGTTCGAAGTGGTCAGGTACACGTTGACGTTTTTCCTCGCCAGCATCATCGCGTATTCAAAAAAAGTGACGTCGTACTTGCCCATGTGGCAGACCATGATGGGCACATCGGGAAATTCGAACGCGAGGGGCTCCAGCATGATCGGATTCTTGTAGGCCATCGGCACCTTGCCGCCGTCGTAGCTGGTATGGAACATGATCGGCTTCTTGTGCTTGCGGCATAGTTCCATCGAAGGCACGTAACCCTGCCAGGCCTGCTCGGGCGGCAGGGGTATGAAGCGCGCGAGATCAAATTCTCCCGCGCCAAGAAACCCATGCTCAGTAAAGCCTCGCTCCAGCGCGTCCAGGCCCTTGGGACTTTCGCGCGGCGGGCTGGCAAGCGGCGATTCCAGATCCCAGCCGGAGAATGCGACGAAGCGGTCCGGATGGCGCGCGACAATCGCGGCCATGTCGGCATTGCGCGCCGGAAAGGCACCTCGCATGATCACCGTCTTCTCCACGCCGTGGCGGTCCATGCGCGCCAGCAACTGCTCGGTAAGATCGTCGAACCTGCCCTTGGCCACCGAGTCCGCGACCACGCCTCGCAATGCAGGCATCGGCCCGGGAATATACGGATAGCGCCATTGCGGCTTCATCGGGTAGCAGCCCTCGATTCCCGAGGGGTTGATGGCGTGTGCTTCTGAATCGAGTATGCGCATGATGGCCTTTCGCAATGCGAAGGGGCGCCCCCTGCCACCTCTCGGCATGGTTGATGCGCAGTCAAGCCGCGACTACTGCGCGCTAATGCCCGCTTCCCTGATGATCTTGGCGCGCTGTTCGGCGTCGCGCCGTATAAAAGCGGCGAATGCATCCGCCGTCGCGCTGACCGCGACGCTCAATCCGTTGTCCTGCAGCTTTCCCTTCACCTCGGGTGCATTGACAATGCGTTCGATCCCCGCGCGCAATTTCTCTACGATGGCCGGGGGAGTTCCGCCCGGCGCGAACACGCCCTGCCAGGTGCTGACGTCGAACGGCGGCAGACCGGCGGCTTCGGCGATGGTCTGCAATTCCGGCATGCTCGCCAAACGGTTTCCGGTTGTCGCGAGGATTCGGAACGCCCCCGTGCGCACATGCGGCAAGGTACCCGCCAGACCATCGATGATGAAGGTAACCTCGTTGGCAAGCATGGCTTGAATAGTAGGTGCGGCCCCTTTGTAAGGCACGTAAAGAATGTCAACACCAGCCAAGCTCTTCAACATTTCACCGGCGAGCTGCGAAGTTTGCGTTGCCGCGCCAAAAGTCAACTTGCCTGGGTTGGCCCGGGCCCGGTCCACCAGTTCACGCAGCGTTTTCGGACCGGTCTTTGCGTCCACCGCCACAACCGTTGTCGAACGACCGATCATGGTGATGGGCGCCAAATCCTTGAATGGGTCGTAGGGGAGCTTCTTGTAGAGATACTGGTTCATTGTTACCGTCTCGGCCAGCGTCAACAAAAGCGTATAGCCATCTGGCGGTGCATGGGCCGCCACGTCGGCACCAATGATGGTGTTGGCGCCCGGCCGGTTTTCAACAATGAATCGTTGCCCCCAAAGCTCGTCCAGCTTTTGTCCGAGCAAGCGCGCGGTGACATCAGAATTTCCCCCGGGAGGAAATGGAACGACGATGCGCACCGGTTTCGCGGGATAGGTTTGCGCGAGGATTGGTGCCGGTGCGATCATGACGCCAGCCGTTACAAGTGCAATTACAGTGACGCGTACAAGTCGGTTCATGATCGTTCCCCCCTGACAAAACCCCGCGATTTCGATCCGCATATCAACCAGCGTAACGCGGTTCCTCCAAGCCCCGCACACCGGCATCAATCGCGAACAGCGCGCCGGCGAGCGGCTGCTCCGCAAGCGCTTCTTCAGTCATTTTCTGCCGGGCCGTGGTTATGTATAGTGTCTGCATATTCGGCCCGCCAAAGGTGCAGGCGGTCACCAGCGAGACGGGCAACTTTATCTCGCGGTCAACGCGGCCATCGGGGGCATAGCGCGTGACACGCCAGCCGCGGTATCCCGCGTTCCAGAGATAACCTTCGCTATCCATCGCAGCGCCATCGGGCGACCAATCGCAGATGGCAAACGGTTTGCGCGCGGCAATGGTTCCGTGTTCGATATCGAATGAGTAGGTAAAGATGGTTCGCACCGCCGCATCGGCAAAATACATGCTGCGGTTATCCGGGCTCCACGCAAGGCTGTTGGGCATGGCGACCCCGGTCTCCATCGCGGTGAAGCTGTGGTCCGGATCGAAGCGATAGAGAAATCCGATCGGGGCGCTGCTCGCGTCATGCTTGGCGCCCACCCAGAAACGGCCGCGCCGGTCGCAGCGACCATCAGCGAAGCGCATCCCCGCCTCGGGCGCGTGCGGGGCATTGATGCGCTCAAGCACCTCGCCGGTGCGCGCATCGAATAATACGATGGCGTTCTGCATTGCGACCAGCAAGCCGCCCGCGTCGCGAATGACTATCGAGCAGGTGAGCTCAGGCAGTTTCCAGGAATTGATTTGTCCGCTGGCATGGTCAAGACGCCGCACCAAGCGGCTGCGCGTGTCCACCCAATAAAGCGCCTGCTCGCGCGCGCACCAGACCGGCGACTCGCCCTGAATGTCCTTTTCGTTGCCAATTTGCCTGAGCTGGTCCATTCGAGGGCCTTGGTCGCTATCTTCGTTTGATCGTACAACATATTGCTGGAGACGGCATTAATATGGGCGACTGCCTTTGTTTGGCGAACCTTATCAAAGCCGCCAGCAAGCTTGCGACGCAACACAAGTCTGCCTACCACCTTCAAGGAATTTTCCATGAACCAGCCCCACGAACCCAAACTTTCCGCCACCAACAGCAACTGGCATGAAACCGGCGCCGATGAATGGTCCGATGCGGTGGTTGCTGCCATGAAGCTGGGTGGTGTTGATAATCTTTTTTTCGTTTCCGGCACCGAATTGACGTTTTATCAGGAAGCCATCGCGAAGGCTGAAGCCAAGGGCTGGCCGGCGCCGAAGCTCATTACCATGGTGCAGGAGGCGACAGCGCTGCACGCCGCCATCGGAGCGACGATGGTCAGCGGCAAGCCTGCGGCTACGGCCGCCCACGTCGATGTGGGCACGCTGCACTACGGCGCCGCCATACACTCCGCATGGCGCAGCGGCAGCCCGGTCCTTTTGACTGCCGGCGCCGGCCCGCGCGCCTATCCGGGCAGCATGCGCGGCGCGCGCGACATCGGGGTGCAATGGCTGCAGGAGCCGCGTGATCAGGGCGAGATCGTGCGCCAGTACACCAAGGCCGACCATCGGATGGAGCATCAGGACAACCCGGGTCTGATGGTCAGCCGCTTGCTGCAGATCGCCATGAGCGAACCCAAGGGCCCGGTGTATCTGAGCATCCCGCGCGAGACGGCGATGCTGCCCATGCCGGGCAGCGCACGCTTTCCGACAACGAACCAATTAGGCGTCGCGCGACTCACGGCGCCGAGTGCCGATGACACCCGCACTATCGCGCGATGGCTGGTGAAGGCGGAAAACCCCTGCCTGTACGTGGACCGCATCGGACGCTCGGCGCAAGCGGTGGCCGAGGTGATGCGTCTGGCCGAGTTGCTCGCGCTACCGTTGATGCAGTCGGGATTGGCCGACCGCCTCAATTTCCCCGACTCGCACCCCTTGGGAGGAACCGGCCCCCAACCCTCTGAGGCCGACGTGGCCTTGGTGATGGAAAGCTTTCGGCCCTGGTCGCCCGAGCAGGCACCCGCGGCGGGAGCGAAAGTGGCGTGGATCTGCTCGGACCCGGTGCTGTCGCGGCACAAGACCGCGGAGTTCTGCGCCGATCTTTGGATTCCAGCGGGCGTGGCCGAGACGGCGCGCGCCCTCCATGAGGCCGCCACGGGCATGCTGGATAAGAGCGGTCTTTCGCGCGTCGCGGATCGCCGCAAGCGCCTGGAAGAACGAAAAAAGCAAATGGTCGCGCATGTACTGAAACTTGGCGAGGACTCAGGCAAGCAAGCGGCAATCGCTCCTCGATGGCTCGGCTACCAGATGGGCAAGCTGCTCAAGCCCGACATGATTCTTTTTAACGACGCCGTCTCCAATGCCAGTTTCGTCCATGCCTATGCCGGGCGTGAACTGCCCGGCACCTATTTCCGCAGCGGCAGCAGCACCGGCGGGTGGGGATCGGGCGCATCAGTGGGCGCAAAAATCACCCTGCCGGATCGTGAAGTGATCCATGCGACCGGCGACGGCTTCTATATTTTCGGCTCTCCTATTGCGTCGCTGTGGGCGGCGGCCAATCACAAAGCGCCTTACCTGACGGTTATATTCGTCAATGGCAGCTATCACACCGGCACCACCTGCGTGCAACAAGACTATCCGGACGGTTACGCGGCGAAAGCCGGATTCAGCGGCGGCACCTTCACCCCACCCGACTTTGCCAAACTGGCCGAAGCGGCGGGCGCCTATGGGGAAAACGTGATCGAGACCGCCGAGGTGGGCGCGGCGCTGCAGCGCGGATTGGCGCAGGTCCGCAATGGCGTCCCGGCGGTAATCGCGGTGCGCGTGCAGGGGCCGGCGTGATAACGGGACAACGCAGGCGGCACCCCAGGACTTTTCCGCCTGGGTCGCGCAGAGAATCTTTAATTCACTTGCCAAGCCGCTCAGGTCCCTGAGCCAGCATCCTTACGCGATACAGACCCTCGCGGGCGGTGATGTAGAGCATGCGATTGTCCGGCCCGGCAAACGCGATGTTCGCCGGCTGACGCGGTACGCGTAATCGCTAACGCTGTTTCCCACGTAAAGCGTTTTGCCATTGCGAGAGAGCGCCAAACCGTTTGGCCGATGGAGATCATCGTCGATCACTAGCGGCTCACGGGCCCCGGCGGCCAGGTAGTACACGTAGACCTTGCGCTCCAGCACGACCGGCCGCACCGAATCGGTGAAATAGATGCCGCCGTTCGCGTCCGCGATCAAATCGTTCGGGTCAAGAAGTGGTCTTTGGCTGCTGCCCTGGGTGAGCGTAACGGCAGGACCGCTAGGTCCGATCCTGCTGATGCGCTTGCCGGCACTTTCGGCCGCGAGAATGTCGCCGTTGCGAGCCAGCGCAAGTCCGTTCGCGCCATTGGTTCCCTCGCGCACAATGGCGACCGTGCCCTTTGCGTCCAACCGATAAATACGACTGGTGCGCAAATCGGTGAAGATGAGTTCACCATTCGCCGTTCCGATCGGCCCTTCTGTGAAGATGAAACCTTCCTGCACCAATTCCACCTTGGCGCCTGGCGCCACGACACCCGGAATGCCGCCCTGCTGCTGCGCCACAGCTGGCGTAAAGAAAGCCACGAGAACGATTGCTATAAGAGCTTTCATTTTTTCCTCCTAAACCAGATGCTTCTTGAAGAATTCGAGCGTGCGACGCTGGGCAACTTCGGCATCGGCTTTGACATAGGCGGAACGCTCTTCGCAACCGAATCCGTGGCCGGCGCCCGCATATACGAAGGACTCAAGTTCCGGGTGCGCCTTGCGAATCGCCTCGATATCCGCCGGCGGAATGCCGGGATCCTTTTCCCCGAAGTGCAACTGCACCGGGCAGTTTGGATTTTCGTTGCGCGCCGCGGCAATACCGGTGCCGTACCATGCCGCGCAAGCCCTGAAGGATTTCGTTCGTGTCGCAGCCAGCCAGGCGACCGTACCGCCCCAACAATAGCCAATGATGCCGATCTTCCTGTTGCCAAGCCATGCCGCCGAGGCTTCTATGTCCGCGATAGTGTTTGCTTCCGTAATCTTCGCTCGCAATTCCCTGCCGCGCAGCGAATCCTCGGGCGCATAACCCATCTCGACGCCGCGCTCGACCCGGTCGAACAGCGCCGGTGAAATCACCCGGTAACCCGCTTCCGCGAAGGTGTCGCAGACGTGGCGCATGTGGCGATTGACGCCGAATATTTCCTGGAGCACCACCAGACCCGCCGCGGCATCCGCGGGCCCCGACGCGTAAGCGGAAAGTACGTGTGCGTCGGCGGTTTTCAATTCAATCGTATTGCTCATGTATTTACCTTCTCCAATATTCAGTCGGTTGCTCATCTTTATTCATAGCCGTGTCGTACGGCAAATCTTGTGCCCGACAACGAAATTCGATGGATCGGTAGTCACCGCGCCCCATTACACGGGCCCAAGTCTACTGCTAACATGAATATTCATGAAATGAATTGCGTATTCGCATGGCGAAAAGAGCTTCGCTTTTTAGGAAAGTGAACGACATGAACCAAACTGATCATTCCGCGTACGACCATCCTCCCGGCAAACACAACGCCCGACTGACCGAAGTTGGAGGGGGAACGCCCGCGGGGGAGTTGTTTCGCCGCTTCTGGATACCGATAGCGGCGTCGGCCGACGCGAGCACGCGGCCGCGCGAAGTGCGCGCGCTTGGCGAAGATCTGATCCTGTACCGCGACAAATCCGGACAAGCGGGTCTGCTGTATCCGTATTGCGCGCACCGTGGCACCACCCTCTACTACGGCCGGGTCGAAGAGCGCGGCATTCGCTGCTGCTATCACGGCTGGCTATTCAACGCCGAAGGCCGCTGCCTGGAACAACCTTGCGAGCCGCAAGGCGGGCTGCACCGGGACCGCATCCGCCAACCCTGGTATCCCGTCGAGGAACGCTACGGCTTGATCTTCGCCTACATGGGGCCGCTTGCCCGCAAACCGGTTCTCCCGCGCTACGAACGCCTGGAGAATCTGCAGGACGGAGAAATGCTGGAACTCGACGATCGGGGGCCGGGCACCGGCAGCAACCTTCCGGTCGTCCCCTGCAACTGGCTGCAGCACTATGAAAACACCATGGACCCGTACCACCTGCCCATCCTGCATGTGGACTTCTCGGTGCCGCATTTCTCTCCGGAGCTCGCCGCCATGCCGGATGTCACCTGGGACCTCGATGAGACGGGCATGCGCTACACCGCCCTGCGCAAGGTCAACAACGGACGCCTGTTTCGCCGCATCATCCAGATGATCCCTCCCGTGGTGCGCATACCGGCGGCCACGACTTCGGAACCGGGGCCGACCAAAGTGGTGAGCTTCCTGCTCGCGGTGGATGACACGCATTTGCGAACTTTCAGGGTGAACCGGGTGCGGGAACTGGGCAAGCTGGAGCGGCTGCGCCCGAGCTATGGCGGCAAACAATGGTCGCAATTGACGCATGAAGAGCACCAGGACTTGCCCGGGGACTACGAGGCGCAGGTCGGCCAGGGAGCCATCCAGCGCCATTCCGAGGAAAATCTGGCCTCGAGCGACCGCGGTATCGCCATGTTGCGGCGGCTGATTCTGGAGCAGATCGAAGCCGTGGAGGCAGGCAGGGATCCGGCCGGAGTCATATTCGATGCATCGAAACAACTGATTCGCACG
>Ga0156012_1033_pt3 | contig 10829 bp, 12 predicted proteins | sample RifCSPlowO2_02_FD_107666 | JGI IMG/M metagenome (GOLD analysis project Ga0156012, IMG submission 107666) | Gammaproteobacteria bacterium RIFCSPLOWO2_02_FULL_61_13
AAGACCTGACCCCAGGATTCTCACCTCGATGCTGATGCGATTCGGGTTGCGTTTGATTGGCTATACCGCACCGGTCCGGCGCATGGTTGAACTGGCGCGCATGGGCGAGGACGCGGGCTTCGATTCGGTCTGGTTTCCCCATGACACGTTCATGCACAACACCTGGGTACTGACCAGTGCCGTGGCGACACAGACGCGGCGCATCGAAATGGGCAGTGTCGGCACCAACCCCTATACGACCGACCCCTCGGAGATCGCCACCTACCTGGCCACGCTGGACGAGTTGTCCGGTGGACGCGCGCTGCTGGGACTCGGGCTGCACACCACGGAGATGGTGCAATGGACCGGGATTGACGCCGGCAACTACATGCAGCGAACGCGCGAGGCCACCACGCTGATCCGCGCCCTGTTGCGCGGGGAACATGCCGAATTCCAAGGCCAGGAGTTCTGCTGGAGCGAACAATGCTACCTGCGCTTCGATCCCCTGCGCCGCGAAGTCCCCATTTACATCTCCGCCTTTGGTCCCGACTACCTGGCCCTGTCCGGCGAGATCGGCGACGGCTCACTGCCAATGCTGACACCGCCTGAGTCCGCGCCGTACATGGTGGAACACATCCGCCGCGGCGCGGCTGCCGCGCACCGCCCCATGGACCGCTTCGTCATCTCCGGCTGCGCCTGGCTGTCCCTGTCGGAGACACGCCAAGCCGCCGCCGCGGCCATGAAGAAGATGGTCGCGTATTTCGGGCCTTACCTCGAGGAACCGGCGTTGAACATGGTGGGTTTGTCAGTACGCGACATGCTGCCACTCAAGGAACGCGTCACCGCGGGCGACTACGAGGGAGCGTGGTCCCTGGTGACGGAGCCCATGCTGCGCATCGGCATCACCGGCACGCCGGAGGATGTCATCCGTCGCATCGAGATCCTGCATAAACAGGGCATCAATGAAATCAATCTCGGCGGCCCGCTGGGCCCGGATCCGGCCGAGGCCATCCGGCTCATGGGCAGCAAGGTGATCCCGTACTTCCGCTGAGCGAATAGGGGTCAGAGCTTAAGCTCTGACCCCTGACACTCTCAATCAAGCACGACGACTCCATCGTGCTTGATTGCAAGACCTGACCCCAGCTTTCCCTTGCTGTAACTGGTTGTTGTAGATACAATAACCCGTGCGAATCACGTTCGACCCAGTGAAGCATGCCAAGACACTGACCGAACGCGGACTGGATTTCGCCGACGCCGCGCAGGTCTTCGCCGGTGTCACGCTTGAGGTCGAAGACACACGAAAGAACTACGGCGAGACACGCGTTATCTGCTACGGCCTGCTGGAAGGCCGGCTCGTCGTCGTGGGCTACACACCGCGTGGCGCGGATCGCCATGTCTTTAGCATGAGGAAAGCCAATGAACGCGAACAAGCTCGCATCGCGCCGCTCCTCGAAGTCTGACCTGGCACGCGTTGATGCTCATTCAGTTAAGGCGGTGGAGTACAAGGAACTGCCGGAACTGACCGAGGAGATGCTCGCCCGCGCGAAGATCAACAAGGGCGGAAGACCCTATTCGCCGAATCCCCGCAAGTTGATCTCTCTGCGTTTGCCGGCAAACGTCATCGAACGCTGGAAAGCAACGGGTCCGGGTTGGCAAACACGCATGGCAGAGCGTCTGAGCAAGGTTCGATGAGGAAACATAACCGCCGGTTCAGGCGACGCGCATGAAACCGCGCGCGCCTGAACCGGGACGTTGCGCGCCAGAAATCAGTGGAATCAGCCCGTCGCCATCTGATCATCAAGCTTCGCAACCAATTTCTTCGCGCACCACTCCAGGAAGATGCGATCTGTCGCGTTGAACGCACCCACTTGGTCGCTATCGATATCGATCTCACCGATGACCTTGCCGCCGGAGAAGATGGGCACGACGATTTCGGCGCGGGTCTGCAGGAAGCACTGCAGGTAGCGCGGGTCCGCTCGCACGTCATCCACGATTACCGTCTGTGCCTCGCGCGCCGCGAGGCCGCAAATCCCCTGCCCCACCGGGATGCGCACATGCTCCGTGGCGGCCGGCCCGTCCCAGCCGCGCAGCACCAGCATCGTGCCCTCCTCTTCCAGCAGGTACACGCCGACCCAGTTGTAATGTGAGACTCCAGCGCGCAGTTCGCGGCAGAATTGCGTCAGCATTGCCTCGTTGCTTTCCGCACACTCGAAGAGGGTCTCTAACCTATCAATGAGTGACATGGTTGCTTGCATACCTGAAGGCAGGGTCTCGGATTGTCATTCCGATGGAGCGAAGCGACGAGGGATCTTGTTTTTACGGGTGGCACGAAACAGCAAGATTTCTCGGCAACTGCTCCCGGCGTTGCTCTACCTCCCACATCCCTGTGGTCGTCGCTGCGCTCGAAATGACAAGTCCCGATCGGGATGACAGTGCGACGCTCGAATTGACTGGCTCAAATCGGGATGACACGGAATTACTTACGTGCGCGCATACGCTTGATGCCGTCCACATAACGCTGCAGCGTGCGCGACAGCACTCCCCGCGGCAGCATGATCTCAATCAGCTGGAAACAACTCTTGTCACGCACGGATGCATCGAGCGCCTTCACCAGGTCGCGGCATGTATGCACGCGATGGCCACGTCCGCCCAGGCCCACAGCCAGGTCCGCATAACGAATGTCATCCAGGTTGTTGAACTTCGATTCGGGCTGGAACGCGCGCAGCATCTCCCAACTGGCATTGTTGAACAGCAGCACAATGGGGTTCCAGCGGTAGCGCCGGCAATTGAGCAATTCCCAGCCGGTCATCTGAAACGCGCCGTCGCCCACCATGATCAATGCCCGGCGTCCGGTGGCGGCCTGCACGCCCAGGCCCGCCGGCACGCCGAAACCCATGGTGGCGTAGTATCCCGGCGCAACCAGACCTGTATTTTCTATGTCGAGGGCCGTGAACAGGCAATCCCCCATGTCCGCGGCAATGGGCATGCGCTCAGTGCGGTCAAACAGGTCATTGACCGCGGTGGCGATGGCCAGGGGCGTGACCAGATCCGCGTTGGCCTTGAGTCCGCGCGGGTAGTTCGGCACCGAGGCCGTGTAGGTCCGCCCTTTGTGCAGGCGGCGATTCAAGGCCTGCACCAGCGCCGGCAAGGGAATGTTCGAATAGGTGTGATAACCCAGCGTGACCTGCGCATCACAGGCGAGTATGGAGCGGCGCAGGTCAATACGTTTCTCCGAAACGCCGAAATTGGTGTCGGACAGAATTACCCCCAGGCCGAGCAGGCAATCCGAGGACTCCACCAATAGCGTGACATCCGGATCGCCGGCCACACCCAGGTAGGTGCCGCGAAACGGGACCTTCTGGCCCGCCAGCAATCCGCGGCCCATGAACGTGGTCACCACGGGAATACCGAGCTTGCGACACAACTGCGTCACCTGCGGCTCCAATCCGAAGCGCCGGATCTCCACATCCACCACCAGTACGGGGGACTTTGCCTCCTGGATGCGCGCCAGGATCTCATCCGCGCAGGCATTCAGCGCATCTTTATCCGGGGCCTGGACCGGCGTCAGCCGCGGCACCGGGGCGCAGCTCGCAAACACCAGGTCCCGGGGGATTTCCAGGTATACCGGCCGGGATTGATTGACGCAGTTATCCAGTACGCGGGCCATAATCTGCGGCGCGCGCTGTATGTCATCAAGGATGGCCTGATCGCAAGTGACTTCCTTGTAGATCTCGAACTGCGAACTCAGGCGCTTGGCCTGGTGGTGCAGCAGGAGGCCGGTGCTGCGATCCGCCAGCCCCGGTCCGCCGGATAACACCACCACCGGTGACTTCTCGGAATAGGCGGCCGCAATCGGATTCACCATGTTCAGGCCGCCCGCCCCGTAAGTGACCGCGGCCACGGAGGGCCGGGTGTGAAACCGGGCCGCGGCATCGGCGGCAAAACCCACGGCGGGTTCGTGACTGAGGGTATACAGCGGCAGGATCTTCGACTCCTCGATCACCTTGAACAGCGGCAGCGCGAAGTCTCCGGGAATGCCGAAGATCTCCGCCACACCACGGGCCTTCAACGCCCGCAGCAGTGCCCGCCCAAGATTAAGCGCCGGGCTCATAGTTTCTTGTGGGATCCGTCGCAGAATGGTTTGCCCGCAGTGTGCTTGCAGGCGCAGAACCATTTCTGCCCGGATTCGGTGGCGCGCCATTCAACCGGTGAGAACTCCGAACCCTTGTGGGATCCATCGCAGAACGGCTGCTTGCTGCTGCGCCCGCAGGCGCACCACCAGTAGGATTTTCCGGCTTCAACAGCGACCTCGATGGGGGCCCTGGCGGCGATATTGGGAGTTGCCATGTTTGTGTCCTCCGTTGTTTCCTCATGCAAGCTTCGTAGGGTGGATTGAGCGCGGCGGGTTTCGCTTCGCTCTACCCGCCCTACATTTCTTTAAACAGCTTCCCGCAAAAGCTGCAGTACCTTCTCGTGCAGCGCCGGCGTCGCGCTGGCCACGACACTGCCCCCGGCGATGGCAGGCTCTCCGCGCCAGTTGCTGACGACGCCACCGGCCGCCTCCACCACCGGGATGAGCGGGACAATATCATAGGGTTCCAGGTCTGCCTCGATGACGATATCCAGGAACCCGGCCGCCAGCAGGCAATAGCCGTAACATTCGGTACCGAAACGGGACAGTCGGCAACGGCTTTCCACGCGCTGGAACGCGGCCAGCTCGGGCGCGGTGCGAAACATGCCCGGATGCGTGCAGGCCAGCGTCGCATCGGCGAGCGACTGCGTGCCGCGCACCGCGAGCTTCCGCCACTGGCCATCGCGCACCAGAAAAGCCCCGGCGCTGCTGCCGACAAAGGTTTCCCCGACGAAGGGCTGATGCATGAGGCCGGCGACACAAGTGTCACCATCGATCAATCCGAGCAACACGCCCCACATTGGTGAACCACTGATGAAGGTGCGGGTACCGTCGATTGGATCGATGAGCCAGGCCGGTGCGGTTTCATCGCCCTGCGCGCCAAATTCCTCGCCTACAATCCGGTGCGCAGGAAAACGTGCGCGGATGCGCGCCCGGATGCATTCTTCCACCTCCCGGTCCGCGCGCGTGACGGGATCAAAGGCGTGCTTGCGCGCCTTGTTGGTCACATCCAGATCCGTGCGGAAATATCGCAACGCGATCCGCCCCGCCTCTTCCGCGGTCTGCACTGCGAATTCGGCTACGGCCCCGGGATCGATGGAGTTGTTCATGATTTTGCGCCGACGCGGTCGCAGTTCGGATTGTGTAATGTCGATATTAACACGGGCGGTCAGGCGGGCAGCCGGAACAACCGGATACAATGTGCGCCGCCATGAATCCCAATCTCGTCCTCGCCATTCTGATCCTCGCCAGTTCCGTGGCCATGATGTCCACGGACCTGTATGCCCCGAGCCTCGCCCACCTGCCGGCCTACTTCGGCACCGACGCCGCCACCGCCAAATTGTCCATGAGCATGAATGCATTGGCCTATGCGCTGGGTACGCTGGTCCACGGCCCGTTGTCGGAACGTTTCGGCCGCCGGCCCGTATTCCTGGCCGGGCTGGCCGGATTCACATTGTTCAGCCTGCTGTGCGGGCTGGCGCAAAGCATTGAGCAGTTGATCGCGGCACGGGTGCTGCAGGGGTTGATGGCTGCCGTGGAAGGCGTGCTGGTGCTGGCCGTGATCCGCGATGTGTTTCGGGGCGCGGAACAGGTGCGCGCCATCGCCTGGTATGGCGTCGCCACCGCGATGATGCCGGCGGTCGCGCCCATCCTGGGCGGTTACATATTCATCTGGTTCGGCTGGCGCATGAATTTCTATTTCCTCGCGGGCGTGGCGTTGATCACGACCGGGCTGATCTACATGTACCTGAAGGAATCCGGGCGCCGTGATTTGGACGCACTGCGCCCGGGCGAAGTCTTCGGCGACTACCTGGGCCTACTGCGCAATCGCGATTTCATTCGCTATACGCTCATCGGCGGATCCACCATCGCGTTCTTTTTTGCCTTCGTGACTGCGGGGCCGTTCATACTCATCCAGCAACACGGACTGCCGACGGTATACTTCGGCTATTTCCAGGGCCTGCTGGTGTTGTCCTATGGTGCCGGCAGCCTGCTCACCGGCCGGCTTGCGCGCCACTGGTCCAGCGACCGGCTCATGGTGTTCGGCATGGTGCCGGCCGTATGCGGCGGCATTGCACTGCTGGCCATCGTCTTCGGCGGCTGGGAAACACCGGCGCTGCTGGCCGTGGCGCTGTGCGTCATGGCTTTCGGCGACGGGCCAGTGTTCGCGACCACGCCGACGCTGGCCATGAATGCCAGCTCGGGCCGGACCGGTCCTGCGGCAGCCATGTTGCTGGCCATCGAGGTGGGCATGGGTTCACTGGCGGCGCTGTCCGTGGGCGTATTCCACGACGGCACCACGCGACCGCTTGCGCTCACTTGCGGCTTCTTCTGTTTCCTCGCCGTGGCGGCGTGGCTGGCGGGAAGAAAGTAACAAGTCATAAGTCATAAGTCATAAGGAAAAGATACGACTGCGAGCATGATGATGCAGGGACGGTTTGATGTTTTCCTTGTGACTTATAACTTATAACTTGTAACTTTGTTCTTCTCCTCCCACCACGATGCAATCACGGCGCCGACCGCGGGATTGACCAGGTAGCCGTAGGACCGATGCACGTTGAGTCCGTCGCTGGAGCGAAAGTAGTTGTAGACAGGTTCATGGGTGTCGCGAATGTCCTCGACGAGACCCAGCCTGATCATGTCGCGGAAGTCGTCCCGCACCCAGGGATCGAACGCCGTGAGGTCGCCCACGGCCGTGATGTTGTGCCAGCGCCGGATGTTGGCGGGGAAACGCTGCCGGCCCCTCGCGCCGTGCCCCAGCACACGCTTTTGCACGAAGCGCGTCCCGAGCGGACTGCCGAGGGTCAGGAACAGGTCCACGCGGCAAGCGGACGTGCCCTCGTGCGACAGTTTCCAGAGGGCGTCGTAGGCGATGACCGAGCCCAGGCTGTGCCCGATGATCAGGAACGGCACGTTAAGATCGCACACCTCGTGAAAGGCACGCTCCAGCGGCTGGCGCACCAGTTCGGCCGCGCCATCCCGGTTTTCAAAGTAACGCAACGTCTCTTCAATGGTGGCCTTTACCTTGGGGTCGGGCAACAGCGGAATCAGTTTGGGAATGAAATCGGCGACCAGGTAGCCGAGTTGGACCAGGTGCCGCCGCCAATGGGACGCCTCGCGCCGGTCTTGCTCCGTCGCAGCGGGCTGCGCGAGCAACGCGTCGATCCAGGGGATGTCCGGCCCCATTGGCTTTTGGCAGCCGTAGTAACTGTAGTTCCAGTCCGCCAGGGAGAACGCATCGCCATGAGACTGCATATCCGCGCAGATCTCCGGCCGCGCGCGGCGCACGCCCTCCAGCAGGCAGCGCCAGAGTTGTGCGCGGTGTTCCTGCGGAGGGGGCTTGGGATTTTTCCCCGGCACGAAGATGATCCGCGGTATCGGTATACCCGGCATCGCCCTGGCTCCCCCGGCTATGTCACGATGAATGGACAAACAGTATAGTGAGGACAGCAGGCAATTTGTCCCGGAGACCATGTCGAATATGCGCTTTGCCGTTCTCGTCCTCGGCCACGGGGAGATGGGACGCAGCATGGAACACCTGTTGTCCGGCCGGCACGCGCTCACGTTCTGGGAGCGGAATCTCGAAGACGGTTCGGAAAACATCCCGCTTGAGCAGGCCGCCGCACAAAAGGATTTCGTGATATTCGCGCTGCCCGCGCTACCCCATGCGGAGCTGGCAGAACGGATCCAGGCGCACATTTCCGATCACTGCATTTGCCTTTCCATCGCCAAGGGAATGGACGAACAGGGCCGCACGCCCGCGGCAGTGCTGGGCGGGGTACTGGGACCCGCCGGACGTTTCGGCATGATCTACGGACCCATGATCGCGGAGGAAGTGCGCGCCGGTCACCCGGGATTCGCGGAACTGGGCACGACGCAGTCGGACGTATATGAGCGCACCCGGGAACTGTTTGCGGGCGCGCCGCTTTACCTGCGCCACAACACTGACGTGATCGGCGTTTCCTGGGCTGTAATCCTGAAGAACGTCTACGTTCCACTCCTCGGCGCCGCCGAGGAGGCGGGCCTCGGAGACAACGCACGCGGTTTCCTGGCCACCGCGGCGCTGGAGGAGATGGCCCGCATCATCGAGTCCCGGGGCGGAAGGCGTGAAACCGCCTACAGCCTCGCCGGTTTGGGCGACCTCGTGACCACGGCCACCAGCACCGGCTCCCATCACCGTCAGGTGGGCCGTGACCTGGTGCACTGCGCGCCCGGCGACACCTGCGGCACCGGCATGAACGTCCACAGCGAGGGGATCCATTCCCTGAACATGGTGCAACGTTTCGGGCTGCTGGACCTGGAATCCTTTCCATTGCTGCGGCTGGTACGCGACATCGTGAACGAGCCCAGGGACGTCGCGGCGAAGTTCCGGCCGTTCCTGGATGCGAGCTTCGCCGACGCCGCATCGCGCAACACCCGTGACTGAGGACCCGCCCCGCTCCGCGTGCGGCCCCGTGCCGCGACTCATCGCCCACCGCGGCTACCCGCTGCATTACCCGGAAAATACCGTCGCCGGCATCGAGGCCGCTCTGGCCGCCGGCGCCGCGGGCGTCGAGTGCGACGTGCAGTTGAGCGCCGATCACCAGCCAATGATCATCCACGACGCGGATCTGCTGCGCACGGCAGGCGTCGCCGGCGACGTGCGCGACATGACCGTGGCGGAACTAGCGCGGGTTGAGGTCAACGAGACGGCGCGTCTCGGCCCGCGCTTCCACGGCACGCCCATTCCCCACCTGCGGGAGATCGTCGCGATCGCCCGGGCGCATCCGGCGGTGACTTTTTTCCTCGACGTGAAACGCGCCAGCCTGCGCCGCTTCGGCAACGACACAGTGCTGGACGCCATCCTGGCGGAAATGGGCACACACAACACGTCGTGGGTAATCGTGTCCTTTGACCGGACCCTGGTGGAACGCTCGCGGGAACGGTGTGCGTTACGCGTCGGATGGGTGGTCGACAGCTGGGATGATGTGGCTCAAGGCGCGTTGCACGCGCTCGATCCGGATTACGCATTCTGCGCCGCGCAAGACGTTCCAGCAGACGTACCGCTGCCCGCAGGGCGCTGGAAGTGGGTGATCTACGACGTCAATGAACCGGCGGCGGCACTGGATTACGGCAGGCGCGGGGCGGAATTCGTCGAAACCGACGCTATCGGTGAGATGCAGGCGTCGCCGTTGCTGCACGCGCACCTGACCTAGTCGCAATCATGAACGATGAACGCCTGGTCGTGGCGCTGGATGTCGGCGGGCACGCGGCGCGCGCACTGGTATACGACGCAGCGGGAAAGGTGCTGGCCCGCGCGGAACAATCCGTGTTCACGCACTATGAAGACCAGAGGATCGAGCACGACGCGGACGCGCTGGCCGACGCCGTGCAGTTGGTGCTCGACGAGGCCTGTACGCGGCTCGGCACCGCTAACGCTCGTATTTCCGCGGTCGGACTGGCCACCCAGCGCTCGAGCATCGTGTGCCTGGATCGGGAGACGGGACGGCCCCTGACACCCGTCATTTCCTGGCAGGATCGGCGCGCCGCGGCGTGGCTGGCGACGCAGGAACTGGACGCTGAGTTTGTCCGGCACGAAACCGGCCTGCCCCTCTCCCCCCACTACGGCGCGAGCAAGATGCGCTGGTGTCTGGATCATCTGGACGCGGTCCGATCTGCGCGCGCATCAGGTACGCTCGCAATGGGACCGCTGTCCAGCTTTCTGACCCTGCGACTCGTGCAAGACCGTCCATGGCTCGTGGATCCCTGCAATGCCTCGCGCACGCTGTTGTGGAGCCTGCGCGAAAGGAACTGGTCCGGAGCGCTGCTCGAGCAGTTCGGCATACCGCGCGAGGTCCTCCCCCGTTCAGTTCCGAATCGATTCGCCTTTGGGCGCGTAACGGCGGGCGGACGCGCGCTGCCACTCGAAGTCGTGACCGGCGATCAGTCGGCGGTGCCGTACGCATCCGGGCACGCGGACCCGGACACCGTGTACATCAACATCGGCACCGGTGCGTTTCTGCAACGGCTCTGCAGTGGGGATGCATCTCCCCCGGGACGGCTCCTGCGCGGCGTGATCTGGCAGGAGGATCGCGGCCTCTGGTTCACCGATGAAGGCACTGTCAACGGAGCCGGCAGTGCCCTGCAGGAATTGGCGGATGCCGCCGGTAGAAATAGCAGCGACGTATTCGTCCTCCTGAAGGACTGGCTCGCGCATGTCGCTTCGCCACCCTTGTTTCTCAACGGCATCTCCGGACTGGGGTCGCCATGGTGGGTGGCGGACTTTTCCTCCCGCTTCGTCGGGAGTGGCGACTTCCCGGCCCGCATGGTTGCCGTCGTGGAAAGCATTGCCTTCCTGATCCAGCGCAATCTGGATGAATGGGCTGGCGCGGGATCGGCTCCCCGGAACCTGACGCTTACCGGCGGACTATCACGGCTCGACGGCCTGTGCCGCCGGATCGCCGAACTCTCCATGTGCGAAGTCACACGCCTGGAGGAGGAGGAGGCGACGGCACGCGGGCTGGCATTCCTGGTCGCCGGTTGTCCCGACCATTGGACGAAGCCCGCCATCCGGCGCTTCGAAGCGCGGCCCAATCCCGCACTGCGGGCGCGCTACCAGCGGTGGCGGGAATTAATGGACAACGAAGTCGAAAAAAACGTCCCGTGAGCCACCGGGCGAGCGGGTCCTGTCGCGGGGTCGTCCCACGCGTGCTCGCTTACGCTGCGCGCGGATGGAACG
>Ga0156012_1124_pt2 | contig 10820 bp, 10 predicted proteins | sample RifCSPlowO2_02_FD_107666 | JGI IMG/M metagenome (GOLD analysis project Ga0156012, IMG submission 107666) | Gammaproteobacteria bacterium RIFCSPLOWO2_02_FULL_61_13
CGGTAGTCCTGGTTTTTCCTGCCCGCGCCGCGTTCCGGCACGAAATCCGCCACGGGCCGCGAGGCGGTATTGATGAAGCGATTGGTCAGCCACGAGCGGATGTCGTCGTACTTGCCCGGATTCGTCTCATTGCGGATCCCCACCAGCAACTGCATGGCCGACGAAACGACCCGGCCGTACTCCGAGTCGGCGTACATGGAACTGCCGCGATCGACACAGATCCCGCTGCCGGCAACGGGTTTGCCGGACTCGTCCGCGAGCGTGTCGGCGTTGCAACCGGCCCAGGTTTCCGCGCAGGGGAGCGACAGGCCGGGCTGGATGTCGGGCCGCGCGCCGAAATAGCCGAGCGCGGTGTCGCAGACTAGGCCGGTCGGACATTGCGCGTCGGTCCGGCAGGCCCGGGGCTTGCCGGTGATGAACATCCCGAACTCGCGCGTGCCGTTGCTGAACCCGCCGACCGGCGTCTTGAGCCCCTCCATGGGCTGGCCGGTGTCGATCGTGATCACCTGCGTCGTGCCCGGCACCTGACCCATCCGGATCCGCGGCACGTTGCCGGGCCCGATGACCGAAGGATCCGGCCAGTCGGCGAGATCGATGGTGCCGAAAGAATCGTCATGGGTGGGCGTGAGGCCTTCCCCCTTCTCGTTCTTGTGCGTGTCGCCGAAGATAAAGTGAATCTTCCCGCCGTGGGCGTAGCTCCATCCCAGGTCGGTACCGTAATAGGCAATCGGCGCGGGTTTCGTGTTGTCCGGGTGCAGCGGCGCGTCGAACCCGGTGAAGGGTCCGAGAACGACTGTTTCCGCCGCCTTCGGGTCGGCCGATGCTTGAGAGCTGAACGTCAAAAGTGGAAAGTGAAAAGAGAACAGCAGAAATCCACTGATAAAGCGACCTGCGCGGATTTTTGTTTTCCTTTCACTTTCCACTTTCAACCTTGCACTTTTCACTTTTTTATCCTCGTTCTGAGAAGTACAACCCTGTAAGGATCCCAGGTAGACGCATTCCAGATAACGTCCACGCCGTCGCCCGCCGGTCGCGTCCACTGCTCGATGATGTTTGCGCCGTAGAGAAAGCCGTATTCGTTCGGCGAAGCCTCCATCGAATGCGTGTGCGTGACGCAGTTCGGGGCGGTGCAGGCCGGGTGACGCAACACGCCGCCGGGGGCGTACTGGTATTCGAGTGGGATGCGGTTCGGGTCGCCGCCGACGAGCACGTCCTGCGCCGGCGACCAGGGCCCCCAGGGATGATCGGCGCTGCGCATGCGGATGGCGCCGTTTCCCATGACGACCTTGACGCAGTCCGAGCGCGTGAAGAATTCCAGCACGCCGCAATTGGGCAGCACCGGCGGTGCCGGTATGTTGACCATCCCGCCGCCGTAGAGCATCAGCCATTTGTTCAGCGGTTCGACCCAGGACAGGCTCATCTGGTCCACGATGTCGTGGGCTTCACCCGGCTGAACGCCGTCACGGGTCGAGTCCAGGTCGATGGCAACCGCATCGCGTTCGTTGCGGCTGAAGCGCGGGGCCCCATTCGCGTCCAGTCCGGTGAAGTAATTCAGTGTCCATGAAAATTCCGGGCCGGGGGGCAGGTTGGCATAGGCAAAATAGAGTCCCAGCGGCCGGCCCGCGGCGGCGATACCGATGAACCCGGGGCGTCCCCACAGAAAGACGCTGGATTTGCCGCCAACGCCCTTCGCTGGACGGTAGTCCGCCTTGCCGCCGGCGCCCCGTGACGGGTCGAAATCGCTGGCCGTGCGCGCAGCGGCGTTGGCGAACTTGTTGGTCAGCCACGTGCGCGTGTCGGTGTAGAGACGCGGATCGGAAGTGCTGCGGATCCCGACCAGATGCTTCATTGCGATGGCACCGATGCGCCCGGCATCGGTGTCAGCGTAGAAACTGCTGGTCTTGTCGATGCAGAGTCCACTGCCGGTGACCGGCGTGCCCGCCGTGTCCGTCAGCGGATCCGGCGCGCAGCCGGGACTGTCGTCGATGCAGCCGAAGGTTCCGCCCTTGTCATTGGTCCACGGTTCACCCACGAATCCCAGGCCGGTGTCGCAACCGAGGTCGCTGCCGCAGTCCGCGTCGGCGCGGCAGGCACGCGGCTTGGAGGTGTAGAAGATTCCGAATTCGCGGCTGCCGTTGCTGAATCCGCCGATCGGTGTCTTGAATCCCTCCATCGCATGGCCGGGATTGATGGCCGAGGCCTCATCGGTGCCGGGATTCTGGCCGAGCTTGATGAGCGGGATGTTCTGCGGCGAGATGCGCGCCGGGTCCGGCCACTCCGCCAGGTCGATGGTGCCGAAGCAGTCATCGAAGACACCGCCCGTGGACGCCTGGATGCGATCGTCGCTTTCGGTGGCGTTGGTATCGCCGAACAGGAAATGGATCTTCCCGGCATGTTCATAGCTCCACCCCAGGTCGGTACCGTAGTACTTGATCCGGGGTGCGAGATTGTCGGGGTGCAGGGGGGCGTAGTGGCCGGTGAACGGCCCGATTACCTCGGTGCCGGCCGGGAGTGGATCGGCGGTTGAAGCGGAGCCGAAAGTTAAAAGTGAAAAGTTAAAAGTGAAAACACAAAGCCTGGGCAGGATGCTGCCGGTGCCACGCTTTGTTTTCCTTTCACTTTTCACTTTTGACTTTTCACTTGCCAATCCGTGTTCGTAACAGGACGACCCGGTATGGGTCCCAAGTCGAAGCGTTCCAGAGAATATCCACCCCGCCCGGAACCTCGCGTATCCATTCCTCGATGATGTTCGCGCTGTAGAAGAATCCATATTCATCCGCGTGATAGGCGAACATGTCGCTGTGCGGGGCGCAGGTTGCGTCGGTGCACGCGGGATGGCGCAACGCGCCGCCGGGACCGAACTGGCCGGAGGCTCCGTCGGCGGGCTTGCCGCCGACGATCACGTCCTGGGGCGGTGACCACGGTCCCCAGGGATTGTCGGCGGTGCGCATGCGCACGGCACCGTTGCCCATGTCGACGTCGCGGCACTCGGCGCCGGTGAACAACTCCAGCACGCCGCAGTTGGCCAGTACCGCGCTGAGCAGGCTGGTGAGCCCGCCGCCGTAGAACATGACCCATTTCTTCAATGGTGCGACCCACGCGACGCTCGTCTGGTTCACGATGTCATGCACTTCTTCCGGCTGCACGCCGGCACGCGCCGAGTCCAGGTCGACGGGCGCCGCGGACTTTTCTTCCGGGCTGAATGTCGGCGCGCCGTTCGTGTCGCCGGCGTAATAATGCAGTTTCCATGCGAACCCCGGACCCTCCGGCATGTCCGCATAGGCAAAGTACAGCGGCATCGTGCGGCCATTGGCAGCCACGCCGATAAACCCCGGACGGCCCCACAGGAATACGCGCCGGTTGGTGCCCGAACCTGTCGCCGGCCGGTAATCCTGCCGGGCCGCGGCGCGCGCCGGGTCGAAATCCTGCACCGTGCGCGCGGTCACGTTCATGAATTTGTTCGTGAGCCACGTGCGCGTATGACGATATCGTTTGGGCGCATCCGGATCGCGCAAACCGACAAGCGTGCGCAATCCCATGGGACCAAGCAGGTTGGAGATACGACCCCCGCGCATCGCGCTGGTCTCGTCGACGCAGAAACCGCTGCCCGGCACCGGCGCGCCGGCTTCGTATTTCGTATCCGCGATGCACGCGGGCGTGCCTTCCCGGCAGGCGAGGGTCAGGTTTTCTTCCTGAAAATACCTGGCGCCCAGGTAGCCCAGCGTCCCGTCGCAGGTGAGCCCGTTCGCGCAATCCGCGTCCGTGGCGCAACCCAGCGGCTTGCCGATATTGAATATCCCGAATTCGTCGGCGCCGTTGCTGAAGCCTCCCATCGGCGTCTTGCCGAGATCCATGACGTGACCCGGGTCGATGGCGGACATCTCGGTGGTGCCGGGATTCTGCCCGAGACGGATCGGCGGAAGGTTCCCGCGTGCGATGGCCGCCGGACCCGGCACCGCGGCGGGATCAATCGTTCCGAATCCGTCGTCGAACCGGGAACCCGTCGATGCCTCGATGGGGGCATAGGCCTCCGTGGCCCACGAATCCCCGAACAGAAAGTGCAACCGGCCGCCGTGCGAATACGTGAAGCCGAGGTCGGTGCCGTAATATGCGATCAGGTACGGCTTCACGTTGTCCGGGTGCAGCGCCGCACCGTCGCCGGTGAACGGCCCCAGGTACTCGGTGGATTTCACCGCCGTTGCTCCGGGCATGCAACCGGCCAGCATCGGGAGCAGGAGGGCAATCAGCTGGATATTGTGCGCACGCATGGCGGGACCTACACCGGTACCGGCGCCTGCGCATGCAGCAAGCCTTCCGATTTCAGTTCCTGCCAGAGCGCCGCGGGGATCGGCGCATCCAGCACCGCCAGATTCTGGCGTGTTTCAGTCACGTTCTGTCCGCCGGGAATGACGCTGACGACCAGGGGATGTGCCAGGATGAACTGCAATGCCGCCGCGGGCAGCGCGATACGGTGCCGGCGGCAGACGGTATCCAGCGCACGCGCGCGCGCCACCACTTCGGGCGGCGCCTTGGCGTAGTTGAATGTCGTGCCGCCGGCGAGGATGCCGGAGTTGTACGGGCCGCCGGCGACGATGCCCACGCCGCGCCTGCCGCATTCCGGGAACAGCGTGTCGAGCGGCTCTTGTTCCAGCAGCGTGTAGCGCCCGGCGAGCAGGAACAGGTCGGGGTCGACCAGTTCGAGCAGCCGCGCGCACGGCTGCCATTCGTTCACCCCTGTGCCAATCGCAGAAACGACGCCGTCGTCGCGCAATTCGGCCAGCGCCTTCCAGCCCCCGGTATCAATCAGTTCCCGGATGCGAGCCTCGGAGCCCTCGCGGCCACCGTGATTGAATGCATCGACGTCATGCACAAGCAGGATATCCACGGCATCGAGTCCGAGGCGCCTGAGGCTGTCCTCGAAGGATCGCATCACCCCGTCGTACGAATAGTCATAATAGAAGCGCACCTGCGGCGTGCTCACGAAGAACATGCCGTTGACTTCCTCCTTCGCACAGGGTTGCAGCAGCCGTCCTACCTTCGTCGAGATGACGTATTCGGAGCGTTGCTTCTGCTTCAACAATCGTCCCACGCGTGCCTCGGACAGACCGAGTCCGTAGAGCGGTGCCGTGTCGAAGTAACGAATGCCGCTGTCCCAGGCTGAGGCCAGGGTTTGATCGCATTCCTTTTCGCTCAAGGCGCGCAGGTAGTTGCCGAGCGGCGCCGAACCGAACCCCAGGGCGGAAAAGGAAAGCGACTGCCCGGCACGGGTCACGAACGTCCGTCGATCGGATGCGTGCAATACTGCGGGCATGCAGTCACTCCTTAAATATATGCAGGGCCGCCCCAGCCGGGTGCGGTGTTTCCTAGTATCTAACATGTCAGTAATCGGTTGCAACCAGCTTGGAACGGATGAGTCTGAAGTGCGGCTGCGGGGTCAAATCGCCAATACTTCGGCAAAAGTACAGGCGTTTTACCCAGTGCCGCCAGCCACCTGGCGGCCCGTGATCGTTGATCCAGGTTCCGCTGACATGTTAGCATCTCATGCAGTGCCTTTCCGTAATTCGCGTCCGCGGAGCACCGATCTTCTGGTCGAGGGGCGCAGTGCGCCGCTGCACGCAAACCGCAATGAGATTGACTGGACAAGCCGGTAAATGAGCGAGAAACCTGACGCCGTAATGCACTGGAAGAATCCGTTGGCGGTGGATAACGCCGGCGCGGAAACGATTTCCAAATCGTTGCTGCGCGGCATCCAGCTGCGCCGGAGGGTCGCGGCGGGACTGGCGCTCGGCACCTTTGTCATCGAACACCCCGACCCCTCCACGCTGGCGGCTCTGTCGCTGGCAGGTTTTGATTTCGTGGTGCTGGACATGGAGCATTCCGCGCTGGACTTTTCGGGTCTTGAATTTCTCATTGTCGCGGGACAGGCCGCCGGAATCGCGATGCTGGTGCGTCCGTGGGGAGAGGATGCCGGCCTTATCGGCAAGATCCTCGATATGGGCGCGAACGGCATCATGGTGCCGCGCGTGGAAACACCGGAGCGCGCCCGGGCGGTGGTGGAACAGGCGCGCTTTGCGCCGGTGGGCAACCGGGGCTTTTCTCCGGTGACGAAATACGATTCCCTGACCGAACCCCTGGCGATGATGGATGAAGCGACCTTTGTCGTGGTCCAGATCGAGGGTCAGGGGGCCCTCGCACGGGTCGCCGACATTGCCGCCGTTCCCGGCATCGATGCGATCTTCGTGGGTCCGTATGATCTGGCGCTGTCCCTGGGCGTGGCGCCCGGCAGCGCGCAGGTGTACGCCGCCGCGGAGCGGATGGCGCAGTCAGTACCGCGCGAAATCGGACTGGGAATTTACATCGACGACCCGGCGCGGTCCGGCGAATGGGCGGCCCGGCGCTTCGCGCTCCAATGCATCAGTTTCGATGGCCGCATGTTATCCAGTGGCGCCCGTGCCGTGGTCACGCAGGCCCGACACGGGACGGCCGGAAAGAAGCGACATGATTGACGGCAGTACGTCGCGCAACGCGGCGCCTCCGTCCGGCGCCGGCGTGATCGAAGGGTTTGCGGATGCCTTGTTCTCGGCCGAACGGCAGCGGCGTCCCATCCTGCCGTTGACCGATTCCTGCCCCGGCCTCAGCGTGCATGATGCCTACCTGATCCAGCGGAAAAATGTGGAGCGCCGTATTGCGGCCGGGGAGCGCGTGCTCGGCCACAAGATCGGACTTACTGCAAAGGCGATGCAGGAACTGTTCAATGTGTGCGAGCCGGATTACGGTCATCTGCTCGACACGATGTTCCATGATGAAAAGCAACCGTTGGATCTCGCGGCGCTCATTGACCCGCAGATAGAAGTCGAGCCGGCCTTCGTGCTGGGCCGGCGTCTGAGCGGCCCGGATCTGACCATCAACGACGTCATCGCCGCCACGGAGTACATCAGTGTGTGTTTTGAAGTGATCGATTCCCGCATCATCAATTGGCGCGTCAAGCTGCAAGACACCGTGGCGGACAATGGCTCTTCGGCGCAGGTGATCCTCGGCGCGGCGAAGGTCCGACCCGCGGGACTGGACCTGGCGAATCTTCACACCGAGCTGGAAGTGGACGGGGTCGTGGTCGAGACCGGAAATACGCGCGCCATCCTCGGTCATCCGGCCAACGGCGTGGCGTGGCTGGCGCGGAAGATCTCCGAATTCGGCCTGGCGCTGGAACCCGGCGACGTCGTGCTGCCCGGCACCTGCACTCGCTCCTACCGCATCGGCGGGCATCAGCGCGTGGACGGCCGCATCGCGGGACTCGGCAGCGTATCAGTGGCGCTGACAGGCGCGCCCGCCATTGCGAACATCAGGCGAACTTGAGGATTAAGTTCAACGGCTTCAGGGGACACGGAGGATTCAATCATGCGGAACATCACGGCGGCCGGCCTCGAGGCGACCATCCGGGAATATTTTGATGCCTGCAACGAGGCCGATGCCGGCAAGATCAGCGGTTGTTTCGAACCGGACGCCGTGCATTATTTTCCTGCCGGCGCCCCGCAGGGAACCTTTGTCGGTGCGCGCGCCATCGCCGAAGGATGGGTCACGGCGGTCCGGAACCTGGGATCCATCTGGACCATCGACCGCATCATCGTGGACGCCCCAAAGCTGGAGGCGGTGATCGAATGGACCCATTTCAAACCGAAACAGGGGGTCCACCTGCGCGGCGATGAATGGTATATCTTCTCCAGTCGCGGCCTGATCACCGAAATCCGCGCCTATTACTCCTGCCCGCCCGCCGCGGGGACGCCGCGGGGTCACGAGATTGGAAACTTCGATTACGCCGCAAGGGGATACCCGATGAATCCGCCGGCAGTGAAGCGTAAGGCGTGAAAACATTTTGTCCCTTCGCCAATGAAAATCACCTCCGCAAAAAGTTTCCTGCTCAACGTGCCCGTCGGCTCCGAGATCGCCGACAGCATGCAGTCCGTCACGCACCTGGAGTTCGTCGGCCTGACCATTGCCACGGATGAAGGAATCACGGGCACCGGCTACACCATCACCGTCGGCCATGGCGGCAGTGTCATCCGCGAGGTCATTGATACGTTGTTCGTGGATGAACTGAAGGGCAGGGACCCGCACGCCGTGCGCGAGATCTGGCAGCAGCTTTATTTCGGCAAGGCGCACTGGATTGGACGCGCCGGCGCGACGACCATGGCGCAGTCCGCGGTGGACATTGCACTCTGGGACATTATCGCCAAGGCCGCCGGGCGGCCGCTGTGGCAGGTGCTGGGCGGCGCGCGCGCGGGCGACATTCCCATCTATAACACCCATGCCGGCTGGCTGAACTATTCCGTGAAGCAACTCAAGGACGAGGCGCTGAAACTCATCGACCAGGGCTACACGGCGTTGAAGATGAAGGTCGGCCTGGCGGATACCAAAGAAGATCGCCGCCGCGTGGCGGCGGTGCGCAAGGCGATTGGCGAAAAAGTGCTGCTGATGGTGGACGCCAATCAGAAATGGGATTTGATGCAGGCTCGCCATGGCGCGCGCCTGCTGGAAGACCTGGACCTGTCGTGGCTGGAAGAGCCGCTGCACCCCGATGACATCCGCTCACACCGGCTGCTGAACGAAGGCACGTCCATCCCCATCGCCCTGGGCGAGCATGTGTACAGCACGCATGCCTTCCGTGACTACATGGAGAGTCAGGCCGTGGACATCATCCAGGTGGACGTGTGCCGGATCGGCGGCATCACGCCCTGGCTGGAAGTCGCGGCCATGGCCAATGCATTCAACATCCGGGTCTGTCCCCATGCCGGGGACCTGATGCAGGTACATCAGCATCTGGTCAAGGTGATCCCGAATCACTGGTACCTGGAAGTGATCCCGCTCTGGAAGGAAGGTCCGTTCCGCCACCAGATCCGGCTCAAGGACGGGAAGTGCCTGACGCCCACCGAGCCCGGCGCCAGCACGGATTTCACGAAGCAGGCGCTCGAGAAGTTCCGGGTCAAATAACGCGTGAGGATTGTTTAACGATTCCCTCTCCACCGCTTGCGGGGCAGAGGGTCAGGGTGGGGGGTGCCGGAACAATGAACATCTTTGCAGATCAACTCGGATTCCCGGAGGCGCCGGTGCTGTTGCCGGACGGCGGCTTCCTGTTTGTCGAAATGGACGCAGCTAAAGGCTGGGTCATCCGTTTCAGCGCGGACGGCAAGACCCGCACGGTGCTGGCGAGGACCGGGCGCCCCAACGGGCTGGCGCTGGATCGCGACGGCAACGCCTGGGTGGCGGAGACCGCGATGCGCGCCTTGTTGAAAATGCAACTGGACGGCAAGTACGAAGTGGTTGCCGACCAGTGCGCCGGCGAGCCGTTCCTGTTCCTGAACGATCTCGCGTTCGCACCCAATGGCGACGTGTACCTGACCGATTCCGGCATCGCGCTGGACGTCATCGCACCGGGCGGCGAACTGGATCCGAACTACCGGAACCTGAAATACGACGGCCGTGTGTTCCGCATCGATCGCAACACGCGCGCCGTGGAGTGCGTGGATCGCGGCCTGCTGTTCACCAACGGCATTGCCTTCGGTCCCGACGGCCACCTGTACGTGGCCGAGACCCTGAGCGGGAACATCTACCGTTACTTCTGCCAGCGCGGACGCGTCAGCGGCGGGCGCGAAACCTTCGGCAACGTGATCGAACATTTCAACCCGGCGGAATTGAAAGGGCCGGACGGAATGAAGTTTGGGGCGGATGGCAACTTATACATTGCCGTATTCGGACAGGGCGACATAACGGTGTTGGGAAAGGACAGAAACGTCGTCAGGAGGATCCAGGTCAAAGGCTCGATGCCGACCAACCTCTGCTTCGGCAAACAGGGAGAGAAGAAGATCTACGTCACGGAGGTCGAGACTGGCTCGGTGCAGATCGTGGATGTTGGCACAGACGGTTTGCCGCTGAATCTATAGCCGTGTCTGGTGGGATGGATGCCGCCCAGTCGATTCATTCCCCCTGCCGCCACGGTACTTCGCCCGGCGTCGGCGGGACGATGTACCGGCCGGCGCCTTCACGACGCGGGAATGGAAATTTTCCCCGGCCCGTGGGCGGGTTCTGTTGCAACGCCTCCAATTTCTTTTCATCCACCTCGATGCCGAAACCCGGAGACTCGCCCAGGATGATGTAACCGTCCTCGACATGGTTGTCGAACGTCAGGCAATGTTCCCGTCCCGGGTCCACCACTTCCATCATGGTGTGATTGGGCAGGGCCGCCGCCACGTGGGCCATGTAGTTGGCCTGGGCGTTCATCATGGTGACCGGCACACCGTGGGCATGGGCCATGTGCGCCACCTGGCGGCAGCCGGTGACACCGGAGTGGCCGGTCCATACATTAATAATGTCCACCGCATCGTTGGCCAGCAGCGGGTAGAACTGGGAGAGATTGTGCAGGTTCTCTCCGGTGGCCACGGCGGCGCGCACCTGTTGCGACACCAGGCGCAGGCCGTCGTAGTCCCACCGCCGCGCCGGTTCCTCGACCCAGATCAGGTCGAACTCCTTTTCGATCTGGCGGATGTAACGCACGGCCTGCTTGGGCGACCAGTATTCATTCGGATCGATCATCAGACCCGGCCGCTTGGATGCAATGCTGAGCGCCTCGCGCATGATCCCCAACCGGCGCAGATCCGCCTTCAGGTCCAGTCCCACCTTGAGCTTGCCGCTGTCGATGCCGCGTTCCGCCATGCGCCGGTAAAAGATGAACAGATCCGCGTCGGACAGGCAGTAGTCCAGGCCGCTGGCGTAGGCCTTTACCCGGCCGGCGCGCGCGCCCAGCGTGCGCCACAGCGGCTCATCGGCGA
>Ga0156012_1114_pt4 | contig 10747 bp, 12 predicted proteins | sample RifCSPlowO2_02_FD_107666 | JGI IMG/M metagenome (GOLD analysis project Ga0156012, IMG submission 107666) | Gammaproteobacteria bacterium RIFCSPLOWO2_02_FULL_61_13
ACACTGTCCGTGACCTGGTCTACGCCTGCGCCACCCCGGCGGGAAGCAAGGCGGCAAACGAGCCAACCGATGGAAATTCCAGCGCGACCCGGGGCGGTGCCTTGCTGTCAGGCTGCTGAATGGCCAGCAAGTGGCGAATGCCGTAACGCGCCGCGGCCCGCAACACATCCTGATTATCGTCCAGCAACAGCGTGCGCGCCGAATCAAACACCAGCCGTGCATACAGCTCGCCCCAGAACGCAGTGTCTTCCTTCGGCAGGCCCAACTCGTGCGCTGAAATGACGGCATCGAAATGCACGCCGATGCCGGTGCGTGCCAGCTTTACCTCCAGCAATTTCTGATGCGAGTTGGTCACCATGATGCGCCGTTTGCCGAGATCGCCCACGTGTCGCAGCAGCGCTTCCGCCTGCGGACGCAGCTGGATCAGATGATCGAGATCGCGTTTGAGTTCCAGGATGTCGAGGCCGAGTTCCGTTGACCAGTAATCCAGACAATACCAGGACAACGTACCCTTGCGCTGCTGCAGGCGCGGCAACAGTTCTGCTTTGGCCGCGATCAAATCCATGCCCTGCCGCGCGCCCCACTTTTCCGGCAGGTACTCGTGCCAGAAATAATTGTCGTAGTGCAGATCGAGCAGGGTGCCATCCATGTCGAACAGCACGGTATCGATGGCCTCCCAGTCAATCACGTCAACGCCTCGGGCGATGGGTGTCGGGTAGAATACCCGCACCATGGGCAACAGGACAGACACGGAAGTACTGGCGCGCTGGACCGCGGCGGCAATGGCAATCGCACAACAGGCCGCCGGCAGGATCATGGCGATCTATTCCGCGGATATTGCCGTGACTGCAAAGGCCGATCACTCGCCGTTGACCGAGGCCGATCTCGCCTCCCATGCCGTCATTTGCGCACAACTGCTGGAGCTCGCCCCTGACATTCCCATCCTGTCGGAGGAATCCTCCGGCGTGGCCTTCAGCGAACGCAGTCATTGGCAGCGCTTCTGGCTGGTGGACCCACTGGACGGCACCAAGGAGTTCATCAACCGCAACGGTCAGTTCACGGTGAATATCGCGTTGATTGAGGATCATCGCCCGGTGCTCGGCGTGGTCCAGGTTCCGGCACAGGACCAGTGCTATTTCGCCTGGGACGGCGGCGGGGCACAGCGGCGCGGCGCAGACGGAAAGATTGTCAGCATTCACACGCGCCGCACGCAAGCCGGGCGCTTGGTGCTGGCCGGAAGCCGTTCCCATGGCTCCGCGGACCAGGAGCGATTTTTCCAGGCACTTGGCGAAAACGTGGAGATACTTTCCATGGGCAGTTCTCTGAAGTTCTGCCTGGTGGCCGAGGGAAAGGTGGATCTGTATCCGCGATTTGGCCCGACTTCAGAGTGGGATACGGCGGCCGCTCACTGCGTGGTGGAGCAGGCAGGCGGTTCGGTCACTGGCGTGGATCTGGAACCCTTGCGTTACAACACGCGCGACTCATGGCTTAACCCCCACTTCCTCGTCATCGGCGACCGGGAATTTGACTGGCTGCCGTTCCTGCAGCGTGCCGGATTGGCGTAGCGGCAGGAAACCCGTTATTCTCTAACTCATTGTTTTGTTGAGTTTTTATCATTCCCATTACCTTTCAGGATCCCAACTGCATCCAAACCCCGGTGCCGGTGCATCTAACAGGCAAACCAGGAATTTTCCTGGACCGAACCAAGCGAGGAGAGCAGAGATGAAAACCAGCACCGAAAGTGTTTCCCGTGACGACCTGATGGGCATGACCATGGCCGTGCTGATGTTTGTGTTGCAGGGCTGTATGGTATTGGCCATGAGCACTGACCGCGTGGTCGCCGCCGAACTGACCGGCGCGCGTGGCGCGGTAATGGCCGCACACGCGGATTCAACGGCTTCGGGTAACCTGACCTGAGTGCCACGGCCACGGCGCAAGCAACCAAGAAACCGGAGACACACACCATGAAACATCTGATTGAATCCACGATCCTGTGCGCTGCGTTGCTGGTGGGAAATATCGCCGCCTGCGCCGAAGAAACGGTCGACGCTGCATCGACTCCGGCCGCACCATCCGCCCCGGCAGCTCCCGCCGCCGACGAGGACAAGGGCGTGCATATCAAGATCGATGTGAACGCCACGGAATCCGGAGACGCCGAAGATAGCGCGCAGTTCAGCATTGATGCCGACATGGACGCCGACGAAGACGATGGTCCGGTTGGCCAGGTCATCAAGAAGGGCGTCGCCGAGATTCTCGAGAATCATGTGCTTACACAGGAAGATCTGAGCGAAGAAGAACGGGAAGAGGTCAGGGAGGCCATCAGCGAATTGCGCGGCGAAGTCCAGGCTGCGACAGACAAGGCCACCAGAGAGATAGAAAAGGAAATTGACCGGGGGGTGAAGGACGCGGTCAAAAAGAAGCGCCACGTGGTCATAAACGGCGACGGCGATAGCGACGACGATATTCCGTCCTGGGTCGGTTTCGTGGCGGCTTTGGCTGTCGTATTCACCCTCGGCATGCCCATCATCGTCGTCGGACTCATCCTGTACTTCGGCTACCGCAAGCGTCGTCTGGCCCACGATACGATTAACGGGTTCCTTGCCAGCGGCAAGGAGATCCCGCCGGAGATCATGCACAACCTTTTCCAGGACGCCGGCAGAAGCATTCAGGCTCAGGCGCCGCGGACGAACATGCACAAGGGCACGCTCAACGCCAGTCTCGGCCTCGGCATGGTGATCGGTTTCAGTATCATCGACGCCGATTTTCTGGCTGCCATCGGATTCATATTCCTGCTGGTGGGTCTCGCCCAACTGTTGATCTGGAAGCTGGAGCAGGGCAAGAAGAGCGAGGGCGACTCGACGCAGGGATGATGAGGGATGTCGGTGGAAGATGGCGCCCTGATTGCCAGGGTCCGGGAACAGGGAGACCAGCGTGCCTTTGCGGAACTGGTCAAGCGCTACCAGTCCCAGTTGCGCTACTCGCTGCGGCAACTGACCGGGTGGGACGCGGCGCTGGCCGACGACCTGGCGCAGGAGACCCTGATCAAGGCGTATCGGTCCATCAAGCAGTTTCGCGGTGAGGCAAAATTCTTTACCTGGTTATACAAGATTGCGTACCACTGTTTCCTGGCGCACAAGCGCAGCCGGAAACCGGAACAGGCACTGGAGGAAGGGCATGAAGAACGGCAGGGTGACCACCCGGAGCAGACCGGAAATCCGGCCGACCTGCACCGGGACTTTGCCCGCGCCCTGTTGCAGTTTCCTCCGGAGCAACGAATGGCGCTACACTTGCACCTGCAACGCGAATTCACTCACCAGGAGATTGCAGACCTGATGGAATGTCCGCTGGGCACCGTGAAGAGCCACATCCTGAGGGGCCGCGAACGGCTACAGCAAATGCTGGCGGGCTGGGATACGGGAGTCACGATATGAAAGACATCGACAATCTGTGTGCAGAGCTTCGCATCAGCGAACCGTACCTGACGGACAGCGGCTTCACCGCCGTGGTCATGGCGCAGTTGCCGCGCAGCCGCGAGCTGCCGCTCTGGGAGAAGAACCTCATTCTGCTCGGCGCCACTGCGCTCGGTTCGGCAATTGTTGCAACGCAGATACCGGCCGGCAGTCTTGCCTCCGCCCTGATGGCGATGACCTCCCTGCCGGGCGTGGATTTACATATCGTGCTTACCCTTGTGGCGCAGAAACTGCCCATCATCCTGATCGCAAGCGCGGCCATCAGCTACATCCTCCCGTTCGGCGCCATCCTGGCCGCCCGCCGCGGCGTCCTCTGAAATCCGCCGGTGACCGGGGGTCGGGCCCTGTGTCCCGCCGCCGGTTCCGGCCGCTGAACTGATCCAGCTTACCCTTGCTGTTGAACGCGGTGGTGTCGCGCTATTATGGTTTTAATCAGGAACCGCCATGCCTACTGAAACCACCTCATTACTGACGTTGTTCACCCAACTCGGCGTCGCCTGCGGGCTGGGCTTCATGGTGGGCCTCGAGCGCGAGATGGGCGGCGCGCCAAATCCCCACGGCGGCCTGCGCGACTTTGTCATGTTTGCGTTGCTCGGCGCCGTCAGCGCCCTGGCCGCACTGATGTATGAGAATTCCTGGCTGATCCTGGTCGGCTTCCTCGGCGTGTTGACGCTGGTGGTGTCCGGCTACTGGATCACAGTGTTGCGCCAGAAGGATGAGGACACCGGCATCACCACCGAGATCGCCGCCATCGTGACCTTTTTCATGGGCGTGCTGGTGATGAAGGGGGCATTGGTACTCGGCATTGCGCTGGGGATCATCGTACTCGCGGTGCTGTCACAGAAAGCCGCCATCAAGGGCTTCAGCACCAGCGTGCAACGGTTTGAGCTGGAAGCCGCGCTGCAATTCCTGATCATCACCTTCATAGTGCTGCCGATTCTGCCGAACCGTTCGCTGGATGCGTACTTCACGCTCCCCGCCGGGAATGTAGCCGAAATCACCGAGGACACCGCGCGGATACAGATCAAGCCGAACAAGGGGTATATGTTCGAACCCGGCAGCGATCTGGTGATCTACACCGAGACCGAAGGACATGTGGGTACGCTGCACATCCTGGAAGTCGGCGCGGATTCGATTGCCGCCAAATACAGCGGAGAACATCTGCGCCTGCTGGCCCCCGGGGAGGAATTGCGCGCGCCGCTGGGCGTAGAAGTAGTCAGCACGCTGCTGTCAGCGATCAATCCATACAAGATCTGGCTCATTGTCGTGCTGGTATCCCTGATCAGTTTCGCCGGTTACACATTGATCAAGGTCGTCGGCACCAGTGCCGGCATTGGCCTGACCGGACTTATTGGCGGCCTCGCCTCCAGTACGGTGACCACGCTCAGTTTCGCCAAGCGCAGTCTGGAGATGCCGCACTGGAACCGGAACTTTGCCGTGGCGGTGGTACTGGCATCGTCGGTGATGTTTCCCCGCTTGCTGCTGCAGATCGGTATCGTCAACCAGGCGCTGATGAAAAACATGGCGCTGCCCATCCTGGTCATGGGCGCCACCGGGCTGGTTATGGCGGCGTTCTTTTACGTGCGCAGCAAGGGGGAATCGACACAGTCCACGGAGATGTCCTTCAGCAACCCTTTCAGCCTGAAATCCGCCATCACCTTCGGCGCCGTGTTTGCCACCATCCTGATGGTGACGCGGCTGGCAATTTCCTATCTGGGCGAGGCGTGGCTGCCTTTGATCGCGGTGGTCAGCGGCCTGACCGACGCGGATGCCATCGCGTTTTCGCTCAGCGATGCGCAACAGGCCGGGATCATCAGTCTCGACTGGGCCAGTTTCAATCTGGTGCTGGGCGCCCTGTCCAACACTTTCATGAAGCTGTTCCTGGTATTTACCCTCGGGCACCGCGGGCTGTTCAAGAACCTGGCAGCCGCATTCCTCATCATCGGCGCATCGGGGATCGTGACGATGTACCTGTATTACGATTTCTGACACCCGTAGGGCCGGCCGCTCCGGACATCCTGTCCTCGGCTCTGGCTCCTGCTTCGCCCTACCGCCTACATCCATGTAGGCGTCTCGAGGCATTTCCCACATCCTGTGGGTCGCTTTAGCCGGCCATTTGCATCCCGGCGGGATAAATCCCGCCCTACAACGACCCTCCATAATCCCGCTTTTGTGGGGCCGGCTTAATGCCGGCCGCTTGCATCCCGGCGGGATAAATCCCGCCCTACAACGACCCTCCATAATCCCGCTTTTGTAGGGCCGGCTTTAGCCGGCCGTTGGCATCCAGCCGCCGAATTAGCGAGTCTCCCCCATCATCTTCTTGATCGTCGGTGTCGCCACCAGCATGGCCATGCCAGCCCCGCCGGCAATGAACGCCATGGTCAGGAACTGGTTCGGCATCTCATCCACCGCACCGGATCCCACGTGCCCGCCAACGATCCCGGCCACCAGATTGCCGAGCGCGCTCCCCAAAAACCAGGTGCCCATCATCTGCCCGACGAATCGCTTCGGTGAAAGCCGGGTGACATTGGACAGGCCCACCGGTGACAGGCACAACTCGCCCATGGTGTGGACCAGGTAGGTCATCAGCAACCAGGACGGGCCCACCTTGCCGCCGGAGGAAATAATCAACTGCGCCGCCAGCATCATGATCCCGAAGCCGATGCCCAGTTGCAGTAATCCGAGTCCGAACTTGGCCGGCGCCGACGGATCCATGTTGCGCTTCGCCAGAAATACCCAGAGCCACGCAAACACCGGCGCCCCCAACACCACGAAGGTCGGATTCGCCGATTGATACCACGTAGCCGGGTGCATGCCGTCGGAAAAGCTGCCGCCAAACAGCGAGCGGTCGGTGAAATCCTGTGCAAACAGATTGAACGTGGTCGCTGCCTGCTCGAACCCGGCCCAGAACATGGCCGCACACAGGAAGAAAATGGCAATCACGCCGACGCGCTTCTGCTCATCCCGCGTCAGACCCCCGAAAAAGATCACGACAACGAAATAGACAATGCCGATCAGCGACATCATCAATCCGGCGCCCTTGGCAAGTTGCGCCACTGACACGTCAATGATGCCGGCGGCAAGCAGCGCGGCCATCAGCGCCAACGCCCCGACGCTGAGACCCAGGTTGCGCCAGTTGCGGGCGTGTTCTGCCCGATCCGAAGAGGCTGGGTGCAAGCCGGCCTCGCCCAAATGAATCTCCGTCATCCGGTACTGAATGAGGCCGACGCCCATGAACAACCCGGCGCAGAAAAACCCGCCGCGCCAGTTCCAGGTCTCGCCGATGGTGCCGGCAATGAACGGCGCAATCAGGGCGCCCAGATTGATGCCCATGTAGAAAATCGAGAAACCCGCATCGCGTTGCGCCGCCGACCGATTGTCGTACAGTGCGCCGACAATGGCAGAGATGTTCGGCTTCAGCAGTCCGACGCCCACGGCAATGATGAACAACCCGAGGTAAAACACCGGCACGGTGGCGGGAATGGACAGTGTGAAGTTGCCGAGCATGATGGCGACACCGCCGTAAAACACCGCGCGGCGTTGCCCGATCAACCGGTCGGCGATCCAGCCACCCGGCAGGGAAAACAAATACACGGCCCCGGTATAGAGTCCATAAATCGCCCCAGCCGCCTCGCGGCTCATGCCGAATCCGGCATTCTTGTCATCCATGGCGGCTATCAGGAACAACACCAACAGCGCGCGCATGCCGTAATAGGTGAAGCGTTCGAAGAACTCGGTCATGAACAGCGTCACCAAGCCGCGCGGATGGCCGAGAATAGTCGTCTCAGTGGAAGTCATCGTGCATTGTCCCCGTTGATTTCATAGTTTTGGTTCGTCACCCGGACCCGCCAGTGCCGGAACCGATGCCGCAGCATAGCCCGAGGCGGCGAGGGAAATATACGACATAAAAGGAAATCGACTGCCGGACCGGGCAATACTTTAGTAGGGTGGGTTAGGCGCGCAGCGCCGTAACCCACCGAAAACGCATGTGGTTCCAAGATGGGTTACGCTGCGCTAACCCTCCCTACGATCGTTCAGCATAAATGCACGTCTCGGTAGTGGGCCGGCTGCGGCAGTTACTTCAGGATAATCGCCTGGTAAGCAACGCAATCGCCGCCCCGACCGCCGCGAGCCGGACAGCGTCGCGATCACCGCTGAACACGTGGTGTTCGACGAGAGTTGGATGATCGCGCCGCGCCGCAGCAACGAATACGGTGCCGACCGGATTCCGTTCATTCCCGCCACCCGGACCGGCATAGCCCGTCACGGCCACGGCAACGCCGGCACCGGACACGGAGGTCAGGCACGCCGAAACGAGCCCGGCGGTGGCGATGCGAACACCGGCGTCGCGCGCCAGTTTCAACGCGTGGGCGGCGGCGTCGAGAGGTGTAAGGCGCCTGTAAGTCATCCCGTCCCACCTCGGTAACTATACTTATTTCGACAGCCACCACCATGCACTGGTCGAGACATGTTCAGCCGGGGACGTCAGACCCCCACCCGGTTGGACCGCGTCACCCCCAGACATGGTTTCTGCTGGATGGCATGCGCCGTGATTGGCGGAAGAGGTGACCCACATGCTTAGTATTCAATTCGGGGTTCAGGTTGACATGTCCTCCATGGCGGCGCTCAGCCGCACATTTGAGCAGATCATCGGCGAGGCCGACGACGTCGAGGCACACAAGTCCGACAAGTACGTCTGGGAAACGGAGACCGGCGTGGTTGTGACGCTCCGCGGGGACTTCAATTACTCATATTCAACGACCGTGAACGATGTGGAGAGCGTGGAGATCCATACGGCGGACGGCCTGTTGATTTTGTCTGCGAAGGATTTGAAGGACTTTGACTGGGACGATTTGTATGACGACGGCAATATAGAGAAGGTTCTGGAACAGATTGAACGTGGCGCGTCCATTACCGGCAGCCGCTTCAATGACGTGCTCGTCGGCGGTGATGACGATGACATCCTGATGGGAGCGGCCGGCAATGACATACTCAAGGGTCTGGGCGGCAATGACGATCTCATGGGGGGAAACGGCAACGATACCTACTTCATAGATGGGACTGGTGAGATAAACAAGACCATTTCCGATCCGGGTATTGATACAGTGAAAAGCAGTGTTGGCTATTCGCTTGGCAGCCGGCAGGAAAACCTGATGCTTACTGGCAAGAGCCCTATAAACGGATCCGGCAATTCCCCTGATAACAAGCTGTACGGTAACAGTGGAAGCAACCAGCTCACCGGACTCGGCGGCAACGACCACCTCGAGGGCGGCGCCGGCAAGGACCATCTGCTGGGCGGCATGGGAGATGACCTTCTCATCGGCGGCCCCGGCATCGACCGCCTGAGTGGCGAGGGTGGTAACGACGTTTACGTCATCGCCAATGCCACCGAGATCAACAAAAGCCTGTCCGATCCGGGTGTTGATGCCGTCAGGACGACGGTGACCTACATCCTGGGCTCGCAGCAGGAAGACCTGACGCTGCTGGGCACGTGGAACACCAACGGCACGGGCAACACCAAGGCCAATGTCATCACGGGAAACGGCAGCAACAACGCGCTGGCGGGCTCCGGGGGTAATGACACGCTCAATGGCGGCAGTGGCGCCGACGTGCTGAATGGTCAGACAGGCGCCGATGTGCTGAAAGGACAGACCGGTCCCGATACTCTCGATGGCGGCCTGGGTAACGACGTCCTTGTTGGCGGCAGTGACAACGATATCTTCCTGTTTAACAATGCGCTCGGTGTCACAAATATCGATACCATCACGGACTTTGGCGGCGCCGGATCGGTCGCGCTGGATCTAATCCATCTTGATGATGCGATTTTCACCGCTTTGACGGTCGGGACAATGGCCGATCCCGCGTTCGAGTCCGGCGCCGGGCTGACTGCAGCCGCGACGGCCGAGGGCCGCATCATCTGCGACACTTCCACCGGGGCGCTGTACTACGACGCTGATGGAAGTGGCACGGGCTCCGTTGCGATCCAGTTTGCTGTTATCGGAGCGAATTTGAGTGATTTAAGCGCAGCGGATTTCGTGGTCGTTTGAACCCTGATACCAATCGGCGTTGGCAAAGAAAACTTCCCAAAGAGGCCTAATGATCTCCCGTTTCGGAGTGGGCGAGCTCGAATTGCGCGACCACAGTGATATATCAATGCGTGAAACCCCGTGAACGGCGCGTGGAAATACTCCTGCGGGAGATATTAGCCACCCCCCACCGAGATACGCGAAAGTGCCCTGCATGTCCCCGGAAGGGGGCGTACCAACAAGGTCGGAATTCATGCATGCGACCACGGGGAATCCAAAATTAACAAATCCCAAACCAATCATATCGGTCGCTACCGGCTGGAAGACAAGCTCGGCGAAGGCGCGGCGGGCGTCGTGCATCGCGCCTACGATCCAGTGATGGATCGCAATGTCGCGATAAAATCTGTCAAGACTGAAAAGCTAACTGCCGCGGAGATAAAGTACATGGTCGAAACATTCCACCATGAGGCCAAAATCGCCGGCAAGTTTGCGCATGAGAATATAGTCAGTATTTACGATGTGATCAGTCACGGAGATTCAGATCACATAGTAATGGAGCACGTCCCGGGCCGCTCGGTGCTGGACTATATGATTGCGGTGGGTCCATTTGATCCGATGGAATCCCTGTCCGTGGTACACAAGGTTTGTGTCGGATTGGCGTACATTCACTATCACGGCGTCATTCATCGTGATATCAAACCTGGGAACATCATGTATCACCCGGGGCAAAGTGTTGCCAAGGTGATGGATTTCAGCGTGGCGCACAATATCGAGGATGCGCCGGTTCGGGACATCGGAACGATTGGTTACATGGCGCCCGAGCACTTCGATCCCAATCGAAAAATTACGTTTCTCACAGACATTTTCGCATTGGGTTCAACCTTGTATCGGATGCTCACCAAAAAATACCCATTTACCAAGGAAAATACCGCGTATCAGATACTGCACCAGGATCCCATACCAGTTACTGACCTGCGTCCAGACGTTCCGCAGGAGGTGGCCGACATAGTCAGCAAGGCAATGGCGAAAGCCGATGCTGACCGATTCCAATCGGCTGCGGCATTTGCCAGGGAAATTGAAGTTGTCATGAACCAGCTTTATCCCGATGCGGAAATGATGTCTGCCACAAACAAATATATGTCTGGGTAGAGAAATGTCCGGCCGGAATTAATGACGCGTAATTACGCAAATGGCACACGAACGAAAAGTGGGATCTTGTAAATGATTGATTAAATGGTGGCCAGGGACGGA
>Ga0156012_1114_pt1 | contig 10725 bp, 10 predicted proteins | sample RifCSPlowO2_02_FD_107666 | JGI IMG/M metagenome (GOLD analysis project Ga0156012, IMG submission 107666) | Gammaproteobacteria bacterium RIFCSPLOWO2_02_FULL_61_13
GACAATCCCCAAGCCCACCAATCCTGCCGTTGCACGTTGAGAGCCTGTGCCTTGACTTCCCGGGGCGCCCCGGTGTGCTCGACAACATCACATTTACGCTTGAAAGCGGCGGCATCTGCGTGGTGCTGGGACCCAATGGCGCCGGCAAGACAATGCTGCTCAAAATCTGTCACGGCCTCGTGCGCCCCACGCACGGCTCCCTGCGCTGGTCCGGCAAGGGTCCCAACGGCGTGCTACGGCAACAGGCCATGGTGCTGCAACGTCCCGTGTTGCTGCGTCGGAGCGTTCGGGAAAACATCGATTACGCACTCCGCCTTCGCGACGTGGACGCGACGGAGCGGCCGTGCCGCGTGGATGAGGCATTGGCTTTGGCGCGGCTTGATCATGTGGCGCTCCGCCCGGCGCGCGCCCTGTCCGGCGGCGAGCAACAACGTGTCGCGCTGGCGCGCGCCTGGGCCACGCGACCCGAAGTATTGTTCCTGGATGAGCCATCCACGCACCTGGACCCGGTCGCGGCACGCGCCGTGGAGGAAATGATCTCCGGCATTTGCGCCCGCGGCACGACCATCGTCATGACCACGCACGACCTCGCCCAAGCACGCAGGTTGGCGGACCGTATCCTGTTCCTGCATCGCGGTCGGCTGCTGGAACAACAGGACGCGGCGGCATTTTTTGCACAAACCCAATGCCCCGAGGGGCGCGCCTTTCTGCGTGGCGAGCTCCTTGGTTGACGTAGTCAGACCCGCCAACCACCTACTGAAACAAGAACGATCATCAAACCTGGAAAATCTGAACAGACGGAGGAAATCATGAAGTTATTGCAGAAGACATTGCGGTGCGCCGCCCTTGCCCTGTTGTCTGCGATGCATGGCGCGGGGGCCGCGGATACAGTCCAGTTCATCACCCTGGCCTCCACGACATCGACGCAGGCGTCGGGCTTTTTCGATTACTACCTGCCGCAGTTCAAGGAAAAGACCGGGATTGAAGTGCGTGTCATCGCGGTCGGCACGGGACAGGCCATTAAGCTCGGTGAGAATGGCGATGCGGATGTGCTGCTGGTGCACGACAAGGTAGGCGAGTTGAAATTTGTCAAGCAGGGTTACGGCATCGACCGCCGCGAGGTGATGTACAACGATTTCGTTCTCGTCGGACCAAAGTCAGATCCGGCCGGTATCGCAGGCTCCACCGATGCCGTTACGGCGCTGGGAAAGATCGCCGCATCCAAGTCGCAGTTCGTTTCCCGTGCCGACGACAGCGGCACACACCGCGCGGAGTTACGCTTGTGGGACGAGGCAAGGGTAAATGCGCGCTCTGCGTCGGGGACCTGGTACAAGGAACTGGGTGCGGGCATGGGCGCCACGCTCAACACCGCTGCCGGGCTGGGTGCGTACACATTGGCCGACCGGGCGACCTGGCTGAGCTTCAAGAATCGCGCAGATCTGGTGCTGCAGACGCAGGGTGACAAGCGGCTTTTCAACCAGTACGCGACCATCCTCGTCAACCCGGGACGGCATAAGCACGTAAAGGAAGCGGCGGCGCGAACATTCATGGATTATCTGGTGTCCGCTGAAGGCCAGGAGGCAATCGGCGCGTTCCAGATCGGGGGGGAGACGCTTTTCTTCCCGAATGCCGGAGGACAGCAGTAAACCGGTCCTCGCACCGGAGCTCACCCACCATGGAAATCCAACTCGGTCTGAATTGGCACCTGGGTCACGGACAGCCGGAACGCCTGGAGATGGAGTTGTTTGATTTACTCCATTCCATCAAGGAGCGCGGCTCATTGCAGGCGGCCGCGCGAGAGAATGGCCTTTCTTACCGGCACGCCTGGGGACTGATGCAAAAATGGAAAGCGCTGCTCGGCCAGCCACTGGCGCTTCTGGAGCGGGGACGCGGCGCCAGCCTCACGCCCATTGGCGAGAAGCTGCTATGGGGGCAGCGACGCATCAGTGCGCGCCTGGGCCCGGACCTTGACAGCCTGGCATCGGAACTTGCCAGCGAGCTGCATGGGCTGATCCACCGAGATCCGCTGCCGCCATTGCGTATCTTCGCCAGCCACGGACTTGCCGTGCCACTGCTGCGCGACCTGTTGCAGGCGCGCGCCGATGTCTCGGTGGACCTGCAATTTCGCGGCAGCCTGGACAGTCTGCGTCTGTTTGCCGCCGGCAAATGCGACATGGCCGGGTTCCACCTGCCGGTCGGTACCCTCGGCGCGAGACTGGCACCGCGATTCTCCCGCCACCTGGATGAAGTGGCAGACCAACTGGTCAAGGTCGTGCGCAGGCGTCAGGGTATTGTGACTGCAACGGACAACCCGAAGGACATTCACAACGTCGGTGACCTGGTGCGGCCGGGAATACGATTCATCAACCGCCAGCCGGGGTCCGGGACACGCCTTATTCTGGATTTGCTGCTGGAAGATGCAGGGATTGAGCCACAGCGGATCGGTGGCTACAACACCGAAGAATTCACTCATCTGGCGGTGGCAGCCATGGTAGCCAGCGGCGCCGCGGATGCCGGATTCGCCATCGAGCCGGTTGCGCATCAGTTCGGGCTCAACTTTGAGCCCATTGCTACCGAGGATTACTGGTTTGCAGTCCGGCGGGAGGACATGGCGGGAATTGCCCAGGGCGAGCTGTTGGCGCTGCTGCGCAGCCCGGAATATCGATCCGCCATTTCTGGATTGGTTGGCTACGATGCCGCTTCGGCCGGCGAGGTATATAAAGTGAGTCAGGTCTTCCCCCAGCAAGGAAACAATCGCTCCACCCCTCGCCATACCTGATCCCTGCACCCTTCCCGCCCGGCTGGAAATGCCGGTTTATAGGGTGTAAGTTACCCATCCCCTTGAAACCACGGGCTTTTATGCAAAAGCGGTTGTATATCAAGACCTTCGGCTGCCAGATGAATGAGTATGACTCAGGCAAGATGCGCGATGTGCTGGAGGCATCCCATGGCATGGCAGTCACGGAGGACCCTGCGGCGGCGAATTTGCTCCTGTTCAATACCTGCTCCGTGCGCGAGAAGGCCGAGGAAAAGCTCTTTTCCGAACTGGGCCGGTGGCGCGCGCACAAGGAACGCAACCCCGACCTCCTGATTGGGGTCGGGGGCTGCGTTGCCAGCCAGGAAGGCGCGGCCATCCTGGCCCGGGCGCCTTTCGTCGACCTGATCTTCGGACCGCAGACGCTGCACCGGCTTCCAGACATGTACGACCGGGCGCTGCGCACCCGGGTGCCGCAGGTGGACATCTCTTTCCCCGAGGTGGAAAAGTTTGATCGGCTGCCGGAGCCCCACGCCGAGGGCCCCACCGCGTTTGTCTCGATCATGGAGGGGTGCAGCAAATATTGCACATTTTGTGTCGTCCCCTATACCCGGGGCGAGGAAGTGAGCCGGCAACTGGATGACGTGCTGACGGAGATCCATCAACTCGCCGCCCAGGGAGTACGCGAGGTCACGCTGCTGGGTCAAAACGTGAATGCCTACCGGGGCACCTGCCACGAAGGCGGCGTCGCCGACCTGGCGCGACTGATCGAACTCACCGCATCCATCGATGGTATTGACCGGATTCGATTCACCACCTCGCACCCGGTGGAATTCTCCGACCAGCTCATCGCGGCATATGCAAAAGTGCCGGAATTGGTCAGCCACGTGCATCTGCCGGTGCAAAGCGGATCGGATCGGATCCTGAGCCAGATGAAGCGCGGCCACACGGCGCTGGAGTACCGGGCGCGGATCCGCAAATTGCGCAAGGTGCGCCCGCAAATCAACATTTCATCGGATTTCATTGTCGGATTTCCGGGCGAAACCGACGCCGACTTTGAAGCCACCATGAATCTCATCGGGGATATCGGTTTCGATCAATCCTTCAGCTTTATCTACAGCCCGCGCCCCGGCACCCCCGCCGCCACGATGGCCGATTCGACACCGACGGAAGTAAAGAAGGAACGTTTGCAGAGATTGCAGGAACGCATCAACACTCAGGCCGCCGCCATCAGCGCCGGCATGGTAGGTAACGTGGAACAGATCCTGGTGGAGGGCGCCTCGCGGCGCGATGCAATGGAAATGTGCGGCCGTACCGGGAACAACCGCGTCATCAATTTCCCGCGTGGGGAATTTCAGCCCGGCCAGTTTGTGAACCTGCTGGTCACCGAGGCCCTGGCCAACTCATTACGGGGCATCCCGGCGCCGGCACCGGCGCTGCGGCAGATCGGCTGACGCTTGGCCGTCGCTCGAGACACGGCCCACGCGGCCGCCGTCGAGGTGGAACTCGAACCCGTCAGCCATGACCGGCTGGCGAATCTTTGCGGTCCGCTGGATGAGCATCTGCGCCAGATCGAGCGGCGGCTGGGCGTGGAGATCAACAATCGCGGCAACCACTTTCGCATCATTGGCATTGCCGGCGTGGTGGACGTTGCCGGCCGGATATTGACCGACCTGTACGCGGCCACGACCCATGAGGTGCTGACGGCGGACAAGGTCCACGTTTATCTGCAGACTGTGCGCACCGATGCTGCCGCAATCGCCGTGGTCGAGTCAGAACGCGTGATCCGGACCAAGCGCGGCACCGTGCGCGGACGCAGCCCGAATCAGCGGCTTTATCTGCATAACATACAGACCCATGACATCAGCTTCGGTATCGGCCCGGCGGGCACCGGGAAGACCTATCTGGCGGTGGCATGCGCGGTGGCGGGACTGGAACAGGACCGATCCCGCCGCATCGTGCTGGTGCGACCGGCGGTCGAGGCCGGGGAAAAACTGGGTTACCTGCCTGGTGATATCGGTCAGAAGGTCGATCCATACCTGCGCCCACTGTATGACGCCCTCTATGAAATGCTGGGATTTGAGCACGTGGCAAGCCTGATTGAGCGCAGCATCATCGAGGTGGCGCCGCTCGCGTTCATGCGTGGCCGGACTCTGAACGATGCCTTCGTCATCCTGGATGAGGCCCAGAACACGACAGTTGAGCAGATGAAGATGTTTTTGACCCGAATCGGCTTCGGCTCCACTGCCGTGATTACCGGCGACATTACCCAGGTGGATCTGCCGCAGGGGCGAAGGTCGGGCCTCCGGCACGTAATTGACATTCTGAATGACGAAGAGGGAATCAGTTTTACGTTTTTCACCTCCGCGGACGTGGTGCGCCATCCGCTTGTGGCGCGGATCCTGAACGCATATGAACGGCATGAAAAAGGCGCCGACAATCCGCGCGAAAAGGACTGAGCCGGTCATGACCGTGCACGTGCAGGTTGCCTGTCGCAAGCGCGGCATTCCTGACGCGCGCCGCATTCGCCGTTGGGCGCGGGCGGCACTGGCCGGCCGACGCAAGCGTACCGAAGTAACGATCCGTGTGGTCGGCGCGCGCGAAGGGCGCGTATTGAATGAGCGCTGGCGCGGATTGCCACAGGCCACCAATGTTTTGTCATTTCCGGCTTTGGCACTGGCGCAGGCGCCGGGGGCCCTTGGCGACATCGCGGTATGCGCACCGGTCGTGGCCAGGGAGGCAAGGGCGCAGGGAAAGTCGCCAACGGCACATTGGGCGCACCTGGTAATCCATGGCGTGCTGCATCTGCTCGGCCATGACCACGAGAGCAGGCGTGACGCGGCAGCGATGGAAACGCTTGAGATCCGGATTCTGGCAGGACTGGGATTTCCCGATCCTTATTCAGTGGAGAGAACATGAAGCAGGAACGGAACCCGTCTGATCTGCCGGGCTGGCTCAGCCGCCTGCTGGGACTGTTTTCCCGCGAACCCCAGGATCGGCAGGCACTCATCGAGATACTGCGCGGTTCCGAACACCGCAATCTGCTCGACCCGGATGTGTTGCTGATACTGGAGGGCGCGTTACACGTCTCCGATTTGCAGGCCCGGGACATCATGGTGCCGCGGGTTCAAATGGATGTCGTGCGTGAGGACGCCAGCCCGCAGGAGATCATCCGCATCGTGGTCGAATCCGGCCATTCCCGTTTTCCGGTGGTCGGCAGCGATGCCAGCGACGTGCGCGGCATACTGCTGGCCAAGGACTTGCTGGCGTGCTTCAGCGACGTCGGCATGGACAATTTTGACATCAAGGACGTCATGCGCCCCGCCATTTTTATTCCCGAAAGCAAGCGCCTGAACATTCTCTTGCGCGAATTTCGCGCATCGCGCACGCACATGGCCGTGGTCGTGGACGAATATGGCGTGGCCGGCGTGGTAACCATCGAGGATGTCATCGAAGAGATCGTGGGCGACATCGCAGATGAGCACGACCTGGATGAAGAGGAGAACATCCGCCAGCACGGCCGCAATCGCTACACGGTGCAGGCGATTACACCGATTGCGGAGTTTAATGAATTTTTCCGTACTGAACTGGATGACGGCGAGTACGACACCATCGGCGGCCTGATCGTGAGCGCGTTCGGTCACGTCCCCGCCCGCGGCGAAAGCATCACCTTCCATGGCTTCAATGTGCGCGTCCTGCGCGCCGACAAACGCCGCGTGTTGCTGCTGCGCTTCGAGCGGGCGGAAAAACCGGAGCCGGACGGATAGCCTGGGGCCGTGGGTATCGTGGAATTGGGGCACAGCAGGACGCACTTGAATTGAATATCCGGGCCAGGGCAGCCGTAAGTACCATCGCCGGGGCTGCCTGCGCGCTGGCCTTTGCACCATATGATTTCCCGCTGCTGGCGCCGGTCGCGTTGGTCGTATTGTTTTACCTGTGGGTAAGGGCAACCCCGCGCGAGGCGTTCCGCCTTGGCTACCTGTTCGGGATCGGGCTGTTTGGCGTTGGCGTCAACTGGCTGCATATAAGTATCAATCTTTTCGGTGGCATGGGCCTGGTCCCCGCAGCCGGCGTTACTTTCCTGCTCATCGCCTACATGGCCCTGTTTCCTGCCCTTACCGGTTACACGGCACGCAAGCTGGCGACATCCAGTCTGGCCCTGGATCAATTGCTGATTTTGCCCGCCCTCTGGGTGCTGTCCGAGTGGGTGCGCACGTGGCTGTTCACCGGCTTCCCCTGGTTGCACCTCGGATATAGCCAGCCCGATACCATATTCGGGGGATTGGCGCCGCTCCTGGGCGTGTTCGGCATCAGCTGGGCCGTGGCGTTGACCGCCGGCGCCTTGTTTACGCTTTTGCATCCCGGCGTCCGGGGCAAAATGTTCGCCGCCGGCTGCCTGTTGCTGCTGGTAACTGGCGGGTGGCTAGCGGGCCGCGTGTCATGGACCCTCGACACAGGCGCCGAGCGCAGCATCGCGCTGGTCCAGGGCGCGGTACCTTTGGAAGTGAAATGGCGCGCTGAATTTCTGCATCAGTCGGTGGAACGGTATACCAGCCTGACGGCGCCGCATTGGGGCAGGAACATCATCATCTGGCCGGAGACCGCGATACCGGCATTTGCCTCCCAGGTTCCGGACCTGTTGCGGCAACTGACAGCAGAGGCAGTGCGTGGTGACAGTGACCTGTACGTCGGATTTCCCACGCTGGACGACTACGACGAACGGTACTTCAACAGCCTGCTGCTACTGGGCGCCGATCCACAGACCTACCACAAACGCCACCTGGTGCCATTCGGCGAGTTCACGCCGCTGGCGTTCATCCTTCTGAAGTTTTCCAAATTATTGAACATCCCCATGTCCAATTTCAGCCCGGGCGAACAGGCACAGCCATTGTTGCGCGGTCAGCATGGAGTTGCCGGAGTTTCCATCTGTTACGAAGACACCTTTGGCGAGGAGGTCATCCAGGCCCTGCCGGAGGCCGGGCTGCTTATTAATGTGAGTAATGACGGCTGGTTCGGCGACTCTGCGGCGCCGCATCAGCATTTGCAGATGGCGCGGATACGGGCGCGGGAGACCGGACGTTATCTGTTACGGGCAACGAATTCAGGCATCAGCGCCATTATCGACCCCGAGGGCCGGGTGCGCGCGCAGGCACCGCAATTTCTGCCCTTCGTACTCACAGACACCATTACCCTGTTCAGCGGCATGACCCCGTATGCACGATTCGGAAACTGGCCGGTGATTCTGATGGCTATAGGCGTGATCCTGATTGTCAGGCTCGCCCGTAGCGGATTCCGCTATTCAGGTTAATTGCTGTCACGGTGATATGCGCGACTCAACTCGTGCACCGAATCCACCAGCACGCGCAGATTCTCGGGATCTGCATGCGGCTGAATACCGTGACCCAGGTTGAATACGTGCCCGGGGCCGTTGCCATAGCGCGCCAGCACGGACGCAGCTTCGCGCCGTACTACCTCCGGTGTGGCAGTCAGCACCGCCGGGTCCAGGTTGCCTTGCAATGCCACCTGCTTGCCGATGCGCGCACGTGCCTCACCCAGGTCCATGGTCCAGTCAATTCCCACGGCGTCACAACCGCTGGCCGCGATGTCTTCCAGCCAGAGTCCCCCGCCTTTCGTGAATACGATGATGGGCGCCTCCACGCGGGACTGGCGCAGAGTCGCGATGATCTCGGTCATGTAGGCCAGGGAAAACTCCCGATATGTTGACGGTGTCAGCATGCCACCCCAGGTATCGAAGACCATCAGGACCTGGGCGCCCGCGGCTGCCTGTGCCATCAGATAGCGCGCCACGCTTTGCGCGAGCCTGCGCAGCAGGGCATGCAGTAATGCGGGGGTGCAATACAACATGCCTTTTATATGGGTGAACTCCTTGCTCGATGAACCCTCGACCATATAAGTGGCCAGTGTCCACGGGCTTCCGGCAAAACCGATAAGCGGTACCCGGTTATCCAGTTCACGCCGGACCAGCCGCACTGCATCCATGACGTAACGCAATTCCGTTTCCGGGTCCGGATCGCCCAGGCGACCCAGGTCTGCCGCACTGCGTATGCAGCGCTCGAAGCGCGGGCCTTCATTCTCCACCACGGACAGACCCAGCCCCATGGCATCCGGGATGGTGAGAATATCGGAGAACAGGATCGCCGCATCCAGATCAAAGCGGCGCAACGGCTGCAGGGTCACTTCGCAGGCGAGTTCAGCTGTCTTGCACAGGGTCAGAAAGCTGCCGGCCTGCTGGCGCGTGGCGCGGTATTCCGGCAGGTAGCGTCCGGCCTGGCGCATAACCCAAATCGGGGTCGCATCCACGGGCTGGCGGCGCAAGGCGCGTAAGAATCTGTGCTGCATGGCCGGGGGCTTGAATTCCTGTTCAGGAGGTTTGATTGGGATCAGTGAGGCGCTGATATTCCATGATAGCGTAACGATCCGTCATCCCGGCGATGTAATCGGCAATCAATCGCGCGCCCGCGGACTCCCTTTGTTCCGGTTCCAGCCGGCCGATGCGTTCCTGCACGTCATGGGGCAGGAGCAGTTCATTCTCAATGAATATGGAGAACATGGCAGTTACGATTCGCTCGGCCTTGTGGGACATGCGCTGGACGCGGAAATGCCGGTAAAGATAACGGTTCAGAAATCGTTTCAGTTCCACATGTTGTTGCCGAACCTCGTCACCCAGGGAGATGAGCGGCCGCCCCGCCGCGCGAACAGCGTCGATGTCCTGCGGATTCAGGCCGGCTATATGCGCCCGGCTGGTGTCAACCAGGTCTGATACGACCCGATTGATCATGCGCCGCACCAGTTCATGCACGTGGCGCCGCTCCGGCAAATCCGGCCAGAGCCTGCGCACCGCGAGCAATTGGTCCGCAAACAGTTTGCATTCCTCAAGCTGCGCCACCGTTATCAGGCCCGCGCGCAAGCCGTCATCCACATCATGATTATTGTAGGCAATCTCATCGGCGAGATTGGCGACCTGCGCCTCCAGCCCAGGCTGGCTTCCTTCCAGGAATCTTCGCCCGACATCCCCCAGCACCTCCGCCTGAGCGCGCGAACAATGCTTGAGTATGCCTTCACGCGTCTCAAAGGTGAGGTTCAATCCTGGAAATGCGGCATAGCGTTCCTCCAGCACATCCACGACCCGCAACGACTGAAGGTTATGCTCAAAGCCCCCGTATTCGCGCATGCAACGGTCCAATGCATCCTGGCCGGCGTGGCCGAATGGGGTGTGCCCCAAATCGTGCGCCAGACAGATGGCCTCGGTCAGATCCTCGTTCAGGCCGAGCGCGCGCGCCACCGTACGCCCTATCTGGGCCACTTCAATTGAATGGGTCAGACGGGTGCGGAACATATCACCCTCGTGATTGACGAAGACCTGCGTCTTGTACTCCAGGCGCCGGAACGCGGAGGAATGGATTACCCGATCCCGGTCCCGCTGGTAGGCATTGCGAAATTCCGCCTCGGGTTCCACATGCGCACGGCCACGGGTCAGGAGAGGTTGCGCCGCGAACCGTTGCAATGTGGTCATGCCGGCACCTGCGCATGGGCACTCAGGGCCGCCAGCAGCAACCGTTCATCCACGTCACTGGCGATATTTGCGCTGCCGATGGCATCCAGCAATACCAGTCGGAGCCGCCCGGATTTTGATTTCTTGTCCACGCCCATCAACTCGCGGACCCCTTGCGCGGACAATCCTGGCGCCAGCCGCGTGGGCAGTCCGCACCGCTCCAGGATCCGGGTGATACGTTGTGTGGCAACCGCATCGATTCTCCCCAGTCGCGCGGACAAATCCGCTGCCACTACCATGCCGGCGGCCACCGCCTCCCCATGCAGCCAGAGGCGGTACCCCAATGCAGTCTCCATGGCGTGGCCAAAGGTATGGCCGAGGTTCAGCAATGCCCGAACTCCTGTCTCCGTCTCATCTTCGGAAACGATCTGAGCCTTGATACTGCACGAACGCGCGA
>Ga0156012_1001_pt1 | contig 10683 bp, 14 predicted proteins | sample RifCSPlowO2_02_FD_107666 | JGI IMG/M metagenome (GOLD analysis project Ga0156012, IMG submission 107666) | Gammaproteobacteria bacterium RIFCSPLOWO2_02_FULL_61_13
GGTTAGGCTCATTCACGCCAATATGGCGCAAAAACACAAAATTCGAGGATTGCACATGCTGCACTTTGTTCAGGGAGATCTGTTGCACACCGGCGCCGCCGCCATTGCCCATGGCGTCGCTCCCCATGATCACTTCGATTCCGGCCTGGCGCTGTCGCTACGTGAGCGCTGGCCTGCGATGGTCAAGGATTTTCGACATTTCTGTCACAACGACAACCCGGAACCTGGCAATGCATGGATCTGGAGTGGAGCCGGTGGAACGCGCATCATCAACCTGCTGACCCAGGAACCGGCGCCGAGTCCCGGCGCGCATGCGGGTCGCGCCACCACGGCACACGTCAACCATGCGCTGGGCGCGTTGCGTAAATTGATCGACAAGGAAAAGCTTTCCTCGGTCGCCCTGCCCCGACTCGCCACCGGCGTCGGTGGGATGGCGTGGACCGAGGTGAAGCCCGCGTTGGAGAAACATCTGGGCGATCTGGCGATTCCCGTTTTCGTCTACGAGACCTTCCACGCCGGCCACAAGGCAGTCGAGCCCGGGCTCTGATCCGTGGCGCGCTGCTTGCGCGGCGCGGTGGTTGGCAGCGACGCTTGCAGCGGCTCGTTTGTAGTACGCGCCCATGCCGATCCTGACCCTTGAGGATGTCTCGCTGGCATATGGCCATGTGCCGTTGCTGGCGCAGGTGAATTTCCGCATCGACAAGGGCGAACGTGTCTGCCTGGTGGGACGCAACGGCGCCGGGAAGTCCACGCTGTTTCGCGTCATCAGCGGCGCGGCGGAGCCGGATGCCGGCACGGTGTGGCGGCCCGAAACCCTGCGCATCTCCCATTTGCAGCAGGATGTCCCCGAGGACGAACAGCGCACTGTCTATGAAGTAGTCGCCGCCGGCCTGGGTGAAACCGGACAGTTGCTCACCGACTACCACCTCGCCGCGCAGAGCGGTGACCTGCGCGCGTTGCATGAGCTGCAACAGGGGATCGAGTCCCGCCACGGCTGGAACCTGGGGCAATACATAGAAACGGTACTGAGTCGCCTTGACCTGCCCCAGGATGTTCCACTGTCGCGCTGTTCCGGCGGCACGCGCCGGCGCGTACTGTTGGCTCAGGCGCTGGTGAGCGAACCGGACCTGCTGTTGCTGGACGAACCCACCAACCACATGGACATCGCGGCCATCGCCTGGCTGGAAGAGTTCCTGCTGGCCTATCGCGGCGCACTGATGTTCATTACCCATGACCGCACGCTGGTCCGGCATCTCGCCACCCGCATCATCGAGCTGGATCGGGGCAGGCTCACCTCCTGGCCGGGCAACTATGATCAGTTCCTGCAGCGCAAGGAGGAAGTGCTGAACGCCGAATTAACAGCCCTCGCGCGCGAAGACAAGAAACTGGCGGAAGAGGAAATCTGGATCCGGCAGGGCGTCAAGGCGCGCCGGACCCGCAACGAGGGTCGCGTGCGGCGCCTGGAGCAGATGCGGCGCGATCGGGCTGCGCGCGTCAATCAGCCCGGGCAGATGAATTTGCTGGTCGGCGGCGGCGACCTCACCGGCAGGCTCGTGGTGGATGTCCGTCATGTGAATTTCAATTTCGGGGATTTACCTGTGATCCGGGACTTTTCCACGCGCATCCTGCGCGGCGATCGGGTCGGCATCGTCGGACCCAATGGTTGCGGAAAGAGTACGCTGCTGCGCCTGTTGCTGGGGGAACTCAAGCCGGACGCGGGGAAAATTGTGCCGGGCGCACGCCTGGAAATCGGTTACTTCGATCAGCATCGCACCCAGCTGGATCCGGAAAAATCGGTGCGCGAGAACATCAGCCCGGGCTCGGACTACGTGAATGTGCGCGGTCGCTCACGTCATGTGATTGGCTACCTGCGCGATTTTCTGTTTCCGTACGAGCGTGCGGATTCTCCGGTAAAGAGTCTCTCCGGCGGCGAACGCAATCGCCTGTTGCTGGCCCGCACATTTACCCGGGCGGCCAACATGCTGGTCCTGGACGAGCCCACCAATGATCTGGATGTGGACACACTCGAACTGCTGGAAGACCTGCTGGCCGACCATGACGGCACCCTGTTGCTGGTGAGCCACGACCGCACCTTTCTCGATAACGTCGTCACCAGCGTCATTGGGTTTGAGGGTAACGGCCGCGTGGCCGAGTACGTGGGCGGATACGACGACTGGGTACGGCAGCGGCCGGCGCCGGAGACGCGCGCCTCACCCCGGCCGGTTACGACGCCGGCCGGTCCGGTGCGAAACAGCCCGCGCAAAAAGCTCGGCTTTAACGAACAGCGGGAACTGGCCGCATTGCCGGACCGGATCCAGACGCTGGAGCAGGAACAGCTGGCACTGCAGTCGGCCGTCAGCGGCGCGGACTTTTATCGTCAGGATAAAGACACGATCACGTCGACGCTGAAGCGGCTGGAAGTGATCGGCGAATTGCTGCGGCAGGGCTACGCGCGCTGGATGGAACTGGAGGAATATACTGGCTGAAATCCGACAATTAGGTTGATGCAAAACGTTACGAGCGCAGCCAGAACAAGGCGCGAGCCCCCGAAAAACCGGAGTGTACACGCCAGTACATGAGGATTTTGAGGGGGCGAGCAACGCAGTAATGGCAAGCGCAGTAGTTTTGCATCAACCTAATCTTCCTGCCACTGGAGCGAGGGCTCATCCAGTGCCGAATACTGTTCCTTCAGCGACAGCACATGTTCCTCCCAGTAGCGCTGGGTATTGAACCAGGGGAAGGCGCGCGGAAACGCCGGATCCTCCCAGCGTCGCGCCAGCCAGCCGGCGTAGTGAATCATGCGCAGCGCGCGCAGCGCCTCCAGCAGGCGCAGTTCACGCGCATCAAAGCGGCGAAACTCCGTGTAGCCATCGAGCACGTCGTACAGCGCGGCGGTGCGATCAGCACGGTCGCCGGACAGGAACATCCATAAATCCTGCACCGCGGGACCGGTGCGCGCATCGTCAAAATCCACGATGAACGGCACGTCGTCGCGCATGAGGATATTGCCCAGATGACAATCCCCATGCAAACGCAGCAATGCCGTGTCTTCGCTGTCGGCAAACACCTCGTGCAACCGTTCCAACAGCAATTTGATGATCGCCCCATAGGCAGGTTGAATATCCGCCGGAAGAAAATTTTGCTCGAACAAAAACCGGCTCGGCTCAATGGCAAAATTCTGGATATCGAGGACAGGACGGTGTTCAAAAAGACGCAGCGCGCCAATGTTATGGATACGCGCAATACAATGACCGAGCATGCGCAGGTGTTCGGGATTGTCGGTCTCCGGAGAACGCCCTCCAACGCGCGGATACAGCGCGAGACGGTGAGCGCCGGCATGATGCAATGTGCAGCCGTGGGCATCCGCGATGGGAGCAATGACGGGGATCTCTTCCGCCTTCAATTCCGCCGTGAAGGCATGCTCTTCCAGGATGCACGCATCGCTCCAGCGTTGGGGGCGATAGAACTTTGCGATCAAAGGTGCCCCGTCCTCGATGCCCACCTGGTAAACACGGTTCTCGTAGCTGTTCAGCGCCGAGACGTGTCCGCTGCAGCGGTAGCCCGCGGCCTCGACTGCGTTCAACACCGCGTCGGGACTCAGATCGCAAAAGGCATGCAGGTATTCAACGTCATCAGTCATGGCGGCCCACTCAGCAACGCTGCCGTTCCGTGTTGCAGGCACCGTGACTCCGGGAGTGGGGCAACATGGCTGCGCAGGTGTCCTGCAATTCCTTCAGGCGGTCCGCTGCGGCTACTGCATTCTGCCTGCGGCATTCGAGCTGATATGGTCCGCTCAGTGCGCTGGTGATGGCCATTCTTCGCAGTCCTTTTTCATTGTGGTCAATGCTCGTGCCCGCGCGTGCCGCGCGGATCAATACAACTGCCCAATCGCGTTCAATAACTCAATGCGTTCCATGCTGGTGGCCGCATACTAATCCGCCAGCGGCTATACATCGTCCAGCAGCACGGCGACCCGTTCCGGGTCTTTACCGCCGCGCAGATTGGCGCGCACTTCCGCCAGCAGGCGTCGCGATTCCAGCGCGGGATTGCTGGCTGCGCCACGCCCTTCTGCTGCCGCACCCGGCATCCGCCACTCCAGTGTCAACGACCTGTTGCCGTCCATCTTTACCACCCGCACCTTGGCGAAGTTGCCTTCGCCGGTGCGCACCGCAAACCCCAGGCCGGATGCCAGTTCACGTTCGTGGATGCGCAGTTCGATACCCTTCGCCGAATACGGCAACGTCGCAGCACGATCAGTGCCCAGTGCAGCAAGTTCCGGCACCGGCGCCATCAGCGCCTCGCCGTTATTAAGCCGACATGGGCAGAGACAGAACTCGGTTTGAGTTTTGGCCTCCCACCACAAATCCCGCGCGGATTTGCTGCTGCCCTTGACCGCGCCGGTTTCCAGATCAATGGAGTACGACGCAGGCAGAGTGACGCGGCGCCAGCCTTCGGGCGGACCCATGCCGGGAGACAGTGGTCCTTTCCGCTCGCCCCAGGTCAGGAAACAACCGATGACGGCCAGCAAACCAACGAGCGCAAAGAACACATGTTGCGGCCTCATCGCCCGGCTCCGGAAGTTATGGGCGAGACCAACAGGGCAGTTCCTTGTTTGGGACCCGGCAACCGCTGGCGACCTCCCGGTCCGCCAGCTTCGCGCACCAGAATTGCATCTCTGCCATCACGGACCCGGCCCGGGTCAGATCACCCGCGGCACAGTGGGCCTGGGCCAGCAGAAACAGATCACCTGCAATCAGCCGGCTGCGCAAATCCGTGTCACCCATCGGCGCGACCCCCTTGACCGCGCGCCGCAACCATTGTTCGGCCTCCGCTGCCCTGCCCTGCAGCCGATAGTGATCGCCGAGCGTCGAATACAAGGAGTGAACCAGGGTCAAGGGCAGGGTGCCGGCAGGTTCCTGATCCGATGGTCCATGGGCCGGAAGCAGGTCCAGTTCCGCGGCGGCCTGGTGCAGCAAAGCCGCGCCCACCTCGGGCTGGGTACCCCGGAACATCACGCCAGTTTGAATCAATGTGTCGACGCGTTCAGGGGATGCAAAAGTCATTTCCTCGGCGGCACCCAGCGCCAGACGCAGGTTCTGCGCCACCTCGTCATTTCGCCCGGCATTCAGGGCTTGCTCGGCCCGAGTCAGCGTGAGCCGGGCCCGATCATATGCCGACGAGGATCCCGGCGATGGCGGGAGCTGAGGTGTGTCCGGCTCGTCAATGGCCCGCGTCCGGACTGGAGGCCTGGCGGGCCCGGATTCCTCGGCAGCACCCCCGCTGGCAACTGCCGGCAATTCCTCGACCGATACCCGCCGGGTCTCCCCAAATTTCACCAGCGCCGGCACGCCCAGGACGCAGACCAGGCAGAACAATATCTGCCACGGCTTCATGGCAAAATGCCGGCCTGTTATCGACGGAAGTCGCGGTTCTTCCATAAGCGGACATCATAGTTCAAGCCATGTTGCGTATCTCACCCACCGTCACCATCCCGGATGAGGAACTGGAGTTCACGGCCATACGCGCCCAGGGCGCCGGCGGTCAGAACGTCAATAAGGTCTCGTCCGCGATCCACCTACGCTTCGACATCCGCGCCTCTTCCTTGCCGGAACCGTGCAAGGTACGGTTGCTTGGCCTGCGCGATCGGCGCATCACCCATGCCGGCGTGCTGATAATCAAAGCCCAGATCCATCGCAGCCAGGAAATGAATCGCCATGAGGCGTGCCAGCGTCTGGTGGAACTGGTGCGCGGTGCGCTGGCTCGGCGCAAGCACCGCATCGCCACCCGCCCGGGCCGGGCGGCAAAAGAGCGGCGCTTGCAGGGCAAGGCCTTTCGCAGCCGCCTCAAGGATGAGCGCAAAAAAAAGAAGGGTGCCGGAGAATTTGAATGAGCGCGGCCGACGATAAATCCTATGGAGTCCTCCCCGGCGGATAAGGTATAGTGTGCGGCAGGTAAAAACTTACGCGCACACAGCGCATGATTCGAAGCGGTAAACCCTTCAAGTTGTTTCAGCCACTCCCCCACGGATTTCCGCGCTTCCCGTTGCGTCTTTGGCGCACCGATATCAACTCGTTCAGGAGCTGCAATATTCATGTCATTTGACACCCTGGGCCTACGGCCCGAACTGCTGCGCGCGGTGGCGGATGAGGGTTACGCCCGGCCGACCCCAATACAAATCCAGGCAATTCCGGTAATCCTGCAAGGCGGTGATGTGATGGCCGGTGCCCAGACCGGCACCGGCAAAACCGCCGGTTTCGCGTTGCCGATTCTCGAGCGGTTGATGGCGCAGCCTTTAGTCGAAGGCAAACGCCCGGTGCGCGCGCTGGTACTGACGCCGACGCGCGAACTTGCCGTCCAGGTGGGAGAAAGCATGCGCGTGTACGGCAAACACCTGCCCCTGCGCAGCACCGTTGTCTATGGCGGCGTCAATATCAATCCGCAGATCGAGGAGCTGCGGCGCGGCGTGGATGTGATCGTGGCGACGCCCGGGCGATTGCTCGATCACGCCGAGCAGAAGCACGTGGACTTGAGCAAGGTACAGGTGCTGGTGCTGGATGAGGCCGATCGAATGCTGGACATGGGCTTCATCCCCGATGTGCGCCGGATCATTCGCCTGTTGCCGAAGCAGCGGCAGAACCTTTTATTTTCCGCGACGCTCTCCGTCGAAATCCGCATGCTGGCCCATGACTTTCTGCGCCAGCCGGTCATGATCCAGGTGGCCCCGCAATTCAGCGCAGCAGAACCCATCCGGCAGGCGGTCTACATGGTGGATCGGTCGCGCAAGCGGGAGTTGCTGGTGAATCTGATCAAGGCGGGCAACTGGCGTCAGGTACTGGTGTTCGTCAATATGAAGGTGGATTGCAGCTCGCTGGCGAAACAACTGGAACGCGCCGGCGTGTTGTCCGGCGCCATTCATGGCGACCGCACGCAGGAAAAGCGCACCAAGGCGCTGGAGGGTTTCAAGCAGGGCCGGATCCCGGTATTGGTGGCCACTGATATCGCCTCGCGGGGACTGGATATTGATCAACTGCCCCACGTGGTGAACTTTGAACTGCCGCAGTCGCCCGAGGATTATATCCACCGCATCGGGCGCACCGGCCGTGCCGGAAACCCGGGTGAGGCTATTTCACTGGTCTCGCCGGCGGAGGAGGTGCTGCTGGGGAACATACAGCGGCTGATCGGACAGGAGATACCGCGGCTCATCGCCACCGGCTTTGAAACCGATCCACGCATCTCCCACCGTGCCATCCCCACCCGGGCACGCATTCGGATTGCCGGCCCGACCGGGGAGGAATCAGCGGAAGTGGCTACCCACTGGAGTCGCCCGGGGGGCGAGCCGGAGCAGAATCCGGGATCAACCTGATACCGTGTTGCGCCGGCCCGGTGTAATGCAGGCTGGTATCGTGATGTCAGCCGGAAACGGTGCGGCGGGAATCGGCGGATCAGCTGGGTTTTTGGGCCTTGCGGCGAGGCGACCACAGGGAAACGCCCCCATTGGCCGCGCGTAGATTCAGGTCGTTCGCGTACTCGGTGGCATGTGCCTTTACCTGGCGCAGACTGCCGCGCCGAGAACCCACAATGGTCGAGCGACCGCGTTCGATCACATATCGATACCAATCATCCCCATCACAACCCTCTGGCGCGTCGGTCTTCTCGACGCTGACGACGTTGAATTTTGAATCAGGGGACTTCTTGGTCTTCTTCACTGCTGCTGCTGTGTTTGTCATATCACTCAACTACTTGAATTAACTGGGTTTCTGCGCCCGATCTATCCTTAGGTCAGGAAATAGGGACTGTGACCGGGCCTTGTTGCAGGGAGCGCACATATTACCTTGGCCGGCAGGCGGGTACCAGATGTTACTCACTTTTGAAAAAGACAAATTAGTTTAACGCTTTGATATCACGCGATTTTTTCGCACGGCTAAGGTCACTCCTGTTTTCCGGTCGGTCCTGAAAACTCCCGCAGCAGGAAGTTCTCCTGCAGAGGAGTAAGGTCGAACCGGAGGGCGGCCTCATTGATGCGACCTGGTGTTGGCGGCGGATTCTCGCTCAGCCAGCGCACTGCGCACCGCAGGTTTTCTCCTTCAGGCATCAAGCCCCGATCTGACATCGATTTCCGCCGCTACATTATTGAATTTGACGCAGAGTGCCCGCATAGTGGCGCGCCCGCAACCCCAAGCTTGGAAATGGAATTGTGAAGATCAGCAAACATCGAGTGGCGATTCTGGACTACACCCTGACCGGGGAAGACGGCCAGGTCATAGATGAATCCCATGATGGCAGCTTCAGCTACCTGCATGGCGCCGGCAATATCATCCCCGGGCTGGAAAAAGCCCTGGACGGCAGGAAATCCGGCGAATCCTTGCGCGTGGTCATAGAGGCGGCGGACGCATACGGCGAACGGGACCCGGCCAGGATACAGCGCGTACCGCGGGATCGATTTCCACCCGCTGCGGATCTTCAAGCGGGGATGCGCTTCCAGGCTCAATCCCAGGAGGGCCACCCGCAGGTGGTTATGCTGACCGCCATTGAGGGCCCTGACATCATCGTGGATGCCAATCATCCCCTCGCAGGCCGGCGATTGCACTTCGACGTGACCATACTTAGCGTGCGTAGTGCGAAGAAAGAAGAAATCACCCATCGGCATGTGCACGGCCCAGGCGGTCATCACCACTGAGGATGTGGCTTGGTGCATCGATGTTGGTGAATCAATCAGGTTACTGAGGTTTGCCCTGCCGCCCGCGTATCCAATGCGGCCAGCGCAGCCTGAAGTTCCGCTTTTAAATTCGGCAGTTCTTCGTTTGCCGCCCGACCTAACGCCGCGTGATCCACGTGCTCGTAGTTCATCACGAGTCCATTACGCCTGGTGATTATTTCGCGCCAGGGGATTTGTTGGAAACGCGCCTGGGACTGGGCCGTCACGCGCCGCGCTGCCTCCCCCAGCACAGCAAAGCAGCGCTCCAGTGCGCGATTGAAAACGGTTGATTGATGCAAGGCCGGTTCCGCGCCGCAGACCTGCAAAACCTGCCGGGTATCATCCACAGCCACCACCATGTCCCACAATCGTGCGGCATCTCCGCCCGCCGCAGGACGTGATGCCGGGACAGGATTGGGCGCCGCGGGTGGGGCGGTGCCTGCATCTCTCGTTTGCGCCAAGGGCGGTGCTTCGGGCACGGTCAGTGGGATGCTATCGGTGGCATTCTGGTTTGGTTCGCCGTCCACCAACAACATCACTTTCAGGCCCAGGGTAGTCAGTGCGGCCAGGGACTTCCCCAGTTCAGCGGTTTCCTTGCCGCGTTCGAATTCAGACAGGAAGCGGATACCGAGTCCGGCTCGATCGCCCAAAGCCTTTAACGTCAGACCTTGCGCCTTACGCGCGCGGCGAGCACTCTGGCCTAGGGCAACAGCATTTTGTAAAGGCTCTAAGGTCGTCATGGCTGGAGCAGTATTGTATCCTGTACGGGACAATAATACGGAAGTATGTACTTAGCGAAACAACTAAAAATCCATCCCTTCCAGCGTAATTGCCATAATTTCTAGGACTTCCCTTTCGGGAAGCCGCCAGGGGGGCGCTTCTTCTTTAATGCGCGCCTAACCGCAGTTTCCCACGATCCAGATACCTTCACCGTCTTGGGTTTTGGGCCACGCTTATTGCTGGGCGGTTTATTGGCGCTTATATCTTTGGCCATGTTCTAATCTCCACGCATAGATTTGCTTGTGTTGGGAATTTGGCAGGTGTATATTTATATACCTGAGGAAAATACCATGGCCCTATCAAACCAAGTCCTTACAGAACTGCGCCACGAAGCCGAGGCAATTAAAGCCGTTTTGGCCGACGCCGAAAGGCTCAAGCCGCGTCTTGCGGCTATTGAATCAATTCTTGAAGGCGCACCATCAAAGACAACGGATGCGGGGAGCCTGAGCCTGCCGGATTTGATTTTGCGCGTACTTGAACAAACTGGGCGGCCCGTCCCCACGGCGGATATTAGGCGATACATAGAGCGCTCTGGGTGGAAGATGAAAGGCGCGACGCCGTTCCCGGCGCGCATCTCAAATGAACTTTACAGGCTCGGGAAAACAGGCCGCATAGAGAAGCGTAACGGGGGGTATCAACTGCCGACTGGAGACTAACCATGTTAAAACGCAGTCCCCGCATTCCGTCGCTGGACGGTCGTACCACCGAACGCGGGGACAGAAAACAGAAGGCCCGGCAAGCGCCTTAGAAGAACTTGCCGGGCCGTGGTGGAAAACCGCCCATTTGATGTGCTGCGGGCTTGGCGGAAACGGTAGACGCGCCAGCCTTGGGAGCTGGTGGGCCTTAAACCTTGTCGAGAGGCGGCCCGTGCGAGTTCGAGTCTCGTTGCCCGCACCACATCCTTTTTTCCATCAAGCTGTTTGCAATTATAGACGGCACGATCCCCTATTACAATCATAGGTTTACGCATGATCTTTATCATGCAATCAATGGCTCTTTATACATCAACCGCTTGCCATCAGCGGCCCGTATAGCGGCAATAACCCGATCTCCATCCTCAAGCTCCCTGTTGTTGTAGAGAAACTCGGCATGGGCTAGATAGCGATGCAGGTGTTTTTTCGAGACCGCGTGATAGATGCCATGCAGCCCGCGCTTCAACAGGGCAAAGAAGGATTCAGCAGTATTAACGTGTACTTCCCCGCGCACGT
>Ga0156012_1007_pt7 | contig 10560 bp, 9 predicted proteins | sample RifCSPlowO2_02_FD_107666 | JGI IMG/M metagenome (GOLD analysis project Ga0156012, IMG submission 107666) | Gammaproteobacteria bacterium RIFCSPLOWO2_02_FULL_61_13
GATCTCGCCCACCGTGGCAATGTAGGGGACCAGGGTCAGGTGCATGAAAACACAGCGGTCGGCGCCCATTTCCACGCGCATCTGGCGAATGGCCTCGAGAAAGGGCTGCGATTCGATGTCGCCCACGGTGCCGCCGATCTCCACCATGGCCACCTCGGCATCGTCAGCCCCGGCCACAATGCAGCGCTTGATCTCGTCGGTGATATGCGGGATGACCTGGACCGTGCCGCCCAGGTAGTCCCCGTGCCGTTCGCGCTGGATCACATTCAGGTAAATGCGGCCCGTGGTGTAATTGTTGCGGCGGGTCATGCGCGTGCGCACAAAGCGCTCGTAATGTCCGAGATCCAGGTCGGTTTCGGCCCCGTCCTCGGTGACGTAGACCTCGCCATGCTGAAACGGGCTCATGGTGCCCGGATCGACGTTGATATAAGGGTCCAGTTTCAGCAGCGTGACGCGCAGGCCGCGCGCCTCAAGGATGGCCGCGAGGGAGGCGGATGCAATGCCCTTGCCCAGGGACGACACCACGCCACCGGTGATAAAAATGTAGCGAGTCGCAGCTGATTCAGCGCGCGGCATGGGGATTTTGGGGGACCATCCCCGACCGGTTCGGGAGAGCCGTGGCGGGGTTAAAAGAGGTTGCCCGGGGAGACATATGCCGGGAGAACATGTTAGCAAATCCAAGCCTGCGGGGATATGGGAAGTTCGGGCGAAAACAGAAAGGCAGAAGGTAGAATGTAGGAGGTAGAATATAAGGAAAGGCGTCTCGAAGCGGCTTTTAGTATTCTCCCGACATTCTACCTTCTACATTCCACCTTTCCTTTCCGCGAACAGGAGATTCGCCATGCCCTTGTCTGACATCGAAATCGCCCAGAAGGCCAGCAAGAAGCGCATTCTGGAACTCGCCCTGGAACAATTCGGGATCGAAAGCGAGCACCTGGAACCCTATGGCCACTACAAGGCGAAGATGTCCCTTGAGTACATCGAGACGTTGAAATCCCGGCCCGACGGCAATCTCATCCTGACCACCGCCATCAGCCCGACACCGGCGGGAGAAGGCAAGACCACGACCACCGTGGGCCTCGGTGACGCGCTGAACCGCATCGGCAAAAAGACACTGATTTGCCTGCGCGAACCCTCGTTGGGACCGTGCTTTGGCGTCAAGGGCGGCGCCGCAGGCGGCGGCTACGCGCAGGTCGTGCCGATGGAGGACATCAACCTGCATTTCACCGGCGACTTCCACGCCGTCACCTCGGCACACAACCTGCTGTCCGCGCTGATTGACAATCACATCAATCACGGCAACAAGCTGAACCTGGATCCGCGCCTGATTGCCTGGAAGCGCGTCATGGACATGAACGACCGCGCCTTGCGCAAGATCGTCGTGGGCCTGGGCGGCACCGCCAATGGTTTCGTGCGCGAGGACGGTTTCGACATCACCGTGGCCTCCGAGGTCATGGCCATTTTCTGCCTCGCCACCTCGCTCGATGATCTCAAGCAACGCCTCGGCCGCATCGTTGTCGGTTATACCCAGGGCGACCGCAAACCGGTGCATGCCCGGGACCTGAACGCCCAGGGCTCCATGGCCGCCCTGCTCAAGGACGCCATCAAGCCCAATGTCGTGCAGACACTGGAAAACAACCTGGCCTTCGTCCACGGCGGGCCCTTCGCCAACATTGCCCACGGCTGTAACAGCGTCACGGCCACGAAGACCGCGCTCAAGCTTGCCCAATACGTGATCACCGAGGCCGGCTTCGGTGCCGACCTCGGCGCGGAAAAGTTTCTCGACATCAAGTGCCGCATGGCGGGGCTGAATCCGGCCGCCATAGTGCTGGTGGCGACCGTGCGCGCGATGAAATACCACGGTGGCGTCAACAAGGAAGACCTGAACAAGGAGAACCTCCCGGCGCTGGACCAGGGACTGGCCAATCTGGAGCGCCACTTCACCAACATTCGCGACCACTACGGCCTGCCCTGCGTGGTCAGCATCAATCATTTCACCCAGGACACGGATGCCGAGATCAAAATGCTGCAGGAACGGGTGCAGAAACTGGGCGGCACCGCGGTGGTGGCGCGGCATTGGGCCGATGGCAGCAAGGGCGCGGAGGAACTGGCGCGCACCATCGTCTCCATCGTCGAGAAATCAAAATCGAAACATAAATACGTCTACGAGGACAACGCCAAGCTGACGGACAAGATCACCACCATCGCCACCAAGATCTACGGCGCCGGCCAGGTCACGTTCGCCGAGGCCGCGCGCAAGCAACTGGACGAGTGGAACAAGGACTACGGCCACTTCCCGGTGTGCATGGCGAAGACGCAGATGTCATTTACCGCTGACCCGGGGGTGCGTGGGGCGCCAAATGGGCACACGCTGAATGTGCGCGAAGTGCGCCTTGCCAATGGCGCCGGCTTCGTGGTCGCCATCTGCGGCGACATGATGACCATGCCGGGGCTGCCCAAGGTGCCGGCAGCGGAGAAAATAGACGTGGATGGAGCGGGGAATATTTCGGGACTCTTTTGAAATGAATGTAGATTGCAGACCAACTACCGAGTCGGTGACGCCATGATTAAACTTTTCAACTTCGGCCCCTTCTTCACCCTCCCCGACCCCAGCCCGTTCTGCCTGAAGGTGGATGCGTATATGCGCGCCGTCGGCATTCCGTTTGAAGTGGTGCCGGGCTTCAATAACCTGCGCCGCGCCCCCAAGGGCAAGCTGCCGTTCATCGAGGATGACGGGAAGATCATCGGGGACTCCACATTCATACTCAGCCACCTGAAGGAAAAGTACGGCGATGCGCTGGATGCCGGACTAACCGCCGAGCAGAAGGGCACCGCCCATGCCTTCATCAAGATGCTGGATGAAAATTTCTATTGGTGCGTGGTGCATTCACGCTGGATAGACGATGCCGTCTGGCCGCACATCCGCGACCTGTTTTTCAGTGCCATGCCGGCGCCCGTGCGCTGGGTCCTGCCTCCGCTCATCCGCCGCGGTGTGGCGAAAACCCTGCATGAGCAGGGCATCGGCCGCCACAGTCCGGCGGAGATACTGGAGATCGCGCGGCGTGACCTGCGCGCCCTGTCGGATTTCCTCAGTGACAAACCGTTTTTCTTCGGTTCACAGGTCACCACGCTGGATGCCGTCGCGTTTGCCTTCCTGGCCGGAATCATCGTGCCGCCATGGAAATGCGATCTGAACGACCTGGCCCGCTCCATCCCGAATCTGGTGGCATTCGTGGGGCATTTCCAATCCCGATATTATTCGGCCAAGTGAAGTTGCTTCGGTTCCCGCTGTTTCTGTCGGCGCTGGTCGCGCTGACGGCCCCGGCTGCATACGCCGATAAACCCGGCGCCGAAGTCATGGCGGCCATCGTTGCCCATGTGGACGCCAACCAGGAACAGGCCTTCGCGCTGCTGGAACGCGCGGTCAATATCAACAGCGGAACCTTGAACGCGGCGGGCGTCCGCGAAGTTGGTGATCTGTTTCGCGCCGAGTTTGACGCACTGGGCTTCCGGACCGAGTGGGTGGACGGCGCACCGTTCGGACGCGCGGGTCACCTGCTGGCGCAACGGGGCCATCGCGGCCCGCGCATCCTGCTCATCGGTCACCTGGACACCGTGTTCGAGCCGGACAGCCCGTTCCAGAAATATGCACGGGACGGGCATATCGCCCGCGGCCCGGGCACCTCCGACATGAAGGGTGGCATCGTGATCATGCTGGCCGCATTGCGTGCCCTTGCCGCGCTGGACACACTGAACTCATTGCGACTTAACGTGGTGCTGACCGGTGACGAGGAAGAAACCGGTGAGCCACAGGACCTCGCGCGCGCAGTGTTAATCGAGGCCGCGCGCGAATCGGATATCGCGCTGGGATTCGAGAACGCCGACGACGATCCCGCCACTGCTGTCATCGCGCGGCGCAGTTCCTCGACCTGGACGTTGAAGGTATCCGCACCCAGTGCGCACTCCTCCCGGATCTTCCGTGAGGACACGGGCGCCGGCGCCGTTTTCGAAGCTGCGCGCATACTCGAGTCGTTCCGCACCCGGCTCGCCGGCGAAGAATTCCTGACCTTCAATCCGGGCATCATCGTTGGCGGCGCACAGGTGGACTTTGACCCCGCGCTGATGACGGGCCGCGTGGCCGGCAAGGACAACATCATCGCGCCGCAGGTCATGGTAAGGGGCGACCTGCGGGCACTGTCCGTTCCGCAGCGGGAGCACGCCATGACACGCATGCAGGAGATTGTCTCCGCGCATCTGCCCCTGGCAGCGGCGGAGATCACCTTCAGCGACGGTTACCCGCCGCTGGCGCCCACGGAAGGCAACCGGGAATTATTGGCGCGTTTCGACCAGGCCAGCCGCGACCTGGGCTTTGGAGCGGTCACCGCCGTGGACCCGCGCATGGCCGGCGCGGCAGACATTTCGTTTGTCGGCGGCGTCGTACCCATGGCGTTGGACGGCCTCGGCCTGCTGGGCGGCGGTAATCATACCGAAAAGGAATTCGCCGATCTGCGTACCTTCCGCATCCAGACCCAGCGTCTGGCGTTGCTGCTCCACCGGCTCGGTCGGGATTGACGCGGCGGCGGCGCTGCGAATCCCGCAGTGGACGACAAATCCACACGCTTGTCAGGCAGTGTCACCGGTAGTATCATCCTGCAGTGACGAAAGCCGCGAAGACGCTCGATCGAATGAAGGCCAATCCCCGTGATTGGCGAATCGAAAGCTTGCGGACGGTGGCGGACGCTTACGGCTTGGTCTGCCGTCAGCCAGGTGGCAGCCACGTCATTTTCCGGCATCCTAATGGCGCAATGCTCAGTGTGCCGGCGCATCGCCCGATTAAGCCAATTTATGTCAAGAAGTTCGTTCGCCTTGTGGAAGACGGAGTTGCCGAATGAAAACACCCCGGATCGAGTATCCGTTTGAGATCCGCCCCCTGTCGAAGGATGAAGGGGGCGGATATGCCATCACATTTCCGGATCTTCCCGGATGCCGCTCGGACGGCGCCACGCCGGAAGAGGCTGTACGGAACGGTCGGGACGCATTGCAGTCCTGGCTTGCTGTGGCACATGAATTCGGTGACAAGGTTCCCGGGCCTTTTGCTTCGGTCAGCGGACGCTTCGTCCAGCGGGTTCCCCGATCGCTGCATGCACAGCTCATCGCTCAAGCCAGGGCGGAGGGCGTATCGCTCAATACCCTGATCGTATCGCTGGTGTCCAAGGGACTTGGGCATCGCCTTGAGACCCCGACCAAGTCTCGTCGTCAGACCGGACGCGTGTCGAAGAGCACTCATCGGTCGAAGCCAGCCCCAACACTCCTTTCACCCAACTTGAACAAGTACAACAAATCGTAGTCACACTACGATATCGAAAACTTTTCCAATGATTGTGCATCGAACCGCCTGGATTCGCGGTGAGTTCATCCTTTCCCGGACAGCGCCTTTTCCAGGCGCTGCTTCGGATTCATGAAACGCACCTTCGACGGGTCAAACTGGTCCGGCTCATAAGGCAGGTAGTTCCTGGCGTGCCCGCCCAGCCAGCCAACCATGCCCGCATATTCCGGGTGTTTCGGGTTACGCAACACCTTTAACAGTTCCCGGAGGCCTGAAATTCCCCCGCAATCCTCCGGCGGGCAGGCCCGCGCGCCGGCCAGGCACTTCGGGTACCGGGTCTTCGGCTCACGCAACAACATGCCTTCCAGCAGGACCTCGTGCACCCAGCCATCGCCGAAATCGTATTCATAGATCACCGATATGCCCGGACGGATGAACCGGTCGGCAATGCCCACGCTCCAGCCGGGAATCGTCGCGTCGTCTGAATCGCCCTGACCTGGAATTCCGATCTCGATGGCCCGTCGTCCTTCCACAGCAGCAAACCGGAATGCGTGCAGATGGTAGTCCAGCCATCCCATCGAATCCTGTATCGCCACGTGCAGATCCCAGAACGTGTACGACTCGGGGACCTGGATGCGCCGCCAGATGGCGGGCGAGATCCCAAGCAGGGAGATCTTGAACTGATAAACAGGCCCGCCCTTCACCATTTGCCCCTCAGCCAGCGCTTTGAGGTCAACTTCTCAACGCGTGCGAAATACCGCGATTCATTCTCTGATTTTGTCATGGCGCCAGAGAGTACGTCCTGCAAGTGATCTATGAGCACGCACCCGATGGCATGAATGGCGTCATGCCGATCGAGTCCTTCATGGGTCAACCTTTGCAAGGTTCGGACGACCGGGTCAAGTCCCTCAGCGATCTGATTCTCGACGATGACATGGAAGGTTGCGTGCACTCTCGGATCTGGCAATTCCATCTTCACTTTGCGATGGCATTCCTCGACCAGACGTATCCGCTCATCCTCATCCAGCGCCAACCATGCGGCCGGCTCAGGCGCCCGGAGTGGGTCGTAAGTTTGTCGGATCATCATGCCTGCACGAAAGACCAAAGGAATTACGCGACTGCCCGTTCTGCCGGTAACACTGCTGCCTCATCCAGCACCATTCGCATGTTCCCCTCCTATAGAGCTTTGCGTAGCTGCCGTTCCAAGGTGGGTTACAACGCTTACCCACATGGACGTGGGGTATGCCGCGTGACGAGCCAAAGCCGAGGACAGGACGACATACAGGAAGTATTAGTGTCGCGGGAAGCCATGGATGGCTGTAGCGACCGTCCGGAGCGGCGCGCTAACCCACCCTGCGATTGTTCAGCGTTAATGCAATTCTCGGTATTTTTCCGGTGGATAGCCGTATTTGGGCAGGATGCGCTTCTCCACCAGCCCCATATATTCACCTCCTCCATCTTCCAGCTCAGGACTCGGGCTCCTCGGAAAAGACGATGCGTCCATCAAACAGGTTCATCCTGACCTCGGCGTCCTTCACCTGCTCCGCCGGCAACGCAAACAGATCAGCGGACCAAATCACGATGTCGGCCAACTGCCCGGGCGCGAGCATTCCGACGCGCGCCTCATCAAAGGCTGCATAGGCCGCGCCGGACGTGTAGGCCGCAAACACTTCATGCAGCGACAGTCGCTGGCTTGGGACAAATCCGCCTGCCGGCAATCCCGCCGCGGTCTTGCGCGTGAGCGCCGTATGCAGACCGGGACGCGGATCCAGTTCGACCACCGGCCAGTCGGTGCCGAAGGCAATGCGCCCACCGGTGTCCTTGATGGCTTTCCATGACCAGGCCCGCGCCGCGCGTTCTGGGCCGAGGTTTACCGCCCACACATCGCGAATATTCTGATTGGGGCTGGCGTGAAACGGCTGCATGGAAGCGATGACTCCCAGGCGGGCAAATCCCGGGATGTCCTCTGCACTGATCGCCTCGATGTGTTCCAGCCTGTGACGCCGGCCCCTGGCCGGTGCCGGGTTGGACTGCTGCGCGGATTCAATGGCAGCCAATGCCATGCGGATGCCGCCATCGCCAATGGCATGGATCCAGATCTGCCACCCGCGTCCATCCAGCAACTTCACAATCCGGTTCATTTCCCCGGGTGAGAACTCCGGATTGCCCAGCGTTTCCCGGTTGGCATAGGGCGCCAGCATGGCCGCCGTATGGGATTCCACGACGCCGTCGGCATACAGCTTCACCGCGCCGAGCTTGAGCGTGTCGCTGTCAGGGTATTGATGGCGCAGCGTCTCCAGTTGCTTCAGATCGGCAGCGGAAAAGCCGGGGGCCGCGGAAAGCGCCACGTACATCCGCAACTGCAGCTGTCCTGCCTGGCGCAGGACATCGAAGAGTTCGAGTTCTTCGGCGTCCACGCCGGCCTCTTGCACGCTGGTCACGCCGAGGCGATGGGCCAGTGCAACACCCTGCGCGAGCGCCGCCAGTTTTTCTTCGCGGCTGGGCTGTGGCACGACTTGATCAATGAGCGCCTGCGCGGATTCCTTGAGTACCCCGGTGGGTTTCCCGGTGGCAGGATCCCGCACAATCTGGCCGCCGGGTGGATCCGGTGTGGCCGCGGTGATGCGGGCCATATCCAGAGCCTTCGTGTTGAGCCATTTGGTATGACCGTCGTAACACTCCATGACTGCCGGCCGATCCGGGATCAGCGCATCCAGCTGCTCCCGGGTGGGCAGTCCGCCCGCGAAGGCGCCGTAAAGCCATCCGCGCCCCAGGACCCAGGGTTGATCTGGATGGGTGGCGGCAAAATTCCGGATCTTGTGCTGGATTTGCTCAAGGGTTTCCGCATCCAGTAGCTGTACCCAACCCAATGCCAGACTGCCGGAAAGAAAATGCACATGGGCGTCATTGAACCCGGGCATCACCGTTGCGCCGTGCGCATCGATGACTTGCGTCGCATCGCCCCGCAGTGGCGCGATGTCATTCGCCGTGCCCACGGCCTGAATGCGATTACCGCGAATGGCAACGGCATCGGGGAACCGGCTGGGACGATCGGCGCTGAACGCCCGCGCATTGATGATTACCACATCCGCCGCTTCCACAGCTGCGACCGCGGGGCAGTGCAGAAACATCACCGCGCCCGCCAGCCTGAGTAGAAACCGATTCAGCACACGCAAAGCTCCCACAGGTCAGGGCGTTCCGGTTTCAATGAACCGATGCAAACGTTGCAACTGGGTATTCAGCACCTGATCCACCAGCGGCGCCATTTCCACAAAACCACCCTGGCGATAACCGCCGACGCTGTAGGTCTGGGTCACCTTCGTGGCGGGTCCGTCCGCGGCCATGCCCCAGGTAAGACTGCCGGCCACCCCGTCCTGTTGCAATGGGCCCAGCCCGCCGGCCATGCGCAATGTCACGCCTGGCTGGAGATAGATCACTTCCATGTGCTGAATGCTGCCGCCGTCCTTCATGACTTCGCAGAAGCACCCTCCGGGTGTTGCCGCGATGGACATGTTTGCCGCGTCGCCGGAGTAAGTGTGCTCCGGATCCCACCAGCTGCCCACCTGGAGCAATGCGCTGTAAACCTTTTCCGGCGGCGCATTGATGATCACTTCATTGCGCGCGAAGAAGCCGCTTGTGGCAACGTCGACGACCTCCGCGGACGTGGATATGGATATGCTCACCAAACCAAGTAGCAATACCCGATAATTCTTCTGCGCCATACCGCCTCCCTTTTTTCTTGTAGCTTGTTGCTTGTAGCTTGTAGCTATTCTCTCCCTCCCAACTCCCGATGGCGAAAGCAATCAATCACGTGATCATTCACCATCCCCACCGCCTGCATATGTGCATATATGATCGTGGAGCCGACGAAATTGAATCCCCGCTCCCGCAGGTCTTTGGACAGGGCATCGGAGATACCGGTGCGGGGTGGCACGTCTTTCATGTTGCGGCGCCGGTTCTGTACGGGTTCGCCGTCGACAAAGCCCCACATGTAGCGCGAGAAAGTCCCGAACTCCTTGCGCACCTGGATGAATGCCCGGGCATTACGGATGGCGGAGCGCACCTTGAGCTGGTTGCGGACGATGCCCGCATCGCCGAGCAGGCGGCGCACGTCCTTTTCCGTGTAACGGCCTACGCGATTGAAATCGAAGTTATGAAAAGCGGCCCGATAGGCCGGACGCTTGCGCAGAATAGTGATCCACGCCAGCCCCGCCTGAGCGCCTTCCAGCACCAGGAACTCAAACAGCTTGCGATCGTTGCGCACCGGGACGCCCCATTCCCGATCATGATAGCGATGGTAGATCGGGTCGGTGCCGGCCCAGGCGCAACGAATCAGTTCGTTTTTCATGTCCGCGGATCAAGGTTAGGATGGGCAATCATAGCGTAATCCCGGCGACGGTCCGGTGTCTGGGTGGCCCGGGTGAGTGACTGCTAGAATGGACGTCATGACCGGGGACCTGTTTCAGCCAGTGACCAAGAGAATCCGATTTGGTGCCTACGTGCAGGAGTTGTCCCTGCACCAGCGATTGCTGAGCTACAACGTACTCGCCCCGGCGATCCGCAAGGACACCCTCGGCAATGACGTGCCGTATCGCCCGAAACGCCTGCGCCTGCGCCCGATTGACTTCTACCGGCTGAGTCAACCTTACCTCAGCATCCGGCTGTGGGATCAGTTCCGCGCCGTGGCGCCGCTGGCCGTATACCTGTTTTTGTTCCAACTGCTGATCCTGAAACAGTCCGTGGCGGATGCCGGTACCATCGGGCTGGGCCTCGCGGCGGTCATGTTCGGTTTGATGTTGTTCATGGAGGGGTTAAAGGTCGGGCTGATGCCATTCGCCGAGGTCATTGGCCACTCGCTGCCCCAGAAGTCCACGTTGCCGGTGGTGCTCGCGGTGACGTTCCTGCTCGGCATCGGCGTGACCCTGGCTGAGCCTGCGGTCGGCGCGCTGAAAATCGCCGGCTCAACCGTGGATGTCAACAAGGCTCCCTACCTCTACGCAATGCTCAATCAATGGTCCTGGGCTCTGGTGCTGACCATCGGCGTCGGGGTCGGCGCCGCGGCGGTGCTCGGGACGTTGCGTTTCCTGAACGGTTGGAGCCTGAAACCCCTCATTTTTGCGACGCTGGTGCCGACACTTGGCATCACCGGATTCCTGATGGCCGACCCCGACCTGCGCATGATCCTGGGTGTCGCCTGGGACAGCGGCGGTATTACCACGGGTCCGGTCACGGTG
>Ga0156012_1170_pt6 | contig 10503 bp, 13 predicted proteins | sample RifCSPlowO2_02_FD_107666 | JGI IMG/M metagenome (GOLD analysis project Ga0156012, IMG submission 107666) | Gammaproteobacteria bacterium RIFCSPLOWO2_02_FULL_61_13
TGCTCGCGCCGGGACCGGGGCGGAGGTTTGATCTGGTGCTGACCGATCTGCGCCTGCCAGGCATGAACGCGCTCGAATTCATCCGCGAAGCGCTGCATCGCGGCATCAAGCTGCCTTTCATCGTCCTCACCGGCCGCGGCGACGAAGCCACCGCCGTCGCCATCCTGCGCCTGGGGGCTTACGACTATATCGTCAAGCGCGAGAACTACCTGACCAAGCTGCCCTACGCCATCGAGCACGCGCTCGAGCGCTTCCGCCTCGATCAGACCACCCGGCGGCTGCACGGCGAATTGGCCTCGCTCAACGCCGCGCTCGAGGAGAAGGTGGCCGCGCGCACCGCCGAGCTGCAGCGCGAGATCGAGGAGCGCAAGCAGTTGCAGACACAGAACCAGCAACAGCTGGAAGAACTGGCGCGCGGCGAAGCCGAAAGCCGCCGGCTGCTGGATCTCGCCGAGCGATCGCGCCGCGCGACGCTCGGCGTGCTCGAAGATCAGCGGCTGGCGGAACAAGCCCTGCGAGAAAGCGAACAGCGCTTTCGGCTGGCCGCCGCGACCGGCAACGTCTGGGATTGGAATTTCCTGACGAACGAGGCGGCGTCTCCGTCGGAAGACTGGCGATTGCTGGGCTACGACGCTACGGATATCAAGATCACGCCCGCCCTGCTCGAGTCGATTATGCACCCCGACGATCGTCCGCGCTGGCGGCAGGCGATTAAGGACCATATCAGCCGTCGCCTGCCTTACGATCTGGATTTCCGCGCGCGCACCAAATCGGGCGAGTACCGCTGGTTCAACACCAAGGGGCAGGCGCGCTGGGACGAAAACGGTCACGCGACCTACATGGCCGGTACAACGTTCGATATCACCGAGCGAAAACAGGCCGAAGCGGCGCTGCGCGAAAGCCGGACAAGGCTCGAAGCGCTGACGCGCCGCCTGCTCGAAGTGCAGGAAACCGAGCGGCGCACGCTCGCGCGCGAACTGCACGACGAAGTGGGCGGGGTGCTCACCGCGGTAAAGCTCAACCTGCAGTCGCTGCGCCGGACGCCGGCGGGCGTTTCGGGCGAGGCGGCGCTCGCCGACGGCGTGGCCCTGGTCGATGGCGCGATCCAGGCGGTGCGCTCGCTGTCGCTCGAGCTGCGCCCGGCGGTGCTCGACGACCTCGGCCTGATCCCGGCGCTCAAGTGGTACTGCGAGCGCCAGTCCATGCGCGCCGGCGTGGCGATCGAGCCCGCGCTCGACGCGATCGACCTGCAAGGCAGGCCGCAACTGGAGAGCGCCTGCTTTCGCATCGTGCAGGAAGCGCTGACCAATGCGCTGCGCCACGCCGGTGCCCGCCGCATCCAGGTAGCGCTGAAGCGCAGTGGCGAGCACTTCGCGCTCGAGATCGCCGACGACGGCGCCGGTTTCGACGCCGCGCAGGCGCGAACACGAGGACTAGCGGGGGAGAGCATCGGCCTGCTCGGCATGGAGGAGCGGGTGAAGCTGCTCGGCGGGCGGCTAACCATCGACTCCGCGCCCGGCGCCGGCACCCGCATCAGGGCGGAGTTCGCCCTGCCCGACGGCGGATTCGGCTGATGCCCACGCGCAGCGTGCATTGACGCGGCCGCCCGCGCCGGCGCAGGCGATAGCGTCTGCCCCATGGGCAAAAATACTCGCGTGGATTTTTGACTATAGGCAAAATTTCGCGTAGGGCGGAATAATGCCCGCAGCGTCCCGACCGCGTTACCTCGCCGCGCCATTGCGCGCCGATCTTGCGTGGATTGGGCGCAGCATCTTCTGACGCAGCTCAGCGCACTTGACCCTGCCACGTGCCACCCCGTTGTTCGCAAGTCCCGCCAACGGTGGCGCTGGGCGCCATAGCCGGCGGAGCCGGTTCAGTGACTACGAAGCTTTTCCTGCAGCCACACCTTAATAAGTGACTGGTAGGGAACATCACGTGCGTTAGCCGCAGCCTTGAGCGAATCCAGGAGATGCTGCGGCAGACGCAAAGAGATCGTCCGCGTGGTCGGTTTCAGATTGGGTAGCACAGACGTCCGGGCTTTGCTCCAATCCAGATATTCAGTCGAATCGTGCGTTTCCCAGAAGACTCGCTCTTCCGCCTCATTGGCGAATTTCGGCACGACTTTAGCCTGCTTGCTCATAAATGACTCGCTCCTTTCGGTGCATGTCTCGGGCCGAGATTACCCGGATCTTCACGCCCGCTTCTCGCAACGTGAAGGCTATGTGCAGCAGGCGTCCCCCCTCGGTCTTGCCCAGTGCGTGAAACCGGGATTCACGGTCACTGTGTTTCGCATCTGCCAGCAGGAGTAGGGGTGCATTGAAAAATACCTGCTCGGATTCCGCCGCGGAGACCTCATGTTTTTTGTTCTTCCGGGCATTTCCGCCGTCCCAGTCGAACCCAGTGATCCTGGACAGATCAATCATAATCGTATATTACTATAATATACACCGGAATGCGATTTCGGGGTGGTGGGAGAAGCCGCCGGCGCAGGCGACGGCGTCTGCCCCATGGGCAAAAATACTCGCGTGGATTTTTGACTATAGGCAAAAACGCCCGGCTGAGTCTACCCAGCGCTTGTCCAAGACGCGGGGAGCAGACTTTAGTTTTTGGGTGTGAAGGGCTGGAGCAAGCTGTCCTGGCGGAAATGCTAAAGCAGCCCCGATTCGTCTAGTATAAATGATTACACAGACGCACAATATCGCCTATAATGTGCTCACTAGCAAACAATAGTCAATACAATGCAAACCCTTACACCCGATATGCTGCCCGCATCCGTACTGGAAGCATCCTACTCACTTGGCAACCTGATACGTGCAACGCGAAAGGCTCGCGGGCTGACGCAACACTCCCTGTGCCAAAGCGTTGGCATTGGCCGTAACACGCTGGTTGAAATCGAGCATGGCTCGCCAAAGGTGCAGTTCGTCTACTGGTTGCTGGTGCTGGAATCGCTGGGACTCCTGGAAACGCTGCCCCGGAATCCGTCCGCCGCCAACATGGGGCTGATTGCCAAAGCGGTGGTGCAACCGCGGAGCGGGAGCTGATGAAAGCGCCCGTATGGCTGTGGCCCGAGGGGGAGCGAAATCCCGTTCTGGTGGGTACGCTCGAGCGCGAGGATGCCAGCGGCAGCGGTTCGTTCTTGTACGACGCCGCATATGTCAAGGCTCGCCGCCGCGCGCTTGACCCGGATGAGTTGCGCCATCTCAATGCACGACAGCCCATCCGCGTCTCGGGAAATTCGCGCGAGGGCATCCCTGGCTGCATCGCGGACGCCGGGCCCGATACCTGGGGCCGCATGGTACTCGCGCAGGATTTGGGGTTTGTTCCCAATGCGCTCGAAGCACTCATCCATTCTGCCGATGACGGCGCTGGAAATCTCTCGGTAGGTGACCTTGACGCCAAGCCTCCTGCGGCAGCACTGGACCTGGAACAACTGGCCGAGGCCCTATTGCACCGACAACCGGGGGAGTCCATTTCGGACCCGAAAGCGCGAACCATACTGTCACCTGATACGGCTCTCGGAGGCGCAAAGCCAAAAGCAACCGTGCACCGGGACGGACATCAATGGATAGCCAAATTTCCTGAAAGAGGCGACCCGGCCAACTTGCCCTATTACGAGGCCGCCGCCTTGCGCATGGCAAAGCGGCTACAGATGAATAGCGCCCACACCGAAGTCGTTCGTTTGCCGGAAGGCCGGTCCACGCTCCTGGTGAAACGATTCGACAGAGGTCCTCTGGATAGCGGGGCGCTCCGCTCCGGATTCGTCAGTGCGCTGACCGTGATGGGCGCCCGGGCCCAGGTGATCGGGCCTTTCAGGAGCTATCTGCATCTTGCCAGAAACCTGCGCGCCTGGATTCGCGAGGATTTGCCTGCGACGCTGTTTCAGTTGTGGGAGCGCGTTGTGTTTAGTGCCATCGTGGGAAACGGGGACGACCATCCGCGCAACCATGGCTTGCTTTTTCAGAACGGGCGCTGGCAGTTATCCCCAATGTTTGACGTGGCGCCAACGCGTTTCCGGCTGGAGCGCAGTTCACTGGCCATGCCGTATCTGCGACTCGCCACGGGGCAACAAACGAGTCTGGTAAGCGCGCAATACCTGGTGCAGGCGGCACCGGCATTTGGTATCGACGTCGATACCGCGTACCGCCGATTGCTGGCCATGACCACGCAGGTGAGCAGACAGTGGCCGGTCGTATTAACCGAGTTGGAAGCACCTCTCGGCGTTTCGAACGAGACCCAACCCGTCGTGGATTGGGCGCAGCATCTTCTGACGCAGCTCAGCGCACTTGACCCTGCCACGTGCCAACCCGTTGTTCGCAAGTCCCGCCAACGGTGGCGCTGGGCGCCATAGCATCTGCTTGTTGTTTTATCGCCTGCAGGGACCGCACACCCGCCCCAGCGCGGGACGGCGTGCTTGCATATCGGCTCACGCGACCGTAGAGTAAGCCACATGGCCTTGACGCTGCGCGACGAAATCATCATGCCGGACAGCGCCGCGCGATTCGGGCTTGCGCATCCCATCGGGGCGGAGTTCGCCCTGCCCGACGGCGGATTCGGCTGATGCCCATCCGCATCGTGCTTGCCGACGACCACGCGCTGGTGCGCCAGGGTGTCAGGGCGCTATTGGCCGCGATCGCCGATTTCGAGGTGGTGGGCGAAGCCGCCAACGGGCGCGAAGCGCTCAAGCTGATCCGCGCGCTCGCGCCCGAAGTCGCGCTGATGGACATCTCGATGCCCGAGCTGAACGGCCTCGACGCCACCGCGCACGCGCTGCGTGAGCAGCCGCACTTGAAGGTGATCATCGTGTCGATGCACGCCACCGAGGCCTACGTGCTCGAGGCGCTGCGCGCCGGCGCCGCCGGCTACCTGCTGAAGGACGCCGACGCGGACGAACTGGAGCGCGCCATCCGCGCGGTCGCGCGCGGCGAGCGCTATCTCACGCCGTCGGTATCGCACCATGTGATCGAGCGCTTCATGCGCGCCGAGCGCGGCGAGCAGACCCCCGAAGCCGAAGCGCTCAGCCCGCGCCAGCGCGAGGTGCTGCAGCTCGTCGCCGAAGGCCGGGGCACGCGCGAGATCGCCGATCGGCTCAATCTTTCGGTGAAAACCATCGAGACGCACCGCGCGCAACTGATGCAGCGCCTGGAGATCTACGATGTCGCCGGCCTGACGCGCTACGCGCTGCGCATCGGCCTGATCGATCCGGAGCGCTGAACCGGCGGCGTCCGGTTCGCGCAATCCGGTCTTCACCGCGCGGCGTTCAAGCTTGCCCCGACGTGGGCGGGCGCGTTGCCGCGGCAGGATCTGCGGGTGTACACTTCGAGTGTCACCTTAAGGACCGCCCTCGATGGACGTCGGAACGAAACAGTTGCGCAAACGCCTGAGTGAAATCCTCGACCGCGTGGCGCGCGGGGAGCGCGTGATCGTGCGCCGTCGCGGACGTCCGGCGGTGACGCTTGTGCCGCTTGAGCCGCGCACTTCCCGGCTGCCGAGTCTCGCCGCGTTTCGCGCGCGCCTGCGCGTGCGCGGCCGGGCGCTCAGCGCGGAAGTCGTCGCCGCCCGCGGGCAAGAGCGCGCTTGAACCGCTACCTCGACACCTCGGTCCTCGTCGCCTATTACCTGCCCGAGCCGCTCAGCGAGCAAGTCGAGCGCGTCCTGCTGCGCGGCGACACGCCCTCCATCTCGGCGCTGGTCGGACTCGAATTCGCCTCGGTACTCGCACGCAAGGTCCGCGCGCGGGAACTCGCTCCGGGCGCGGCGCGGGCGGCAATCGAAGCGTTTCGGACGCACCAGGAAGACGGGCTGTATCGCAACATCGAAATCGGCGCCGCCCACTACGAGCAGGCGCGCCGCTGGGTCGAGGCGTTCAGCCCGCCGCTGCGCACCCTCGATGCCCTGCACCTCTCGGTCGCGGCGCTCGACGCCGCGGCCTTGCTTACCGCGGACGCACAACTGGCCCGCGCCGCGCGCGCGCTTCGTCTGCCTTGCCGCTTGCTGCGCGCCTAGCGCCCGCGCCACCGGCGCGGCGCATCCCGCGGGCCCGCTGTGGCGTAACGCTACCGGCTACTTGAGCGCGAACCCGACCGGCGGCGCGGTCCGCAGCTTGCGCGCGAGGCGGGCAAAATCGCGGTCGAAGGTGCCGGCGCGCGCATGTTGACTAACAACGGCCGCTACAGGCCGAGGACCGCTGACGCGTTTTGCCTTACATCCTCGGCGCCTTGATAGCTGTTCCAGCGCTCAAGCCACGCGGCCCACTGCCGGGCGATGCCCATTGCCCCGGCCAAACGCTTTAACCGCGGCCGGTTCATTTGATGCAACTGAATGTCAACGGGTGGCAGGGAGAGCCGGCTGCGAACCGAGGCCCCAAGATAGATCCAATCGAGCAGCGCACGCTCTGGAGTCGCTCTCGGATAGGCGAAATGCAGATCCTGCACATCCTCGATATTTTCCCGCCCTGCATTGAGGACGGCGATTGGCAGGGCATAGAACCTGAACGGTCCGGCTGTCGTTTGGCGCTCGCCCACTCTGGGCGGCGAAAAATCCGAACCTTGCGGCACCACGCAAGTCACCGTGTCGCCAAAGTTGCTCAGGGCGCCCGAGCGTTCGAGTACCCAGGCAAGGCTGACGACGGCGCCTCGCCGGATGTATTGCGAAGCTTCGGCAGGGTGCACGGACGGGCCCGCCAGGCGATTCAAGTAGACGCCTCGGGTAACCTGCTGCAATTTTCCGGTTTCGTTCAAGCTCCGCACCCAGCGGGTCAGCGCCGATGCCGAGGGCTGCCGCCCGGCATTCAGCATGGCATAGGATTGCAAGTCCTGAATCGTGACTACGCGAGGCGCGCCCGGGGAAATCAGCGCAAGCTCTGCCAGACGTTTCCAGTTGCTTGTCATTGCGCGTCCTTGACCCAGGCGTCAACGGTTTCGGCGACACGCAAGCACAGGTCGTCCCAGCGTGAAGCATCGAGTTGTTCAGCGGCGGACTTCGGCAAATAGGGCACGAGTTCCGCGTAGGCGCGGTCCCATCCAATGGCGCCCGTGCGTTCGATCGCCTTTGCGGAAACGGCTCGCAGCCACCCGGGTTCGGCACGCGCGCGAAGCAGCGATACCGGATTTGCGCCATGGGCAATCAGGTCGTTCAAGTCGAATACGTCGCGCGGAACACTTCGATTATCCGAATGCAAGGCGGCAAGCTTGGCGGCGGCCAGCGCGTGCCGGTCGTAGCTGTTCACTCCAAAAGGCGTCATTCGATAGGCGAGGGGGGGCACAACGCTGATGTGCACCAGGTTCTCCACCGGGGGCAGCCCGCGGCAGGAAATCTCGACCTCGTATTGGACCGATTCGCCCGTTGCGCCCAGGGTCGCGCCCAGGGAAGCGCGGATGGTGGTGTTCGTATCCTTGGTAATCGCAACCCTGGGAGCTTGAAGGGACGCTGCCAGGGCCGCGGCATTTAGCGCCGCCGGCAGCGCGCTGCGCAAACTAATGCCCGACAGCGTGGGATCGCGTTCGAAGTCGATGTCCTTGGTCAGGCGCAAGCTGCCGAACAATGCGCGCATCGCCATGCCGCCTTTCAGGAAAAGCCGATAACCGAATCGCATTGCAAGGGCGCGCAACAACCCGACCTGGGCGCAGTCGATGGCACACATTCTCGGCGAAAAGCCTTCCTTTGCCGGATCGTACATAGTCTATTAGCAGCGTAATATGATGTTAGCAGACTATATAACAATCGGTTAAAAGTCAAATCCAGAGCGGATCAGCGATGCATTTCAGTCCCATTATTCCGGTGCAAGCGGAAAGCCGGCAAGCGTAACTCGGATGCAGGCGCACAGCGCCGGAATCCAGGATTGACTCCGCTCCAACACCGATCCCGGATTGCGCCCCGGAGGTCTCGATCTCCCATGGCGGGGAATCCCCTTGAGAGGCGCTGCGCTGCATCCGGGCTTCGCCTGCCGGCGATTTGTCGCCGCACCGGCCCGCCACGCATCCGCGCTTCGCCCGGTTCGCCCCCGCGGGCTGAAGCGGCGCATTTGCGCCCCCGGAATCAGGCTTTCCCACCGCGGCATTCAGGGTTCCCCCGATGGGCGGCGGCCGCGCCCCGGCCTAGGCTTCGGTCCATGGAATCGATTGCTGGAGAAGAACCCGTGCGCATTTTTCTCATCGGCTTGAGCGAAGGCTTCTCCCGTTCGCTGGCGCGCTATGTCGGCGGCGATGCGCGCCTCGCGCTGGCCGGCGTCGCGCCCAGCCTGGCGCTCGCCGGCTTGATGATCCCGGCCACCCAGGCGCATCTCGCGCTCATCGATTGGGCGGCGCTCGAGGCCCTGCCCGTGGATGCGCTGCAATTGCTGCGGCAGGCGCGTCCCGGCCTGCGCATCGTCTGCGTGGTGGACGATAACGAGGCGTACCGGTGCGCCGCGGCGCAGGCGGGCGCGGACGCGGTGATTTCGAAAGCCGGGTTTGCCGTGGAACTCCAATCCCTGTTGCACGATTTTCTGCCCGGGCGCTTCGGCGCCCGCGGAAGCGAATATGCATAGCGGCACGCAAGCGCGCAAATACCTGATGCTCGCCATCGGCGCGGCGGTCGTGGTGGCGCTGGCGCTCGGATTCCTGGGCACGCGCAAGCAGCCGCCAGCGCCGCCGGCAACGATTGAAACGCTGCGCCTGGCGCTGCCCAGCCTGCCCCATGCCGCCTTGCTGCACATCGCAGCGGAAAAGGGCTATTTCGTCGAAGAAGGGCTGCAACTGACGATAACGCCGACCACACACGGCAAGGTGGCGCTCGAACTGGTGGTGCAGCGTAAAGCCGACCTGGCGGCGGCGGCGGAGGTGCCTTTTGTCCTCGGCGTCATGAAGGGTGAGGCCATTGGAAACGCAGCCAGCATGCTCAGCGTCTCCAACGACAGCGCGGTCGTTGCGCGACGCGATCGCGGCATCGCCGCGCCGCGCGATCTGGTGGGCAAGAAAATCGGCGTCACCCTCGGCACCAGCGGCGAGTACTTTCTCTGGGCATTTATGATCCGGCACAGGCTCGCGCCCGATTCGGTGACACTGGTGGACATACCGCCCGACAAGACCGCGCAAGCGCTGGTCGACGGAAGCATCGACGCGGCGGCGACCTGGCAGCCTATCGTGTTCGACGCGCAGACCGCACTGGGCAAGAACGCCCTGTTGTTCACCGAAGCTCAAGCATACACGCTCAACTTTCTTCTGATCGGTGAGCAGCTTTTTCTAAAAAATCACCCGCGGGCGATCGAGAAATTCATCCGTGCAATGCTGAAAGCGGAGCAGTTCAACCGCTCCCAGCCCGAACAAGCATTGAACCTCGTCGCCGGGCGGCTGAAGGTCGAGGTCGATTCCCTGCGGCCGGCGTGGCGGAATTTTGAATTCCAGGTCGATTTGCAGCAATCGCAACTGCTCACCCTGGAAGACGAATCGCGCTGGGCCATGGAGCGCGGCTACGCGCCTGCCGGGCCGGTCCCGAACTTCCTGCCGCATCTGTACCTCGACGCGCTGCTGGCAGTGAAGCCCGAGCGCGTGACGGTGGTGCGCTAGCGCCTGGCCTGTCGATGAACATCAGCACCAAACAAAGGCTCGCAACCGGCACGGCGTTTGCGGCGATCGGCCTGATCGCGGCGGTCATCGTCTGGGCCTATACCGAAGTCGAGTTTGCCAACCGCCAGCGCGAGCAAGCGGCCGAGATCGCACGTCGACTTACCGAATTGAGGCTGGTGACCGTCGACTACCGCATGGACCGGCTGGAACGCGCGCGCGCGCAGTGGCACGCGGTATCGGCGCGCCTCGACAGCCTGCTCGCGAACAGCAATGCCACGGGAGCGGCGGAAACGGCAATCGTGAGCGAATTGCGCGAAAACAGGGCGCTGGTGCGCAGCTATTTTGCCGAGCTTTCGTCCGCGCCGGCAATCGGGCGTGCCGATGCCGCGGACCAGGTATCGAGGCGGCGATTCGAATCCCAGTTGATCAACCGGCTGTTGATCGTCCAGCAGGACAGCTTGAGCAAGGCATTCCGCCTGATCGATCTGGCGGCCGAGCGCACGAATTCGGCGCAGCAGCTCGTGCGTTTCGTGATCCTGGCCGGACTGGTCCTGTTCGCGCTGATCACCGGCGGCACATTCTGGCGCATCCGTCGCGACGTTCTCGGACCCATCGTCCGCCTCCAGACGGGAACCGGCGAACTCGCCGGCGGCAACTGGAACTACCGGCTGGGGATAGTCGGAGACGACGAAATCGGCGAATTGGCCAGGGATTTCGAGGCCATGACCAAGTCGCTGCGCGAGGCGTTCGCGCAGATCGAGCGCAAGAACGCCGATCTCTCCGCCTTGAACCAGGAGTTGGAGGCGTTCAGCTATTCGGTGTCGCATGATTTGCGCGCGCCCTTGCGCAGCATGGACGGGTTTTCGCTGATGCTGCTCGATGACTACGGCGACAAGCTGGACGCGGAGGGCAAGGACGCGCTCGCGCGCATCCGCGCCGCGAGCCAGCGCATGGCCGCGCT
>Ga0156012_1123_pt6 | contig 10449 bp, 9 predicted proteins | sample RifCSPlowO2_02_FD_107666 | JGI IMG/M metagenome (GOLD analysis project Ga0156012, IMG submission 107666) | Gammaproteobacteria bacterium RIFCSPLOWO2_02_FULL_61_13
GCCTTTCATCCTCGGTGATCCGCCCGCCCAGCCGAAATGTCCATTCCGGATGGAAATTCCAGGTCAGTTCTCCGAACACCGCCCAGCTCACGGTTTCCTGGTGCAGGTCCTGGGCCAGACCGAGCGGGAAAGGTATCCCCGGCGGCGGCGGCAGCTCTGCGGCCGCGAAATTCAGGTTGTTCTGCAGGTCGTCCGAATAATAGTTGGCGCCGAGGATCCAGTTCCAGGCGCCGTCATATTCGGTCGTCAGGCGTACTTCCTGGCTGAACCATTCTGTATCAATCAGAAAGGTGTCATTGAGTATCACCGCGAAGTTGGCATCGTCGTCCTCCAGTCTCGTCAGATCCACGCTATCCCAGGCGGTCAGCGACGTGAACGTGTAGTCACCGAAGTGGTAATTAAGTTCCAGCGCCACACCCCACGTCTCCAGATCCTGATACGGAGCGTAGCTGTATTGCACGTGGTCAAAGTCCGGATCCACGGTCTGCCCCAGGCCAAACGGGTCGGCGCAGCCATTATTCAGCGCACCGGATACGGCGCCCGCCGGACAGTTGGGCACGCCGAAGGGACTGATGATATAGCCTGGTTTCGACGCGGTGAGGTGGGAATCGTCATCGCCGTAATGCACATTCAAAAGCACGTCGAGATCCGCGGTGGGAGCCCAGCGCAACAGGCCGCGCAATGCCAGGTTATCCACGTCGCCATAATCGTCATCTCCGATCCCCGGGGTGACGTGGTCATACATGCCGGAACTCAATTTCTGAAATACCGCCACGCGCACCGCCGCCTGATCGCCGAGCGGCATCCCGCCCGCGGCCTCGATGTCGAACTGGCCGTAATCACCGCCGGTGAGGGCGACCCTGGCGTTGGGGTCCTCACCGATCTCCGGCTTGCGGGTGATGAAATTCACCAGTCCGCCGGTGGCGTTGCGGCCAAACAGGGTGCCCTGGGGTCCGCGCAGAACCTCCACGCGTTCCAGATCGAATACCTGGAAGCCCTGGGCCACGTTTTGTCCGATATAAGTCTGGTCCACGTACACGGCCACCGGATTGATGCTGCTGGCGTAGAAAGAAGTGTTGCCGATGCCGCGCAGGAAAATGAACGGGGTGGACTGGGATGCCTCCGCCATGAACTGCATATTCGGGACATGGGAGGCAACGTCATAACTCTGGGAGAAACCCAGCGCCTCGATGGTCTCCGCGGAAAAGGCCGTGACGGAAATGGGGATATCCTGCATGGATTCCGCGCGCTTGGTGGCCGTCACAACGACTTCCTCGATCACGTCGGCGCCGACAGGGAGCGGCAACAAGCCGGTCACTGCCATGGCCAGGATACAACCAGTTACAGCCGGGAACCGGCTGGGCGGACTTGGTGACTTGGCTTCCACAAGCTTCTCCCCCTTTAGGCAATTTGAATGCGGAAATGGCCCGCGGCAGCACTGCCACTGCCTATCGCGGGTGGTTTTGACAGGTTAATTATTTGCGATATTATTACACAGATTATTGATAATGCAAGGAAGCGAAGCGCCGGGTCCCGGGTGGCCAGGGGGTCGGATGGCGGTTGGAATATGGCGCCGCAGGCGGCGAATACCGCCCCCCGAAAACCCGGACTTGGTTGCCAGACATGTCCCCAAACCCACAAACCATGCGCCTGATCGTCGGCATTACCGGGGCCAGTGGCCTGCCCTACGCCGTGCGCCTGCTGGAGGTATTGCGCGGCATCCCCGCTTGCGAGGTGCACCTGGTCATGACCAGTGCCGCCAAACTGAACGTCAGCATTGAGACTGATTGCGACCTGGCGCAGATCGAAGGTCTGGCGCATGTGGTGCACAGCAACCGCGATATCTCCGCGGCGATCGCCAGCGGCTCGTTCCGAACTGACGGGATGATCGTCATGCCGTGTTCCATGCGCACGCTGTCCGCCATAGTTCATTCGTTTGCGGACAACCTGCTGGTGCGGGCCGCCGACGTGGTGTTGAAGGAGCGCCGGCGCCTGGTGCTGGTGCCGCGCGAGGCGCCCCTGCATGCCGGCCATTGCAAGATGTTGTACGACGCCTGTTTAATGGGAGCGATTGTTTTCCCGCCGGTGCCGGCGTTCTATACCCGCCCCGGTTCCGTGGCGAACATCGTTGACAACACCGTGAGCCGCGTACTGGACCTGTTTGGAATTGAAACCGGATTAATCCAGCGCTGGTCTGGCCTGCGCCAGAACCCGGGCAACGTGGAGGGTGTAGAAATTGAACGCGATTGATCCAGGAACTACAACGGCAATGCCAGCCGGAGATTCCGGCAACCTTGTTCCGTCCGTGGTCCTGTCCCGGCGCGACCTGCTCAAGCGCGGTACTGGGGTTGTCTTCAGTCTGACGTTGCTTCCGGCTGCGGGCCGCGGTGACGACAGGCTGCGCGGCCACCCGCGGCGTGGCGCGTCCGTACCTTTAAACGCCTACGTACATATCGCCACGGACGGGACAGTCACCATTTGCTGCCCGAGCGCCGAGATGGGACAGGGCGTCCTGACCGCCCTTCCGGTCATCGTCGCGGAAGAAATGGACGCGGACTGGAGCCGGGTCATCGTCACACCATCGCCACCGGTCGGTGACGATTACGGCGACCCGTTGTTCATCAATCTGATTTTCACCGTGGCCAGCCGGTCGGTGGCGGGTTATTTCGAGCGCCTGCGCATTTTCGGGGCGCAGGCCCGCCGGACGCTGGTTCACAACGCCGCCAGAAACTGGAATGTCCCGGTAGCCGGCCTCGAAACGAAAATGGGCCAGGTCCTGGATCCGAAATCCGGGCGGCACATGGGGTATGGCGAGATTGCCGGTTTACCCGGCTTTGACGTGAATGCGGGGCAGGCGGATGCGCCAGAACTCAAGGACCCGTCCCGGTTCCAGTTAATCGGCCGGGATGTCGAACCCAGGAACCTGGCCGCCAAGGTGGACGGCAGCGTGCGTTTCAGCATCGACGCGTCGCTGCCGGGAATGGTGCATGCAGCGGTGATTCGGCCACCTTTTGCCGGTTCCCGCATCAAGTCGATCGACGATCGGGATGCGCGCAAGGCGCCTGGTGTCAGCGGCGTCCACCGCCGGGATGAAACCGTCGCGGTGGTGGCACGCACATGGTTCGAAGCCCTCGCGGCAAAACGGGCCATCCGCGTCGAATGGCAACACGCCGACGTCACCGGTTCACTGGACAGCCAGCAGATTCTGGACCGGAGCATTCGCGACGCACGTGACACCGCCGCCCCGGGGATCCCGTGGGATGGCGCCGGCGACGCGCCCGGCCGCCTCGCCGGCAGTCACCGCGTCATTGAGCGTGAGTACAGCACGGAATACATGTACCACGGCGGCATGGAGCCCATGAACGCCACCGTCCACGTGCATGAAGATGGCTCGCGCGCGGAAATCTGGGCCGGCACGCAGGCGCCCGGCTACACGCTCGATACAGTCGCGCGGATCACCGGCATCGACGCCGCCAACATTACTCTGCACCGATCGCTGATGGGCGGCGCCTTCGGCCGGCGCTCGGTACACGCCATGGATTTTGTTCAGGACGCCGCCTGGCTGTCCGCGCAATTGCGCAAGCCGGTCAAGGTAATCTGGGACCGGGAAGAAGACTTCAAGCTCGCATACTTGCGTCCGGCGACCGGTCAGTATCTCCGTGCCGCCGTGGATGAAAGCGGGCGCGTCACCGCCTGGCACCACCGCGTGGCCTGCGAGGATCCGGTAAAGGCGCATGAACCATTGTTATGGGAGGCATGGCAACAGGCGCCGCTGATCGGGATGCTCGGCTCCGAACATCGCGCGGAAGACGGCAGCCCGTTCGACGCCGCCTACGATCTCCCCGATCGCCTGGTCGAGTACGTCGCCGTCGAGTCCGGTATCCGCGTCTATGCCATGCGCGGGGTGGGCGCTATGCCCAACAAATTCGCCATTGAATCCTTCCTCGACGAACTCTGCGCCGAAACGGGTTCTGATCCGCTGGCCTTTCGCCTGCAATTGCTGCACCGATCGGCGCGGGCACAACAGGTGCTGCAAAAGGCCGCCGAAATATCGCAATGGGGGCGGCGGCGGGAAGGCCGCGGCTTGGGACTCGCCTATTCCCATTATGCGGGCAGCCTCATCGCGTGCGTGGCGGAGGTCTCGACCGATCACCGGTCCGGGCAGATCCGCGTGCACGACGTATGGGTCGTGGTCGACTGCGGGCTCGTCATCCAGCCGGACAACCTGGTGGCACAACTGGAAGGCGGGGTCATTTACGGACTCAGCAACGCGTTGACCGAACGGATAACCATCGAGAACGGCATGATCATGCAATCCAACTTCCATGACTATCAGATGATGCGCATCTCCAGCGCGCCGGAAATCCACGTGCATACCGTGCACAGCACTGCTCCGCCAACCGGCGTGGGTGAGATCGGTACGGTGGTCGCGCCGGCAGCGCTTGCCAACGCCTTTGCGGCACTCACCGGGCGGCGTCTGCGGCGCCTGCCGTTCACGCCGGAGCAGGTGCGCGCGGCAGCTTCGGGGAATGAACCATCAGGGAGCAACAGGCATGATCCCGCTGCGGGTTAACGGCAGGACCTGGAACCTGGACATCGCCCCAGACACGCCGGTGCTGTGGGCGTTGCGGGACCACATCGGCCTGCCCGGAACCCGGTACGGCTGCGGCGTGGCGGCATGCGGCGCCTGCACGGTGCATCTTGATGGCGACGCAGTCCGTTCCTGCGTGCTGCCGGTCAGCGCCGCCGCCGGAAAGGAGATCACGACAATCGAAGGATTGTCCGCGTCAGGCGATCATCCGCTCCAGGAAAGCTGGCGCAGGGTCCGCGTACCGCAATGCGGCTATTGCCAGTCCGGACAGATCATGTCTGCGGCAGCATTGCTGCGAAAGCACCGGCAACCGACTGACGAACAGATCGACACGGCCATGGAGGGAAATCTTTGCCGTTGCGGCACTTACGTGCGCATTCGCAAGGCGATTCACCTCGCGGCGCAGATGATGGCAAGCGGCAAGGCCGCCGACGAATAGGGAACCTCTGATCTACTTCAGAGGTTCCGCAGTGCAAGGATGCACTGCCATTTTCAATGACGGCAAGTCATTGAAAATGTGAGGCAAGCGAAAACCACGCTTTTCGATTGCCGTGCTCTGATAAGCCCAGGGATGGGCTTATCAGCGGCTGGTTAGCAGTTCAGCCGCTGAAGGCCCGATCCGGCAGCGACAGGATCGCCGCCCAGACATCGGCCATGGATTTCTTCGCGTAGCGTACTGCCTCGGCGGTCTCGCCTTTGAGCAGTGCGGCGATGATGTCCTCGTGCCACGCCAGCCACTTTTCCCGCTCCTCGTGCACGGTCAACCCCTCCATCGCAAACCGGAACAACAGAGTCTGCAATCTGAAGCGGATGTCGGCGAGGATCGGATTACCGGCCAGCGCCGCCAACGACCCCCAGAAGCGGGCGTTTTCATCCATGTACGCCTGCACCTTGATAATGTGGGTGGACTCCTTCCGGAACTGCCTTGCGGCTGCAAGCGTGTCCTGCAGTTTCTTGCGGTTCGACGGGTTGTCCAGTTGCCGGGCGGCCTTCTTGATCATCATCAGCGAAATATCTTCCAGCACCTCGGTGACGTGCATGACTTCATCGCGGGAAATCTTGCGCACGGAGGCGCCCCGATTCTTGTCAATCTGCACCAGGCCTTCCGACGCGAGCCGCTTGAAGACATCGCGCACGCGACCCCGGGTCACGCCAAGGTGCTGCATCATGTCGGTTTCCACCAGCCGCTGCCCGGGCACGAGCCGGCCCTGCTGGATGTCGGCGCGCAACTGATTGGCCGCGTTATCCAGGTCTTCCCCGCCCTTACGATTCTTGCGACCGGCTTTCGACATCATCCCGCTGTCCTCCGTGGCAACATGCTCTTCAAATATTACCACGGGAGACACCTTTCTTTATGCATCCGGTCCATGTGTAAAACTGCGGACAGGAATTACCGAGGGCCGGCGATTCTGGATTCACACTGACTGAAGTGATACTCCTCATGGCGAGTGAGCGACCAGATTTGCGTCCGCCGATCAGCGCGACTTTTGCCTGAGGGCGCGCATGATCTTGTCCGGCGTAATGGGCGGGTGGAGCCTGACGCCGATGGCATTGTAGACGGCATTGGAAATGGCGACGGGAACGGCGCAGGTCACGCCCTCTCCGATTCCCTTGGCGCCAAAGGGCCCATCCTCGTCATACACCTGCTCGAAGTAGATCTCCGGATCCGGCATGTCGAGCGGACCAAGGATCTTGTAGTCCATGAAATTCGGATTGAGTATCGCGCCGGACTCCTCGTCGAAGACCAGGTGCTCCGTCATGGCCATCCCCAGCGACTGGCAGTAGCCGCCGGCCACCTGGTTCTCGCATATCGCGGGATTCACGATGGTGCCGCTGTCATGGTATGCGACGAACTTGACCACCCGCATTTGCGCCGTGCGCGTATCGATTTCCACCTCGGCATAGTCGCAAATCATCATTTTACCGGCCTTGTCGAACTCCACGCCCCTGGAGGCGCGACCGATGACCTCCGGCGGCGACAGATATTCATAGATCGGGCTGCTCATCAGTTCCTTGAGGGTGACCCCGATATCGGGCGACCCCTTGACGAAAATGCGCTTGTCCCTGATGTCCAGATCGTCCGGATTTGCTTCCAGGCGGCGCGCTGCGAATTCCAGAATCTGCCGCCTGGCGTCCTCGGCTGCCGCCTTGGTGGCGCGCGCTACCATGTGCATGCCATTGCTGCCGAATGTCACCATGGTGTGGCCGCAGACCTCGGAGTCGCCGTCAACGACATTGACATCGCCCAGCTCCACACCCAGCACCTCGGCGGCAACCATCGCCTGCGTCGTGTCGCCGCCCTGACCCATGCGCCCGATACCGGTCGTCAACACCATGGTGCCGTCGGGATTCACCTTGATGGTGATGCCATTGAAACCGAAGAAGGCCAGACCGCTGATATGGGTCGAGATTCCCACGCCGACGCCGCGGACCTTGATCCCCTCGACGGAAGAAGGTGTGCCCCAGCCCTTCCATTTTTCCTTCCAGCCGAATTTCCCGGCGCCCTTGCGGATGCACTCCTCGAGGCCCGAGCTCGTCAACGCGACCTGCGGCTCCTTGTTGAACAGGAGTTTTGCAAACAGCACTTCCTGTGAGGTGTGGCAGATATCACCCGAACGCCAGTGATTCTTCAGGCGGAACTCCACCGGGTCCATATTGATCTTTTCCGCCGCCATATCCACGGTCTGCTCGATTGCGTACGCCAGCGTGAGATCCCCGACGCCGCGCATACATCCGGCCGGCAACAGATTGGTGGCAACGCCGATGAATTCCGCCCTGCCATGCGGGGTGGTGTAGATGTCCGCCACCGATTGGTAGGGGTCGAACTTGTTGCCATAGGCGCCGTTGTCCATGATGTGCCGATAGGACTGCGAGACCATGGTGCCGTCGGCCTTGATCCCAATCCTGGCGTCGATCAGGGGCCGTTCGCGTCGCTTCACCGTGGTCTGCACCTCGTCCCGGGTCAGCACCAGCCGCACCGGCCGTCTGGCCTTGCGCGCCACGGCAATGGCCAGAAACATGAAATTGTTTCCCCACCAGAGTCCGAAAGAGCCGCCGGTGGGGGTGCTGTGCACGCGCACCTTGTTGGGTGACAGCTCGAAAAAGTCCGTAACGGCATCCCGGATCCAGAACAGGGCCTGCGTCGAAGTCCATATGGACAGGCAGTCACCATCCCATTCCGCGATGCAGGCATTGCGATCCAGCGGGGCGTGCTGCTGATTACCCAGCGTAATCCGGTTTTCGATGATGTGGTCGGACTCCCGGAAGCCGGCCTCGATGTCCCCCCACTGGAACAGGGAAGGTTCGAGCGCGTTTGGACCCCACGGGTGCACCTGCGGCGCGCCGGTCTGCATCGACTGCTCGAGATCGAATACCGCGGGCATCTCCTCGTATTCAACCTCGATGAGCCGGAGCGCCTGTTTGGCCGTGTCTTCGTCCACCGCCGAGACGACGGCGACCTCATCGCCCACGTAACAGACTTCCTCCGAAATCATGGGTCCGCGGAAATTGAAACTCGGGTCCACCCAGGGCGTATTGCAGGTTTTCTTCCTGCCGGTGATGTCGTCCTTGTGGGTCAGCACCGCGCTCACACCGGGCAATGCCTCGGCCTTCGACGTGTCTATACTCACCACCCGCGCGTGGGCATAAGGACTGCGCAGCACCTTCGCGTGATGCATGCGATGCAGGGGCGGCAGATCACCCGCGTATTTCAGCCTGCCGGTGACTTTCTCGCGCGCATCGATCAGCGGCAGACTCCTGCCGACGACCGTGGTTTCGGCTCCCATTGGCGATTCTCCTCAATTCCCGCGCGCAATGCGCGCGCCTTTCTGAATGGATTTGACAATGCGCATGTAGGTGCCGCATCGGCACAGATGGCCGCCGATGGCTTCACGGATATCCAGCTCCGCCGGGACCGGGTTTTCATCCAGCAGCGCCTTGGCGGCGATGATCATGCCAGGCGTGCAGAATCCGCATTGCATGCCATGTTCCTCGATGAAGGCCTGTTGCAACGGATGCAGTTTCCCGTCCGCGTCCAGCCCCTCGATGGTCGTAATGGCATAACTCCCGGAATCTATCGCCATACGCAGGCAGGAGAAGTACGGCTTGCCGTCCAGCAAAACCGTGCAGGAACCGCAGGTCCCCATCTCGCATCCGGTCTTGGTGCCGGTCAGCCCGAGCTTTTCCCTGATGACGTACGCAAGCGACCAGTGCGGCCTGACGCTGACCTCGTGTTTCTCGCCATTGATGTTCAACGTGATCGGGTGCATTGCTATTTCTCCTCCCCTGCATGTGTCAGCGCCTTGCGGATCGCATCTTCGACCGCGCACTCGACCCACAAGGTGCGCAGCTCCGCCGAGGCGCGAAAATCATTTACGCATTCGATGCTGTTGCTGGCGGCCGCCGCCTTGCGGATGCGCTCATCATCCAACGTGCCGTCAAGCAGGACCTTTTCCGCCGCATCGGCCCGCTGCGGTATGCCGGAGACAGTCGCGGCGCCGACGGCGACGCGCGCATCGCTGCAGCGATCACCACGGCCGAGCGTGAGGCGCACAGCGGCGTTGACGATGGGCAGGTCCGCTGCGGTGCGCTCGAATTTCGCGAACCCCCCGCCGGTACGGCGGCCGGGTTCGGGGACCTGCACCTCGATGACCATCTCTCCGGTCTGCAGCGCGTTCTTGAGGTAACCCTTGTGAAACTCACTCATCGACACCGTGCGCGTGCCGTTTCTGCTGCCAATCACGATGTCCGCGTCATAGGCCAGCAGCGTGGTCGGCATGTCCACCTCGCCGGCGATACAGACCTCTCCGCCGATGGTCGCCGCGTTTCGAACTTCCATGATTTTCAGTTCCCGGACGGTTTCGGCAAAAATCCGGAATGGCCCCTTCGCCGTGAGCCCGGTGCGGTGCAGCTCGGCCAGGGTTGTCGTCGCACCGATGCACAGCCGGCCCTTTTCCAGCCTGATGTAGCTCAATCCCAGCCGCTTGATATTCACCACCGCGTCCACTTCGTCGAAGAGTTCCTCCCGGTGCCCCATGAAAAAAGTGCTGCCGGCAACGGGGATCGCTGCGTCCCCGTATTTCATCAGGATTTCATAGGCTTCGTTCAAGTCGCCTGGATTGAAGTATTCCATCAGCCTTTCATCCTCCTCGTTGTTAGCGGCCGTGCACTCTCATAACGCGGCAAACACCAGCACGCCGACCACGGCGATGACGATGCCGGCCGGCAACAGCAGGCGGAGGTAATTCCTCGTCGCTGCCTCTGCCGTCGTTGCCTGGGAGACGGGGGCGTCCGCGGCGCCGCCGCGGTCACCAAGCGCCTCCCTCATGTTCTTCTCGAAATCGCTGAACAGTTCATCCATCTGGCCGGCGGCGACCTTGTCGACGATTGCGCCACCGACGCCGTTTGCCGACACATCTCCGCGGAAGCAGACCCGGGTTCGCCCCGCACCGAGATCCTCAAGGTCCGTGGTGCCCTGAAGCTTTAGCTTGTAATGATTGGATCGCTCGAACAGCCGGCCCTCGCCGGAAAATTCCGCATGATTCGGCGGCTGCATTTTCGTGGCCTGTGTGCGCGCGGTAACCTTGCGCGTGGTGCGCAGGACCTTTGCCTCGAGTACCCAGTCAAAATCGGTCTCCGAAATCCTGCGGACTTCCCGGCAACCGGGAATGCAGGTGCTGAAGCGTTCCATGTCGCTGACCAGTTCCCATACGGCCTGGATCGGGGCGTTGACGGTGAGTTCCTTGGTAATGTGGGGCATGTTCAATCGCCGGCCCGTTCGAGGGCGGCAAATTCCCGCAGTATCAATTCGGAGCGCCGCAGTTCGGGGATCCGGATCAGATCACGGAATCGTTCGAGGC
>Ga0156012_1003_pt1 | contig 10292 bp, 8 predicted proteins | sample RifCSPlowO2_02_FD_107666 | JGI IMG/M metagenome (GOLD analysis project Ga0156012, IMG submission 107666) | Gammaproteobacteria bacterium RIFCSPLOWO2_02_FULL_61_13
GCACCCATGTCGAGTTGATGCGGCGGGAATCCGGAAAGAACGGGTCAAGCGCCCTGATAGACATGATCGCGAGCGAAACCGAGCGCGCCAGCCAACTGGCGAACCAGCTGCTGATCCTGGCGCGCGCGGAACCCGGCAGCAGCCTGCCTATCGCCCGCGTTCCGGTCAATTTGCGCGAGCTGGTCTTCCAAGGCGTACAGGCCTGGGTTCCCCGATCGGTGGTGCGCGATATCGACCTGGGTTTTGATATGGGCGACGCGAAAACACAGGGCGATCCGCAGCTTTTGCGGGAACTGCTGGCGAATCTGCTTGATAACGCGTTGATTCACACGCCGCGTGGCGGACGGGTGACGGTCCGAACCCGCCGCGAGCCCGGGGTTGCGTTGCTGGAACTTGAAGACGATGGTCCAGGCATTCCGGAGGCGGAAAGGGAACGCGTATTCGAACGCTTCTATCGAGTTCCCGGAACCACCAGCGAAGGCGGCGGTCTGGGCCTGGCGATTGTGCGCGAGATCGCGGACCGGCACGGCGCCAGCGTCAAGCTGCTGACCCCGCCTTCCGGCCGCGGGCTGCTGGTACGCGTCAGTTTTGCCGAAAAGCAATGAGATTCCGCAAGCGCCTTCCCGTCCAAATTTGAGTATTTACCTCAATCTACCCGAATTGCTGCCATGAGACGATCAAGCCGCGCTCTCCGGGTGCCGCACGCCATTGGTAGTCTTCGCCCAGTCCAGGAACGCATACCAATTGCTCGCCGCAATACAACAGCGGCTGGCGGTCCCGAAGCCATGGCGGCACGCCGTGCTCCTGCCAGAGATTTTTCAGCGTTCGCCGCGGCCGCCGCGGGTCGATCTGAAGGCGCTCGCCGCCGCGGCGCAGCCGAACCGTAACCGGCGCCGAACGCAACTTGTCGAGGCTGATGCCCTTGCCTTCCTCCGGCCTGAAATTCAGAAGGCCGTGCAGCGGCATCAAGGGCATACAAGGTTCACCGTTCCAGGGCGCCAAATCCAGGTCTTGGCATTTGGCGGCGCGGTGTTTCTCGATGAAAATCCTGGCGCGATAGCGTCGTAGCGCGTAGCCGTCCCACTCGATGCAGAGATTGCTGTCTTTTCTCGGCTCGCGGATCTGCTTCCAGATTTCGCGAATACGGGAGTATCCGGGTACCGGAATGCCGCGCTGATTGCAATAGGCGCGCAGTGCATTGCGGGCGCGCGCATCGCCCAAGGCACGCAGTCCCGGCAAGTCCAGGGCGCCGTCTTTTTCCAGCAGTGCAATATCCTGGCGGCCCAGTTCCTCGAGCAATACTGCGGCCTCGGCCAGGAGGCCCGCCGATCGTGATAGGGCCCTGGTGGCGTGCGCATGACGATTCATGATGGCGGGCAGGACCTGGTGGCGCAGGAAATTCCTGTCAAGCGCCACATTGGCATTGCTTTCGTCTTCGACCCACTGGTAACCGCGAGAGCGAATAAACGCCTCGACCTCGGCGCGGCTCAGATCAAGCATTGGCCGCAGGACACGCACTTGCCCGCGCAGCGAATCGGAGAAGAAAACGCTTGGCGCCATGCCAGACAGGCCCGCGGGCCCCGCACCCCGCAGTAACTGCAGCAGCAATGTCTCCGCCTGATCGTCGCGGTGTTGCGCAAGCACCAGAAAATCGGCCTGGTGCCGGCGCAGCGCGGACCAGCGCGCGGCGCGCGCCGCGGCTTCCGGGCCGAGGTGACGGAAGCTGGAAATGTCTACAGCCTCCACTGCGAGAGGCGTTCCCAATTGCGCGCACAGTCGCTGGCAAAAGCGCGCCCAGTCCGCCGCGCGCGGACTGATGCCGTGATTGATATGTACCGCTCTCAGCGAGAATCTCAATGGACCCGACAATTCAGCCAGAATATGCAGCAGGCTGACCGAATCCATTCCACCGGAAAGTCCCAGCACCAGATGCGCGCCGGGAAATATAGACTCGCGCAATTGGGCGGCGACATGCGCCACCAGATCAGCGGGCGGCGAGTTCCTTGAACTTTCCATAGCTCATCAGGCGTTCAAACCTTTCGTCAACCAGCTGGGACGAACTCTTGCCCACCAGACTTCGCAGCACATCCTGGAGCGCCTTTTTCACGTTCTGCGCCGCTATCGCGGGATCGCGATGTGCCCCGCCCATCGGTTCCACGATGATCTTGTCGATCAATCCGAGAGTTTTCAGGCGGCTGGCGGTAATACCCAGGGTTTCGGCCGCCTCGGGCGCCCTCTCCGCGCTTTTCCACAGAATCGATGCGCAGCCTTCCGGAGAGATCACGGAATAAGTCGCGTATTGCAGCATCATCACCACGTCGCCTACCGCCACCGCGAGCGCCCCCCCCGACCCTCCTTCACCGATGACGATGCTGATAATGGGAACCTTGAGTTCCGCCATCACGTACAAACTGCGTCCAATGGCTTCCGATTGGCCGCGTTCCTCGGCCCCGATTCCCGGGTAGGCGCCTGGCGTATCAACAAACGTCACTACTGGAATGGCGAATTTTTCCGCGAGACGCATCAGGCGCATCGCCTTGCGGTAGCCTTCCGGCCGGGGCATGCCGAAATTGCGCAGAATCTTTTCCTTGGTATCACGTCCTTTTTGATGGCCGATGACCATCACCGACTGCCCGCCAAAGCGCGCCAATCCGCCGACGATCGAATAATCATCCGCGAAGGAGCGGTCGCCATGCAGTTCCTCGAATTCGGTGAACAACTCGGCGACATAATCAAGGGTGTACGGGCGCTGAGGATGACGCGCCACCTGCGAGACCTGCCAGGGGGTGAGCTTGGCGTAGAGTTCCTTTGTCAGGGCCTGGCTTTGCTTCTGCAGTCGCTGAATTTGTTCCGAAATATCGACCGCAGAGTCGTCCTGTTCGTAACGCAGCTCTTCGATCTTGGCTTCCAGCTCCGCGATCGGCTGTTCGAAATCCAGGAAGGTCAATTTCACGTGGGCGTTGGACGCCGGTAGCGGCGCTCGGGTGCGGACCGGATGATTTTAGCCGATTCGATCCGTCAAAAATGTCGCGATCAATATTCCACCGGAATGGGATCGAGACTGCGCCACAAGAACCAGGTGGCCACGGAACACCAGGGCGCCCAGTTTGCGGCGAGGACACGGATACGCTTGGCCGACAATGCGCGGCCGTTGCCATAGTGCAGGCGAATGGCATTCTGCAGCCCAAGATCACCCAGCGGCAGCACATTCGGGCGCAGCAGATGAAAAATCAGGAACATCTCCGCGGTCCAGCGCCCGATTCCGCGAACCTGGATCAGATCCTCGATCACGGCCTCGTCTTGCCATTCTGGCCAGCGCTCCACGTGCAGGCTGCCATCCTGGAAGCACTGCGCCAAAGCATGCAGATACCCCGCCTTGCGCTCCGACAGTCCGCAGGACCGCAAGCCCGCGCTGTCGATCATCGCGATGCCTTCCGGCGTCATGAGCACTGCTTTCTCTGCGAGGCGTTCCCACACGCTTTGCGCCGCCTTTACCGAAATCTGTTGTCCGACTATGGATCGCGCCAGCGTGAAGAACGGGTCGCCACGCCGCGCCAGCGTGAAGCGGGGATTGGCGCGAATGATCGCGCCCAGAACCGGATCGCGGCGGGCCAAAGCGCGCTTGGCCCTGGGCCAATAATCGGGAATCACCGGCGCAAGGGGCTTTTAGGGAAATACTGAACACGGGGGCGAATGTCCGTGACTGTGCCCCCTGTATCGCCGCCACTTCTGGGGAAACACGCTGCGACCCTTCCCCGGAACAGGCGACATTTGGTCAGTGTTCCCTCAGGTAGCGGCCGGCGCGCCGGCCAGATCCAGCACGCGGCTGTAGGCCGAAACGTGCGGCTTGAGGAACTCCATCTGATCCGAAAGTATGCGCCGATTGGTGAGGATCAGATACTCCGCTTTGTTTGGCACATAGGGCGCATACAAAAGCTCCAGTCCCGATTCTTCCGGCGTGCGATTGCGTTTCAGTCCATTGCAGTGGCGGCAGGCCGTCACCACGTTCATCCAGGTATCCTTGCCGCCCCTGGAAACCGGCGTGACATGGTCGCGCGTCAGACGCAAATAACTGCCTTCATCGCCGCAATACGCGCACAGATGCCGGTCGCGCCGAAACAATTCGCGATTGTTGAGCGGCGGAACCTGTTTGAATCCTTTCATCGCCATTGCCTTGCCTTTTATCGCGATGATCGACTGAGAAGTAATGCTGGAACGCAGTCCCGTTGCCCTGCTGGTGCCGCCGTAGATCGTAAACGCGGCTTCGCCCAGGGTCCAGGAAACGAGATCCTTCGCGTAATAAAAGCAGGCCTGCTGCCAGGATACCCAGCGGTTGGGAGTACCGCTGTTGTCCAGCGTCAATATGAGTGGAACGTCAGTCATGCCGATCTTGGTCCGTCAATATTCTTTTGGTTTTGCGAATCTAAAAAACTCGTCCAAACAAATGTATACGCGTGATTGTGCCGTAAATTTCGAGGTTTGAAAATATCCTTACTGCGGGTTTCGCATTTTCCCTCATTGCGGCGGCGTCACAACAGGGCGCGAAGTTGAGGTGATGGGATCAAGCCGGTCAACACAGTCGTTGACCCGGTGCCTTCATTCACCGATAAATGCAACAGATAAATGCGGCACAATCCGCATTGTGCCACGCGCGACAATGCAGCCGATGCTGGAACAATCCCTGGTATTCCTCGACCTGGAAACCACGGGCGCCACGCCCACCAGTGATCGTATAACGGAAATAGGCTTGGTGGAGGTCGCCAACGGCGAATTTCTGGGAAGCTGGAGCCAGCTGGTCAATCCGCAATCGCGCATCCCGCCGTTTATCGAGTCGCTCACCGGCATCACCACCGCCATGGTCGAGCATGAACCCACCTTTGCCCAGATTGCCCCGCAGCTGTTCGAACGTCTGCAGGGAAAGATCCTGGTCGCTCATAACGCCCGTTTCGACTATGGCTTCCTGCGCAATGAATTTCAACGCCTTGGTCTCGATTACCGGGCGAAGGTGCTGTGCACCGTAAAGCTCTCGCGGGCACTCTTTCCCCAGCAGCGGCGCCACAACCTTGACGCCCTGATCGAGCGGCATGCGCTTTCCTGCAGTGCGCGCCACCGCGCGCTCGGGGACGCCGAGGTGCTGTGGAACTTTGTCCGCAAGCTCTACGAAGAAGTGGACACGGCGAGCATCAACGCGGCCGTGGCCAAACAGTATGCGCAACCCAGCCTGCCGCCGCGCCTGTCCGCCGAGGCTCTGGATGAATTGCCCGATGCGCCCGGCGTCTACCTCTTTTATGGCGAAGGCAATCTGCCCATATACGTGGGCAAGAGCGTCGACCTGCGTGCCCGCGTGTGGTCGCATTTTTCGGGCGATCACCGCAGCGCAAAGGACATGCGTATTGCGCAGGAGGTCACGCGCGTGGAATGGACACAAACGGCCGGCGAGCTGGGTGCCTTGCTCAAGGAAGCCCGACTGATCAAGGATCTGCTGCCGGCGTTGAATCGCACCGAGCGCAGGCATACGGGCTATTTCGGCTTCGAGCGTGATCTGGCGCTGGACAGCCCGCGGCCCTTGCGTTTGATTGCCTCCGGCACCCTGGAGGCGTCGCGCCTGGAAAATCTGATCGGGCTGTTCCGAACCAAGCGGGCCGCCCAGTCGGCCTTGAGCGGCCTTGCCCTTGAACATGGTTTGTGTCCGGCCTTGCTCGGTCTGGAAGCGGCGCGCGCCGCCGATGCACCCTGCTTTTCCCATCAGATCAAGCGCTGCCGCGGCGCCTGTTGCGGCAAGGAACCGCTTGCCGCGCATAATCTCCGCCTGTTCGAGGCGATGCAAGCCCTGCGGGTAAAGGATTGGCCCTATGCCGGCCCGATCGGACTGCGCGAACGCTCGGAGCAGCGCACCGAGATCCACCTGATTGATCGATGGTGCCATCTGGGCACCGCGAACGACGATTCGCAGGTCTATGAAGTCCTGGAAGTGCGCGGCACGCCCACGTTTGATCTGGATATCTACCGCATTCTCGAGCGTGCGCTGCGCACCCGGCGCAAGGGGCTTGAGTTGATTCAGCTTGGAGCGCTGGCAAGCAGCTGGTACCGGGTTCGGTCCTGCGCCACTGCGCTCGATTACTGACCCGCCCCGCTACCGGCGCCGATCCTGATCGAATCAGGCCGCGTCGGGCTGTTTGTCCGGCGCTGCTGCCGCAAACTCGGGCAGCGCATTGCAGGCCGCCTCGATCTTCACCAGCGTGGGACACGCCGACAGATCCGATTTGTAACGCCGCGCGTTGAATAATTGCGGCACCAGGCAAATATCGGCGATGCCGGGGCGCTCTCCCATGCAGAAATCGCCTTTGCGCGATTGCGCCGTCACCAGGGCTTCCAGCGCCGCCAGGCCGGTTTCCACCCAATGGCGGTACCAGCGCTTGATTGCCTCCTCATCCTGGCCCATCTTGTCTTTCAAGTAATTCAGCGGCGCCAGATTGTTGAGCGGATGGATATCGCAGGCGATCAGCTGGGCCATGGCGCGGGCGCGCGCGCGTCCGGCGGCGTCCGCCGGCAGGAACGCCGGCTGCGGATGGGTTTCGTCCAGATACTCGATGATAGCCAGCGATTGGGTGAAGATCGCGCCCTCGACATCGAGCGAAGGCACCCGCGCCTGGGGATTGAGCGCACGATACTCGGCGCGGAACTGATGCCCGCCATCCTTGATGAGGTGGACGGGAATCTGCTGATACTCGAGTTTCTTCAGGCGCAGCGCGATGCGCACCCGGTAGGCCGCCGAACTGCGAAAGTAATCATAGAGCTTAAACATGTCGTTCTCCGCGGCGCACCGCCGCCATCGTCCTAGCGGGGTGCCGCCCGCTCAATACGACACCCGCACATTCAGCAGTGCCTGGCGCTTCTCGGTCTTGATCACCTTCAGCGCGCGCTGGATCGCGCCGGGAAGATCGGCGCCTTTTTCGACGTTCTCCGCCCAACCCCGGCTCGCTTCCGCAATCTTGGCGAAATCCGGTGTCGGCGACAGCGATGTGATCGGCAGCAGTTTGAGCTTCGCGGCCTCCCCCTTCGGGTACACCGCCAGCGCGGCGCGGCGCACCGCGTTCCAGATGCCGTTGTTCATCACCACAATCAGTATCGGCAAATCCAGGGCCTCGGACACTTGATGGCAGGCCACCGGATTGGCAAAAAGATAACAGCCGTCGCCGATGCTGGCCACCACCTGGCGATCGCGGTTGGCGAGTTTGGCGCCCAGCGCCGCCGGGAAGCCCCAGCCCAGGCCGCCGGAAAAAGCGGCGGTCTGCATGCGATTGGGGCCCGCCGCGTCCATGTAGTCGGTATCCGCGCCCAGTTCGCTGAAAAGGATGGCATCCTTGTCCAGCGCTTCGGATATGCAGTGGCTGACGAAGGCCGGCGTCATCGGCGAACCGTTGCCGCTCAATGCCTCTTTGCGCGCTGCGCCGCGCCGATCCTTGTTTTTCGCGGCAATCGATGCGTGGCGCGCCTTGTTGTCGGGCGCCAGTTTGGCCAGTTCCTTGCCGAGCGCCGTGATCGCGGCCGCGGGCGCGCTGGTGATGGCCAGGTCGTTCTGGAAGCTGTGCACCATGTAGCGCGAGAACAGCGGATCGGCGCCGATATGAATGACTTTGGCGCCCGGCCCGGGCTGGTGGTTGCGCTGTATCCAGGGCACCTGTGAATCGATGACCACGATGACATCGGCTTCGTTCAACCACGGCACCCAGTCGAAGCCGCAATGCATCGGATGGTCGGTGGGAAGCACATTGCGTTGCGCCCAGGGCTCAAACACAGGCAACGCAAAATCGGAGGCGAGCTTTGCCAGCGCCTTGCTGAGCTCACCGGCGGGATCGCCGCGCTGGCAGATGAGCACGGGATTCTTGGCTTTGGCCAGCAGCGCCGCCACTTCACTTATGGCGGCGGGGTCGGGCTGGGCCGGCGTCGGCACCACCTGGCGCGGGCGCCCGGCGGACCAGTTATCCGCCATGGCCTCGGCCAGAGGCTCGCGCGGCAGCGACAGGAACACCGGTCCGCGCGGCTCGGTCATGGCAATCGCGTAGGCGCGGTCGACCAGATTCTCGATCTGCTCGCCATAACGCAGTTCGTAATCCCATTTCACGATTTCGCGAATCATCGCGCTCTGGTCGCGCATTTCCTGGCCGTACTGGACCGGCGACATGCGCGAACCCAGCCGCTGGTGTTCGGTGAGCGGCGTGCGGCCGGCAATCATCACTATGGGAATATTCTCGGATGCCGCGTTCAAAAGCCCCATGATGCAATTGGACAGCCCGACATTGACATGCACCATCACCGCCTGCGCGCGGCCGGTGGCGAGGTAATAGCCGTGCGCCATCGCGACGGCCGCGGTTTCGTGCGGGATGATCAGTGGCTGGGGCATGGCCGAACCTTTCGCCTCGCCGACGACGTAGGCTTCGATGACCGGCGCGAAATCGGTGCCGCCGTTGGCGAACAGATAATCGATGCCGTTGGCCTTCAGCCGCGTCAACAGGGCTTCGGCGGCAATGGTGGGCGGGAATGGGGTGGTCATGGGGTGCTCCCTTGAAGTAGTTGCGTAAAGGCGTGACGCTAAAGCGGTGTCGGAACAGGATCGAAGGGTTCGAACTATAGCCGATGTTCGGGTCGCAAGCGCGCAGCCGGCTGCTGCGTCTTAGCGCTTATGATTGCGGCATTATGCAAAGAACCGAGGCAATCCTGGCTGCTGAACCAATCACTCTGCGCGAGATCCGGGAAGGCGACCTTGACCTGCTTCGGCTGCACCGCAATGCCCCAGGAACGCGCGCCTGGCTGGAGGACAACAGCGAGGTGTCGGCCGCGCAACAGCTGCAATGGTTTCGCAATGGGGGAAGCACCAATATGCGCGTCGCGCTATCAATGGGAATTGACGTGGGCCTGGCGCGCCTGTCGCACGATGCCGCCACGCGCGCATGCATGGTTGGACTGGATATTTTTAAACCGATTCGAGGCCGCGGGCTGGCCAGGCCAGTGTTCCGCCATATATGCGAGACAGCCGTCGCTGCCGGTGCGCGCTGCCTGACGCTTTGGGTGTTTTCGGACAATCTGCCCGCAATGCGGGTGTACCGTTCCGAGGGTTTCGTGCTGGACGAAAGCGAACCGCTGAAGTGGCTGATACGGCAGTTTCCTCATGAGATCGCGCCGGCGCCACACACATATGTGAAAATGTCCCGATTCATTCAACGGTAACTCCGCGAAAGCTGGCCTGAATATGAACGGCATGATTCCACTGTTTCAAGTTGCCATGTCGCCACGCGCCAAGGACCTGCTGGCCGAGATACTCACGCCAAAGCCTGACGGCAGTGTTTATATCGGTGAAGGCGCTCTGTGCGCAAAGCTCGAGGTCGAGCTGGTGAAAACGCTGGGTTACGAGCGCATTCTGCTGGTCAACAGCGGCACTTCCTCGCTGCGGCTGGCGCTGCACCTTGCCGGCGCGCGTCCCGGCACCGAAGTCATATCCACGCCGCAGACCTGCCTGTTCACCAACACCGCCATCCTTGAGACCGGCGCGCGCATCGTGTGGGCAGACGTAGACCCTGTCACCGGCAACATTGATCCCAACGACGTGCTGCGCAAGATCACCTCCAGGACCGTCGCCATCATGGCGGTGGACTGGGCGGGCCGGGTGTGCGACTTCACGACATTGCGCAAATACACGCGCGGCCTGTCGCTGATCGAAGACGCGGCGCATGCTTTTGGCGCGAGCGCCGCGCAGCGCGGCGACTTTATCTGCCACAGTTTCCAGGCGATCAAGCATTTCACCACCGCCGACGGCGGTGGTTTGGTCTGTCCCGGGATTGCCCTGCACGAGCGCGGACGCCTGCTGCGCTGGGCCGGACTGGATCGCAGCCGCAGCGACTCGATGCGCTGCTACCAGCGCATTTCCGAGGCCGGTTTCAAGATGCAATCCAACGACGTTGCCGCCGCCATCGGCCTCGCCAATCTGCCCGAGGCGATGCAGCGCGTCGACAGGTGTCGAGGCAACGCGCGCGCCTACCTGGCGCGCCTGAGCGCCATACCGAACGTCAAGCTCGGCCCGCCCGACGATGGTGCGAGCTGGTGGTTCTTCCCAATCCGCGTTTCCAACCCGATCAAGTTCGAGGCGTTCATGACCGAGCAAGGCGTGACAGTCGGCCAAGTGCACGCACGCAATGACATCAATCCTTGCTTCGACAACGCCATCGGCGGGAGCCTGCCAGGCGTGGATGAGTTTTCCGCGCACCAGACCAACCTGCCTAGTGGCTGGTTCATCG
>Ga0156012_1030_pt1 | contig 10199 bp, 13 predicted proteins | sample RifCSPlowO2_02_FD_107666 | JGI IMG/M metagenome (GOLD analysis project Ga0156012, IMG submission 107666) | Gammaproteobacteria bacterium RIFCSPLOWO2_02_FULL_61_13
CGCAGGTTCAAATCCTGCACGGCCCACCATCTTTCCTGCCCTCAATAGAATTCCCGCGGTTTTCCATGTCGACAGCCCGAGTGCAGCGCGACCACGTCAGTCGATCACCGCTGTCGCCTCGATCTCAATCATAAACTCCGGCAGCGCCAGGGACTGCACGCCAATCAGGGTGTTCGCCGGCGGCGGGTGGGGGGCAAAGAACTTGCCGATGGCCGCGCCGATGATCGGCAGGTAATCGGGTTTGTACTGCACCACGTACATCCTGATCCGCGCCACATGCTCCGGCCCGGCGCCAGCGGCCGCCAGGGCCAGGCCCAGGTTGGCAAGGGCACACTCGGCCTGCGCTGCCAGATCTCCGACTCCCACGAAATTCATCTTTTTGTCACAGGCGGTCTGGCCGGAGCAATGAATCATGCGCTTGCCCTTGGTGACCACCACCTGGGTGAAGGCATAGGGGTTACTGTCGAACAGCGTTTTGGGATTGATGTGTTTGATTTTCATAGGGGCTCGACTCCTTTGCTGTGGTGATGCAACCTGCTTGCGGGTGGCAACGAAGTATAAAGCGGATGAGTAATCCGGGCCGCTGCTGTGTTCCGGCGCAGGCGCGGGTGGATGCCGCATGCCCAGGTTTGTTAAGGTGATGTTGATTCAAGGGGAGAGTGCGACGTGGCAAAACGCAAGGCGTCAGGCGCAAAACCAAAGCCGCTGCGGCGCCGTGCTCGCGTTCCGGCGTCAGGGCCGGCGCAAAAATTGCGCGGCATGCTCTTCGGCGCAATCCAGGCGCAGGCGCTGGGGGTGGCCGCGGAACTCCGCATCCCGGATCTGCTGCGTGACGGTCCCACGGGACTGTATCAACTGGCGACGGCCACGCACACAGACCCCATGGCATTGGAACGGATGATGCGGCTGCTGGTGCAGATGGGCATTGTGGCGGAGAGTCGGCCGGGGAAGTTCATTTGTACTGCGACAGGAAAACATTTGCAGGCGGAATCCCCGTCTTCATTGCGCAATTACACGCGCCTCACCAACCTCGAGATGGTGTTGCATGTGGTCGCGCGCCTGGGGCGCAGCCTCCACACCGCGGAGAGTCAGTTCACCGCGTTGCACGGTAAGGGATTTTATGAGTCCTTGCCGAACCTGCCCGCGGAAGCCGCGATCTTCAATGGCGCGATGCAGGAGATCTCCGAACAGGACATCATCGACATGCGTGACGCGTACGATTTTTCGCGCTGCCGATGCGTCGTGGATGTGGGTGGCGGGCAGGGCCACCTGCTCGCGGCCCTGCTCGATGATTACCCGGGCCTGAATGGCGTGCTGCTGGACGTCCCCGCGGTGATCGCGGGCGCCGGTGCAATCCTCCACGATCATGTGGCCGGCGGCCGCTGCCGGGTTGTCGGCGGGGATTTCCTGCAGTCCGTGCCCGCAGGCGGGGACCTCTACCTGCTCAAGCGGGTGCTGAGCCATTGCACGGAGGAACAGGCGCGCACACTGCTGACCAATATCAGGTCCGTCATTGCGCCGAAGGGCAGGCTGGTGCTCGCGGATCCGGACCCGGCATCGCTATATGGGGCGTCATTTGATGTGCTGATGCTGGTGCTGCTGGGGGGCGGCTTGCGCACCGGGAAGCAACTAAAGGAACTTTTCGCGGCCGCCGGTTTTGCATACAAGCGCACCGTCGGGACATCGGGCGAATTGCAACTGATCGAAGCGTCTCCGGCGTAAGGGCCGGCGATCGCGTCCCGCCAAAGCTCAGTACAAGGTCTCCCGATACAGGATGTCCACCTGGCGCTGGGCGTCCTCCAGCGTGATCGGCGTAATGCTCTGGTCGCGGGCCATCTCGGCCAGTGTCGGCACGGCGCCGGGGGCGGCATGTTTGCCGGGATTCCACAAATCCGAACGGATCAACGCCTTGCCGCAATGCACGAACACGCGCTGTACGTTGATGACCATGGCGGCAGGTGGCAGCTTCGAGCCAACCTTGCCGAGCGCGCGGATTTCCGCATCCAGCACCAGCTTGGCCTCGCCCTCGATGCGCAACGTCTCGTTCACGTCCGGCACAAAGAACAGCAGCGCGACCTTGGGATTCTGCACCAGCTTTTCGTAGGTCATCAGCTTGTTGTTGCCGGGCCGGTCCGGGATCACCAGCGTGTTGTCGTCGATTATCTTGACGAATCCGGGCGCGTCACCGCGGGGCGAAAGCGCCGGTTGTCCGTCGCTGCCGGCCGCGGCGATGCAGATGAACGGGGAGTTGCGGATGTAGCGCTTGTGGTGTTCATCCAGCCGCGGCTTCATCAACTCAACTGCGATCCGGAGCGGATCGCCGAAGTGTTCCCGCAGCCCGGCAGCATCCTCTATCTTGTCCCGCGGACTCAGTTCGCCCATGGCATTCCCGACGCCTCCCCGTTCTGAGCGCAACCCTACTTCTTGACCTTCGTGATCTTCGTTCCCTGCAATCCGAGTCCTGCCATCAGCCCGGTCTGCCCGAATGTAAATGCATAAATATCGCTCTTGAGCGTGCTGGTGCTGAGGGTATTCGCCATGCCCGCGTCCACCACCACGATGCTGGGGCCGACGCCGAGCTCAAACCCGCTCGTCGTGCGCAAGTACTCGACCGCGCTCTCCGTCATCAGGAACATGGCGTAACCGAACGACTGAACGCCCGCCTGCAACCCGTACGAGGCGGCTGCGATGTTGTAGTAGCCATCGGTTTCGCCGCCCCGCACCAGTGCGCCGTCGCCAGCCTGTGCACCGACAATGAATCCAGCCTTGAGGATTTTGGGAAATACCAGGATGGCTTTCGCCGATTCGCCCAGGGACTTTGCCGCGGGAGAGGATTGGTACAGGCTTTCCAACGCGGCTTTTGCATCGGCATCAAGTTGCGCGTCGGCGGCAAATGTGGGCCGGGCGCCTGAAAGAACAAATACCGCGACTACCAGCGCTGTGCTTGCCAGAAATCTGGCCGTTTGACTTGGCATGTTTCTCTTCTCCTTGGATTGATTGAATTAAGCCGCTCGGCAGTTTAACTGCATGCCGGGTTACCGCTGGCCCAAAAACCGCTGGGCAGTGCGATCATAAAGCCAATCCGGCATCCAACGTAAAAGTGTGGCTGTAACAACGAGCGGAAAGGGGAATGCATACACGCGCCTGCGGGCCAGGATGGCCGTGGTCATCCGCTCCGTCGCAGCTTCCAGCGGCACCTCGAAGGGGCGGCGCCTTTTTCGTTCCCGCGTGGCGACAAAGCCGGGCAGCAGCAATGTCACATCAATGCCACGCGGGCGCAGGTCCACACGGAGTCCTTCCGCCAGCGTTCCGAGGGCGGCCTTCGCCGCGCTGTACCCTGCTGCGCCGGGAATTCCGCGCCAGGCCGCGAGGCTGCCCATGATGACAACATGTCCGTGCCCGCGGGCGAGCATCGACGGAAGTACAGCTTCGATGCAGTTTGCGGTACCGGTGACATTGACCGCAAGCATTTGCGCCACGCCACCGGCGTTGAAGTCGTTCACCTTCATGCGCTCGCCGCCGCCGGCATTGGCCACAAGGCGGTCGATGGGTCCGGCGGATCGCACCGCCTCCGCGCAGGCACGCAGGACCTGATCACGGTCAGTCACGTCGCACTGCAATGCCAGCGCCCGGCCGCCGGCGGCTTGAATCTCGGCCACCAGTGATTGCAGCAGGTCCATGCGCCGTGCCAGGGCCACGATGAAATCCCCTTGTTTGGCGAGCCGGCGCGCGAGACTGCGTCCGATCCCGGAGGATGCCCCGGTGACCAGTGTCACAAACATCACTGCCAGCCGGGAATGACGCGGCTCACGGCGGTGCCGCAGGTTCGTCGAGAATGTTTTCCGCGCGCTGCACGGCGGCCTCAAAACGTTGATCCCAGGTGTCCATGTTGCGGCGCGCATCCTTGAAGTACGCGGATTGCCTGACGCCCCAGAGCAGGAAGCTGTTCACCAGCCGGCCGGGGAGCGTCATCGGGCGCACGAAGTCGAACAGCAGGATGGCGCGCTCCTCGTCGGTATTGTTCCAGACCTCGTGCTGGTAAAAATCGTCAAACACGAAGCACTTTCCCTCCTCCCAGGCAACGCGCGTATTGTCCACCTCCATCGTGCATTCGTGGCGCCGCGCCGGAACCCTGAGCCCAAGATGGACGCGCAGCACGCCCTTGGTCACCCCGCGATGGCGCGGGATGTGGTATTGCGGAGCCAGGATGGAAAACCAGGCCGACTGGAGTCCGGGCACGGTCTGGAGCAGGCGTGTCGTTTCCGGGCAGCGGGCGCAGTTATTCGGGCTGGGCTCGCCGAATCCATAAAGTATGAACACCTTCCAGCGGTCGCCGCGCGAGATGCGGTACTGATCGGGGGAAATTTCGTGAAAGGCCGGCAGCCTGTCGCGTTCCGCCAGCACGCGGTCAAGCTCGGCGCGAATGACCTGCCATTCACGCTCGAACGGGGCAACGAATGGAAATGCGGCTGCGTCCAGCACCGGCTCGTTTCCGACCAGGCTCCGGCGCGCCTGGAAATCGGCCAGGCGTTTCAGCAGCCAGCGGCCGAGCCGGCGGCCCATGCGCTTTTTTCTCAGTTCGGGGCGGTCGTCACTCATCGTCAGTTCCGGATGGCCGGCGCCGAGGTTGCGCACGTGCACTACGGTTTCCGGCCTGGCGCAACGCCGGCGCGGCACACGCAGGTCAGTTGAGCGCCATCAGCTCCTGCTCGAAATTGTTGTTCCAGTCCGCCGGGGTCGTGGACTCCTTGCGCACACGCTTCACCAGACCGACGCCCGGGGCATACCACTCGGTCTGTTCGATCTGAATGAAGCTGATGCCGAGAAATTCCTTCAGGGTGGCGCCGGCGAACATGGAGCCGGTGGATTTTATGCGCATGCAGTTGGTGAAGCTTCCTGCCGCCACCTCAACGGTGTCGTCCATGGCCTCGACGACATAGTCCAGATCAATGGTAAGTTTTTTGCGTTCCTGGAATGTGGCATGGAACGCGCCGGTTATTTCGAGAAACAGGATTTGTCCCGGTGCCTTCCAGGTTGCCTTGGGCTTCAACTCCGCCGGCAGCACCGGCAGAGTCGGGGAATTGGCGAAGTTGATGCGCTCAATGCCGTCCCTGGTGCGGCTGAATACATCGACGCGGCCATCCAGCCGCACTTGCGGAAAATATTCCGTGCCGTCGATGTTCGCGGTCGGCAGGCTGGTGAGCAGCAGGCGCTGGGTGTGCTGCTCGCCTTTTATCGAGCGGCGGATTTCGTAATCCCATATCTGCTCGCCGCCCAGCGGAAAATAATCCGCACTGCCGCTGCGATCGCACGCGGTCGCCGCCAACAGCGCAACCAGGGCCAGACCCGCCCGGCAGCCGCGATACCATGCGTCTCGGTTGTTCATTCCCTATTTCCCCTGCAGTTCGTGGCTGCCGACCGGGCAGAACCGGTGGCAGATGAAAAGCGCCAGCCCCAGCCATATTACCGCCAACCAGCCCAATACCGGGCTGTTGCTGCTGAGCAGGTACGCGTATTCCGAGTCCGGCACCCGTTCGGTGCAAAAGCCGGCAATCTTGTATCCAGTGACCAGCCCCGCATGCATGCCGATGCAGGGCCATAGACTGTCTCGACGCAACCGCACCAGCGCGAGCAGCATACCAAACAGGAACAGGCTGAGCAGGGCCTCCGGCGTACCCGGGCTTGCGAACCAGCGCAAGGCCGTCGGAAACATCTGTATTCCGGTATACCAGTGCAATTCCGCGCCCGGCAGCGGGTCCGGATACTTGAGAAAATGGGCTGCCGCGTAGAGGGCGCTGCTCAGGACCATGGCCGTCATCCTGCCGTAACCCCGCTGCAGCGCCGTCAGCAGTGCACCGCGAAACAACAACTCTTCCACCAGCGCCACCACGGTTCCCAGCACCAGCGCCTGGACTATGATCGTGAGCACGGCCATGCGCACATATTCGCGATTGCGCTGGACGTCATGCACGTCGAGCAGCAGCAGGCTGCCTTCAAGCACGGCCAGGATGAGCAGGCCGGAGAAAAAACCCGCCACGGGATCAAGGGTATAGCGATCCTGCCAGCGCAACCCGAGCACGGCCGGCGTCAGCGGACCGGTGCGGCGCACATAAAACAACGCCAGCGCGATGCCGATGGCAAGCGTGCCGAAGGTCAGCAGCTTCTGAAAGTCGGGGGTCATCGCCAAATCCAGAACGACGTGCAGAGGCCACGCCAGCAGGGCTCCGCCCAGCAGCGTCACCACGATCAAGGCCGGAAAATGCCACCAGCGATGCATGCAATGCCTCAATTGGAACCGCGCAGGCGGGATGCCAAATGGCAGTTCCGGCTATTTTACATATTTACCAGGGCGCTCCGGCCTGACGGTGACAGACCTTAATTGTTGCGGGGGTCAAGCGGCGCCGCGCGGCGCGACAGGAGATCAGGCGATGGTGACCGTGGCGGAATCGGACGCGCCGCGATTGTCGGTCCAGGCCAGCGTGAAGGCGTCGCCGGGCCGCGCGCCGGAAAATTCAAATGACAGATAAGGGTTCCTGGAAACCGCCCGGCTCCATTCACAGCGCAGTACGACGTCATCGCCATGTCGGCAGAGGACCTCGGTAATGTAATGCGCCGGGACCACGCGTCCGGTCTCCGGGTCAACCCGGAAACCCGTCTCCATGGGATGGCGGATGATGCTGCGCACCGTGGTCCAGCCGGCATGGTGCTCGGTGCGTATGCGGATGGAGTCACCCATAAACATCCCCAGCAGCTAGCTGCACCCGCCCTCGACCACTTCCACAAAACGGCGCGTGCTCAGCAACTGGTCCCGGGTCTCCACGACAACCATCAGATCTGATGGAGCCCCGACCTTGACCCGTGTGGCCACCATCGGGCGGCAACGGGCCGACAGATGGAAGCGGGCGAGCAGCGGATTTGGATTCTTCTGCGCGAAAATACTGATGCTGGTGACAGCGTCCACAGCGACGCTGATCTGCACCGGAACCACGGCGCCATTCTCGATCCTGGGTTCCACGTCCAGGGTGATGGCGGTGGAGGATTCCGGTACGCGATCTCCGAACAGTGCGCGCAGCGCCCCGGCCAGTTGCTCTGCGGAAAATGCCTCCTGGTGCCATTGTGCCAGCGCCGCCAATGGGCGCAGCAGCAACGTGACCGTCGCCAAGACTCCCAGCAGCGCGCGGCGCTGCATGGTTACCGCTCCGTCAGCTTCAGATCGATCTCGATCTGGAGCTCCTGCTCGAAATATGCCAGGCGCGCCCGGATCCTTTCCATCTGGTAGTAATCCGGCGCCGGTTTCTCCTGGGTGATGATGTAGCGCAGCCGCTCGATGGCCACGCGCGTCTCCCCGGACAGGAAATAATATTCGGCATTGGCCATCCCGGCCTCCACCGGGTTGCCGGATTCGGCCTCCGCCCGGGTCAGGTAATCGTAATAGGTAAGATCGGGCTCGGCGTATTTTCCGTACTTCTTCAACAGGTCCCGGGCACGGCCCGGATTTCCCGCCTGCAGCAGCGTGCGGCTGAAGTTCAACACCAACGGCCGGTAGTCGGGATAAAGCTTTTCCGTGCGCTCATAAATTCTGATGGCTTCCGGGAAATGATTCTGGCGCGCCTCGACCTCCGCCGCGGCCAGCAGAAACGAGGCATTCTCCCCCTGTTCCGTCAGCAATGCGGCCAGCAGGTCCCGGGCGCCCGCGTACTGCTTGTCTTCCAGCAGCGCCAGCGCCAGCCCGTAGCGCATCACGCCGTCCGGATCCACGTGCTCGACCCGCTCCAATTCCCTGCGGAAATGATTCACCGCGTCCTTCGGGTTACGGAAGCCGTTGGCAATCAACTTGGCGCGAATGAGCGGATAGGAGGCGCTCACCTCGTAGCGTTCCTTGCGTGGAATGGCGGCGGCGCGCGCCTGGGAATCCGCGATGCGATTGGTGGTGAGCGGGTGGGAACGCAGGAACTCCGGCGCCTGGGCGAAGTAACGGCTGTTCTTCTGTAATTTCTCAAAGAATCCCGGCATGCCCAGCGGGTCGAAATTCGCCCGCTCCAGCAGTTGCAGGCCGACGCGGTCGGCTTCTTCCTCATTGTGCCGGGTGAAATTGATCTGGGCCTGCATCGCGCCGCCCTGCACGGCGGTGATGGCGGCCATGCCGGCGTCCGGGTTCTGTGTCGCAATCAGGATCGCGCCCAGCAGCGCCGCCATCATCGGCAGCGACAGTTTGGATTGCATTTCCGCCGAGCGCGCCATGTGCTTTTGCGTGACGTGGGCGATTTCGTGCGCCACCACGCCCGCCAGTTCGCTTTCACTATCGGAGTTGATGATGGTCCCGGCATTGAGGCCGACGATGCCGCCGGGCGCCGCAAAGGCGTTGATCAGCGGGTCGTTAATGACAAAGAAGGTGAACGCCTGTGTGTTGTTGTCGCTGTTGGCCACGAGCCGGTAGCCGACCGAGTGCACATAGGTCTCGATCTCGGGATCCTCTATGATGTCCGCCTGTTTGCGGACGTGATTCAGAAACGCCTGGCCGAGACGGCGCTCGTATTCCGGCGAGAAAATGCTGCCGGTGGAGTCCCCGATACTGGGCAGGTCGAGCGTCGTGGTCTCCGCGAACACGGGCGCAGCGGAGAGTCCGGCGAGGAACAGCAGCAGTTGGATGGGTTTCATGGTGCAGGCTGGTGATTGGCGTCCAATAATCTTGGAGTGCCGGCGGGGCCTTGCAGTTCCGCGGATTTGGTCCGCAGTCTAGCACAACAATTATGGCGCAATTGTGCATGTGCGCAGGGCCGCCCCGATTGGCTGCAGGCGGTTCCCAAACGCCGCAGTGGCGCCGTGCAACCGGGTAGCGGGGTCGATACACCATGGCAACTTTGAAGAATGCGTTCTATGCCCAGTCCGGCGGCGTCACCGCCGTCATCAATGCCAGTGCCTGCGGCGTTATCGAGACCGCGCGCCGGCACGGGGATCGAATCGGCAAGGTATATGCCGGCCGTAACGGCATCCTTGGCGCATTGGCAGAGGACCTGATCGACACCAGCAAGGAGACCGACGCCGCCATTGCCGCCCTGCGGCACACACCCGCCGGAGCCTTCGGGTCCTGCCGCTACAAGCTCAAAGGACTGGAACAGAACCGGGCCGAATTTGAACGGCTGGTGGAGGTATTTCGCGCCCACGACATCGGCTACTTCCTCTACAACGGCGGCGGAGATTCCGCCGATACCTGTCACAAGGTGTCACAGCTTTCGGAAAAACTCGGGTATCCAATCCAGTCCGTCCATATCCCCAAGACCGTGGACAACGACCTGCCCATCACCGACAACTGCCCGGGTTTCGGATCCGTGGCCAAGTACGTCGCGGTGTCCACACGTGAGGCCTCCTTTGATGTCCGCTCCATGGCCAGGACTTCAACGCGCGTGTTCGTCATCGAGGTCATGGGCCGGCACGCCGGCTGGATTGCGGCCGCCGGCGGGCTGGCGTCCGATCTGACCGGCGACATCCCGGTGCTGATCCTGTTTCCGGAGATCGAGTTTGATCAGGCGCGCTTTCTGGCGCGGGTGAAAGAAAATGTGGAACGGCAGGAGTTCTGCACGGTGGTGGTTTCAGAAGGCGCCAAGTGGCCGGCCGGCAAGTTCCTGTCGGAGCAGGGTACGCGCGATGCCTTCGGCCATGCGCAACTGGGTGGCGCGGCCCCGGTGGTCGCCAACCTGATCAAGGAGGGGCTGGGTTACAAATTTCATTGGGCCGTGGCCGACTACCTGCAGCGGGCCGCGCGCCACATTGCCTCGAAAACGGATGTGGAGCAGTCCTATGCGGTGGGCCAGGCAGCGGTCGAGAAGGCGTTGCAGGGCAAGAGCGCCATCATGGTCACCATCGTGCGTACCAGCGATGAACCCTATCGCTGGGAGATTGGAGAAGCGCCGCTGGCGGAGGTGGCCAACGTCGAAAAGATGATGCCACGCGACTTCATCACCGGGGACGGCTTCGGCATCACGCCTGCGTGCCGCCGGTACCTTGCCCCGCTCATACAGGGCGAGGATTACCCGCCGTACCGGGATGGCATGCCTTGCTATGTGCAGTTGCGCAATGAGGCCGTGCCAAAAAAGCTGCCTCCGTGGCTGAAGACAAAGTAGTCCCCGGCAAACCGGCTGTTAGCGGGCCGCGGTCGCGGGTTGCAACTGATACCAGTCGATGTTGCGGGTCGCCGTCAT
>Ga0156012_1087_pt2 | contig 10058 bp, 8 predicted proteins | sample RifCSPlowO2_02_FD_107666 | JGI IMG/M metagenome (GOLD analysis project Ga0156012, IMG submission 107666) | Gammaproteobacteria bacterium RIFCSPLOWO2_02_FULL_61_13
TAGTCAGTTGTTTGTTTTGCTCCACCTGTTCAGTACTCCCGTTCTGCAGCGGCGACTGCCCGGGCGGACTCTTCCAGGATGGCGATGGCCGGCAGCGTGCGGCCTTCGAGGAATTCCAGAAACGCACCGCCCCCGGTGGAGACGTAGGAGATGCGGTCGGAAATGTTGTAATGGGCTATGGCTGAGACGGTGTCGCCGCCGCCAGCCAATGAAAACGCCTTGCTGGCCGCGATGGCGTCTGCCAGCACGCGCGTGCCCTGGCCGAACTGTTCCCATTCGAATACCCCCAGCGGGCCGTTCCAGATCACGGTGGCGGCCGTGGCCACGGATGCGGCGTAGCGCCGCGCGGTCTCCGGTCCCACGTCCATGATCAGATCCCCGGCGTCCACATCGGCCACGTTTTTGATCGTTGCCGCGGCGCCGGCGGAAAATTCCCGCGCGCAGACCACATCGGCCGGCAGCGGAATCGGATTCCCGCGCTGTTCCGCCTGCAGCAACATACGCCTCGCCGCCGGCACCAGGTCCGCCTCCTGCAATGATTTGCCGACCTCGAATCCGGCGGCTGCCAGAAAGGTGTTAGCAATGCCGCCACCGACGATCAGTGCATCCACTTTTTCCAGCAACTGTTCGAGAATCGTGAGCTTCGTGGAGACCTTGGAGCCGCCCACCACCGCCAGCATCGGGTGCGCCGGGTCCTGAAGCGCCCTGGTCAGGGCCTCCACTTCCGCCACCAACAGCGGGCCGGCGCAGGCTACCGGCGCATACTTTGCAACACCGTGGGTGGACGCCTGCGCGCGGTGCGCGGTGGCGAACGCATCATTGACAAAGACGTCGCACAACTGCGCCATGCGGCGCGCCAGTCCGTCGTCGTTGGCCTCCTCACCCGGCTCGAAACGCACATTCTCCAGCAGCAGCACCTCGCCGGGTTGCACCGTTACGCCGTCGAGCCAGTTGCGCTGCAATGCGATGGTGCAGTTCAGCAACCGGCCGAGGTGTTCAGCCACGGGTTTCAGGCTGTAGCGCTCATCGAATGCGCCTTCCTTGGGCCGCCCCAGATGCGACATCAGCATCACGGCGGCGCCCGCCTTGAGCAGATAAAGTATGACCGGCAATGACGCGCGCACGCGCGTGTCGTCGGTAATTACGCCGTCCTGCAGCGGCACATTGAAGTCCACGCGCACCAGTACGCGCTTTTTGCGCACACTGACGTCATGCAGGCGAAGGAACGCGAGTTTGGGCATGGACAGGGGCAGCTATTTCGCCGCCATCAGGGCAAGGGTTGTGTCCAGCATGCGGTTGGAGAATCCCCACTCGTTGTCATACCAGGCAATGACTTTCGCCAATCGACCTTCCACGACACGCGTCAACGAGGCGTCGTAGGTGGACGAGGCCGGATTATGGTTGAAGTCAATGGAGACCAGCGGCGCATCGGTGTACGCCAGGATATTGCGCAGCGGGCCATCGGCCGCAGCATGCATCAGCCTGTTGATCTCGTCATGCGTGGTGTCGCGGGCGGCCTGGAACGTCAGGTCCACCATGGAGACGTTGATGGTGGGGACACGCACAGCATACCCATCCAGCTTGCCATTCAGTTCCGGCAGCACCAGCCCCACGGCCGCGGCGGCCCCGGTCTTGGTCGGGATCATGGACATGGTGGCGGATCGCGCCCGGCGCAGATCGGTGTGATACACGTCGGTCAGCACCTGGTCGTTGGTATAGGAATGAATCGTGGTCATGATGCCGCTGACGACGCCGATGCCGTCGTGCAGCACCTTGACCAGCGGCGCCAGGCAGTTGGTGGTGCAGGAGGCGTTGGAGATCACCGTGTGCGAAGCGCGCAGCACGTTGTGGTTGACGCCGTAAACAACAGTCGCGTCCACGTCCTTGCCGCCCGGCGCCGAGATGATGACCTTTTTTGCGCCGCCCTTAAGGTGCGCCCCGGCCTTTTCCTTCGAGGTAAACAGGCCGGTGCATTCCATCACCACGTCCACGCCCAGGCTGCCCCACGGAAGTTTTGCCGGATCGCGCTCGGCCAGCACGCGAATGCGATCGCCATTCACCACCATGCTGTCGCCGTCCACGGACACCTGGCCCGGGAACCGGCCGTGGGCGCTGTCATATTGGGTCAGGTGGGCATTGGTCTTCGCATCGCCCAGGTCATTAATGGCGACGATTTGCAGTTCGCTGGTGCGTTTGCATTCATACACTGCGCGCAGGATGTTCCTGCCGATTCGGCCGTAGCCGTTGATACCCACTTTGATCGCCATGTGCCAACTCCTAATTAAGTACGGTGACAACCTTTAGTTCCAGGCCCGCACAATCACGGAACCGCAGGACTTATTCCGAGCATAATCAATTAAACAGCGAATTTACGCACGCCACTACGCCGGCGACGGTCAGGCCAAAATGCCGGAATACATCCGGGCCGGGTGCCGAGGCGCCAAAGCGCGGCACACCGAGGATACGGCCCTCCAGGCCCACGTACTTGTACCAGTAATCCGGAACCCCCGCCTCCACTGCTACCCGGCGCCGGCAGGCGGTCGGGAGGACGCTTTCCCGCCACGCAGCGTCCTGGGCGTCGAAGGTACTGGTGCAGGGGATGGAGACCACGCGTACCTTGCGTCCGGCCCGTTCCAGTTCCCCGGCTGCCGCCACGGCAATCCCGACCTCCGAACCGGTGGCGATGATGATCGCATCCGGTTCCGGGCCATGATCCAGGAGCACATACCCGCCATGATCGATCTGCGCCATCTGCTCCGCTGTGCGCTGCATGGGTTTCAGATTCTGGCGCGTAAGCAGCAGGCAGGTCGGGCCTTCGCGGCGTTCGATGGCAGCCTTCCAGGCCACCGCCGTTTCCACGGCGTCGCAAGGTCGCCACACCGCCATGTTCGGGATCAAGCGCAGGGTCGCCGCCTGTTCCACGGCCTGATGGGTCGGGCCGTCTTCTCCGAGCCCGATGGAGTCATGGGTCAGCACGAAAATATTGCGCTGAGCCATAAGCGCGGACATGCGCAGTGCATTGCGGGCATAGTCTGAAAATATAAGGAATGTGCCGCCGTAGGGGATCAGGCCGCCATGCAGGGCGATGCCGTTGTTGATGGCTGCCATGGCGAATTCGCGCACTCCATAATATATGTAGTTGCCCGCGGTCGTGCCCGTGAACGTGGTGGAGCCGGACCACAGCGTCAGGTTTGAACCGGTGAGGTCCGCTGAGCCTCCGATCAATTCCGGCAATACCGGCCCATAGGCATTCAATGCATTCTGGGAGGCCTTGCGCGTGGCAATGTTTTCACCCTTCGCCGCCGTGGCAGCCACGAAGGCGCGGGTCGTTGCCTCCCAGTTTTCCGGCAGTGCACCCGACATGCGGCGCTCAAATTCCGCCGCGAGCTCCGGGTATACCTCCCGGTAAGCCTTGAAACCACGGCGCCATTTGGCCTCGGCACGGGCGCCGCGCAGGCGCGCGTCCCAGTCCTGGTAATACTCCTCCGGGATGACAAACGGGGCATGCGGCCAGCCGATCTGCGCCCGCGCTTTGGCGACCTCGTCCGTGCCCAACGGCGCGCCGTGACAATCCGCGCTCCCCTGCTTGTTCGGCGCGCCCCAGCCGATGATCGTGCGGCATATGATCAACGTGGGCTGCCCCTTTGACCGGCGCGCCTTGCTTACCGCCCGCTTCACCTGGTCCGCGTTGTGGCCATCCACATTGTTTATCACGCGCCAGCCGTAGGCCTTGAACCGGGCAGCCACGTCCTCCGTGAACCAGCCGCGCACGTCACCGTCGATGGAGACCTGGTTGCTGTCAAAAATGGCGATGAGTTTTTCCAGGCCCAGGGTCCCGGCCAGGGATGCCGCCTCGTGGGAGATGCCCTCCATCAGGCAACCATCGCCGACGGCAACGTAGGTGAAATGGTTGATGACCTCATGGCCGGGCCGGTTGAACTGCGCAGCCAACCGGCGTTCCGCAATGGCCATGCCCACCGCATTGGCGAAGCCCTGCCCCAATGGGCCGGTGGTGGTCTCCACCCCCGGGGTATGACCCACTTCCGGATGACCGGGCGTGCGCGAATGCAGTTGCCGGAAGCGCCGCAATTCATCCAGAGGCAGGTCATAGCCGGACAGGTGCAGCAGCGCATACAGCAACATCGAGCCGTGGCCGTTGGAAAGTATGAAGCGGTCCCGATCAACCCAGCGCGGGTTGGCCGGGTTGTGGCGCAAGAAATCGTTCCAGAGTACTTCTGCCAAATCGGCCATGCCCATGGGTGCGCCCGGATGGCCGGAATTGGCCGCTTGTACCGCGTCCATGCTCAAGGCACGCACGGCGTTTGCTAGTTCACGTCTGGATGGCATCTTGATCCGTAGTTACGTGGTTCGGAGGGGGCGGTATTTTGGCCCAGCCTATGGGCAGCTACAAGCCATAAGAAGCCAGCTATAAGCGATAAGCCATAAGCAATAAGAGAATCTGCGGGGACTTGGTTTACTTATGACTTATAGCTTATGGCTTATAGCTGAATCGCCGCGCCACTTGATGGAGCAGCCCATGCTTGGGGTTTGCTGCGCGGGTCCACTGCCGGTCGCGGCGATCTGACACATGGCGTCGAACAACTCGCGCTGCATGCCCGGCGTTTCAGCACGGCCCGGTGTCACGGCGTTTAGGCGGCCGCGGTATCTGAGCCTGAGTTCCGCGTCATAGCCGAAGAAATCCGGTGTGCACACGGCGCCGTAGGCTCTTGCCACCTGCTGCGACGCGTCAATCAGATAGGGGAACGGATAGCGCCAGTGCTCCGCGTTGGCGCGCATGTGCTCCCGGTCGTCTTCCGGGTACGCACGCGTGTCATTCGACATGATGGCAACCGAGTGCACGCCCAGCGCGCGCAGATCCATGGTATCGCGAACCAGGTATTCCTGGACCGCCTTGACATACGGGCAGTGGTTGCAGATGAACATGACCAAAGTGCCGCGCGGGCCACGGCACTGTTGCAGTGACCAATCACGCTCGTCAGTGCCGGGCAGCAGGAAATCCGGCGCCGGCAGATTCAAGGTACAGGGCGGTGTGGTGGTCAGTGCCATGATAGGATTTACACGCGTGCATAATATCCTGTCCGGCACAAATCATTCAGGGCCACGCCGGCCTGCAATTCCTGGAACCAAATCCGATGCCTGCCAACAAGTACAGCTTTGAGTTCTTTCCGCCGCGGACCGAGGAGGCGGCGTCCCGGCTGCGGGAAACCTGGAGTTGCCTGGCGCTGTTGGGCCCGGATTTTTTCTCGGTCACCTATGGGGCGGGCGGCGGTACACGGGAACGAACCCTGGAGACGGCATTGGCGATCCAGCATGGCACCGGCATCGAAGGAGTCCCGCACATTTCCTGCACCGGCGCCGATATCGCGGAACTGGAGACCACGCTGGAGCGTTATCGGTCGGCGGGTGTGCGCCACGTGGTGGCGCTGCGCGGCGATCTGCCGTCGGGCAGCATCGGCCGCGGGTCGTTGCAGCACGCCAGCGAACTGGTGCAATTAATCCGCCATACCACGGGCGACTGGTTTCATATCGAGGTGGCGTGTTACCCGGAATTTCACCCCCAGGCGAAAAGCCCCGCCGCCGACCTGGCCAATTTTCAGCGCAAGGTGGATGCCGGCGCCAACAGCGCGCTGACCCAGTACTTTTATAACCCGGATGCCTACTTCCGGTTTCTGGACAGTTGCGGCGGACTGGGGATCAAGGTTCCCATCGTTCCCGGCGTAATGCCGATCATCAACAGCACGCAACTGATTCGTTTTTCGGAGGCCTGTGGCGCCGAGATCCCGCGCTGGATCATGAAGCGGCTGCAGGAATTCGGTGATGACGTTCAGGCCATCCGCGCTTTCGGCGTGGACGTGACCACGGCGCTATGCGAACGCCTGCTCGCCGGCGGGGCGCCCGGTCTGCACCTTTACACCATGAACCGTTCTGAAGCCGCGGAGCGGATTTGGCGCAACCTTGACCTCCCGCGCCGGTAATTCGTTGTCGCGCCCCGGAGCGCGGAACTTGTGGCAGTTGCAGGCTGGGGGTATCGTCATGCCGCATGGCAAGACAGGCGGCTAAACCGGTTGCAACCGCGGCGGAACGTCCGGCGATGCTGTTCGTGGATGATGACCCGCTGATCCTGGAATCCCTCGCGTTGGCGTTGCAGGAAAACTTTGACGTATTGACTGCGCACAGCCGGCCCCAGGCGCTGAATCTGTTGCGGCGGATGGAATCGCTGCCGTCCCTGGCGCTGGTGGATCTCGGGCTGCCGCCGCAACCGCACCAACCCCATGAAGGCTACGGCCTTATCACCGAACTGCTCGCCATCCAGCCGGACATGAAGATATTGGTGCTGTCCGGCCAGAATGATGCGGCGAACATCCGGCATGCGCTCGCGCTGGGAGCGGTGGATTTTGTCCCCAAACCCTGTGATGTGCCGTTGCTGCGCACGCGCCTGGCGCATCAGATGATGATGCTGGCGGCGGAGCGCGCCGAAGCGGAGGAGGATCAGGGCGACGCCGGACTGATCGGGGAAAGCAGTGCCGTGGAGACCCTGCGCGCACTGATCCGGCAGTTTGCCGACACGCCCTTTCCGGTGCTGGTGCAGGGTGAATCCGGCAGCGGCAAGGAGTTGGTGGCCAAGTACCTGCATGTGCACAGCCGGCGTCAAGCGCAGCCATTCCTGACGGTCAATTGCGCCGCCATTCCCCGGGACCTGCTGGAGGCGCAATTGTTCGGCTACGCCAGGGGCGCTTATACCGGGGCGCAGCAGGCGCGCGCGGGTTTTTTCGAGGACGCGGGGGAAGGCAGCCTGTTCCTGGACGAGATCGGCGATATGCCGCTGGAGTTGCAATCCAAGTTGCTGCGCGTACTGGAGAACGGCGAGTTCTATCGGCTCGGCGAAACCCAGGCGCGCACGTCGAAGGCGCGCATCATCGCCGCCACCAACCGCGACTTGCGCGGGGAAGTGACACGCGGCGCGTTCCGTTCGGACCTCTACCACCGGCTCGGGGTCTTGAGTATCGAGGTGCCGCCGTTGCGGGATCGGGGCGCGGATATCCTCAAGCTGCTGGCGCATTTCCGCGACGTGTATTGCGCGGGTGGCGTTCCGTTCCGGCTGGCGCCGGAGGCCGCGGAATTTCTTTCTCATTACGCATTTCCGGGCAATGTGCGCGAGTTGCGCAATATCGTCATTCGCCTGGGCGCAAAATTTCCCGGCGCGCAAGTGACTCTGGAACAGGTGGCGCTGGAGGTGGAGGCCCCGGCCGCGGACAGCGCCGGCAGCGCGGACCAGTCACGCCATGCAGTGCAGGGGGAAGTGCAGCACCCCGGGTTCAGCCTGGAGCAACGTCTGCAGGATCTGGAGCGGCGTTATATTCAGGCAGCGTTGCAATCTGCCGGTGGCAACCTGAGCAAGGCCGCGCGCATGCTCGACATCAATCGCACCACGCTCTACAGCAGGATGCAGCGTCTCGGGATCCCGTACGCGGAATAAACCCATGTACTACGAATACTTCGGACTGAATCAGCCCCCGTTCCGCATTACGCCGGACACGAACCTGTTTTTCCCCGGGGCCAATCGTGGCGCCATTCTCGAGGCGTTGATTTACGCGGTCGGGAACGGTGAGGGCATCGTCAAGGTGGTGGGCGAGGTGGGCAGCGGCAAGACCATGTTATGCCGCATGCTCGAACAGGAACTGCCGGAGCGTGTGGAGGTGGTATACATCGCCAATCCCAGCCTGGCGCCGGAAAATATTCTGCACGTCATTGCATTTGAACTGAAACTGCAGGTTTCCCCAAACACTTCGCGCCTGGAGGTCATGCATGCCTTGCAGGAATTCCTGTTGGCGCGGCATGCCGAAAATCGCCAGGTGGTGGTATTCGTGGAGGAAGCGCAGGGAATGCCCATCGCGACGCTGGAAGAAATCCGCTTGCTGAGTAACCTGGAGACGCGCCAGAACAAGCTGCTGCAAATCGTGCTGTTCGGCCAGCCGGAACTGGATGAAAAACTGGCGCGGGCCGAGATCCGGCAGTTGAAGGAACGGATTACCTACAGTTTTCAACTGGCACCGTTCAATCCCATCGATATTCGTGATTATCTGAATTCCCGTGTCCGTGCCTGCGGCTATCGGGCGGTCGAATTGTTCAGTCCCGGCGCCGTGCAGTCCATCGCCAATTATTCCCATGGCCTGGTGCGCCGCATCAATATCGTTGCCGACAAATCACTGCTGGCGGCCTACGCCGACAGCAGCATCCAGGTCAGCAAGGCCCACGTCGTCAAGGCCGCCCGGGACAGCGAATTCACCACGGCTCGCCGCCGCTGGTGGTTGCCGGCGATGCTGGCCGGGGGCGCACTGGTTGTGTTCGTCGCCCTGGCCATGTTCTGGTGGCAGGGCCGTCCCATGCCGGACGAACCCGCAGCCGCTGAGCCCGCGCCGGGTATTACCGCGCCGGAGTCGGTGCCCGCAGTGGAAGCCCCCATGTTCCAGCTGGAGGAATCCGTGTCGGTCGCGACGGTGGTGGAGCCGGAACCGTCGCCTCCGGCGGCGGATGCCTCCGGTAGTGCGGACACCCCACCCGTGACTCCGTCCCCGGAACCCGTGGTCAACACGCCGGTGGTGCAGGATACGGCGCCCGCGCCGGCCGAAGCCGCCGCACTGCCTGACGACGACCCGGTTCTGACGCCGGAGGGTGCGGCAGTCCAGCCGCCCGAACCTATCCCCTTGTTTCAGTTGCAGGATGGGACTGATTCGACCCTGTCGGCGACGGAGCTGGCGTTGTTGCAAGCACAAGTCTTTGCCCAGCCGCCTGAAGAGACCCCGGCCCCCACCCCGGGCGCAGCCGATCCGCCCTGCGAAATCTGTTGGGGGATCGTTTATCGGCCGTTGGCGGATCCGGAAAGTCTATAACTCTGAAAGACTTGGAATAGGTATATAATTTATTTTACCCGACTCGGGAGAGGGGTCGGGGCCCACCCATTTCAGGACGGTAACGTCATGCGAATTTCTTTGACGCTGGTATTGGCTCTGTTGACCTTCGGCTGCGCCGAGATCATTCCCGAGCCCTATGAGACCTCCACCGGGCACATCCTCGATGAAAGTACGCAGGCCGCCGGGCAACAGGGGATCCCGGCGCTGGTGGAACAGGCGGCGCCGGAATTGCCCGAACCCACAGCCGCGGAAGCGCAGGAAAAATACACCGTGGTGGTAAATGAAGTTCCGGTGAAGGAAATCCTGTTTGCGCTGGCCCGGGATGCCAAGGTCAATGTGGATGTGGACCCGCGTATCGATGGCGTGGTCACCCTGAACGCCGTGGATCAGACCCTGACGCAGTTACTGGATCGCATCGCGCGCCAGGTAAGCATTCGTTACGAAATGCAGGGTGACAACCTGTTCATCATGCCCGATGAGCCCTATTTCCATACCTACAAGGTCAATTATCTCGGCATGGAGCGGGAAATGGACGGGCAAATCAAATTGCAGACCTCGGTGGGCGGCTCCACGGGTGGTGGCGGAGAGGGTGGCGGTGGTGCCGCGGCCTCGGGGGGAACCGGGTCCACGAATATCACCGTGGCGTCACAGAACAAATTCTGGGGATCACTGGTGATAGCGATCACGGCTCTGGTAACCGATGGCGCGGGTCAGACCGCGGGTGGCGCCGGCAGTCAGTCCAATGTCGTCCCCTACCCGGAGACCGGCCTGCTCGCGGTCCGGGCCACGGCGGCCCAGCATCGAATGATCCAGCAACTGGTGGACAGCGCGGTCGAAAGCGGGCAACGCCAGGTCATGATCCAGGCAACCATTGCCGAAGTGACCTTGAGCAGCAAGTTTGAGGCTGGAATTGACTGGTCCATTCTGCCGGAGGTGGGAGACGCCACGTTTGTCATCGCGTCGGCGCTGATTCCGGGTGCGACTATTCCGAGCGCGTTGTCCAGCTTGGTGCTTGACTACAAGGACAACCCCGAAACAACGGACAACGTCATCAATGCGCAGGTCCGGTTGCTGGAAGAATTTGGTGACGTGAGCGTTCTCTCCAGCCCGCAAATCATGACCCTG
>Ga0156012_1004_pt3 | contig 10001 bp, 10 predicted proteins | sample RifCSPlowO2_02_FD_107666 | JGI IMG/M metagenome (GOLD analysis project Ga0156012, IMG submission 107666) | Gammaproteobacteria bacterium RIFCSPLOWO2_02_FULL_61_13
GCGTGCTCGTGGTCACGCTGCCAATTGCGATCTATCAGTGGCTGAAACTGCATTGCACGGAGATCGGCGTCACCAACAAACGCATCATCATCAAGACCGGCATCATCAGCCGCCAGTCGGAAGAGATGCGCATCGCTTCCATCGAGACGGTGGAGATTGATCAGAGCGTGTGGGGGCGCTTTCTCGGCTTCGGGGATGTGCGCATCACCGGCAAGGGCATGAGCAACCTGGTACTGCACCACATGGCGCAGCCGCTGGAGGTCAAGCGCAGGATTGAGGGCGTTTCCATTCCCGCAGAATGACAAAACCGTAGGGCGCGCTTCAGCGCGCCAATTCGATCATTCCGGGGCCTGCGACAAATAATCCACCGCCAACCCGCCCAGCGTGCGTACGCCCACAATCAGCGCAGCTTCATTGACGTAGAACAGCGGGGAATGATTGGGTGCCGCCTGCTGCTGGGTCACGCCGGGTTTATTGATGCCCAGGAACAGGAACACCGCCGGGATGCGATCGGCGTAGAAGGCAAAGTCCTCGCCGCCGGTCACCGGCGCCAGTGAGTGCACCGCGTCCTCTCCCGCCGCCCATTTGAGCGCCGGCCCCATGCGTTCCAGCAGCGCCGGATCATTCCTGACCACCGGCGCATGGGGATCGATCTCCACCTCTGCGGTGGCACCCGCGCTCAACGCCACGTGTTCCACGGTGGTTTTGATCCGCCGCCAGATGTCTTCCTGCATGGTCTTGTCAAAGGTGCGGATGGTGCCAACCAGGGCGACATCATCGGGAATGATGTTGTGGCGGATACCGCCGTGGATGCTGCCGAGGCTGATTACTGCAGGCGACCGCGTGAGATCTACCTGGCGGCTGACGATGGTCTGCAATGCCGTGATGATCTGGGCGGCAACCGTAATTGGATCCACGCCGTTCCAGGGCTGCGAGCCATGGGTCTGGCGTCCATGCACGGTAATGTACAGGCGGTCGGATGCGGCCATCATGCCCTCCGGGCGCACATATATATGTCCCGGCTCCACCGGCCAGACGTGCAAACCAAAAATGGCTTCTGGTTTTGCCTCGCCGTCCAGCACGCCTTCCTTCACCATCAACTCGGCGCCGCCTTCCTCGCCTTTCGGGGCGCCTTCCTCCGCCGGCTGGAAAATGAACATGATCGTGCCCGGCAGTTCGTCCCGCATGCCTGCCAGTATTTCTGCGGCGCCCATCAGCATCGCCACATGGGCGTCATGGCCGCAGGCATGCATGACACCGGTATCCTGGTCGTTGAAAGTTGTGCGGACTTTGGAGGCGAACGGAAGTCCTTCCGGCTCGGTGACCGGCAGCGCATCCATATCAGCGCGTAACGCCACCACCCGCCCAGGCTTGCCGCCGCGCAATACGCCGACGACGCCGGTGTGGGCCACACCGGTGGTGACCTCCATCCCGAGCGCCTTGAGATGCTTTGCCACCAGCTTTGCCGTGCGTGTCTCGCGATTGCCCAGCTCCGGGTGTGCGTGAAGGTCGCGGCGCCAAGTGATGACCTTCTGTTCCACGGCAGCGGCGCCGGAATTAATCCGCGCCCGCAAGTCCTCGTTCGCGCCGGCCGGCAAAGTGAACGCCAGGGCCAATGTGGTGCTCAGAATGAGGCAGTGCAATTTCATGGCAACCTCACAGGGTGAAGGCCCACTGTATCAGTGCATTCCATATCTGTTCACCGGTGCGGTACTGGGCCTCGGAGTGGTTCAGCAAACCGACCACTACGAAGCGCCGGCCGGACTTTGCGTCCACGTAACCGGCGATGGCGGACACATTGTCCAGGGTGCCGGTCTTGACGTGGGCATGACCTTTCTCCTCGCCCCGCTTGAGCCGGTTCCGCGCCGTGCCGTCCATGCCGATGATGGACAGCGAGGCGATGAATTCCGGCATGAACGGGTTGGCGTTGGCCCGCAGCAGCGCATCCGCCATCAATTGCGGTGTCACGCGTTCATTGCGTGACAGCCCCGAGCCATTTTCCAGCACCAGCGGCGCCGACGAGATGCCATTCTTTTCCAGGTATTGCTGCACCGCCTGGATGCCGCCGTCCACGGTGCCTGGTTCTCCCACCAGTTCCGCGCCCAGGGTCAGCAGGATTTGGCGCGTCATGACGTTGTTACTGAACTTGTTGACGTAGCGAAGTATCTCGGCCAGCGGGCGCGAGTTCCAGGTCAGCCAGGGGCGGAGTTCAGGACCCGCAACCCCCGCTTTCACGGTGCCGGTCAGCACGCCGCCGCTCTGCTCCCATAATGCCTTGAACGCGCCGTAGGCGAAGGCTTCCGGCGTGAGGACGGAACGGGCAAAGACATAGTGACCGCAGGACATCGCGTAACGCCCTTCGAAGATGACCCGATCGGCCAGCACCGGATCCGGAACCGTCATGGCAACCCCATGTTGATAGCCGCCACAGGGACCGGCAATGGGGATCAGCCGGTTTTCAATGTTCAGGTTCGGTAGTTCCGGCTCGGTCTTGATCAGCACCGACTTGCCGTCGCTGGCGGGATAAAAGTGAAAATAGACCGCCTTCAGATTCACCAGCAACGCATCGGGCAAGACGTTGTAGGCATGGAATGGCCGGTTGTCGAACTCGCCCGGGTCTCCCTCCTGCACCGCGAAGTAGCTGTTATCGACGACCAGGTCGCCATTGATGGTCTGCAGGCCCTGGCGCCGCAGCGCTTGCACCATTTTCCAGAACTCCTCCGTCATCAGGTACGGATCACCGTAGCCCTTGATGATCAGGTCGCCATCGAGGACGCCATCACGCACCGGCGCCGTGATGAATACCTCGGTCGGCCAGGAGTAAGTTGGCCCAAGTTCCTCCAGCGCGGCCAGCGTGGTGATGATCTTGACGGTGGAGGCAGGATTGCGCGGCGTGTCCGGGTTCAACGTAACCAGCGGCGTCTCGGATCCGATTTCCCGCACGATGATCCCGAGCGCGGATTCAGGCACGCCCAGGCGGCGGGTCACCTTGGCGACTGCATCCGGCAGGCCTTCCGCCGCGGATGCCCCGGCAAACAATAAACCGAGTAAAAACAGCGCCGCCTGCGGTAGCAGGCGGTTTGGGCGGCGTTTCGCCGCCGGTGTCGTTTTCAGCATTGCCTCCCGTCCCGGTTCAAAAAGCTGGCGCAGTTTACAGCACTGGCGCAGGGTACAATGTCACTTTCGAGGCCGCGAATTTTCGAGAACACGCGCGTGGTTCGCAGCCCAATGAGGAGGATGCCATGAACGGGGCCGAATCCCTGTTGCGCACGCTGGTAAACGGCGGCGTGAATGTCTGTTTCACCAATCCCGGTACATCGGAAATGCAGTTTGTCGCGGCGGCGGACCGGGTACCCGGCATGCGTTGCGTCCTCGGCCTGTTCGAGGGTGTGGTCACCGGCGCGGCGGACGGCTATGCGCGCATGGCCAACAATCCCGCCTCCACCTTGATGCATCTTGGATCCGGGCTGGCCAATGGCCTCGCCAACCTGCATAACGCCATGCGTGCCCGCGTGCCGATCATCAATATCATCGGCGATCACGCCACCTACCATCGCAAGTTCGACGCCCCGCTGCAGTCCGATGTGGCCGCCTATGCGCGGCCGGTTTCCGGCTGGATCCGCGACGTGGCGACGGCGGCCGAGATCCCGGAGGCAACCTACGATGCGATCACGGCGGCGCTGGGCCCGCCGGGACAGATTGCCACGCTGATCGTCCCGGCGGATTGCTCCTGGAACGAATCGGAAGACCCGATCACCGACCCGGTGCTGGTGCCGGATTTTGAACGCGTGTCACAGGACGCGATCACGGCGGCGGCCACGGCGCTTAAATCGGGACAACCCACGGTGCTGTTGTTGTCCGGCTACGCGCTGCGCGAGAAGGGGCTGGAATTGTCCGGGCGCATCGCCGCGGCCACCGGTGCGCGCCTGCTGTGCGATACTTTCAACACGCGCCTGCAACGGGGCGCAGGGCGGGTACCGGTGGAGCGGTTGCCCTATTTCCCGGAGCGGGCCATGGAACTGCTGGCCGGCACGCGCCACATGATCATTGTCGGATCCCGCCCGCCGGTGGGCTTCTTCGCCTACCCCGGATCACCCAGCGAGTTGACGCCGCAGGATTGTGCCGTTCATGTGCTGGCGCGCCCGGATCAACACATCGTTGATGCGCTGAAGCGCCTGGTAGCGGCGGTGGGCGCAGAAAAAACGGAACCGGTGCGCCAGCCGGCCCAGCGTCCCATTCAGATCCAGGGACCGCTGAATGGAGACAACATTGCCTTGTCGCTGGCTTCCATGTTGCCGGAACAGGCCATCGTCGTGGATGAATCCATCAGCGACGGCTTCACGGTCCTGCCGCGCACTGCCGGCGCGCCACCCCATGACTGGCTGTTCATCACCGGCGGCGCCATCGGCCAGGGCATGCCCATGGCCACCGGCGCGGCCATCGCCTGCCCGGATCGGAAGGTGATCAATCTTCAGGCCGATGGCAGCGCCATGTATACGCTGCAATCCCTGTGGACCCAGGCACGGGAGTCCCTGGATATAACGACCATTATTTATGCCAACCGGCGTTATCGCATCCTGGAGATTGAGCATGAGCGCGTTGGCGCCGGCGCGCCGGGCCCGAAGGCGCGGGACATGTTTTCGTTGAGCCGTCCCAACCTGGACTGGGTGAAACTGTCAGAGGGCATGGGCGTACCCGCACGCCGCGTGCACTCAGCGGAGGCCTTCCACCGGCAACTGGCCGCCTACCTGCGCGAACCGGGGCCGAATCTCATCGAGGCGTGGATAGACTGATTTCGGCCGTACACCTATGCGTACGATGAGTGTGACGCAGGAAACTGTGTGTATGACGGCACGTGAAATACATTACAACTACTTCAGGGATTTTGACCCGACCATCGGAAGGTATCTGGAATCGGATCCAATCGGATTTGCAGGAGGAGTGAACATGTACGCTTATGCGAATGCAAATCCACTTCGGTATGTGGATCCTCGCGGCGAGGTGGCAATTTCCGTCGCGATTCCGTACATCATTCAGGCCGTGCGGATAGCGACCCTCGTGGGAACGGCCGACACGGTCCTAATTCTCGTCGTCTATCCAAGGGAGCCAGTAAAGACTGTCGACTATGCACTGGAACAGGCATATGAGTCCCTAAGACGGTGTCAAACAGCCAAGCCGGAATGCGATTGCACGATGGAATTGCGAGTAGTTCAAGAACTGGAACAAATGAAACTCGAGTTAGCACATAGAGAAATAGGTAATGTGTTGAACTTATTGACGGACGGATACATAAAGGGGATTTTCGAGTAAAGTCCAATGGGTTCGGATATTTCTCTGACAAAGCGTAAGCCGCTTCGCGATTTCGCGTGGGTCCTTCTTTTTATTATTGCTAGCGCGGCCTGGATTAACCAGTCGAGTGTTTTTCAATTTGTCGGCAGGATATTCGCGCCGGCTAACGTCGAGTGGAAGGATTACACGATCCAGACCTCGGGCAACTACCGGGTTATCACTGCAAATGAGAAGACACTAACCCTTTTAAGTACGCAAGTGCCCACTGTAACCATTGACTTCCATGAATATCATGGCGAGCCTGTTACTCCTCGGCGGAGTATTGATGGATTCTGTAGCATCAACGTTTGCTCTGAGATTCAGGATAGCGTATTGACAATCGATGGCGTGGAATCGCCTTCTTCGTGGGCCACATATGCTGATAAAGGACAAACTGAGACCATCGAGATTGTCCAGTTACCCCGCACGATGATCGAAATCAGACTAAGAGCGCCGAAACAACTTCGTGAAGACGTACGAGCAGTTGTGACAGGCATGAGAAGTATAGCCACGTCACCCTGATATTTTTTGCGTCCGCGTGCAATAAGAGAATTACTGACCTACTAAGTTTGCCTAATCGTCTCTGACCCTCGTGAGCATACTTTTGCGACCCCCTCGTGCCTAATAGGCGAAGGCGTTATGTGAATGCCGGGAGTGGATCGCAGCGCACAGCACACAATCAGCGGGGATAGGGCGCCTGTGGGATTTCCGATTGTCCCTTCATCGGCGACGTTCCTTGCGCGCAAATAATCGCATCATGCGGTCATGAATCCTAATGTACAGTTGCTGAGGCATTTAGGGAACCATCTTATGTCGAATAGGACAGCGTTTTTAACGTTTTCGCTGGCCATGATCGCTACGGTAACGTATCCGAATTCGTTCGCTGACGCCGCCACATTAAGCAGCGCGCACGATTACAATGCTGTCTCTCGCCCGTTTGCGGGGCGTGACTAGAGCGCGTGCAACTCATTGTAATTGCTCTAGTGTGCGGCTCTGGTATTCATCGGAAGAGGTGAATCGGCTGGCAACCTACGAGGGGCGGGACGGCCGTCGCTACCGCTGTGCTTCACGTTGAGCTTTTTTGATCTCCTGCAAGATTTCTTCGATCCGTTGGCGGTTTCTCTCGGCATTCGTCTGAAATGACAGGCGCTGCTGTTTCGCCTCGAGGTCTTGCATTTGCTCGTCGATCTTCTGCGACATCCGCCACGCGCGTTGCTCATCTGTCAGCGGCTGCGCCTGCGGAGCGCCCCTGAGCTCGTGCAATCGCTGATCTATGGTTTCCGTCAAACGCAAAATACGTCTTTGACGAATGGATTCGGAGCGACCCAAGCCGCCCCAAGGCGCCCGGTGGCCCACCCGGCCACGGAAGGCTTCCAGCGTCATCGACCTGAGATCTGTTGTTGGGCGAGGACGTTCGTCCGCGGCTACAGAGGCACCAGTCGAGCAGTTCGGCGCATTCAATTCATCATCAATCGCATCGGTAAACTCGTCGTTGCACCAGAGGCTTGCGAGATCGTGCCCATTGCGGACGCATTGATCGTGATTGTGACAGTCCCGGGTCATTTGAAGTCCCCCGCCGGAGCAGTCGCCACCGCAATTTCCGAAGCAGTTCCCTTTGGCGCCTTCGATCCGACTGTCATGATCAGCCTCAAAGCACTGCCATCCACCATCGAAGAACCATGTCTTGTCCGCATTGGCGCAGCTGCCCAATGTCGGCGGCGAGACGATTGCTTCATCGAGAGTGCTCGCATCGTCGCCTAGACCATGGTATCCATCGTCGTGAGTAGCCGGGAATGGCAGCCCAAGGTAGTTACACAGGCTCTGGATCGAAGAACCCTCGACGCTCCGCGTCAGCGTGAGCGTGGCGGGGTACTCAGACCAGATGCTCACCGCATGCTGCAGGTACCGGCCGGAATCGTCGAGGTTGCTTAGTCGTCCCGACAGCTCCTCATTGAAGCGGTGCAACACACTCCTATCGGTGCGTGACATGTACGCATCCGTCCCATCGTCGGAGAAGTAGCCGTCGAGGATGGCAATTCCATTCTCGCGATCGATTACCGCCGTCAACACAACCCCGTCGAGTTCCACCATGACATCGAAGAGACCATCATCCGCTCTGCGACTGTCGAAGGCAGCGACGGGATCGCCCTCAAGAAAGCGTCCGAATACATGTCGCGATTCGACTGTCATCGACAGCTCTTGTGAACTGACGGTGTTAACAAGCGGCAGCAGAAGCGCCGCAAGTACGTAATGGCGAAGGCTCGTTCTCACGGCAACCTCCTGATTCGAAATCTTGGTCGAAGCGTACCAGAAAAGATTAGGACATCCATGATTTGCCCCAGCCCGAGAAAAGATTAGGACATCCATGATTTACCCCAGCCCGATGCCGAACAAGTCGAGTCTGTAGTTGCCGGGAGTCGTGGTCTTGGCGCTTCGCTGCTGCGCTGTCGGGCCGCCCTGGGGACAATCCCGCCGTGAACTCCACACTGTCGTCGTTTTGGGAAAGCCGGTCCCCCGTCGCCGCCGGAACTGAACGGCAATCGGGTTGAAGCAGAAAGGGAAATCTACAAGCTGCTATTCATTCGCCCGCGCGTAGAGCCTGCGGGCCGCAGTGAGACCGCGTACCCAGCGCCAGCCGCGGGACTCTGCGATGTGCCGGAGCCGATGCGGCGCCCCGATGAACAGTTCGAAGCGCCGCTGCATCTGGGTCACGGTGGGCATCCACTCATTGGCGTCAATGCCGAGGGTGCTCAGGAGCCTGGGCTGGGTAGCCGGGATCGCCCCGCGCTTGCCGGGATAAGCCAGCCGCCCACTGCCATCCACGAGATCCAGATAATCCTTGAGATTGAACGGCAGATCGGTGGGCCGGTCCTGGCGTTCGGTGCCGGAGCAGGCGAGCAGCCTGGGGTTCTCCTGTGATTCATTCTTGCGGGGGGGAGTGGAAGTCCGGGCGATCTCAAACAACCGCTGCTGGGCGGACGTGAAATCCGACTCCATCACCGTCTGTGCCATCCCGGCCCGTACCGGATTCAGATCCACATAGACCATGGCGGTCAGCAGCGCCCCCTCATCCAGCAGGGCCTGGGACTTGAAGCGTCCCTCCCAGAACCGGCCGGTGCAGTGGTCCTCGCCATTGGCCTGGCGCGCGATGGGTTCATTGAAACAGCGCATGAACCAGCTTACGTGGTAAAAGGTGTCAGGTTTATTTGCGTGCCTACGAGGTTGGTCTGCCGCGTGGATTACTATGAAACACCCTGATCCGTGAGCTTCTGGAGCGGAGAATCTATTGCCGATTCATCCTCATTCACCGGCAGCCGGAATACAGCGCCCGGATGGTAGAACTTCGCGCGTTCGCCTTTCGAGAAGTCATATTGGTCTTTCGTTGGTTCTCCCTGTTTCCCGCTTACGTTCTTCATGGCTCCGAACCAAGGATCAGCGCGAGAACCTTTCTCAGTCCCGCCAAGTCAGTTTTTGTCAGCTGCCCGAGCCTCTTGATGACCAACCGGCGCTCGACTGTTGCAATGACCGGCTTAATGACGGAGGGTTTGAGCAGTCCTGCGTTTTTCCAGTCCTGCACCCCGGTTTCACCAAGGCCAGCGCCGGTCTGGACGTGACTCGTAACGGCCATCAGGATTACATCGGGACGGACCCGATGGTAGGCATCACTGGAAATGATAACGGCGGGGCGTTGCTTGGAGGTGGTCTGATCTGTAAACGGAAAGGGGACGAGGACGATATCGCCGAAGTTACAGGCGGTCATACTCGGCATCATCTTCGTTGTCCCACAATTTCCGCAGTGTCGCTTCGGACATGGCGCTGGCGGCATGCACCAAGCGCCTGTCATCACTACGGCTGTGGAGGAAATCAACGAAGTCCTCAACTTCCGACTGGCACTGTGGCGGAAGGCTGCGAAGCTTCTCGATCAGCACTTTTTCATCCTGGACGTTCATTGGACACCTCGTTCAATTCGGTATTATTTCACTAAGCAACATGACCAGAAAGAAATTGTAGGCGAAAATATGCATCTTGGAAAAGTTTTGCATTTTTCAGGGGACGCAACGGGATAACATGCTGCAATCTGCTGAACATATTGAGGAAAACGAGAATCACGGGGTCAGTGTTGTTGAAACTCTCGGTCCCACGCTGAAGGGATTAGCTTCCAAATCTCCGACCTTCTGCCGATCACTCCGAAACCGACCGTCTATAATGCGCTGAGAGCCGCGCGGCGGGGGTGACCGCTGTCTTGGGTACCCCTGAATTCCCCGCTTTCAATCGTCGTTGATCACGAATCCGATCCCGCGTCGTTTCGGCGCCGGCGGTGTCATCAGTTCCCGGATCGCCGCAAGCATGCTGGTGATTGCCTCATCGTGGGTGGCGAGCTTTTGTTCGATGCGCGCTTCGAGTTGGTCGAGGCGGTGCGCGAGGTCTTTGTTTGACGCCAGCAGTTCGCGCAATTGCACGAAGGCGCGCACGACATAGATGCTCATCTCGACGGCGCGGGGGCTGTTGAGGATCGTGGCGGCCATGATGGCGCCGTGCTCGGTGAAGGCGAACGGTGCAAAGCGCGGGTCACGGTGCTTCTGGGAACCGGTCGCATTTTGGGGATGGGTCAGGAAATTCTGTTGATCGAATGGCCATTGCAAGTCACATTCGGCCGTATCCGAATGAGGGCT
>Ga0156012_1136_pt1 | contig 9951 bp, 7 predicted proteins | sample RifCSPlowO2_02_FD_107666 | JGI IMG/M metagenome (GOLD analysis project Ga0156012, IMG submission 107666) | Gammaproteobacteria bacterium RIFCSPLOWO2_02_FULL_61_13
ACAATTGCAGGACTTGCCGCTTCACCGACTGCGTCTCCGTCTGCCCGGTGGAGTGCTTCCATTACGACGACAACATGCTCTACATCGACCCCGATGTCTGCATTGACTGCAGTGCCTGCATTCCCGAATGCCCGGTGCAAGCCATTTTTGAGGAAGACGACCTGCCGGAGGACAAGCGCAACTGGATCGAGATCAACGCGCAACGGTCCAAGGAACTGCCAGTGTGCAGCGAACAAATGGATCCACTGCCGGGGGCCGAGGAACGCAAGACGGCGCTCGGATTCTGAGTAACCGGCATCCAGCGCATCTAATGCAGGCGGAATTTCTTGTCTGACAAGTTGGGGACGCCTGGCCTGCCGTTAAAGGTTGCCATCGTCGGCAGCGGCCCGAGCGGATTTTACGCCGCGGAGGCCCTGCTCAAATCCGGCCTCGCGGTCGAGATCAGCATGCTGGAACGCCTGCCGGTGCCGTTCGGACTGGTGCGCAGCGGCGTGGCGCCAGACCACGCCAGGCTGAAGCAGGTCATCGAGGTATACACGCGCATTGCGGAAATGCCCGGCTACAGCTACCAAGGCAATGTCAGGGTGGGGGAAGACATTACCGTGGAGGAGCTGTGCCAGGGGTACCACGCTGTGCTGCTGGCCTGCGGTGCGGAAGCGGACAAATCCCTGGGGATTGAAGGCGAAGGGCTGCCCGGCAGCTATACGGCCACTGAGTTTGTCGGGTGGTACAACGGTCATCCTGATTATCGCGCCCACGAGTTCGACCTGTCCCACGAGCGCGCGGTCATCATCGGCCAGGGTAACGTGGCCGCCGACGTCGCCCGTATACTCGCCAAGACCCCCGCGGAACTGTCCCACACAGACATCGCGGAGCATGCGCTCGAGGCGCTGCGTGCCAGCAGGATCAAGGAAATTTTTGTCGTCGGCCGGCGCGGGCCGGCGCAGGCCAAATTCACCTCCAAGGAGTTGAAGGAATTCGGAGAGCTGGAACACTGTGACCCTGCCATTGACCCCGCCGAGTTGAGTCTGAATCCAGCCAGCGCCGCCGAGATTGCCGATCCGGGAAATGCCGGCGCCAGAAAGGTCGTGGAAATCTTCTCCGGGTTTTCCACGCGGGCGCAGCGGGCTGTCCCCCGGCGCGTGGTCTTTACCTTTCTGAAAAGCCCGGCGCGTATCACGGGTAACGGCCGGGTGGAGAAGATCGTCCTGGAACGGAATGCCCTGTCCGGCCCTGCAATGAATCAATCGGCGCGGGGCACCGGGCAATTCATTGACCTGGAAGCGGGACTGCTGTTTCGCAGCATCGGCTACCGGGGCGTGCCCATGCCGGGCCTGCCATTCGATCAACGATCCGGCACGATCCCGAACCGCGACGGCCGCGTCCTGGCAAATGACCGGGAATTGCCGCAGATATACGTGGCCGGGTGGATCAAGCGCGGCCCAACCGGTATCATTGGCACCAACCGCGCCGATAGCGTGGCCACCGTAGCCTCCCTGGTGGCCGACCTCCCGAAGCTTTCTGCTGCAGGCAGAAAATCCGGATTTGCCTCGATTCAGGATCAGCTCCAACGACGAAACACCCGTCCCGTCAGCTTCGCTGATTGGAAGAGCATCGATGCAGCCGAGATCGCGCGCGGCGCGAAAAGCGGCAAACCACGGGAAAAGTTCACCGACGTCAGAGAAATGCTCGCTTTGCTGGCGTGAGGCGGAAAATTGCTCCTGCATTTTCTGCATTTCCGCCAGCGGAAAACTGCTCCATGCGTTTTCCGCACTTCCGCCGTCCCTGGCGGTCAATCGGCAAAGGAACGTGGTTTTCGTTTTCCACTAACAGCAATCGCTCGCGGGGCTGTGGCGCCAAGCGCAGATTCCCCCGGGATAGGGGACCATGACGCAGACGTATGCAACTGTAAAAGACGTAACCTGCCCCTTTTGTGGCCTGCTTTGTGACGATCTGACGGTTCAAACCAACGGCCCAAGCGCAAAGGTGGTACAGAACGGGTGCGCCTGGGCCGTGGCCGGATTCGCCCAGCAGCCGGGGACCGCTTCGGCCAGCATCCAGGGACGTCCTTGCACGGTGGATCTGGCCATACAGCGGGCAGTCCAGATATTAATCGGTGCGAATCAGCCGCTGATTGCAGGCCTTGCGACGGATGCTGCCGGGTGTCGCGCGGCCATGGCGCTGGCAGAGAAAGCCGGCGCCGCAGTTGACCACTTGCATGGCAATGCCATTTCCAGCAATGCCGTGGTCATGCAGCGGCGCGGCTGGATCATGACCACGCTGACCGAAGTGCGCAATCGCGCCGACCTGGTGGTCCTGTTTGGAACCGACGGCGACTCCGTCAATCCCAGATTCATCGAACGCTGTCTGCGCCCGCGGCCGGGGATGGGTCGCAATCGAAACCGCCCGCGCAAGGTGGTATTCATTGGCGAGGCGGCCGAGGCCCGCGCGCTTAAGCGGGCCCTGCCCGCGGCGCTGACCATCACCTGCCGCAAACAAAACCAGCTTGACCTGCTGGCCGCCCTGCGCGCGCTGGCCAATGGACAACCCGGGAGCCTGCCCCGCTCGTTGGCCGGAAAACTGCCGTCGCTGAAGCGCCTGGCGGAACTGCTGCGCAGCGCAAACTACAGCGTTTGCGCCTGGGCACCCGGACAACTGCTGCCGGATCAGGCCGATATCGTCATTGAATCCATTTGCGGATTGGTGACAGCACTTAATGAACATACGCGGGCGGCGGGACTGGCTCTGGGTGGCAGCGACGGCGCGGTGACGGCCATGAACGTGTGCGCCTGGCAGACCGGCTATCCGCTGCGGGTCAATTTCGCAGGCGGTGCGCCGGAGTACATCCCTTCGCGCAATGCCACCGATGCCCTATTGCAACGCCGCGAGGCAGATGCCCTGGTATGGATCTCCACGTTTCATCCATTGCCGCCTCCCGGGGGCCTGCACAACATACCCAGAATTGTGCTGGCGCCACCTTCTCGCAAGCTGGCAGGTTTGGCCGATGTCTACTTTCCGGTGTCGACACCCGGCGTGGACGCCGGAGGAACGATGTTCCGCCTCGATAGCGTGGTGGGATTGCCGCTGCGACAGGTGCGCAGCACCAGCCTGCCCTCCGCGGCAGAAATCCTGAACCGCATAAGCGGCAAGATCTGAGTCCATGCTAATCAAACTCACAAATGGCACCATCTTTGACCCGGTCCACCGACTCGATGGGGAACAGCGCAATATCTTCATGGAAAACGGCCGCATAATTCGTGCCCCCGCCTCCACGCGCAAAATCGATCGAGAGTATGACATCAGCGGACACGTGGTCATGGCCGGGGGTATCGACATCCACACCCACATCGGCGGCGGCAAGGTCAATATCGCCCGCATCCTCCTGCCGGAGGATCATCAGCGCGACCCGGTGGCGCCATCGCCGCATCGGCGTGGCGGTTCGGGACATGTCGTACCTTCCACCTTCGTCACCGGGCACCGTTACGCCGAGATGGGCTTTACCGCCTGTTTTGAACCAGCGATGCTGCCGGCCAATGCGCGCCAGGCGCACATGGAAATGGCCGACATCCCGATCGTGGACGCCGGCGCCTATGTGCTCATGGGTAATGACGACTTCCTGCTGCAGTTGCTTTCGCAAGGCGCCGACCAGTCCCTGATTACGGATTACGTTGCCTGGACCATTCGCGCCACCCAGGCGCTGGGCGTAAAGGTAGTCAACCCGGGGGGGATAAGCGCATTCAAGTTTAACCAGCGTCGGCTGGACCTGGACGAACAGCACGCCGTGTACAGCATCACGCCACGCAGCATCCTGCAAAGCCTGTGCACGGCCGTGCATGAACTGGGCCTGCCCCACCCATTACACGTGCATGGCTGTAATCTGGGCATCCCGGGAAACGACGTCACCACGCTGGATACCATTGCGGCGGTCGACGGTTTGCGCATGCATTTGACGCATGTCCAGTTCCATGCCTACGGCAAAGAGGGGGATCGAAAATTTTCCTCCGGGGCGGCGCGCATTGCCGAGCGCATCAACGGATCGCCGAACATCTCCCTGGATGTCGGCCAAATCATGTTTGGGCAGACCATCACCGCCTCCGGGGACACGATGTTGCAGCACCGAGAAGCAAAACATGCACACCCGAAAAAGACCGTCATCATGGATATTGAATGCGATGCAGGCTGTGGCATTGTGCCGTTCCTGTATCGGGATAAAAACTATGTCAATGCGTTGCAATGGTGCATAGGCCTGGAGCTGTATCTGCTAATTAATGACCCCTGGCGTATCTTCCTGACCACGGATCATCCCAATGGCGCGCCGTTCACCTCGTACCCGCATCTGATCCGCCTGTTGATGGATCGGGAATTTCGATTGGAGATGCTCGCGGCGTTGCACCCGGCCGCGCGCGCGCATTCCATTCTTTCCAGCCTGACGCGCGAGTATTCCCTGTATGAAATCGCAATCATGACCCGTGCCGCACCAGCACGCAGCCTGGGTCTGCATGATCGTGGTCATCTCGGTGTGGGCGCCGCCGCGGACGTGGTAGTTTACCGCCCGCGCAAAAACCGGGAAGAGATGTTTTCCCGCCCGCGCTTTGTGTTCAAGGACGGGAAACTGGTGGTGCAGGACGGTCGCATCACGGATTCGCCGGCAGGCGTCGTGCACCGCGTGACTCCGGAATTCGACGGTTCCATTGAACGGCGTCTGCAACGTTATTTTGAAAAATTCCACACTGTGCGGCTCGGCAATTTCCGACTTGGCGATGATGAATTGCTTGGATACGGCCGAACAGCGCTCAGCACCCATCCGTGCCGCCCAGGATAGGCAACCCCATGCGAATCAACGGCGTCCTTATCGACAATACTTTTGCCGAGGCCTTCCCGATGAAGGCAACGCGTCTTATCATCACTGCGATAACGCCGAAATGGGCGTACCGGGCCGCAAACTCGCTGACCGGTTTCGCCTCGTCAGTAATCGGCTGCGGCTGTGAAGCGGATATCGAGCGCGAACTGCCCCCCGAAGAGACACCCGACGGACGCCCGGGCATCGCGGTCATTATCTTTGCCATGTCCAGGAAGCAACTGATTGAGCAGGTCAGCAAGCGCGTCGGTCAATCCGTGATGACCACGCCGACCAGCGCGTGCTTTGCCGGAAGTCACAGCGACGATCAGATACCACTTGGAAAAACGCTGCGCTATTTTGGCGATGGCTTTCAGATTTCCAAAAAGGTCAACGGCGTTCGGTATTGGCGCATCCCGGTCATGCACGGGGAGTTCCTCTGCCAGGACACGACCGGCATTGTGCCCGCCATTGGCGGAGGCAATTTCATGGTCATGGCCAAGACATCGCGACTTGGACTCGCTGCCTGCGAGTGTGCGATAAAGGCAATCCGGGCGGTGCATGGCGCAGTCACGACGTTCCCCGGGGGCATTGTCGGTTCCGGCTCAAAAGTGGGGTCCAAATACAAGTTCATGCAAGCGTCCACGAATGAGATTTTTTGTCCAACCTTGAAAGGCCAGGTCAAGTCCATGCTCACCGAGGATATTGGTTCGGTGCTGGAGATCGTCATCGATGGGCTGAATGAGGCCGCGATCCGCGAGGCCATGCGCGCCGGAGTAAAGGCGGTATGCAAATTTGGCCCCCGGAAGGGGATCTACCGCATTGGCGCCGGGAACTATGGCGGAAAACTGGGGCGATACCATTTCCATTTGCGGGACATTATGAAATGACGCCCCTGTCACTGACGCTGAGGCGCAATCCGTTCGCCAGAATAGACATGTCACCCTTGACGCCTGATCGGCTGGCTGGCCTGGGCAGGGATGCCATTGCCAGGATCATGCTTGCCTGCGGTCGCCAGCGCATCCGCGTGAGCGAACTGTTCGATATCGCAGGCCGCGATGCGAGTCTGCTGCGGATTCGTCGTGCCACAGTGCAGTTGTTCCGCGTCGGCTTTCAGATGCAATCCGGCAGCGTTGAGATCGCAGGAAATGCCGGCGACAACCTTGGTGAGCGCATACAGGGGGGCGAAATCCGCGTCCGCGGGGACGCAGGTGAGTGGGTCGGCGCTTCGATGCTCGGGGGGAATATTACCGTGCAGGGCAATGTGGGAGATCGTGCCGGCGCCGCCCTGCCCGGTCAATTGATTGGCATGAAGGGCGGATTGATCCTGGTGGTAGGTAACGCGGGTGATCGCGTCGGCGAGCGTATGCGCGGCGGAACCATTGTCACCCTGGGTGACACAGGTTCCTACCTGGCATGCAGAATGCGGGCGGGCACCATCATCGCCATGGGCCGCACCGGACCGCATATCGGCATCGGCATGCGGCGTGGCACGTTGGTCATGGGACGCAAACCGGCGGCAATGCCAACCGGATTCCGCAGCGCCGGGGCACTAAAGATGGAATTTCTGCGGTTACTGTTCAAGCAACTGGGGACGGTGCAGACGCGACTGGCGCTCTTCAGGAGTTTTGGTCCCGAAGCAATCCGGATGGCGGGGGATCTGTCCGTGGGCGGCAAAGGAGAGATCCTGGTGCTGCTGAATGGCAGTCAGGGCCAAACCAAATGAGCAAGCCGGCCGGCACTTCGAGCGGGCGGGACACGCGTGGGCGGGAGGTGTCCCCTGCCGCACTGGCTGAGGTTCGAAAATTGCTTGCGTCCGCCCCCAGGCGCCGCGATCTCCTGATTGAGCATCTACACCTGATCCAGGATCGGTTTGGGTGCCTGCCCAAGGAGCACCTTGTCGCACTGGCGGATGAGATGAAGATGGCCATGACCGAGGTTTATGAAGTTGCCAGCTTCTACCATCACTTCACCGTGGTAGAGACCGGCGCTGATGCCCCGCCTGCGGTCACCGTCCGCGTATGTCAGTCCCTGACCTGTTCCCTGTTTGGTTCCGCCCAACTCCTGACCGAATTGAATGCCCGGCTATCTCCGAAAGTGCGCGTCATCCCGGCGCCCTGTGTCGGTCGATGCGCCAGCGCCCCCGTCGCCGTCGTCCATCACAACACCATCGGTAACGCGAATGCGGAAATCGTCAGCAAGGCCGTGACGGCGGGGGAAACCGCCGCCACGGAAACCGGGGCCGAAGGACTTTCAGCCTATCGCGAGGGTGGCGGATATGAATTGTTGCGCCGATGTCACGGCGGGGAGCTGCCCCGGGAGACGATCATAGAGGCGTTGAAGAATTCGGGTTTGCGCGGGCTTGGTGGCGCCGGGTTCCCCGCCGGGAAAAAATGGGAAATCCTGCGCCAGCAACCCAAACCCCGGTTGCTGGCAGTGAACATTGATGAAGGTGAGCCTGGCACGTTCAAGGATCGCCATTATCTTGAGCGCCATCCGCATCGTTTTCTTGAAGGAGCAATGATTGCCGCGTGGACGATCGAGGCGGACGCTGTGTACATTTATCTCAGGGATGAATATGCCGCCTGCCGTGCGATTCTGATCAGGGAGATTGCATTACTGCAGAAATCTCCGCCCTGCCCGTTGCCCGACATTCATCTGCGTCGTGGCGCCGGGGCATACATCTGCGGCGAGGAGTCGGCCATGATTGAGTCCATCGAGGGCAAACGCGGCATGCCACGCCTGCGCCCTCCCTTCGTTGCCGAAGTCGGACTGTTTGGACGACCGACACTTGAGCACAACATGGAGACGCTTTACTGGGTGCGCGATATCGTCGAGAAGGGTCCGGCATGGTTCGCATCCGCAGGGCGCCGCGGCCGCACCGGGTTAAGGTCGTTTTCCGTCAGCGGGCGTGTAACCAAACCTGGCGTGCACCTTGCTCCGGCAGGGATCAGCGTGCGCGAACTCATTGACGAGTATTGCGGCGGCATGCTGCCCGGCCATGAATTTTACGGGTATTTTCCCGGCGGAGCGTCCGGCGGAATGCTGCCGGCAGCCATGGGCGACCTGCCGCTGGATTTCGACACGCTCAATTCCCATGGTTGTTTTATCGGCTCTGCCGCCGTTGTCGTTTTCTCGCGTCAGGATCACGCCCGCGACCTGGCATTGAATGCCATGGAGTTCTTTCGTGACGAATCCTGCGGACAATGCACTCCGTGCCGCGTCGGTACTGCCAAGGCCGTTGCGCTGATGCAAGCGAAGCAATGGGACACAGAGCTTCTCAAGGAACTCGCGCAAGTCATGGTGGACGCCTCCATTTGCGGCCTCGGTCAGGCGGCGCCCAATCCTCTGCTGTGCGCAATGAAATACTTCCCCCAGGAGTTTTCCGGGGCGCACCCTTAAATGACCCGCTTCACACTGAATGGAACTGAGCTGGAGGCACACCCGCAGGAAACCATCCTGCAGTGCGCCCAACGGCATGACATTGCGATCCCGCACCTTTGTTACCAGGAAGGCTATCGACCGGACGGAAACTGCCGCGCCTGCGTAGTTGAGATCGAAGGCGAGCGCGTTTTGGCCCCGGCCTGTGTCCGTACGCCACGATCCGACATGAAGGTGCGTTCGGACAGTGCGCGAGCGACGCATTCCCAACGCATGGTGCTGGAACTTTTAAAGTCCGACATGCCGGACCAGGGGCTGTCACCCTATTCCAACGAGTCCGAACTGGATCATTGGACGGCGGCGCTGAACGTGTCCGATCCGAGGTTTCCGGGACGGCTTCAGCCGCGTTTTGACCTCAGCCACCCCGCCATCGCGGTCAATCTCGACGCCTGTATTCAATGCACGCGCTGCGTGCGGGCCTGCCGGGAAGAGCAGGTAAATGACGTTATTGGTTACGCCGGCCGTGGCGATAACGCCCGTATCGTTTTCGACCTTGAAGACCCCATGGGCGAGAGCACCTGCGTTGCTTGCGGTGAATGCGTGCAGGCATGTCCCACCGGTGCGCTGATGCCGGCCCACCCACAGGCCAGGGGGAAAGCAGACCGAAGCGTGGACTCCGTGTGCCCCTACTGCGGCGTCGGCTGTCTGCTCAAGTTTCACATTCGCGATGAAAAAATAGTCAAAGTGGAAGGCCGGGACGGGCCGGCAAATCATGGCCGCTTATGCGTCAAGGGCCGTTATGGCTTTGACTATGTGCACAGCCCAGAGCGACTCTTGAAACCCCTCATTCGCCGCGCGGGGGTTGCCAAGGTCACGCGCCTCCTGGAACAGTCTGAAATCGGCACGCACTTTCGGGAAACCACATGGGCGGAGGCTCTGGATGCCGCCGCCCGGGGCCTGACGGGCTTGCGTGATCGGAGCGGCCCCAACGCACTGGCGGGTTTCGGGTCCGCCAAGGGCAGCAATGAAGAGGCGTACCTTTTTCAAAAATTGGTGCGTACCGGGTTCGGCACCAATAACGTTGACCACTGCACGCGGCTTTGCCACGCTTCATCCGTTGCCGCATTGCTGGGCGCGATCGGTTCCGGCGCGGTGTCCAATCCGGTCTCCGATGTGGCGGACGCCGACGTAATCATCGTTATTGGTGCGCGCCCCACGGTCAACCATCCGGTGGCGGCAACCTTCATCAAGAATGCCGCGAAGGCCGGAAAGACGCTGATCGTATTGGACCCCTACCGGCATCAACTGGTGCGGCATGCCACGCATTTCCTCCAGTTTCGACCCGACACGGACGTGCCGATGCTGAACAGCCTGCTGCATACAATCATTAAGGAGAACCTCTTTAATGCCGAATTCGTGCGCACCCGCACGGACGGCTTCGAGGCGCTCAAGAAATCGGTAAAGGATTTTGATCCGGATAAAGTCGGCCCAATCTGCGGCATAGACGCGGAGACCTTACGGACGGTTGCGCGCTGCTACGCCAATGCCAAATCGGCAATCATTTTTTGGGGTATGGGCATTTCCCAGCACACACACGGCACGGATAATGCCCGCTGCCTCATCTCCCTGGCCCTGCTCACCGGCCAAATCGGACGTCCAGGCACCGGTCTGCATCCCCTGCGCGGCCAGAACAACGTCCAGGGCGCCTCGGATGTCGGTCTTATTCCCATGGT
>Ga0156012_1155_pt3 | contig 9951 bp, 7 predicted proteins | sample RifCSPlowO2_02_FD_107666 | JGI IMG/M metagenome (GOLD analysis project Ga0156012, IMG submission 107666) | Gammaproteobacteria bacterium RIFCSPLOWO2_02_FULL_61_13
CCCACTTGCCGGCCCGGTATACGCCGCGGCGGTGATCCTGGACCCGGCCCGGGATATAACCGGGATTGCGGATTCAAAACAGCTTACCGCGCGCGCGCGGCAACGCCTTGCCGCGGAGATCAAGACGCACGCCCTTGCCTGGGCCGTGGCGCGCGTGGACAATCTGGAGATCGATCGTATCAACATTTTGAACGCCAGCCTGTCAGCCATGGTACTTGCCGTGGAATCATTGAAGTTCCCCCCGCAACTTGCGTTGGTGGACGGCGCCATCTGTCCGCGCCTTGACTGTGAAGTGCGCGCCGTCGTGCGTGGCGATGCCACCGTGGCGTCCATAGGTGCCGCTTCGATCCTGGCCAAGGTGTCGCGGGACGAGGAAATGGAACGCATGGACCTTGTGTATCCGGGATATGGCTTCGCGCGCCACAAGGGCTACCCCACCGCAGAGCACCTGGCAGCGCTGGAGCGGCTGGGGATCTGCCCGATCCACCGGCGTTCATTTGCCCCGGTGCGGCGGCAACTGGCGCACGACGAAACACACGGCAGGCCTCATGGCGCGTAAGTTCGTCCACCTGCGCCTGCACAGCGAATATTCGCTGGTGGACGGGTTGGTTCGCATTGACGCCCTGGCAGAGAGTGTCGCCGCCGCGGGCATGCCGGCAGTCGCCGTCACGGATCGCTGCAATCTTTTTTCACTGGTGAAGCTGTACCAGCAGGCCAGTGCGCGCGGCATCAAACCGGTGGCAGGCGTGGAGGTGATCGTCGCCGGCGACGATCCCGGCGCGTTGGGTAATACGCTGGTGCTGTTGTGTCGCGACCAGACGGGCTACCGGAATCTGGCGCGGTTGGTGACGCGCAGCAATGTTGAAGGGCAGGGGCGCGGCGTTCCCGTGGTGCAGCGGGCGTGGCTCAGCGGCCACACGGCCGGGCTGATCGCGCTGTCCGCCGCGGCCGAAGGTGATGTCGGGCAGGCGCTGATCTCCGGGAATCGGGCCCTGGCCGAGACGCGCCTGGTGCAGTGGCTGGAATTGTTTCCGGATCGCTACTACCTGGAGTTGCACCGCACGGGGCGCGCCAATGAGGAGTTGCATATTGACGGCGCGCTGACCCTGGCGCAGTCACTGTCCGTGCCGGTGGTGGCCACCAACGATGTCCGTTTTCTCAACGCCGACGAGTTTGAGGCACATGAGGCGCGGGTTTGCATACAGCAGGGCCGTGCCTTGAACGACCCGCGCCGTCCCAGGGACTACAGTCCGGAGCAATACCTCAAGACAACCGAACAGATGCTGGAATTGTTCCATGACATTCCGGAGGCGGTGGAAAATGCCTTCCTGATCGCCCAGCGCTGTACGCTCGAGTTGACCCTCGGCCAGTCACATCTGCCCGATTTTCCAGTCCCTGCCGGTCAGGATCAGAATTCCTGGTTGCGCCACGAAGCTGAACGCGGGCTGGAGCGGTTGTTTTCCACTCCCGCTGCCGGCCTGAACTCGACCGATCGGCCGCGTTACCAGGAACGTTTGGACAGCGAGCTCGGCGTGATAACGGGCATGGGATTTTCCGGGTACTTTCTCATCGTCGCGGATTTCATCCGCTGGGCAAAGCAACGCAGCATCCCTGTGGGACCGGGCCGCGGCTCGGGTGCCGGTTCTCTGGTCGCCTACGCGCTGGATGTGACGGAACTGGATCCGCTGCGTTATGACCTGCTGTTTGAGCGGTTCCTGAATCCCGAGCGCATTTCGCTGCCGGACTTTGATGTGGACTTCTGCATGGATCGACGCGATGAAGTAATCGATTACGTCATTGCCAAGTATGGCCGCGATCGGGTGTCGCACATCATCACCTACGGCAGCATGGCGGCAAAGGCCGTGGTGCGCGATGTCGGCCGCGTATTGGGATATCCGTATGGGTTTGTCGACAAGGTTGCCAAACTGATTCCCTTCGATCCCAACATGACCCTGGATCGCGCCCTCAAGGAAGAGGATGCGCTGGCGGAGCGCTACCGTAGCGAGGAGGAAGTGCGAATCCTGATTGATTTGGCGCAGAAGCTGGAGGGTCTGGCGCGCAATGCCGGGCGCCATGCCGGCGGCATAGTCATCGCACCGCGCCCGCTGGAAGAGTTCATGCCGCTGTATTGCGAACCGGGTGGGCACTCCACCGCCACCCAGTTCGACATGGGGGATGCGGAGGCGGTGGGTCTGGTCAAGTTTGATTTACTCGGCTTGCGCACGTTGACCATCATTGACTGGGCGGTCCGTGATGCGGCGCCGCTACGGGCCGCGCAAGGACTGCCGGCGCTGGATATTCGCTCGATCCCGCTGGATGACGCCGCCAGCTACCAGTTGATTCAGCGCATGGAAACAACGGCCGTATTCCAGCTGGAATCGGATGGCATGCGCAAATTGATCCGCCGACTGAAACCTGACACTTTCGACGACCTGGTGGCGCTGGTGGCGCTGTTCCGGCCGGGACCGCTGCAGTCCGGCATGGTGGATGATTTCGTGGATCGAAAGCACGGCAAGGCGCGCGTGGAATATTTCCATCAGGCGTTGCGCGGCATCCTTGCGCCCACCTATGGCGTTATCCTGTATCAGGAACAGGTCATGCAGATTGCCCAGGTGCTGGCCGGCTACACACTGGGAGCCGCCGACCTGTTGCGGCGCGCCATGGGCAAGAAAAAACCGGAAGAGATGGCCAAGCAACGATCCATCTTCACTGCCGGCGCCAGGGAGCGCGAGGTGCCGGAGGCGCTGGCCACGCATATTTTTGACTTGATGGAAAAATTTGCCGGATATGGTTTCAACAAATCCCATTCCGCGGCGTATGCACTGCTGGCCTACCAGACCGCATGGCTGAAGGCCCATTATCCGGCGGCATTCATGGCCGCGGTACTGTCAGCGGATATGGATAACACCGACAAGATTGTCACCTTGCGCCATGAAGTCGGCCGCATGGGAATGGAATTGTTGCCGCCGGGTGTCAATGACAGCGTGCGCAAATTCCAGGTGGTGAATGTAAAGACCATCCGCTTCGGCCTGGGGGCGATCAAGGGGGTGGGGGCGTCTGCCATCGACAGTATTGTCTCGGCACGCGAAGGCGCCGGCCCGTTCACGGACCTGTTCGATTTGGCCCGCCGCGTCGACCTGCGCCGCGCCAACAAACGCGTATTGGAGGCGTTGATCCGTTGCGGTGCGGCGGATGGTCTGGGCCCGGGGCGAAGCACAATGCTGGCCACGCTCGACAAGGCGTTGCAGTTTGCCGGGCAGTGTGTTGCGAATTCGGACACCGGGCAGAACGACATGTTCGGACTGCAGCTGGCTGTTGCTCCGCCGCCGGATGACGTTGCCGGCGCTGACGCGCGTTTTGTGCATGCCGAGCCGTGGAATGAGAAGCAGCGCCTGGACGCGGAAAAGGACACGCTGGGCTTCTATCTGAAGGGGCATCCGATCCAGCGCTACGAGGTGGAACTGCAGGGAATCGTTACCCGGCCGCTGCGCGAATTGCGCCCCGGCAACGTGACCGTTGCGGGCTATATCGACTCATTGCGCGTGCGGTCGGGGAATCGCGGCAAAATGGCGGACTTTCAAATCGATGATCGCACTGCGCGGGCGCACGTGCGGTTGTATTCGGAGGTCTACCAGCGATACTACAACGTGATCATTGCGGATCAGTTGGTCATCATTCGCGGGGAGGTGGTTGAGGATGATTACTACCAGTCAGGCTGCGCAATTATTGCGCGGGAAATTTACACGCTTGACCAGGAGCGGACGCGGGGTGCGCGTCTCAAGCTGCGGGTCGGGCAGGACCTGTCCGGCAACGGGCTGGTGGCGGAGTTGCAGCAGGTCCTGGCGCCGCATCGCCCCGGTCCGGCGCCGGTTGTGATCGAATATAATAACCAGTCTGCCACCGTGACCCTGACGCTGGGCAACCAGTGGCGGGTCACATTGACGGATCGCCTGCTGGATTCCCTGACCGTGATGCTCGGTGAGGACAACGTCCGGGTGCAGTATCCGCGCGGTGCGACAGCCTGATACCTTGCTGACAGGATACAGATGCCCGTGGCGCGCACTTACCTTGAATTTGAACAGCCTCTGGTGGAACTGGAGGCCAGGATCGACGAGCTGCGGTATCTGGGCGATGACGCTGATGCGAATGTCAGCGTCGAAGTTGGGCATCTGGAACAGCGTGCACGTGAATTGACCCAGGCCATATTTCTTTCGCTTAATGCCTGGCAGATCGCCCAGGTCGCCCGGCATCCGCAACGCCCCTATACGCTTGACTACATTGCGCGCCTGTTCACCGACTTTGAAGAGCTGCACGGTGACCGTGCATTTGCCGATGACCCGGCCATCGTCTCGGGTATCGCGCGCTTCGATCAGGCCCCGGTTGCGATCATCGGGCATCAAAAGGGCAGGGACGTGAAGGAACGGCTGCACCGCAACTACGGCATGCCCAGGCCAGAAGGATATCGAAAGGCCTTGCGCGTGATGCAGCTGGCCGATCGATTCAGATTGCCGCTGCTGACGTTTATCGATACGCCCGGCGCGTATCCTGGTATTGATGCCGAGGAGCGCGGCCAAAGCGAGGCCATAGCACGCAACCTCGAAGTCATGTCGCAATTACGGGTCCCGATCATCTCCACCGTGATCGGGGAAGGTGGGTCGGGCGGTGCGCTGGCCATAGGCGTCGCCGATCGGGTCATCATGCTCGAGTACAGCACCTATTCGGTCATTTCTCCGGAAGGCTGTGCGTCCATCCTGTGGAAGAGTTCCAGCAAGGCGGCGGAGGCGGCGGAGGCCATGGGTATCACCGCCCGGCGACTGCTGGAGCTGGGAGTGGCGAATCGCGTGATCAAAGAGCCAATGGGCGGTGCGCATCGTGATCCTGAACAGGCGGCTGTCACGGTAGGGGCGGAAATCCGGGCACAATTGCAGGAACTGCGGCGCCTGGATGAATCGGCATTGTTGGCGCAACGCCAGGGTCGCCTGCGTTCGTTCGGTTTTTTCCAGTAGCTTGCGCCGCTGGCGCGCCCGGCGCGTGCCATCGCCTGCGCGAAGGGATCCGGTTCTGATGCTCATGCGTGACTCCGGTGGAAAAGCCTTACTGGAATTGATCCGGTCCTGGCCGCACGCCACGGCCTGCCGCGTAGCATTCAGTGGCGGCATCGACTCGACGGTATTACTCCATTTGCTGGTGCGGGTGCAGTCGGAACTGCCCGGTCCGATATCTGCGATTCATGTCAATCACGGCCTGCATGATCGCAGTCATTCCTGGGATCGACACTGCCAGACTGTCTGCCAGGCATGGGGTGTTGAATACGCCTCCTATCGCGTGGATGCCCGGCCGGTTCGGGGTCACAGCCCGGAAGAGTGGGCGCGGACATTGCGCTACGGGCTGCTGGAAAGATTGCTGGCGCCGGGCGAACTTTTGCTCACCGCCCACCATCAGGATGACCAGGTGGAGACCCTGGTACTGCAGCTCTGCCGTGGTGCCGGTCCTGCCGGCCTGGCCGGGATGCAGGCGTGGCGGCCATTCGGTGCCGGTGGCCATGGTCGGCCCTTGCTCGCGTGGCGCAGAGGAGAGATTGAGGCATATGCCGCCCGGCATCAATTGCAGTGGCTGGAAGACCCCAGCAATGCCGACGGACGCCCGGATAGAAATTTCGTGCGCCTGGAATTACTCCCGCTCCTGCGAACGCGCTGGCCCGGCGCGGGTGCGACCTTCAGCAGGGCAGCGGAATTGCAGGCCGAGGCGAACGCTGTACTGGGCGAAATCGCAGCGCAGGACCTGGCTGCCTGCCGTGGCGATGCGCCGAACCGTTTGCGACTTGCCGGTCTCGCCGCCATATCCTGGCCGCGGCAGGCGAATGTCCTCCGGCACTGGTTGGCATCATTGTCATTGCCTGCCCCGGCACGAAGTCACGTTGGCGAAATGCGGCAGCAATTGTTTGCGTCGCGACCGGATGCCTCGCCGAGGGTGGCCTGGCCGGGCGCCGAGGTGCGCCGTTTTGCCAATGAACTATGGGCCGGATCGCCGTTGCCGCCGCGGGATACGCGGGATCGCGTGTCATGGTGCCTGCGCGAGCCCTGCAATCTTGCCCACGGCAGGTTGAGCGCACGACCCGTTGCCGGCCGCGGTCTGCGCCAGTCTGCCCTGACGGGTGACAATATCGAGGTCCGCTTTCGACGCGGCGGCGAGGCAATTCTGCCCGTGGCCGACCGGCATCACCGCAGGTTGAAAAAACTCCTGCATCAGGCGCGTATACCGCCCTGGCTGCGCGGCCGCCTGCCATTGCTGTTTCTTGGGGATCGCCTGGTTGCCGCAGCCGACCTGTGGCTGGAGGCGACCATGGCGGCGTCGGATTCGGAGCCCGGCTGGGAGATCACCTGGCACGATAACGCCGTTTGTGCCGGCGATTGAGCCTGGGCTATCCGCTGCGCGGTTGGCGCGTATGCTGGATTGCGGTTTGTTCCTGCAACTGCTCGTCTGCGCCGCTCTCGGTAAATCTGAGGACAACATCCCCGACCTCAATCATGTCGCCTTCCTGCAGGGTGCGTTTCTTCACCTGTTGCCCATTGATAAACGTTCCGTTGCGCGAACCACGATCAAGGAGAGTGAACGCGCCATCCGCACCGCGCTGGATTTCGGCGTGGCGTCTTGAGATGGAGACGTCATCCAGCGCCATTTCGTTCTCACGGCTTCGTCCAATTCGCCAGATGGCGCTGGTGATGGCGTAGCGCTTGGGATGGGAGGTTTGCGAGATCAGGTAGGCGAACGGTTTCAATTCCGGCGCGGCGGAATGCCGTGCGTCCGGTGATTTTCCCGGGCGCCGGAACAGCAGGTAAAGTGTCATCAGCGCCAGCAAAATCAGGATGGTCAGCGCCGCAGGCACAGCGTACCAGAGCCAGCGATCACCACTGCGTCCTGGCAACGGTGTTACCGGGACTGGTGCGATCGCAGGTGACGCCGGTGTCGCTGCGGCCGTCGGCGGGGCAGAGACCCTGGGTGGCGGGGGCAGCCGGAGCGGGATCTCCACCCGGGATTCGCGCGTTGCTGTGCGCACGACAAGTTTGGCAACCGGGGCCTGTTCGTCAGCGCCCGGGCCGGGCAGGGCAAAGGTAACGCGCCCGCCGCTGTCGGTGCTGGCCAGTATCTGCCGCTCAAATCCATCGGGAAGCGTGCCGTTCAGGCCGGCCTCCAGATACACCCCCCCGGTCTCGTGACTCAGCCTGCGCAGGCTTTGTAATGCCACCGAACGTGCCACGGATCGGGGGAATCCCAGACTCACGATGCTGATACCCCCGCGACGGGCCGCACCCACTACATCTTCGTGGTAATAGGCCGTATCCTCGGCTTGCCCGTCGGAAAACACGACGATAAAACGCCGTTCCGCCTCCGTGGCAACCAATAGATCCACGGCTTGCTGCAAATTCCGATACAACTCGGTCGTCATGCCGATGGCGCGCAGCCGCTGGGCTGCAGACGCGACGACACCGGCCGGGCTGCCCAATGGCGCCAGGACCTCCAGTTCCTTGTCGAAGCGGGCGAGTCCAAGCCTGTAGTGTGGGCGTGCGGCCTGTGCAAGCGACGCCACTTGCCGGATATTTTGCTCCACGATCGCGGCTCGTCCCGGGTCGCTGGTGTCCAACAGGAACAGCAGCGCGGTCTTCGCTTCCGGCCATGGGAATGCAGTGCGTTCCCTGGGTGGAACACTTCCGCCGGCGGTGTGCAACGCCAGGGTTGCCTCCACCCCGGTCAGGCTGCGGTAATCGCAGCGCAAGATTTGCAGATCCGGCTGATCGCAGCGCAGGTACACTTCTCCGGCCGCTCCGTCCCAGGCCGTGGCGGCAGGCAGGAATACAAGTATTAGAAGGGCGAGAGCGGTTCGCGGCACAGGGGTCCCTATTTATCCGGGAATAACGGGTCCGGAATATCAAAGAATGTCAGAGGGGCCGTAGTTGCCCCGCCACTGGCCGGGTCATGCAGGCCAGCCACAGCGGTTGAGTGTGCATTCGTGAATTCACCCATCTGCGGCACACCCTTGTTCATCCTGGATGTGGCGTTAATGACTACTTCATGCAGGGGGGCGGTGTAGGGAAATTGGAATGCCCGCGGCACGCCACCCTTTGCCATATCCTTTGCGTCGGTGAGCCAGAGGTTGATCGCGCCTTTGCTTTTGCTGAGTTTATCCGGTTGCTGGACATACACCGCATGCAGCCGGAACTTGTGCGGCGGGTTTTGCGCAATGGGCCAGCCCAGCAAATCCGGTATGGAGGCATAGGAGATCAGGCAAAATGCTGCGGCCGTGACCGCACCTGCTGCCTTCACGGGCCAGCCCCAGCGCGAATAAAGAATGACACCCAACAGCAGCAGCGCGACAAAACCGTATGCGACCGTCAGGCCCGCGTAACCAAGATTCAACATTTCAAATGTCTCCGGTCATGAAAGTGTTTTCTGTGAACATGGTTCAGGGATCCCGGGGGGCCCAGTGTTCCGTGCCGAAATCGACTATTGCCCGCAATTGTGCATTGGTGTCCCGGACCAGCGCCGCCAGCGCGTTATCCTGCCCCGCATTGTCCGGCAGCAGGATCGTGGCAATATGCGTTGTATCCCCGCCGCGGCGCACGGTAATGCGCCCCGGGCAGTAATTTATATAGCCGGGGTCCAGTTCCAGCATCTTTCTGGCCAGACCCAGATTGCAAAACAGGATCACTTCGTAATCCGGAAACTCGATCTTGTCGCTTTCTCGTATACCGCGTCCCACGTGCAACTGACTGGTGATACGAAAGTTGCGTTCGCTGACGGCAAACTCCACGTCCTCAACAACTTCCGCCACCGGCTTGCGGGTGGTGCGCTCATAAATCTGCTGCGCATACGGGAACTGCGCCGTTTCGCATTGGGCAGCAGGCATGGCCACAAGACAAACACAGGCGGTAGCTGCCAACACAGCCGGCACACGGCTGGCGGTACCCAGGTTCATTCGCGGATGATAACGCGCGTTCCGCGGGTCACGTAGTCACGCAGTTCGTTGACTTCCTCATTGCGGAGGGCGATGCAGCCGCGCGTCCAGTTCTGGCTGCGATGGATGTCCAACTTCTTGGGTGAAACCTCGCCGATGCCGTGAATGCCAATATAGCCGCCCAATTCCGTGTTCTGGGGCGGCGCTGACCCGGCACGGTACGCCGTGGCGATGGCCTTGAACTGGGACGCATCGATGGTGCGATTCCGATATCCATGCCAGCCGTCCACCAGATTCGGATAATCAAGCAGCATGAAGAAATGGAAACGGCTGTCGGCCTTGAATTCCGTAATCCGGTATGCACCCACGGGAGTCATGTCATCCCCGCGCCGACGTTTGGCGCCCTTGCCGCCGCGACCAAAGGCTGCGTGGTAGCGTTTGATGATTGCATCGCCGTCCTTGATAACCAATTCATTGCGGGATTTCGAGATTTCCAATTCGTAGCGCGGCATGGATTCGGCGGCGGCCGCGGCCGGCACTTCCGGCAGCACCGCACAGGCAAGAAATGTTGCGACGGCTGCGGCGCAGAACCGCCGCCAGCTGCGCAAATGGGGCAAATTGCAATCGTCGCGCTTCTGCTTCACAGTATCGCCCGGTTCCCCGCCGTTAATTGCCGCCTGCCGATGCCCCCAGCCACAGCTGATTTGATGCACCGGGCCAGGTATGACCTGGTGACCGTATTTCTGCATTGGGTCATGGCTGCGCTCATTCTAGTCCTGTTCCTGTTGGGCTGGTATATGGTCGACCTGCCCAAAGGCAGCGCCGAGCGCACATATTTCTTTGCATTACATAAATCCATTGGCCTCACAGTAGCCGCACTGCTGATATTGCGTATCGGCTGGCGCCTGCGAATGCCGGGCCCGGCGCCGGCGGATGGCCTGACTGAGTGGCAGCGTCGCCTGTCCATTCTGGTCCACCGGCTGCTTTACGTGTTCATG
>Ga0156012_1002_pt3 | contig 9811 bp, 8 predicted proteins | sample RifCSPlowO2_02_FD_107666 | JGI IMG/M metagenome (GOLD analysis project Ga0156012, IMG submission 107666) | Gammaproteobacteria bacterium RIFCSPLOWO2_02_FULL_61_13
GCGGATGTCCAACGGCCGGTCAATTGCACCGAAGATCAGGCAGACGCCCGGGGCCGGCGACGCCCGCACGTCCATTGAGGCGCGGACTATGGCGCTGCTGAGCATGGAACGCGTCATCCGTGCGTACTGCAGTTCCGAGACAAAATCCGGGCGCCGGTCGGTGAGCGTGACATCGTGGGAGCGGACCAGGCGCGCGAACGCCGCCGACATTTCGTCGATGCCGACGGTCTGAATATGCAGGAACCCGTCCACACCGGGGTTGCTGCTCCGAACCAGGTTTCCCGCCTGCATACGCCTCCGGTGGGAGTGAGATGAGAAGCGGTCCAAAGAATAGACCGATTTTCGCAGGTTGTCATTTTTCGGCCATGGGCTGACCTGATCCGGCTCGCTGCCGGTTGCCACCGTGGCATACCGTGCACAACGGTCACAGTCAGCCGCTGCGCTTGGTCCCATGGACGAATCGAGATATCCATTCAACTGTTGGTATGTAGCCGCCATGCCGGAGGAGGTGGCCGCCGCGCCCCTGGCGCGCAGGATTCTGGATCACGGCCTGGTGTTGTTCCGGACCGGCACCGGTCGTCTGGTGGCGCTGGCAGATCGTTGCGCGCACCGGCTGGCGCCATTGTCAGTGGGGTGTGTCGCCGGTGAGCATCTGCGTTGCGGCTATCATGGCGCCGAGTTTGCGGCGGACGGGCGTTGTGTTGTCGTGCCGGGTCAGGGTGACATCCCTCAGGGGGCGCGGGTCCGCAGTTTCCCGATTCTGGAACGTTACGGCTTCATCTGGGTATGGATGGGCGAACCCGGGTTGTCCTCGCTCAGCCAGCCGTGCGGCATATTCGGCTACCTGGAGCAGGGGGACTGGAGCACCCGCGACGGCTACATTCCCATCGCCTGCAATTATCTGCTGGTGAACGACAATCTGGCTGACGTCAGCCACACCGAGTTCGTCCACGCCACCACCCTCGGGTCGCCCAACGCGCGCGCCACGCGCAAGGATGGCATGCCGCTGGAGCAACAGGGTCAGCACACCTTCCAGGCGGAACTCCGGGACGGCGGCATTGATTTCTGCATTCGCTTCAGCAATACGCGCGTGGCGCAGGTGTTCGAAACGGCTTACGCGCGCGTGCGCGGCCGGGACGGGTGGGACACGCTGGATTTCCGCCTGGAGTTCGTATTCCGTCCGCCCGGATTCTGGATTTTCAGGCCGATTACCATGCGCAGCGGCGCCGCGCCGGAACAGGGTGTGCAACTCGATGCGTTTATCGTGGTGACGCCGGCAACCGCGACCACCTGCCACTATTTTCACAAGAGCTGCCAGGCCTACGCCCCGCGCGATGCCGAGGAGACGGACTATTGGCATGAGCAGACCGGCATTGCCTTCCGCGAGGACAAGGCGATCCTGGAAGCGCAGCAGCGGAACATGGGAGCGGGTGATTTGCGCGATTTCCCGCACGTGTCCTTCCAGGGCGATCGGCTCGGATTCCAGGCGCGGCGTCTGATCGCGGATCTGGTCGCCGCCGAACGCGGTTCGCCCGCCACGGCGGCGGTCTGATGTACCAGGTGCGCGCCACGTACCTGCCGCGGCCGGACCTGCAGTTCGACCTGGAGTATTACTTCCGCGTGCACGTGCCGCTGGCAAAAGCGCAGGCGGCGGGAAGGCTGAACATCGTGAAGCTGGAGGTGGAAACCGGCTGCACCGCGCTGATGGACCCGACGAAAAAATTGTCCCCGTGCGTGTTTTGCATCTACCTGGAGAGCCGGGAAGACCTGGAGACGTTTCGACGCTTCATGGCGGGTCCGGGCACGGATCCGATGCGCGCTGACGTGCCCAGGTATACGAACTGCGAACTCGAATGGTCGGTTTGCGAAGTGCGGGACGTCTGAAGTTGCCGGCAGTCCGGATGCCATGACCTTCGACGAATACAGCGTTTGCCGTCCGGGCCTGAGAAGGGGAGGGAACCCTTGAATGCGAAAGCAGCAAAATCTCCGCGCCGGACGCTGATCCATGGCGGTCCGGTGCTGCCCTGTGACGGTGTCAGCGCCCAGCAGGAGGCGCTGGTGATTGAGGGCGGGCGCATTGTCGCGCTCGGCACGCTTGCCGACATGCAGACCGTGGCCGGACCGGGCGCGGAGTGCCTCAATACGCAGGGAGCGACGGTGCTGCCGGGCTTGGTGGATACGCATCCACACGCGATGCACTTCGCCGCGATGGCGCTGCCGCTGGTTGACTTGAGCGATGCCCGCAATCACGACGAGATCGTGGCGCGCATCGCGGCGCGCGCGCGGACGACGCCGAAGGGGGAGTGGATCCTGTGTTCGCCGGTGGGGGAGGCACATTATTTCATCCGCCGCTCCTGGCGGCACCTGGAGGAGTCCCGGCTGCCGGACCGGCACGTGCTGGATCGGGCCACGTCCGGGCACCCGATCATGATCCAGGCCTGGGCGCCGCGCATCCCGAACGCCGTGGCCTTCAACAGCATGGGTTTGCAGCGCATTGGCATCTCACATTACACGCCGGCGCGCGTGTGCAACGTCTGGGTCGAGAAGGCAGAGGACGGCACGACGCCCACCGGCGTATTGCACGGCTCAGTGACCAATTACTACACCGACGACCCGTTCTGGCTGCAGGTGCGCAGCAGGATCATGGGGCCGCCGCCGGACGCCCTGTGGGAGGCCGCAGGCCGCGTCGGCATGCAGGAGATGAACCGGCTCGGGGCGACGACCCTCTATGAAAGTCACATCATGGAACCGGCGCACGTGGAGGCCTATCGCGCGCTGCACCGGCAGGGGGCACTGACCTGCCGCGTGAAAACGTCGCTGGAAGTGGCCAGCCAGGCTTTCGATCCACACTTCATGCCCACAGAGACGGATGTGGACGCGATGCTGCGGCTCGCGCTCTCCAGCACCGACGCCACAGACCCGCTGCTGCGGCACGACGGCGCGACCATCGCGCGCTCCGGTCCCTGCTTCCCGGGCTTCATGAATTGGCACGAACCGTTCCGCAATCCCTATGGTGAACTCACCAACGGCTACCTGTTCCTGCCGAAGTGGGTGGAGGAACGGACGGTGGACTTCTGCATCGAACACGGCCTGCGTTTCAACAGTGTTGTCGGCACGCCGAAGGATCACGACGCGTTGCTGCATTCCATCGGTCGGCACCCCGTATCCGCGGTGCGTGACCGCGGCTGGATCGCGCAACACGCGATCATCACCTGTGAATCCCACGCGCGACGTTACGCCGACCTCGGCATGAAGGTCACCACATCCAAGGGTTTTCACTGGGGCAAGGGCGACATGTACGGCGAGCGGCTGGGGAAACAGGTGTGGAAGGATTTGGTCCCGCTGCGCCGGCTGCTGGACCACGGCCTGCAGGTCGGGTGCGGCACCGACTGGGGCCCGCGCAACATATTCGAACAGATGCAACTGGCGGTGACCTGTGAGTTCGCCGGCAGCGGGCATCGCAATCTGGATTCGGGTCAGGCCATTACGCGCGAGGAATCGCTGCTGCTGTGGACGCGGGACGCCGCGCGCGTGCTGGACTGGCAGGGCGTTGGGACATTGGCGCCCGGCCACCACGCGGACTTTATCTTCACGGATCGCAATCCGTTGATGTGCCCGATCGAGGACCTTCCATCCACCACCGTGCTGCGCACCGTCATGGACGGGCGCACCATTTACGAAACATGACCAATCGCACTCCGCAGGAGGAGCATATGGCTGTATCACTCTATTATTCGCACTCAAACCAGGTCGCGTTGCTTGCGGCCCTCGTTCTGGCACTGGGCTTCACCACAGTCCCCACGGGAGCAGGGGCCGCCGACGAGGTTGCGGGACTCGAGGAGATCGTCGTCACCGCGCGCAAGCGCGAGGAAAACCTGATGGCGACGCCGGTATCGGTGTCCGCGTTCACCGGCGACGATCTCGCCGACCGGCAGATCACGACGGCGGAGCAGCTGGCCGGCGCGACGCCGAACCTCACGTTCAATCGCAATTCGGTGTTCGCCGGCAGCAATGCCGCCGCAGTGGTGTTCCTGCGCGGCATCGGCCAGGCGGATTTTGTCCCGACCGTGGAGCCCGGCGTCGGCATCTACGTGGACGGCGTGTATGTGTCCCAGTCCACCGGCAGCGTGCTGGAGATGATGGACATCGACAGTGTGCAGGTGCTGCGCGGCCCGCAGGGCACATTGTTCGGGCGCAACACCATCGGTGGGGCGATCCTGGTGAACAGCCGCAAGCCGGACGATACTTTCCACGGTGACGCGGAATTTACCTACGGTTCCTATGATCGCACCGATTTTCGCGGCAGCGTCAATGTGCCCCTGGGCGAAAACCTGTTCGGCAAGGCCTCCGCGCTTTATACCAACCGCGACGGTTTCGTGAAGCGCCCGCTGCTCGGCGGCGAGGACGCCAACAGCGGCGACGACAACACGCTGGGCGTGCGTGGCGCGCTGCGCTGGGAAGCGACCGACGCGCTGGAATTCGACCTGTCGTTCGACTATTCGCGCGATCGGGAAAACCCGGCCGCCTCTGCCATCGTGTCCAATTTCATCCTGCCGGCGTCACCGCTGACCAGCAACGTGGCGTTCCACAACTTCTTCGTCGCGCCCGGTCTGGTGCCGACGCTGGGTCCGGGGGCGTTCTTCACCGACTTCTACCTGCCGCCGAACAAGCACACGGATCTGTCCGACATGCCGGGTCAGCATTCCGACCTGGACATCTGGGGCGTCAACCTCACGGCCAACTGGGAGATCTCCGACACGCTGGCGGTGAAATCCATCACCAGCTACCGCGACCTGGAAACGGACTTCAGCAACGACTGGGATCACACGCCGCTCGCGATTTCCCATGCCGACAGCGAAGTGATCACCGGCTGGCAGTGGAGCCAGGAACTGCAGCTCACCGGCAAGGCGTTTTCCGACCGCATGACCTGGCTGCTCGGCTATTACCACTTCGAGGAGGACAATGATTACGTCGCGCAGGTGACCTTCCCCGCGGTCACCGTGGCGTCCGGCGCATTGATCGACAATCGCAGCGACGCGGCCTTCGGCCAGTTCACGTTCAATCTTACCGACCAGTGGAGCCTGACCGCGGGCGGCCGCTACACCGATGAGTCCAAGACCTTCACCGTCGATGATCGCATCCAGTTCATCGTCAGCAGCTTCCCGCTGCCGCCGATCCCCGGATTGCCGGTACTACCGCCACCGGGATTCCGTCTCATCCCGCTGGGCAAGACCACGCTGGACGTGTCCGAGTTCGATCCGTATGTGAACCTGGCGTTCCAGTGGACCGAGGACCTGATGCTGTACGCGTCTTATTCCGAGGGCTTCAAGAGCGGTGGTTTCGAACTGCGCAACACGGCGCCCGCAGCCGCCCCGCCGAGTTTCAACCCCGAATTCGCCACCGTCTACGAGGCGGGTCTGAAATGGAGCGGACTGGAGCGGCGCCTGCGATTGACCGCGTCCGGCTTCTTCACGGAATACGACGATCTGCAGATCCTGGTCACCACCGGCGGCATCGTGCCGGCGCCGCTGACCACCAATGCCGGCGAGGCGGAGATCACGGGGTTCGAGATCGAAGCCGTCGCGCTGCCGCTGCCGCAACTGGAACTGAGCGGCGGCGTCGGCTATCTGGATGCTGAGTACAAGAAGCTGGACCCGCGCGCCATTGCCAACGGCACCTTCCTGGACACGCCACTGCCATTCGTATCCGAGTGGCAGACAAATCTGTCTGGCACCTACACGCTAACGGCGCCGGCGCTGGCGGGCAGTTTCCGCGCGCGGCTGGACTGGAGTTACCGCACGGATTACGCCACGTTCGCGCAGTTCTCACCGGATCTGGTGCAGGACGGCGTATCGCTGTTGAATGCGTCGCTGACCTATGTGCACGATTCCGACAAGTGGGAGGTGGCGTTGTCGGGCACGAACATCACCGACGAATTCTACATCCTCGGCGGCAACGCGTTCATCGGCAATTCCGGATATACCAACAGCAACCTCGGGCGTCCGCAGGAGTGGGCGCTGCGGTTCAAGTACCGCTTCTGAGCGAGGAGAAAAATTTCATGTCGAAGTACATCATAGAGTGAGTGAGTAGAATGAAAAGATACTTGTTATTATTCTTGATTCTGGTTTGTCCATTGGCGGACGCCCACGAAATCGATCGGCACGATGAAGCAGTTCAAGCCGCTATTGGGGGCACTGGTGATTTCTATAAATCAACAAAAGACGTCCCTTATGAGTTTGTAGATATCGAAGGTGGCGGTACTTACGGGGCCGTGCGATTGTCATTTTCAAAAACCGATGCTGTCGGTATGGTTGGAAAGTACAAGTCGAGCAAGGGCGTGCAATTTACCCGGCACACGCACACGGACTGGGTGGTGGTGACGGTACTCAATGGTAAGGTGGAGGTTTCTCGACATAATGGTGCCGACATACGCGTCTATCTACCTGGAGACACCTATCTGGTGGAACCTGGTGATACCCATACTGAGACCTCCCTTGAAGATACAGAGGTGGTAGTGGTGAACGGCCGCGGCGTGAATAATGAAAAATTCATTATGCGCACCATTAACATCGATTCCGCTGATAAATGAGTTCGCGGTTGTTCGGTATATTTCTTATGACCCCTGCAATCCTTTCATGCCCTCTACGTCGTCCAGGAACGCGGGGCTTTCCGGAAGTGTGGAGCCGCCATCCACGACGATAGTCTGACCGGTGACGTAACGGGCTTCGTCGGAGGCGAGAAAGAGCATGGCGTAGGCAATGTCGCTGGGGTCGCCGATGTAACCCATCGGCACGTACTTCGCCATTTGTTTCTGACCCTCTGCATCCGCCAGCAGATCCATGGCCGGGGTCTTGATGTAGCCCGGCTCGACGCCGTTCACGGTGATGGCGTCCCGCGCCAGTTCAAGGGCGGCGGTGCGGATGAAGCCATTCACACCCGCCTTGGAGGCGGCGTAATAGGAAGTGCCCGGCATGGCGACCCGCGGCCCGGTCACCGATGACGTGAACAGCAGGCGCCCGCCGCCTTGTTTGCGCAGGTGCGGGATGCAGGCTTTCGACAGCCGGAAGCAGGCCTTCAGATTCACCGACAAGACCGTCTCGAGATCCTCCTCGGAGTAATCCGCCACCGATCCGCCGAGGAATGAGGCGGCGTTGTGCACCAGGATGTCGATGCGGCCGTAATGCCTGACGGTTTGCTCCACGACGGCGGTGCATTGCTCCACGTCGCCGACATCAGTGGTGATGTGCGTGGCCTCGTAGCCCGCATCCCGGATCAATTTCAGCGTGGCCTCGCCATGGGCGGGGGTACGCGTGGCGATGACGACTTTCGCCCCCTCGGCAGCGAACACGCGCGCGATGGCCTGCCCGATGCCCTGGCCCGAGCCGGTGACGATGGCGACCTTGCTCTTAAGTCTGTTCGCGCTCATGTTGCGACCTCCGGATGAACTGTGGGCCGTGATGTGAATTCTCCCCCGGTGCCGGACTTGAGTTATTGTCGAGTCCTTAGAGAACGCTCAAGGAAACCGCACAATAACTCAATAACTCAAGTCCGGCACCGTTCTGGCACATCGCGGCCACACGCCTGACGTTGGCTCGTGGCAGTATCCGGCACTGCCGCCGATGATCGCAATATGTTAATTTCGCTTTCATGACAGCCCGCCGCAAAAAATTCAATGAACGCGCCTATCGCGACGCCCTCGGCAACTTCGCCACCGGCGTCACCGTGGTCACCGCGCGTGACCCCGGCGGATTCCATGTCGGTGTCACCGCCAACAGCTTCAATTCCGTCTCCCTGGATCCGCCGCTGGTGTTGTGGAGTCTGGATCGGCGCTCACTCAGCCTGCCGTCCTTCCAAACTGCGGATTACTTCGTCATCAATGTGCTGGCTGCCGACCAGGTGGCGCTGTCGAGACGTTTCGCGCGCCGGACGGATGGCGGAAAGTTCGATCGCATCACGTTCAAGGAAGCCCGTGGCGGCGCACCGCTCCTGGATGGCTGTGCCGCGCATTTTCTGTGCCGCAAGAGTTTCACCCATGACGGCGGCGATCATCTGATATTCGTGGGCGAAGTGCTGGACTACAAGGATCATGGCCGGCCGGCGCTGATGTTCTACCGGGGCCGGTACGCGGTGCCGGACCAGGCCCCGGAACTGCAACGCAAGACCGCAAATCGGCTGCACAGCACCCGCTTCGTCGACGACTATCTGGATTACCTCCTTTCCCATGCCGCCGCCTGTTTCCAGGCGCAGTTTGATTCCGCGTTGCAGCGGGCCAAAGTGAGCCGGGATGAGTGGAATATCCTGTGCACGCTCGGGGATCACGGCGCCGGGCTCACGGTGGAAAATATCCATGCGGTCACCCTGCAGCGCGCCGCGACCGTCGCCCGCACCCTGGAACCGATGCTGGGCGAGGGCTGGATCAGGCAGGGCCGGGGCAGCGGAGAGAACAGCGCGACGTTCCGGCTCACGCGCAAGGGCCATGACGCGCTGGTGCCGCTGCTGGCCGCCGCCAAGGCCCATGAATCCGATGCGCTGTCCCATTTTCCGGATGCGGATGCGAGACAGTTGAAACAGATGCTGAAGGCACTAATGCAGGCCAGGCAACCCATGCGCGTGCGCAAGCACCGTGTGCGCCGGGCGATGCCAAAAACGCAGTGAACAGCGATTTCATCATCGTCGGGAGCGGCATTAATTCACTGGTGTGCGCCGCGCTGTTGGCGCGCAAGGGGTACAAGGTGCGCGTGCTGGAGCGCAATGACCGCCCGGGTGGCTGCATCCGAACCGAGGAATGCACATTGCCGGGTTTCGTCCACGACCTGCTGTCCTGCTGGCATCCGTTGTTCGTGACCTCCCCGGGTTATGCCGCGTTGAAACCGGAACTGGAGCAGCACGGACTGCGTTACTGCAACACCGATGCGCCCACCGCGGTGCTGCTGCCGGATGGCCGGCATTTCATCCTGCGCACGGCGCGGGACAAAAACATCCAGGCCATGAATGCGCTTTGTGCCGGCGATGGCGATCGCTACGCCGCAGCCACGGCGGCGTTTGAACGGCAACTGGACCTGACCTTTGCCGTGCTCGGCGCGGACCTTCACTCCTGGCGGACGGCGCGGGCATTTGCCACCCACGCGTGGCGGCACGGGATCGGCGCGGTGCTGGAATTCGCGCGCCACGGATTGCAGGCGGCGCGCCCCTGGCTGGAGGCCACGTTCGAATCCGATCTGCTGCGCGCCTGTTTTGCACCCTGGACCCTGCATGCGGGCGTCGGCCCGGATAACGCCGGCTCCGCGGTCATGGCGCAGATCATCCCGTGGACACTGGAAGCGGTGGGATCGCCGGTGGTGGCGGGGGGCGGCGAGGGCCTGGTGCGGGCGTTGCGCCGGATCATCGAATCCCACGGTGGGGAAATGGTGCTGAATTCCGATGCAACCCGCATCACCGTGCGCGATGGGGTTGCCCGCGGCGTGGTGACGTCAACGGGGATTGAACATGCGGCGGCCCGTGGCGTCATCTGCAGCGTGACGCCGGGCCAGCTTTATGGTCGTCTGCTGCCCCCGGACCTGGTTGGGCCGCCGGTTGCGGAATCGGCCGGCAAATTTCGCCACGGCCGGGCCGCCATGCAGATCCACCTGGCCCTGCGCGAGCCGCCGCGCTGGTCCGATCCGGACCTGGGGCGGGTGGCGGTGATGCACCTTGTTGATGGGCTGGATGGCGTGTCCCGCGCGGTAAATGAGGCTGAATGCGGAATGCTTCCTGCGCGCGGCAGTATTGCACTGGGCCAGCCGGCGGCGCTGGACCCCAGCCGCGTACCGGC
>Ga0156012_1045_pt1 | contig 9794 bp, 10 predicted proteins | sample RifCSPlowO2_02_FD_107666 | JGI IMG/M metagenome (GOLD analysis project Ga0156012, IMG submission 107666) | Gammaproteobacteria bacterium RIFCSPLOWO2_02_FULL_61_13
TGGCCGGCGCTGCCGTGGCGCCCCTGCGAGCCCGCGCTGAATCACTCGGCAGTGGGGATTTCTCTCCCTTGTGGGCAGGAACCAATGCCCCGGCATGCAGGGAGTCTCCGGCGGCCGAAGTAACGCGCGCACTGGCCGCCGGAATATCCTGAACAGGCATCCGATGCCGACCGCGACGCCATCCTTCCCCGCCGACGGCGGTTGCACCTGCCGCCAGGTCCGTTACCGGATGCTGACCCCGCCGATGTTCGTACACTGCTGCCATTGCCGGTGGTGCCAGCGGGAAACTGGTACTGCCTTTGCCCTGAATGCCCTGATCGAGGCCGATCGGGTGCTGCTGTTGCAGGGGAGTGCTGAGATCATCAATACGCCATCCAACAGCGGCAAGGGACAGAAAATATCCCGCTGTCCCCAATGCCGCGTAGCAGTGTGGAGCAATTACGCCGGAGCAGGCGATGCCATCCATTTCGTCCGCGTCGGAACGCTCGACAATCCGGACCTGCTGCCGCCGGACATTCATATCTACACCATGTCAAAACAACCCTGGTTGATACTGCCCCCCGGCACGCCGGGGCTTCCCGAATATTATCAACGCAGCAAATATTGGCCGGCGGAAAGTCTGGAGCGGCGCGCTGCAGTTTTGGCACCGGCCAAGGAATGAAGGAAGCAGCTGTCAACCCGGCGAAAGCCGGGGGCCAGTGCGAGTCCCTTCTGGATACCGGTCGCTTCGGACATCCTGTCCTCGGCTTTGGCTCCTGCGTCGCCCTACCGCCTACATCCATGTAGGCGACACGCGACATTTCCCACGTCCTGTGGGTCGCCTGCGCCGGTATGACGGACTGGATGCCCCTTTACGATCCCTGGGCAAAGTATCGCCGCAGGCGCGCCACCGCCTCGGCGAGTACCGCGGTATCCTTGCAGAAACAGAAGCGCGCCAGTTTCCGCGGCGCATTCGGGTTGCCGGGTTCATAAAATACGCTGACCGGGATCGCGGCCACTTTCGCCGCGGCAGTGATATGGCGGCAAAATTCCATATCATCACGATCCTTGTCCAGTTCGCTGAAATCCGCGTTGATGAAATAGGTGCCATGGCAGGGCAACACCTTGAAACCGATGTCCTCGAGCCCGGTTCGCAATACGTCACGCGCGGCCTGCAAATCCGCCGCCAGCCGGGTGAAATACGCCGGCTCGCTGGCCAGCCCCGCGGCCACCGCCTTTTGCAGCGCCGGGACCGTGGTGAAAGTGACAAACTGGTGTGCGCGGGCGATGACCTCCGCGAGGACGCGCGGCGCGCTGATGTAGCCGATCTTCCAGCCGGTCATGGAGAAGGTCTTGCCGGCGGAGCCGATGCGCACACAACGCTCACGCATGCCGGGCAGGCACATTAACGGCAGATGTTGGCGGCCATCGAAAACCAGGTGTTCATAGACCTCGTCGCAGATGGCGCAGGCGTCGTACTGACATAACAACTCCGCGATCACGGACAGTTCATATTCGGTAAATACCTTGCCGGTGGGATTCATCGGCGAATTGATAATGAGCACGCGGGTACGCTCATTAAAGGCGGCGCGCAACGCCTCCTCATCGAAGCGCCAGTCCGGCGGCTGTAATTGCACCAGGCGCGGCGTCGCGCCGACCGCACGAATGATCGGCACGTAGGAATCGAACGCAGGCTCGATGACGATAGCCTCGTCGCCGGGCGAGAGCATCGCCAGAAGGCAGTCCGCCAATGCCTCGGTGGCGCCGCAGGTGACGATAATTTCCGCGTCCGGGTCAAACCGCAGGTCATAGAATCGTTGATTATGTTCCGCCACCGCGCGGCGCAGTTCCGGGATCCCGGCGCTGGGCGGATACTGATTGGGTCCATCGATCAAAGCCTGCGCCGCAATGGTACGCAGATGCTCCGGGCCGTTGCTGTCCGGGAACCCCTGCCCGAGATTGATGGCATCATGTTCGCGCGCGAGCGATGACATGACGGTGAAGATGGTGGTGGGAAGGCGGGCGAAGACGGGATTGAATGGCGGCATGAGGCAACAAGCTACAAGCAACAAGCTACAAGGTAAAGACGCGTCACCGGTACATTGGCCAACCGACCCGCCTGTTATTTTTTCCTTGTTGCTTGTAGCTTATAGCTTGTGGCTGCTTCTTATATCACCCCAGAAGGCCGCACCGCCCTCGAGGAAGAACTTGCCTCCCTTTGGCAACGCCGCGGCGTGACGACCGCGGCGCTGGCCGCGGCAGCGGCGGAAGGGGATCGATCTGAAAATGCGGAATACATCTACCGCAAGAAGGAACTGCGGGAGATCGATCGGAGGCTGGGCCACCTGCAGCGTCGGATCCCGCAACTCAAGGTCGTCGACGCAGTGCAGAGCCGTGATCGGATCTACTTCGGCGCGTGGGTCACTGTGGAAGATGAAGCCGGAACTGAAATCACCTGGCGGCTGGTGGGCCCGGATGAATTTGCGCGTCACCCGGGCTACATAAGTATTGATGCCCCGCTGGCCCGGGCACTATTGGGCAAAGGCGTGGATGACGAAGTGACGGTCGTGGTCAGCAATCGAAAAAATTCCTATTTAATCCTGGAAATTGAATACCGATAGGATAGTTACAAGTCATAAGTAACAAGTCACAAGAGGTTCATGCTATTTCTTGTCACTTATGACTTATTACTTATGACTATCTTCCACTCCCCTCCCTAACTCCTTGTATCCATTTGTCTTCCCCCCAAGTGCGTGAACTTCAACCCTGTCATCAATTGATCTTGGTCAAGCAGTTCCATCGTCCGGGGGCCATAATTATATGTACATAAAGACAAAAAACGACAAAAGAAAGAGGAGTGCAAATTATGAACATGGTCCATGTCACACCTGAATTGCAAAATCACCTGCGCGCCGCCCTTGAGAATCCGTTCCTGTTTGAGCGCACCGAGAGATTTGCGATGCACAAGGTGCTTGCCAGCGCGGAAACGGGAACCGATGTGGCACAGGTCTTCCTGGACACCGCCCAGGATGCGCTCGTTCGTCACAATGACTGGCGCAGCCTGCCGCATTTCATCGCGCAGATAGAAAAGGCCGCCTGACAGCAGTTCGGGCGGGGGGCTCGGCACGGGGCACAGCGGGCGCTGCGCTCCGTTGCCGGGCCGGACAGTTACTTGCCGGGTGCGCCCCTGTATCATGCTGCGCCCGTGGACATACTCCTCCCCATCCGGATGCAGGCGCAGCCGGACGAAACCACCTGTGGCCCCACCTGCCTGCAGGCCGTTTATCAGTATTTTGGCGAGCGCGTCCCCCTTTCCGATGTCATTGAGGCCATCCCCAAACTGGACGACGGCGGTACGCTGGCCGTGTTCCTGGCCTGTGACGCACTGCGGCGCGGATTCAAGGCCACCATTTATACCTACAATCTCCAGGTCTTCGATCCGAGCTGGTTTGCTTCCACCGGGACCAATATTGTCGACAAGCTGCAGGAACAGGCCGAGGAAAAATCCGATACCAAGTTGCGCCGTGCCACGCGCGGCTATGTCGAATTCCTGCGCCTCGGCGGCCGGCTCAAACTTACGGACCTGACCACGCGCCTGCTGCGCGGCATCATCCGCCGCGAATTACCCATCCTCACGGGTCTGAGTTCGACGTTCCTGTATCGCTCGCGCCGCGTCCTCGGTCTCAGGGACGAACCCGACGATGTGCGCGGCTCGCCGTGCGGACATTTCACCGTACTGTGCGGATACAATCGCAAGCAGCGCACGGTGCGCGTGGCCGATCCCTATCTGCCCAACCCGGTGCGCCGCGGGGAATTTTTCTACGACGTGAGCATTGATCGCGTCATCGGCTCCATCCTGCTGGGGGTGCTGACCTACGATGCCAACCTGCTGGTCATCCAGCCCAAACGCTGAGGCACGGCCGCTTCCATGTCCATATTATTAATCGTCGACAATCCGAAGAGCTGGCCGCTGCACATCCCCGACGTGAAGGTGGTGGCCGCGCGCGCCTATCTCACCGACCCCACTTACAGCGATGATCGCACCGCCAAGGTCTTCAACCTGTGCCGTTCCTATCGTTACCAGACCGTCGGCTATTACGTCTCATTGCTGGCTGCGGCTCGCGGGCACAAGCCATTACCCGACATCAACACCATCCAGGATCTCAAGTCTCAGATCGTCGTGCGCACGCTGTCCGAGGACATCGAGGAGCAAATCCACGATGCGCTGCACAACCTGCATTCAAAAACCTTTACGCTCAGCATCTACTTCGGGCGCAACTTCGCCAAGCGCTACGACGACCTGGCGGTGCGGCTCTTCAATCTGTTCCAGGCGCCCATGTTGCGCGCGGAATTCACCAACGAAAAGGCCGGCTGGCGCCTGGAGGCCATCCGCCCGATATCCGTCAATGAGATCCCCGAGGATCACCGCGACTTCGCCGTACAGGCCGCCCAGCAGTATTTCGCCGGGCGCAACAAGCGCCTGCGCCGGCGCCAGACACCACGCTATGACCTGGCGGTGCTGGTGAACCCCACCGAGACCGATCCGCCTTCCGATGCCAAGGCATTGCAACGCTTCCAGAAGGCCGCCGAGGCCGTGGGACTCGATTTTGAGCTCATCACGCGCGACGATTTTCATCGCCTGGCCGAATTCGACGCGCTATTCATCCGCGAGACCACGTCAGTCAATCATCACACGTTCCGATTTGCCCAACGGGCGGCGGCGGAAGGCATGGTAGTGATGGATGACCCGGTGTCCATCCTCAAGTGCACCAACAAAGTGTACCTGGCGGAATTGCTCAACCGCCACGGGGTGCCCACGCCCAAAACGATGGTCGTGCATTCCAAGAACCGGGACCTGATCGCCACCGAACTGGGCCTGCCATGTGTGCTCAAGCAACCGGACAGCGCCTTCTCGCGCGGTGTCATCAAGGTGGAAAACCGTGAAGAACTCGAGGAACAGGTCACCCGGCTGTTGGTCAAATCGGAACTGATCATCGCGCAGCAGTACCTGCCAACGTCATTTGATTGGCGCGTGGGCATCTGTGATCGGCGGCCGCTGTTCGTGTGCCGCTATTTCATGGCGCGGGAGCACTGGCAGGTATACCGCCATGACAAGGATGGCACCACCCAGGATGAAGGCGGGCACAACACCATCTCCGTGGGCGAGGCCCCGGACGAGGTCATACGCACGGCCGTCAAGGCCGCCAATCTCATCGGCGACGGGCTCTACGGCGTCGACCTCAAACAGGTGGACAACAAGTGCTACGTGATGGAGGTCAATGACAACCCCAATATCGACGCCGGCACCGAGGATGCCATCCTGAAGGGGGCGCTGTATCGCGAGATCATGGGGATATTTCTCAAACGCATTGAACTGCAAAAACGGAGTCCCCAGGGTTGAACGACGCTGCCCGCCCGCTGGCGCTCTTCGCCGGCCATGGCATCGAGATCGAGTACATCATCGTCGACCGCGATCAGCAAAATGTCCTGCCATTGACCGACCAGGTGCTGCATGCGGTAGCAGGCGAGTATGTGGACGAGATCGTCCAGGGCGACATCGCCTGGTCCAATGAGCTGGTTCTGCACGTCATCGAATTGAAGACCAATGGCCCGGTAGCGAGTCTCACCGGTCTGGCGCAGTCCTTCCAGCGCGAAACCCGCCGCATTGACGAGATCCTGCGGCCACTGAACGGGATGCTGATGCCCACTGCCATGCATCCGTGGATGAACCCGGACCTGGAGACACGCCTCTGGCCGCACGGTTACAACGAGGTCTACGCAGCCTTTGATCGCATCTTCGATTGCCAGGGCCATGGCTGGTCCAACCTGCAGAGCATGCACATCAACCTGCCGTTCGCCGGTGACCTGGAGTTCGCGCAACTGCATGGGGCGGTCCGGTGCCTGCTACCCATCCTGCCGGCGCTGGCCGCCAGCTCGCCCATGATGCAATGGGAACTGACCGGGCTCATGGATACGCGCCTGGAGGTGTACCGGAATAATGCCCGGCGCATTCCCAGCATCACCGGCCTGGTGATACCGGAGTCCGCCAACACGCGCCGGGACTATGAAGAGGGAATCCTCGCACCCATGTACGCGGACATCGCGCCCCATGATCCGGAAGGCGTGCTGCAATTCGAGTGGCTGAATGCACGCGGCGCCATCGCGCGCTTTGATCGCAACACCATCGAGATCCGCGTGCTGGATACCCAGGAATGCCCGGCCATGGACCTTGCCATCGCCATTGGCGTTTGCGCAGTGCTGCGCCATCTCGTGGCGGAGACGTTCCGGCCGCTGGCGGAGCAAAATGAACTGGCTACCGGCGCATTGGCGCAGATCTTCAATGCCTGCGTCCACGCCGCCGACTATGCGGTCATTGAGGACCGGAAGTACCTGCGGTTGTTTCGTTTTCCGGAGCGGCGCGCCCAGGCGCATGAACTCTGGCAGCATCTGCTGGAATCCGCGCCGGGCAATGAGGCCGATGCGGAATGGCGGCAACCGTTGCAGTTCATTCTGCGCGAGGGATGCCTCGCCCGGCGCATCACCCGTGCCGTCGGCAAGGATGCGCGCCGCTCCCATGTGCAGGAGACCTATCGCGTGTTATGCCGGAACCTGGCGGAAGGAAGCCGGTTTGAAGGGATCAGCTGACGTCCGGATCCTGATCAAGGAATTTCTGGTGGACGGGCCCGCCGAGGCCAGCCACCTGTTCGTATTTGCCCATGGCGCAGGGGTGGGCATGGCGTCACCCTTCATGGACGTCGTGGCGCAGCGCATCGCGGCAGCCGGCATCCGCGTGGTGCGGTTTCACTTCCCGTACATGGAAGACATGGTGCGCACGGGTCAGCGCCGCCCCCCGAACGGCGGCCGCATCCTGCGCCAGGCCTACGCCGATGTCATCCGCCACTGCATTGATCGCGAACACTGCCCGCCGGTACGACTGATCGTCGGCGGGAAATCCATGGGCGGGCGCGTGGCCAGCATGATCGCCGACGCACACAATGTGGCCGGCGTCATCTGCCTGGGGTATCCGTTCCATCCGCCGCGCCAGCCGCTCAAGTTGCGGACCGAACACCTGGGCACTATGCGGACACCCACGCTCATCTGCCAGGGGGAACGGGATACATTCGGAACCCGCGCCGAAGTGGTGAACTATCCGCTCTCTCCGGCCATCCGGCTGCACTGGCTGGCGGACGGTAACCACGACTTTGAACCCCGGCGCAACAGCGGGATTGCGCCAGGCGCGAATCTGGTCTCCGCGGCAGACACGGCCATCGAATTCATTCACGCGCTGCCCGTTCGCAAGTAGCAGCGATGCCATTCCGCTTCCTCAGACCACCGCGGGTGCGCCGCCACGCGCGCGACCCCGACGCCGACCGCTCACTGCAACATTCGCTGCGCGATGCCATGGCCTATGCGGTGATGCAGGGTGGAGCGGAAACCTATTTGTCGGCGTTTTCGTTGTTTTGCCGCGCCACTGCGGCGCAGGTGGCATTGCTGTCCACGCTGCCCCCGTTGCTGGGGTCGCTGGCGCAACTGCTGGGCGCATGGCTGGCGCGTCACGCCCGGCGGCGCAAGCCCGTGATACTGGGCGGAGTGCTTTTTCAGGCTTTAACCTTCATTCCCATCCTGGCCGTGCCCTGGTGGTTTCCGGATCAGGCTGTGCCCGCGCTGCTCGTGCTCTACGCCTGCTACTTTGCCGGTGGTGGACTGGCGGCACCGCCCTGGACCAGCCTCATGGGGGATCTCGTTCCGGAGCAGCGGCGCGGGCGCTTCTTCGCGTTGCGCACGCGCCTGACCAGCATCATGGCCTTCACAGCGCTGGTAAGCAGCGGACTCATCCTGCACTACTTCGACCATCGCGCGGCCACAACCATCGGCTTTGTTCTCATTTTCTGCATTGCGTGCGGCGCACGGCTGGTTTCCGCCTGGCACCTGGGCCGCATGCATGAATCCCCCGTCAGTCACGCGCCCACGCCGGTGGATGTGTTCTCCGGACATTCCCTGCGCGTGCTGCGCCGTACCGGGGCATTATGGTTTTCACTCTATGTCGTGTTGATGCAGGGCGCGGTGGCCATCTCCGGGCCATTCTTCGCCGTGTACATGTTGCGCGACCTGGAGTTCACCTACCTGCAATTCATGGTCAACACCGGGACTATGGTGTTGACACAGTTCGTCGCGTTGAATTACTGGGGCCGGATCAGCGACGCCTTCGGCAACAAGCTCATCCTCAAGGTGTGCGGCCTGGGCGTGCCAGTGATCCCGCTGTTGTGGCTTGTCAGTGACAATCACTGGTACCTGCAGGCCGTGCAGTGCGTGTCGGGCATCTTCTGGGCCGGCTTCACACTCAGTACCGGTAACCTCCTCTATGAATTGGTTCCGCCGGTGCGCCGCGCGGGCTACACCGCATTTCACAACATCATGGTGGCGTTCAGCGTGTTCAGCGGCGCGTTGTGTTCCAGCCTGTTCATGGACGTGGGCGCGCCGCGCAGTACGCTGCTGGGTGACCCCTCCCATGCGTCCGTGCTGCTGAACCTGTTCATGCTGTCTGCGGCCGCGCGCCTTTTGATAGATTTGTTCCTGCTGAAACGCGTCCGCGATCTGCGCCGTCCGCGCCGCCCGTTGTCAGCGCGGCAATTCCTGATTCGCGTCACCGGCTTCGATGCGCTGATGGGGTTCATGTATGCGGCGGTGCCATTCCTGAAACAATCCAAGACCAAGTAAATCCCGTAGAGAACGGACTCGGCATGTACCGATATTCCTAAACGAGGGAACATGCTGCAAGCCCAAGCATGTAAAGAGAAAATCCGCCCATTGCGCGTCTAAATTTCGGATATCGGAACATTGAGCCCGGCAGATATTAAATGAGGCAAAGGGAACATCATGAATATTGGAAATCGAAGTGACTAGCTCATCCAGGGTATTGATCCGGCTACATTTCCGGCGCATGCTCCCCTTGGCATGTATGTAACAATATCCGACAACGTGTTCCTTATCCCCTAGTTAGCGCTCATCAGCCCCGGCGCGCTGAAATCCCCGTGGTATTGACAGATATGTATAATGTACATATACTGTAATCGTGTCCGCCGAATTCGACCCGAAAAAGGATGCGGCAAACATCAAGAAGCACGGTGTTTCACTCGCCGAAGGCGACGGGGTGCTGAATGACCCACTGGCCCTTACCGTCGAGGATGTTGCCGCCGAGGGTGAACAGCGTTTTGTCACCATAGGAATGAACACATTCGGGTCGCTGATGGTCGTGATTCACACCCCTCGAGGAAGGGGATCGCGAGTTATCTCAGCGCGGAAGGCCGATCCAACAGAGAAGAGAGACTATGAAAAAAATGTATGACTTTTCCAAAGGCAAGCGTGGAGCCGTGATCGCCACTACTGGAAAAACGCGTATTACCATCTACATGGATGACATGATCGTGAACCAATTCAAGGCCCAGTCGCAGAAAACCGGCAAGGGCTATCAGACTCTGATCAATGAAGCTCTGAAGGCCCATCTGGGACTTGCGGAGCAACCCGTAACGCAAGAGCTCGTGCGCAAGATTGTCCGTGAAGAACTCGCGGCGAACGGTTGAGCGCTAACTTGGCGCCCCACACGGACGTGCGCCTAGACCCCGGCGCACGCCGGTGGGCTCAGCGTTTTGCAGCAATAGCCGCAGTTGTTGCGTAGTGCGCAACACGGTATGATGGGCGAATGATAAAATCGTTCCGGCACAAAGGACTGCGCCGGTTTTTTGAGAGCGGGAGTACCGCTGGAATCCAGAATGCATTGAGAGTCTTCGCGTTTCTGCTTCCACACTGAATCGCCT
>Ga0156012_1182_pt8 | contig 9759 bp, 8 predicted proteins | sample RifCSPlowO2_02_FD_107666 | JGI IMG/M metagenome (GOLD analysis project Ga0156012, IMG submission 107666) | Gammaproteobacteria bacterium RIFCSPLOWO2_02_FULL_61_13
GCGAGCGGTAGACCGCCTGCTCCGGACTGTAGGCCAACCCGCCGCGCGGGATCGGCACGCCGAAATCCGAGAGGATCTCTTTGGCTTGGTATTCATGAATATCCATGATTATTGCCTCCGAAGTATATTGTTCGATTTGCCAGCCACGAGCACTTCTTTCCCTACCTTCTGTCTTCTATCTTTTCCCGATCATATCCGCCTGGCGCACGATGTTGCGGGCCATGCGTTCGGACGCTGCGTCGATCATCTTGCCGTCCAGTTGTGCCGCGCCCTTGCCCGCCTTCGCCGCCTCTTCCAATGCCACCAGCACGCGTTGCGCGCGATTCACCTCGGCCGCGGGCGGCGACATGATCTCGTTCGCCAGCGGGATCTGGCTCGGGTGGATGGCCCACTTGCCCTCATAACCGAGTGCCGCAGCACGGCGTGCCGCGAGCTTGTATCCCTCCGGATCGCTGAAATCGCCAAATGGCCCATCTATGGCGCGCAGGCCGTAGGCGCGGCAGGCCGTCACCATGTTCACCAGCGCGGCATGCCACTGATCCCCGGGATAATCCGGATTCAGTCCGCCAATGACGACCGTGCGCGCGCGCAGGCTGGCGGCGTAATCCGCCACGCCGAAATGCAATGCCTCAAGGCGTTTGCTTGATTGGGCGATGGCCATGACATTGGCGCCGCCCAACGCAGTCTCGATCAGGCATTCAATGCCGATGCGCTTCTTCAGTCCCCTGGCAACCTCGATCTGCGTCAGCATGCAGTCCACCACGTATACATCCGAGGCCGTGCCCACTTTCGGGATCAGGATCGTGTCCAGCTTGTCGCCGGCCTGTTCCACGATATCGACCACGTCCCGGTACATATAATGTGTATCCAGTCCGTTGATGCGCACCGACATGATCTTGCCGCGCCAGTTGATGTCGTTCAGCGCCTGGATGATGTTCTTGCGCGCCTGCGGCTTGTCATCGGGAATCACCGCGTCTTCGCAATCCAGGAAGACGAAATCCGCTTCCGAATTCGCGGCCTTTTCAAACATGCCCGGGTTGGAACCGGGCACGGCCAGTTCGCTGCGCTGCAGGCGCGGTGCGGCGGGGGGATATTGTGTAAAACTCACGGGATTCTCCTCCGGCAGCCCGATGTCAAACCCGGGCAACCAATCAATGCATGTAGTTCAAGAGCATATTGGCGCGCGACCCTATCTCATGTAGTCAGACACGCCGTGAATACCCGCGCCGCTGCGCCTTCTTCGCTGAGCAGTCCTGCTGCGCTCGAAGTCCAGCCTGCACCTCCTTGTGCGGGCGTTCGCAGCGTTGCTGCGAACCCCTGCGGCACACGGTCCGTCAACATAAGATCCGGTCACGCGCCTTTCTGCGTCAATGCAGCGAACTTCTGCCGCACCTACAATGCGCGCACTTGCTGCTTCGTGCTGCAAAGATATTCCTGTGCCGCCGCGACGCCGCTGCCGAGTTTGACCTTGATCCCCATGTCATGCATCGCCATTTCCGCGGCGGAGATGGGGGTCAGGATCATCATCTCGTTCATGTCGCCCAGGTGACCGATGCGGAAGGCCTTGCCCGCAATCTTGCCCAGGCTGATGGACAATGCGACGTTGTAGAACTTGTAGGCGTGCCGCGCCATTTCGTTGCCGTCGAAACCCTCCGGCACGTATATCGCGCTGACGGTATCCGAGTACCACTTTGCATCGGAGGCCACGAGTTTCAATCCCCACGCTGCAACGGCCTTGCGCACTGCCGTGGCCATGCGCCGGTGGCGGGCAAACACATTATCAAGTCCCTCCTCCATCAGCATGTTCACGGACTCGCGCAGACCGCGCAGGTAAATGGTGTTCGGCGTGTACGGGAAAAACCCGTTGTCGTTGGCGCCCATCATGTCGTCGAAGGAGAAGTACGTGCGCGGCAACTTGGCGGTCTTGCGCGCTTCCAACGCCTTCTGGCTGACACAAACGATGCCCAGGCCCGTCGGCACCATGAAGCCTTTCTGCGAGCCGCTGACGCACAGGTCCACACCCCACTCGTCCATGCGGAAATCGATGCTGGCCACGGAACTGACGCCATCCACGAACAGCAGCGCGGGATGATTGGCGTCATTCAGCGCCTTGCGCACGGCTGCCACATCGCTGGTGACGCCGGTGGCGGTTTCGTTCTGGCACACAAATACGCCCTTGATTTCCTTGTTCTTATCGGCCTTCAGTATCTCGGCGTACTTCTCCACCGGCACGCCTTCACCCCACGGCACTTCCAGCGCCTGCACGTTCAAACCGTGGCGCTGACACAAATCCACCCACAGCCAGCTGAAGTGACCGAAGTGGGACATCAGCACCTTGTCGCCTGGCGACAGCGTGTTGCTGACGGCCGCTTCCCAGCCGCCGGTGCCGGAGGACGGGAAAATGAAGACCCGGCCGGTTTTCGTCTTGAAGACCTTTTTCAGGTCCTCAAACAGCGGTAATGTGAACTTGGGAAAGTCCACCGCGCGCATGTCCTCCTGCTCGAGGGCCATGGCGTTGCGCACGCGTTGGGGCACATTGGTGGGACCGGGGATGAAAAGAAAGTTGCGACCTGGCATGGCTTGCCTCCTGAAGGCTGAAAGTGAATTCCGGAATTGCGCAGGCAGGGCGTGACTATCACACAGCGACCAAAAGACCTGCGGCAAAACTAATGACGACGGGTCAGGTTGGCACCCACAGCCCGTTGGATAACATCTATTGACGGCGCTGGAGGCGCTCCCTCCCCCGTAACCCGCGCCAAGAACCGGACAGACTAAAAGAAATTTGGCGCATTGCAATAAAAAAGTGCGCCAAGCGGATGCTTTAAACCTAAAACAACGCTATTTCGCCAGCCCGGCCATTGCAGACTGCAGGTCGCGACATAAATCTTCCACGTTCTCCAGGCCGACCGACAGGCGAATCAGCCCGTCGTTGATGCCGGCCTCCGCACGCTGGGCATCGGTCAACCGGTGATGGGTCGTCGTCGCCGGGTGGGTGATGGTGGATTTGGCATCTCCCAGGTTCGCCGTGATGGCGAAGACGCGGGTGGCATCGATCAGCTTCCAGGCCGCCACACGCCCGCCTTCCATTTCGAAACTGACAATGCCGCCAAAACCGGACTGCTGCGACCGGGCCAGGGCATGCTGGGGATGATCCGCCAGGCCTGGATAATAAACCCGGCGGATCCCGGGCCGGCCTTGCAGCCAATGGGCAAGCTGCCCGGCATTGTCGCTGTGCGCCTGCATGCGCAAATGCAGGGTCTCAAGTCCCTTCAGGAACACCCAGGCATTGAATGGGCTCATGGATGGGCCGGCGGTGCGTAGAAAACTGAACAACTCCTCGTTCAGCAACGCGGCTGGTCCCACGATCGCGCCGCCGATGCAGCGCCCCTGCCCATCCAGGTACTTGGTGGCGGAATGAATGACGATATCCGCACCGAGGGCCAGGGGCCGTTGCAGCATCGGCGTGCAGAAGCAATTGTCCACCACCAGCAGGCAACCGCGCCGGTGGGCAATTTCCGCCAGCCGCCGGATGTCCGCGATCTCCATCAGCGGATTTGACGGTGTCTCCACGAACAGCAGGCGTGTGGCAGGTCCGATGGCGGCCTCCCATTGCGCGTAATCGCTCTGGGCCACAAACGTGGTTGTCACACCAAAACGCCCAAGCACCTTGTTAAACAGATTGACCGTGGTGCCAAAGATGCTGCGCGACGACACGATGTGATCGCCCTGGCGCAGCACGCCCATGCACAGGCTGAGAATCGCACTCATACCGGACGAGGTCGCCAGGCAGCGCTCACCCCCCTCAAGGGCGGCGAGCCGGTCTTCGAACATGCGCACGGTGGGATTGGTGAACCGGGAGTAAATATTTCCCGGCGCGTCTCCGGCAAAGCGGGCAGCGGCCTCGGCGGCGTTCTTGAACACAAAGCTCGAGCTCAGGAACAGCGCCTCGCTGTTTTCCTGCTCCGCCGTGCGGACCTGGCCGGCGTGCACCGCCAGTGTGTTCAATCCCCAGTCCTCGTCACCCATATGCCCGTCCTCCACCCGCATCACCGGCGTCGCCGCGTGTGTGCTCCTGCACACGCGGTATTACGATCGCCATGGACGACCGCCATGGATGGCGGAAGTGCAGAAAACGCAGGGAGCGGTTTTCTGCTGGCGGAAGTGCAGAAAATGCAGGAGCATTTTTCTGCCGTCCATGTACATTGCCGCGTGTGTGCTGCTGCACACGCGGTATACATGGCCTTGGCAACGCCGCTCCTGCGCATCCTGCGCTCGCGGCGTACCGTACGTCCATGTACATCGCCGCTTGTGTGTTCCCGACACAAGCGGCATACAGTACATCCATGTACATAAAAAAACCTGCGTCAGCATTCGCTAAAGCAGGTCGCTCCGCTTTAGCCGTATTTTTAACGCGCCCGCAAGCTGATCATCAAATCGGCGCAACGGCAGGAACGGTAATGAAAACCCTCCCGGCTGTCAAACATCATGCCCTGTGACCCTGTCGGGCATTGCGACATTCCCTTAAAAGCGATCTGTCCAAGAGAGTCTTCCCCAATTCCATGTGCGGCGCGTGTAGGGCGGGATTTATCCCGCCGGGATGAGCGGCGGCCGGCTGAAGCCGGCCCTACAAGGTATAGCCCAATCATTTGCGAACCGGCACCGCCCCGGTTTCATGGAATCCGCGCCGCATTTGTGAAAAACTAGCCGTAAGCTACTGACTATCAAGGATTCAAGGAATTAAGGAGAACTTCGTGTCCAGTAACATCAAGATCCCCGCCAATGGCGAGAAAATCACCATCCGCAACGGACACCTGCAGGTCCCGGATCGGCCCATCATTCCTTATATAGAGGGTGACGGCATCGGCCCGGACATCTGGCGGGCCACCGAACTCGTCCTCGACGCCGCGGTGGAAAAGGCCTACGCGGGCAAGCGGAAGCTGCTCTGGGTCGAGGTCTACGCAGGCGAAAAAGCGAACAAACTCACCGGATCGTGGCTGCCCGACGCGACACTGGATCTCTGCCGCGAGTACCTGGTCTCCATCAAGGGGCCGCTGACCACGCCGATAGGGGGCGGAATTCGTTCCCTCAATGTGGCCATGCGCCAGATCCTGGATCTGTACGTCTGCCTGCGCCCGGTGCGCTGGTTCAAGGGCGTCCCCTCCCCCACCAAGACACCGGAACTGGTGGACATGGTCATCTTTCGCGAAAACACCGAGGACATCTACGTCGGCATCGAATTCGCCGAGGGCAGTCCGCAGGTAAAGAAATTCCTGGACATGTTCAAGGAGGCGTTTCCGAGCGATTATCAGAAAATCCGATTCCCGTTGACCTCCGGCATCGGCATCAAGCCCGTGTCCCGGGAAGGCAGCGAGCGGTTGATGCGGGCGGCCATCCGCTACGCCATCGACAACAAGCGCAAAAGCATCACCATCGTGCACAAGGGCAACATCATGAAGTTCACCGAGGGCGCGTTCCGCACCTGGTGTTACAAGCTGGCGGAGAGCGAGTTTGCCGGCCAGGTCTACACCTGGGATCAATGGGAGCGCACGCGGGCGGAAAAGGGTGGGCCGGCGGCCAACAAGGAACAGGAAGACGCGCTGGCGCGCGGGAAGGTACTGATCAAGGACGCCATCGCCGATATCACGCTGCAGCAGGTGCTGACACGGCCGAGCGAGTTCGACGTGATCGCAACGCTGAACTTGAATGGCGACTACCTGTCGGATGCGCTCGCCGCCCAGGTGGGCGGTATCGGCATCGCCCCCGGCGGCAACATCAACTACGAGACCGGCCATGCCGTGTTCGAGGCCACGCACGGGACTGCGCCCAAGTACGCCAACCAGGACAAGGTCAACCCGGGTTCGCTGATCCTGTCCGGCGAGATGATGTTCCGCTACATGGGCTGGACCGAGGCGGCGGACCTGGTCATCCAGGCCATGGATCGCACCATCGCCAGCAAGATTGTGACCTATGACTTCGCGCGCCTGATGGAGGGCGGCACCGAGGTCAAATGCAGCGAGTTTGCCGCCGCGCTCGTCAGGAACATGTAGGCGGAGGTTGCATGTTGGGCGTTTCCCCACGACGAACAGGTGTGTGGCCTGATTGCAGGTTGCCGGATGTGGGGCCGGCTTTACGCCGGCCGGCATTGTCGGCCGGGATAAACGACCCACAGGACGTGGGAAATGCCGCGGGAGGACAGGATGTCCGAAGCGGCCCGGCCCCACAGGGTTCCACCTCCGGCCACATGCGGAAGCCATGACCACATCCGGCAAGATAGTCGCGGAGAGCGCGCAACTCATTTACGACGGCTTCGTTCGCTATAACGAAAATTTCCAGCGCGTGACCGCGCGCGCGCGCAAGCGCTTCGAGACCCGGGACTGGAAGGGCGTGCAGGAGGATTTGATCGGGCGCGTTGAGCTGTACGAGAAATCCGTGCGCCGCATCGTGGTTACGCTGCAGAAGAACCTGGGTCCCCGCGCCACCGACCACCGGCTCTGGAACGACATCCGCTGGTACTTCGGCCAGCGCGTCCAGAATATCCCGGACGCCGGCTTTACCAAGACCTTTTTCAATTCCGTCACGCGCCGCATCTTTGGCACCATCGGCATCGATCCGGAGGTTGAGTTCGTCTCGCCAGCCCCGGAGGAAGGCTCCGCCATCGATGCCCTGCGGCTGCGCCACTATCCCTATTGGGGCTCGCTGAAGGAAATCTTTGCCGGCGTCCTCAATGACTTTTCCTTCCAGGTGCCGTACCTGTCCAAAGACCAGGATTGCGAGCGCATTGATCGCGAGATCAACCAGTATGCCCGGATCTACCTGCAGGAATACGGCGACTTCCTGCGCTTTGAATTCATCGATTCGGTCTTCTACCAGTCGGCGCGCGCCTACCTGGTCGGCCGCATCCTCCAGCAGCACCAGATCACGCCCATCGTCATTGCCCTGGAGAATTCCGGCCGTGGCGTGCGCGTGGATGCCGTGCTGTTGTCCGAGGAGGAGGTCAGCATCGTATTCAGCTACACGCGCTCGTATTACTTTGCCGACCCGAACTCCGTGGTCGGCGCCGTGCAGTTCCTGCATACCATCCTGCCGCGCAAACCCATCGACGAGCTGTATACGGTCATGGGGCGCCTGCGCCAGGGCAAGACCGAGCGTTACCGTTCCTTTACCAACCACCTCAACAACACCGATGAGAAATTCGTCCATGCAGCCGGCGACAAGGGCCTGGTGATGCTGGTCTTCAACCTGCCCTCCTACGATCTGGTGTTCAAGATCATCCGCGACAAGTTCGGTTATCCGAAGACCGTCAGGCGCGAGGACGTCGTCGGGAAGTACCGGATGATTTCCAAACATGACCGCGGCGGGCGCCTGATTGACACGCAGGAATTTCGCAACCTGGAGCTGCCGTTGAATCGTTTCGGCGAGGAATTGCTGGATGAATTGCAGCACGAGACCACACTGACCACGCATATAAAGGGTGACCAGATCGGGTTTGACCAATGCTACATCGAGCGCCGCGTGCGACCGTTGAACCTGTATATCAATGAAGTGAATCGCAATGAGGCGCAGGCGGCGATCCTGGATTACGGCCAGGCCATCCGCGACCTGGCCCTGAACAACATTTTTCCCGGTGACCTGTTGCTGAAGAATTTCGGCGTCACCCGGCACCGACGCATCGTGTTTTACGATTATGACGAGGTCTGCATGATCACCGACTGCGAATTCCGGGATCTGCCGGAACCTGTGGATGATGACGATGTAATGCGCCCGGACGCCTGGTTCTATGTGGGGGAACACGACATCTTCCCCGAAGAGTTCATGAAGTTCCTGTCCATGGACGCGGATCTGCGCGAGGTGTTCCTGCAGGTCCATGGCGACCTGCTGACCGCCCGCTATTGGCGCGACATCAAGGCCATGCAGTTGGCGGGTGAAGCGCCGCTGGTGGTCCCCTATGCACGCCCTGAAATACCGGCGACACCGGCCCGCAAACGGGGCGCAGCCTGATGCAGTCCATGTGGGGCCGGCTTTATGCCGGCCCACCACTGGCCGGGATAAACCCGGCCCCACAAGCGCCGACTCCACTACATGTGTTCATGCTGATGCTTGCGCTGGTGGGCTGCCGCGTGTCTCCCGGCAACGAACCGGTGGTGTTCGACGGAATCACCATGGGGACCACGTACACCGTCAAGGTCACGCCGCCGCTGCCCATGGACCGCGCGGAACTGGCGGCGGGGATCGCCGCCATACTGGATGGCGTGGATGGCCGGATGTCCACCTACAAACCCGAATCGGAGTTGTCGCGGCTCAATGCCAACCCGGCGCAGGACTGGCAGCCCATTTCGCCGGCCCTGGCCGACATCTTCGGTGTCGCCCTGGACATCAGCCGCCTGACCGATGGCGCGTTCGACATCACCGTCGGACCGCTGGTCAACCTGTGGGGCTTCGGTCCCGGCGGGCGGCCGCGGCAGGTACCGGATGATGCGGCATTTGCCGAGGCGCGCCAGCGTGTGGGATATAAATTCATTGAACTGGATGCGCGCACTCCGGCCATGCGCAAACAGGTAACGGATTTGTATATGGATCTGTCCGGCATTGCCCAGGGTTTCGGCGCCGATGCCGTGGGTGAGTACCTTTCCGCCCGGGGCGTGAAGAATTTCATGGTGGACGTCAGTGGCGAGATACTGGCCCGCGGTATGAATGCCGCGGGGCAACCGTGGCACATCGGCATTGAGCGGCCGGTGGCGCCGGAAGGGAGCATCGAGCGGATCGTCGCATTGCGCGATGTGGCCATGGCCACCTCCGGCGATTACCGGAATTACTTCGAGCAGGGGGGCATCCGCTACAGTCACCTCATCGACCCCGTCACCGGGCGCCCCATTACCCATCGACTCGCCTCCGTCAGCGTGCTTGCGCCCACGGCCACGCGCGCCGACGGACTGGCCACCGCGCTCATGATCCTGGGGCCTGACCGCGGGTACGAACTGGCCATGCGCGAGAAGCTGCCGGCGCTGTTTATAATGCGCACGGACAGCGGCTTCGAAGAGCGCTGGACACCGTTCCTGGAGCCGTACCTGGAGAAGTGAACCATGCCGTCGTTTGACGTTGTATCCGAGATCGACACCCACGAACTTACCAATGCCGTGGACCAGACCAACCGCGAAGTGGCAAACCGCTTTGACTTCAAGGGCACCAACTCGCGCGTCGAGCGCATGGAGCTGAAACTCACGCTGGTGGCCCCGGCCGAGTTCCAGGTCAAGCAGGTAACGGACATCCTCCAGACCAAGCTCGCCAAGCGCGGCATTGACGTGCGCTGCCTGAAATTTGAAACCCTGCAGACCAGCGTCAGTGAAGCCAGGCAGGATGTCATCGTGCGCCAGGGCATCGACAAGGATACCGCCCGAAAACTGGTCAAGCTGGTGAAGGAGACGGGACTGAAGGTGCAGACAGCGATCCAGGGCGACCAGGTCCGCGTTACCGGCAAGAAACGCGATGACCTGCAGGCGGTGATGGCGGCGCTGCGGGCCGCTGATCTGGATATTCCATTGCAATACACCAACTTCCGCGACTGATAAAGGAACGGGGACAGAATTCCATTCTGTCCGCGACGCACATATGCCCACCCGTGGACACCTGTTACTGGCGCTGGTTCTCTCCGTGGTCGCCGGCGGAGCCGGGATCCTCGTGGCCCGACACACAGCACCACTAAATGCATCCTCCGTTGAGGGCCTGCTCTGGCCGAACCCCCGGACCCTGAATGCGTTCAGC
>Ga0156012_1009_pt2 | contig 9757 bp, 10 predicted proteins | sample RifCSPlowO2_02_FD_107666 | JGI IMG/M metagenome (GOLD analysis project Ga0156012, IMG submission 107666) | Gammaproteobacteria bacterium RIFCSPLOWO2_02_FULL_61_13
AAATCCCGCTCGACATCCTTCCAGAACTCCATGGTCATCTGGCTGTGAATGAACAGCCCCATGTAGTAGGGATCCACCTTCTTGTATTCCTCATAGGGCCCGGTGTAATTGGCACGGCGTTTTTTGTATGCCTCGTAGTCCGTGAAGCTGTCGTACTCCCACAGGATGAAGCGCCGGTTGCTTTCGGAACCGGCGGCATGCTTCTCGAAATAGCGCACGCTTTTCCATTCCTTGAACAGATCCCTGTGCTCGTTGACAAAGGTCAGCCAGCCACGCATGGCCTTGTCATGTTCCGCTTCCTTGCCTTCGGCCACCTGCCAGCTCTCGTATTCAAAGATCGCCATGGGAGCCGCCTTTGCCGAACTCGCCGAACTCGCCACCATATTTCAGCATCGCCGCACGCAATTGAGGATCGGAGATGGCAGTACGCTGTATGGTCGTGCCGCCCGCGCTGCTGTCAGCGGCGATCATTGCGCCACCGGCCGCCGCGGCCGCACACAGCAGGTCGCGCCGCTTGAGCGAGCCGGGCGGTCTGGAGCGTTTACTTGAAGTTGGTGCTTTCATGCGATCATGTCTCCTTTGTGATTTTGAGTGGATAATGTGCCTTACACGTCAGAACTCTAATTCGCGGAGTCTCCCATGGCAAAGAAATTGAATTCCCGCTTCGGGCACAGATTGGCACTCGTTCTGGCCGCGGGAATATTGTGCGGCGCAGCCGGGCTGACTTATGCGGATGGAGAGGCCCACACACCGCCTGCGGCGCCTATCACTGAGCAGTACACCATGTTGTATTACAAGGACATTGCCGCCGCGCGCCGTTTTTACGGGGACATACTGGGCCTGAATCCCACTTACAACGACGAATGGGTGACGCTGTACCAGGTCCTGCCCGGGGCCTTGCTGGGAGTCGTGCAGGAAGGGGGCACGGCCTTCCATCCGGCGCGTAGCGAGAATTCTGTGATGCTGAGTCTGGTGACGGAGGACGTCGATCGATGGCATGCACGAATGCAGGAACACCCTGACATCCCCATGGTGAAGGCACCCTACGATCATGCCAAGGTTCCCATCCGCGCCATGCTGGTCAGGGACCCCGGCGGGTATACGGTCGAATTCTTTCAGTGGCTCAAGAAATGACGGGAACCCGGCAAGTGACAGAGACAGGAGAAACAGGAGAGGAGGTTGCACCAATCACGGAGTCGCCCAGGCCGAAGCCGTTCTTTGCGGCCTTCGGCGAGTGCATGATCGAGATCACGGAACGTGGCGGGATCATCAAGCAGGGATTTGGCGGTGATTCGCTGAACACCCTGCTTTATCTGGCGCGGCTGTTGCCGCAATACCGCGGCCGCCTGTACTACCTGACCGCACTGGGCAGTGATCACTTCAGCACCAGTATGCTCAAGAGCTGGCAAAACGAAGGACTATGCGTGGACCTGGTGGAGCAGTTGCCGGCGGAACTGCCTGGCCTCTATTACGTACGTACCGATGCCGGCGGCGAGCGTCAGTTTTTCTACTGGCGGGATCAATCCGCGGTGCGCAGGGTATTTACGCCGGCCTTTCATACCCGCGCAGTGCGTACCTTGAAGGCGGTCCAGGCGTTCTATTTCACCGGCATCTCCCTGGCCATCCTCAGCACCACCGGCCGGCGCCGCCTGTTGTCCCTGGTGGAGAAGTTGCGGCGTCGTGGCGCGCGCATCATATTTGACAGCAATTATCGCGCGCGGCTGTGGGCATCCGCGGACGAGGCGCGCAGTACCATTGGCGATGCGCTGCCGCTCGTGGATATGGCGTTGGTATCGTTCAGCGATGAACATCAATTACATGGTGACACGGATCCGGCGGCAGTTTGCCGGCGCCTTGCGCAAAACGGGATCGGCGAGGTGGTGGTAAAAAACGGCGGCGAACCCTGCCACGTGGCCCTGGCCGGAGAGGTGGAGGAATTTCCGTTGACGGTTCGCGCCAAGCCCATTGATACCACTGCGGCCGGGGATGCCTTCAACGCCGCCTACCTGGCGGCGCGAATGCACGGGCAGCCCACGCGCCGCGCCGTGACCCTGGGCAATCTGGTTTCGAGCCAGGTGGTGCAGTACCCGGGTGCGATCATCCCGGTGGAAAAGATGCCCGCCTTTGAGGACCTGACGTGAATGAAAGCGGTGTCGCTCCCGTCCCCAAGGGGCGGGAGCAATGGTCTTCACGCCTGGGCTTTATATTCGCCACGCTCGGCTCCGCCATCGGCCTTGGTAATTTATGGCGCTTTCCCTACATGGCCGGGGAGAACGGCGGCGGCGCCTTCGTCATCGTGTATTTCCTGTTTGCTTTCGTCATATGCGCGCCGCTGATCATGGCGGAGCTGGCCATGGGCCGGCGCACGCAGCGCAGCCCGGTGGGCGCGCTGCAGGCATTGTGTGAGGAAGTCCGCTGTTCGCGTTTCTGGCACCTCATCGGCTGGATCAGCGTCCTCAATCCCTTGCTGGCCTTATGTTTCTATTCCGTGGTCGCGGGTTGGTCGCTGGCCTATATCGCGAAGGCCGCCACTGGTGCATTTACCGGTATTGCACCGGACGCCGCTGCATCGATGTTTGCGGATCTGCTGGCATCCCCCGGGGAACTGTTTTTCTGGTACACGCTGTATCTGGGGGCCAACGTCTATGTGATCAGCCGCGGTATCCGGCGCGGCATCGAATTCGTCAATAATTTCATGCTGCCGTCACTGTTTGTCATCCTGGTTATCCTGGCCATCTACGCGCACATAAATGGCGACCCGGTGCGGGCGTGGAAATTCCTGTTTGCGCCGGATTTCTCCAAGGTCACCGGGCAGATGCTGTTGATGGCGCTGGGCCAGGCATTGTTTTCGGTGTCCGTGGCGACCGGGGCGTTGATGACCTACGGTTCGTACATGTCGCGCGACGTCAATGTGCTGACTTCGTCCTGGATCATTGCCGGCGCCAATCTGCTGTCGGCGCTGCTGGCGGGGTTGGTGATCTTTCCCGTGGTATTCGGCTCCGGCCTCGACCCCGCGGGCGGGCCGGGGTTGATGTTCGTGACGCTGCCGCTGGCGATCGGCGGCATGCCAGGTAGTTACTGGTTCGGCCTGGCATTTTTCATCCTGGTATTTTTTGCGGCGTTTACTTCTTCCGTGGGCATGTTCCAGCCGTTCGTGGGTTGGGCGACGGACCTGGGGCGTTGGTCGCGCGCCCGGGTCGCGGTGTGGACCGGCATCGGCGTCTGGATCTTCGGGATCACCGCGGTGCTGTCGTTCAATATCTGGGAGGATTTCCACCCGCTGGCATTCATCCCGGTTCTGGCGGAACGCAACTTCTTCGGCATCCTGGATTACACGGTGTCCAACGTATTTCTGCCGTTGAATGCGTTCCTGATCGCGCTGTTCGTGGGCTGGGTGTATTCGCGCAGCCGAGTGCGTGAGGAGATTGGGCTCCGGAATCCGCTGGGCTCCAACCTCTGGACCTTCGGCGTGCGCTACCTCGCGCCGGTGGCGCTGGGGAGCGTTCTGCTATTCAGTCTGTTCGGATGTTACTTGTTCGGCTATTGCGACTGACTGGGCCGGACTGCCGGGTGTCCGCTCCGCTATCCCGGCGGGCTGAAGCCCGCCCTACAACAGGGAATTGTCCGAGTTTTTTGTAGGGCCGGCTTTAAGCCGGCCTGATCATCCCGGCGGGCTAAAAGCCCGCCCTACAGAGCCGGCCGCAGGTCTCAACGCTTGGCGAGTAATTTCTGTGACAGCGAAGGGCCACGCCCCGGCACGCTCCATGGACACACCTGGATGCAGATCCCGCAGCCGAAGGTCTTGACGAAGTAGGGGATGCAGCGGTCAAAGTCCACGTACCACTTTTCCACCCCGCGCACGAGTTGCTTGCTGTCACTGATGGCCTCCGCCGGACAGTCCAGGGTGCAACGCGGACAATTCAGGCACAGGTCGTCCACGGCAATGTCCACGGGACCATCCAGCGCCAACGGCAGATCAGTCAGCACCGTGGCGAGCCGGAAGTTGGCGCCCAGTTCGCGATTGATCAATGAGCCATGCTTCCCCAGTTCGCCGATGCCGCTCTCGATGGCCTGGGGAATGTGCAACACGTCTGAACTCTCGCTGTAGGCACGGGCCGGCCAGCCCAGGGCACGGATATGTTCCGCCACCGCCACGGCGATTTTCGCGATTTCAATATAGCAACGCATGGTCTCGATGCCGCCGCGCGGCTGCGTGACCTGCTCCATCTCCTGGTAATTCATGGGGAAGGCAATGGAGATTGCATTTTTGAACGGGGTCTCATAGCCCTCGTACAACGCATTGTCGGTGACGCGGGAAATGCCCACGGCCCCGGCGCCCAGCATCAACGTGAGGCCTTTGATTTCGGCGGCCATGACAGTTTCATCGCGCACGGGTGTGCGTATCGGATTCACCGGCCCGTTGCCTTTGCGCAGGACCCAGCGCGAGATGACACCGGGCCAGAACAAGCGGAACGGCATCGTCATCAGGAAGAACAGTTCCAGAAGTTCCCATTCGAGCCGGCGCAGCCCCGAACCATGAAACACCGGCCGCGCCCTCCGTGGCGTGGTCTCGCCGAGACCGTTCAGGGTGTTGCCGGAAGTCGGCGCAGTGCGATAGGCAAAGGCGTATTGCGCCGGCGGAAAGTCCTTTTTCATTATTTATTTCCCGGGCCGAACAGATCTTCCAGGTACACGACGCGGCCCTCGTGTTCCGCCGCACGCAGTTGCTTACGCACCCGCCCTCCGAGCGTGAACCAGAGCCAGAGGAATCGTGCGCTGCTGCCGGTGATGCGCAGATCGCGCCACCAACGCGCCACTAACGAAGCCTCGCCCAGGTAATAGCGGGTTTCAAACGAAGTGGGTTCGGTCATGGCCGTCAACCGGTGTAATCGGAAAGGCGGATACCGTCGGCACCGGGGATGCGCTTGCGTTCAAACTCCGCCATGCGGTGGAAGGGCTTGGTGGCGTCAATAAGCAGGCGTCCCCAGTGATCCTTGTGCGGGTCGCGATAAAAGCCCGGCAAGTCGTGCAGGATCTCGGCGCGCTGGTCGGCGCGACCGCGGGTGAGGTAGGCCCACCAGACGTCATTCAGGTTGTAGAGGTCAACGTCCTCATCCACCACCATGCAGGTCTTGCTGTAGTCATGGTTGGCATCCACAGCGGCCCGCAAAACCTCGCGGGCGTGGCCGGCGTATTCCTGCCGGATTTGCACCACGGTATTCATGATGAACGGATAGCACGCCACATTGATCACGCCCGGCACCTGCTGGACCAGGTGGCGGTAGATACGCGCGGCGGTGGCGAGGTCCAGGGGATACATGTCTTCCGGCGAACCGCAAAGCAGGCTGTGGAACACGGCATTTTGTGCCAGCGACACGGCACTCACCTCGAAGACATGGTTGTCGCCCATGGGGACGTAGTAACCCATGAATTCCCCGAACGGTCCCTCGGGGCGGCGCTCATTGGCCAGGAACCTGCCCTCGACCACGATCTGGGTATCCGCGGGCACCTGCAGGTTGATGGTCCGGCATGACACGGTCTCGATGGGGCTGCCGCGAATCAGGGCCGCGGCCGCCAGCTCGTCTTCCTCCGTGCGCAACGAGGCGCAGGCCGCCACGAAGATCTCCGGCGCCACGCCGATGAGCAATGCGGCGGGCAACGACTCGCCCCGTTGTTCAGCCGCACTTACATATTTATTGAGGTCGTGCGTGGTTCCGATGCGCACGCGCAGTTCCTGATCGGAAATGTATTGCGAGCGGTGAAAGGAAAGATTGTGCACGCCGGTGTCCGGGTGACGGGCAAGATAGATGGCAGAGGTGAAATATGGGCCGCCGTCCTTCTCAAAATAGGTGATCAATGGCAATTCGCCGAGGCGGGCAGGGGTGCGCGCCGGGTCGCCGGCCGGGCGGGCCATGCGGGAAGCAGGCAGGGCGGCCAGTTGCTCCGCCAGTTCCACCCAACGGCGGCAGAAATTGCCATTGGCGGCACCGGCGATGTCACACAGGCGTTTACGGCTGCCATACAGATTCGTGGCCACCGGCAGGCGGGTGCCTTTTACCTTGTTAAATAATGTGACCCGTTCGTCCTCCTGCTGCGCCGCCCGGGTGACGGCCGCCAATTCAAAGCGCGGGTCCACCTCGCGATTGATGACGCGGACCTGGCCGGCTGCCGCCAGGGAGGAGAGGTAGGCTTGCATCGGCGGGAGTGTACTGTTTCCTGTAGCCGCCGCAACTTCATGCAGGTTCGAACCGGACAGGTTCTGAAATCTGCGGCATTCCACCGATACTCATTTGCGGGGATATCCTGCAACGGCCTCCACGCGCTATAACTGTGACTCCATGACGCACGCCGAACTCGAATTCCTTCCCGCCGCCCTGGAGATCCAGGAAACGCCGCCATTGCCCGCGGCGCGCTGGATCCTCTGGTCCATCATGCTGTTCTTCACTATCGCCATCGTCTGGGCAAGCATCGGCAGGGTGGATATCGTTGGTGTGGCGCAGGGCAAGATCGTCCCCACCGCCCGCGTGAAAGTCATCCAGCCACTGGAAACCGGTGTCGTGCAGGAGATATTCGTCCAGGAAGGCGATCGTGTCAGCGCAGGCCAGCCTCTGATCATGCTTGATTCGACACTGGCGCGCGCGGATCGGGATCAACTCCAGGAGCAGGAGTTGGCCCTGAGCCTTGAGCGCGCCCGCTTGCTGACACTGCTTGCCGCCATGGGGGAGAGAGATCGTCAAGTGCCGGCGTCCCTGTTCACCGATCCCCCTGACTCACTCGTCCGGGCGACCGCGATACAGATCCGGCTGCAGGAGGATCGCGTGCGCACCCAGCTCGCCGAATATCGGGCGCAGGTCGGCGCCCTGGAAGATGATCAACGCCAGCGCGAATCGGAACGGGATGCCGTGTCCAATCGCATTCAGCAGCTGGATGCCACGATTCCATTGGTCACCGAGCGGGCGCAATCGCTGCAGGGTCTGGCGGAAAAGGGTCTCGTGCCGCGTACCCAGTGGCTAGAGCTGGAGCAGCAGCGCATCGTGCAGGTCAAGCAACGGGACGTGGAGCAAAACAACCTCGCCATGCTGGGCGCCAGCATCTCCAGCATCGGTCAGCGCGGCGCCGCGTTGCAGGCGGAGTTTGCCCGTGGGTTGTTGATGGAACTCACCGAGGTGGAGAACAAGATCACCGGCATCCAGCAGGAATACATCAAGGCCGAGCAGCGCGTGGCATTGCAGGCACTGTCAGCCCCGGTATCCGGGACCGTGCACCGGCTGGGGGTGCATACCATCGGCGGCGTGGTCACGCCGGCGCAGGAACTGATGCACATCGTGCCGGACGAAGAGGCCATGGAGATCGAGGCCTGGGTGCAGAACAGGGACATCGGTTTTGTGCGCGCAGGGCAGGAAGCAGAAATCAAGGTCGAAACCTTCCCGTTCACCAGGTACGGTACGCTGGATGGCGAAGTGCGATCGGTGTCCCGGGACGCCACGCCCGATGAGCGCCTCGGCCTGGTCTACGCCGCCCGGGTGCGCATGCACAAGGCTGTCATGCAGGTGGAAGATAAGATCGTGAGTCTGACCCCCGGCATGGCGGTGACCGTGGAGGTCAACCTGGGCACAAGGCGTCTGATTGAATACCTGCTCAGCCCGTTGCTGCGGTACCGGGATGAGAGTGCAAAGGAGCGATGACGTGAGCGCGTGTGAAGTGCGGAACATCGCAGCGTGGATGTTGCTGGTGCCGTGCGGATTGAGTACGTCCACGCATGCCACGGGCAACGCCGGGAGTTTTTCCGCACCGGAACAGGGCTGGGTGGATTACCGGCAACAGGCGGCTGCCCGGCGAGCACTTGCATGCAGAGAGTTGGCCTCATCACATCAATTACGCGGGCGGGAGTTCACGGCGGAATTGATTCCGGCCAATGACGCAGACCCTGAATACTGCCGGGTGACCGGCTCCATCCCGCCGGCCATTCGCTGGATCGTGTACCTGCCTGCCGCCTGGAACGGCCGGCTGTACATGCACGGAAATGGCGGGGATGCCGGCGAGTCCCTCGATCATGCGCCCTACCATCGTGCACGAATGATAGCCGTGCGTAATGGATTCGGCGCCGTCTTCACCAACACCGGGCACGATGCCGCCACGGCGCCCGGGGCGGTATGGGCACACAACGATCCCGCCCGGGAAGAGGACTATGGTTATCGCGCCGTCCATGTGACGGTGTTGGCCGCGAAGGAAATCCTCGCCACGTACTACGGCGCGCCGGTCCAGCGGGCATACTTCGACGGCTGCTCCACCGGCGGCCGGCAGGGGCTGATGGAGGCGCAACATTACCCGGAGGATTTCGACGGCATCATCGCCGGCGCCCCGGTGTTCGATTTGCCGGACATGCTTTGGCAATACCACAAGAATTCCCTCGCCGTGAGTGCAATGCCCATCAGTCCGGAACGCTTGAAGCAACTGGGTGAATTCATCCGCTCACACTACGACCGCGTTGACGGCATTGAGGACGGTGTCATCGGCAATCCGCTGGAGGTGGATTTTGTTCCGTCAAGGGATTTGCCCCGTGCGGAATCAACGCCGGACGGCTTCAGTGACGGCGAGCTGCGTACGCTGGACATGATCTATGCGCCGGTGATGGTGCATGGAAAGGAACTATTTCCGCGCACGGTCGTGGGCAGCGAACTGACCGGACAGGTGTATGACTGGGATGATCGGGGCACGATGCGCATGGAGTCCGCGTGGGTGGGCAGGGTGGTCCCCAACCCGGCCGGGCAGGTGCTGCAGACGCTGATCCTGGAATCCTGGTTCCGCTACCTGGCATTCGACGTGGACGATCCGGCGCGGGATTGGAAACTCATGGATCCGGCCCGCGATGGTGCGGGCATGGAACGCATGCGACAGGTCCTGCGCGCCGCGGATCCCGGTTTGCATGCCTTCGCCGGCCGGGGCGGGAAACTGATCGTGTATCACGGTTGGGCGGACTTCGGCGTCAATCCGTTGCGCACGATTCAGTATTTTGATCAGCTGGTCGCCATATCTTCGCTGCGCGCCGACGACTACCTGCGCCTGTATCTCATCCCCGGCATGTTTCACTGTACCGGCGGCACCAACGTGGACCATTTCGACCTGATGACGCCCCTCATTGACTGGGTGGAGGCAGGCCGGCCACCCGGCTCCGTCCACGCCAGCCGCATTGAGAATGGCAGGGTGACGCGTACGCGCCCGCTCTGCCCGCATCCGCAAATTGCCCAGTACACAGGCCACGGTGATTTTAACCATGCCGGCAGTTTTTCCTGTACCCACCCGGACCCCTGAGCACCGACCTTCCGCGTTACTTTTGACACCTAAACCGGTCTGCCGTAGGATAGTTTATGTTTAAACTATATCTTCGGTCGTAACATTAAGCATTCATTACAGACTCATTACTTAACAATAGGTTATGCAATATACCTATTATTGCTTCGAGACCTTTGCATTCATGAAAATCACCGCCGCCCGCGTCATCATTACCTGTCCCGGGCGCAATTTCGTCACGCTCAAGATTGAGACTGACGCCGGCCTGCACGGGTTAGGCGATGCCACCGTTAATGGTCGCGAACTGGCCGTTGCCGCGTACCTGCAGGAACATATCATTCCGAGCCTCATCGGCCGCGACGCGCATCAGGTCGAGGACATATGGCAGTACCTGTATCGCGGCTGCTACTGGCGCCGCGGCCCGATAACCATGTGCGCCATCGGCGCCGTGGACACCGCCCTGTGG
>Ga0156012_1112_pt6 | contig 9655 bp, 13 predicted proteins | sample RifCSPlowO2_02_FD_107666 | JGI IMG/M metagenome (GOLD analysis project Ga0156012, IMG submission 107666) | Gammaproteobacteria bacterium RIFCSPLOWO2_02_FULL_61_13
GACAGCGCATGGGGCAGACGATCACTGCCGGCTGCCGTCGTGACCTGCGCCCATTGTTTTTGCTGCCATGGAAGCATGCTCATCGCTGCATGGCGCGCCGTACGCGGGCATAAATGAGTTTATGGATGGTGGCCATGTCCGCGCTGGCATCGACCAATTCAATGCGCGCCGGTTCCTGATTGGCCAGGCGCAGGTATTCGCCACGAACGCGCTCAAAAAAATCAATGTGTTCCCGCTCGAAGCGATCGGCCGCATTGCCGCGTCCCTGGGCGCGTTCCCTGCTGATGGTCACGGGCGCATCCAGCAACAGGGTAAGGTCGGGTCGCAGCCCTTCCTGGACCCAAAGTTCCAGCTGCGCGATGCGTTCACGCGGGATGCCGCGTCCGCCCGCCTGGTAGGCATAGGTGGCGTCCGTGAATCGATCGCAGACCACCACCCTGCCTTCCGCCAATGCGGGGCGCACAACCTGGGTCAGGTTCTGGGCACGTGCCGAGAAGATCAAAAGGAGTTCGGTGTTGTCATCTATCGGCGTCGCGTTCCGATGCAGCAGGATCTCCCGTATGGCCTCACCGGCGGGCGTGCCACCGGGTTCCCGCGTCACACAAACCGGCACGCCGCCCTGCTTCAGGGCCTCGGCCAGCAATCCGGCCTGGGTGCTCTTGCCGACGCCCTCGATGCCTTCGAACGTTATGAAACAGCCTTTGGGCTTCTGGTCGCTACGCATGGTTGTTGGCTGGGAGTTAAAAGTTAAAAGTGCAAAGTGAAAAATGGAGTGCCGGTGAAGCCATTGGATTACCCCTATTTCTTCCCTGATATTCTACCTCCTGCATCTTGTCTTTCACTTTTTACTTTTACCTTTTCACTTTTCACTCTCCCCACCCAACTGATACCTCCTCACCGCCCGATTATGTTCCTCCAATGTCGCGGAAAACTCATGAGAACCATTGCCGCGGGCGACGAAATACATCGCCGTGCCGGCATCGGGATGCAGCGCGGCGTGAATGGAGTCGCGCCCCGGCAGCGCAATGGGTGTGGGCGGGAGGCCGGCGACCTGGTAGGTATTGAACGGCGAATCCAGTTCCAGGTCGCTGCGGCGGATATTGCCGTCAAAGTTCTCGCCCAGAGCGTAAATGACCGTCGGGTCGGTTTGCAGCCGCATGCCCTTTTGCAGGCGGCGGACAAACACTCCGGCAATTCGGGGGCGCTCTTCCGGCACGGCGGTTTCCTTTTCCACCAGTGAGGCCATGATCAATGCCTGGTAGGGGCTGGCATAGGGAAGCTCCGCGGCGCGGGTCTGCCATTCTTCAGCCAGCGCCTGCTCCATGGCTGCGAATGCGCGCTGCAGAAATTCAACATCCGTGGTCCGCGCCGGGAAGGAATAAGTGTCCGGCAAAAAGCGGCCTTCAGGCAGATATCCCGCGTAGCCAATCGCCGCCATGATCTGTTTCGGCGTTGCGCCGGCCAGCGTGTGGCGTAACTCCGGACTGCCCGATACGGCCTGCATCATTTCCCGGAAGGACCAGCCCTCAATGATGGTCAACTGATGCTGTATCACCGGTCCGGATACCAGCAGGTCCAGCAGCATCCGCGGCGTGGTTCCGGGGGTCACGGCGTACTCTCCCGCCCGGATTCGCCCGGCGCGTTGGCTGCGCCGCGCTTCGAATTCCAGATAGAACGGTTGCTCGAGCCAGCCCCGGCGCTGCAGTTCCCGGCCCAGTGCGCGCAGTGTGGTGCCTGGCGCGATCTCCAGTGCTTCCATTTCCGTGACGGTCATGGGACGGTTGAGCTGCTGTTCCATGTCACGCCAAAACCATGCGGCAACGGCGAGCACAATCAGCAAAAATACCGACGCCGGCAGCAGGATGCGCCTCATGCCGGCGCTATATATCCCGCAACGGCCAGCGCCTGCGCCACCCGATGCGCGAAATCTGCCGCCGCATACGTATGATCTCCGGCGCGACGTACCGGCCAGATGCCAATGATGCTGTTGGTGAAAAATACCTCGTCCGCCGCCAGTACGTCGGTGGACATTATGCGTCGCACCCGCGCCTCGAGGCCCAGCGACCCGGCGCGTTGCAGAATCTCCGCGCGCACGATCCCCGCCACGCCGCAGTCCTTCAGATCCGGCGTCAGCAGCAACCTGCCCTGGCGCAGAAACACGTTGCTCATGCTGCCTTCGATGATCGCCCCGGTACCGTCGGCGACAAATCCCTCGGCACAATCCGATCGGCCGATCTCATCCCGCGCCAGAACTTGCTCGAGCCGATTGAGGTGTTTGATCCCGGCCAGGGCGGGTTGCAGCGCGAGTGTGCACCGGCAAAACAGCGCATCAATCCCGGCAGTACGGTATGCCTCCGGGTAATCAGGCCAGGGATGGATGGATACGATACGCGTGGGTACGGGGTCCGGTGGGGGCTGGTATCCCCGCCCGCCTGCGCCGCGCGTCACGATGATCTTCAATACCGCCCGGGACTGATCTGCGGCAACCTGGGCGGATTCCGTGGTCAGTGTGCGGGCGTCCGGGACAGGTATTCGGAGTGCGCGGCAGCCCGAAGCGAGCCTGCGCAGGTGAGCGTCCAGACACAGGGGCCGGCCATTTATGACGGCGGTGGTTTCAAATACACCGTCGCCATACTGAAGCCCGCGATCCATGACCGGGATGCTGGTGCCGGGTCGGCCGTCAATCAGGATCATGCCCGCCCCCGCCGGATACGGCGTGAAATCCTATTGCAACCGGCGCAGAACCAGCGAGCCGTTGGTTCCGCCAAATCCGAATGAATTGGAAAGTACGACATCGAGTCGCATTTGGCGGGCCTGGTTGGGAACGTAATCGAGATCGCATGCCGGATCGGGATTTTCAAGATTGATGGTCGGCGGCACGACCTGGTCGCTTAGCGCCAGCGCGCAGAACACTGCTTCTACCGCGCCGGCGGCGCCGAGTTGGTGCCCGATCATCGATTTCGTGGAACTGATGGCGACCCGGCGCGCGTGGTCGCCGAAGATCCGTTTAACCGCAATACTTTCCACCAAATCGCCTGCCAGGGTTGAGGTGCCATGGGCATTGATGTAATCAATCTGCTCCGGCCGCATTCCTGCATCACGAAGCGCATTCGCCATGCACCGGGCGGCGCCATCGCCGTTTTCCGCCGGTAGCGTCATGTGGAAGGCATCGCCACTCATGCCGAATCCCGCCAGTTCCGCGTAAATGCGCGCGCCGCGGCGGCGCGCGTGTTCGAGTTCTTCGATCACCACGACGCCGGCGCCGTCGCTGAGCACAAAGCCATCCCGGTCCCGATCCCAGGGGCGGCTTGCACCCTGCGGGTCGTGGTTGCGCGTGGAAAGTGCACGCGCGTTGGCGAAGCCGGCCAGGCCGGTGGGCGCCGTGGCCATCTCCGCGCCGCCGGCGACCATGACGTCGGCATCCCCGTACGCGATCATGCGCCCCGCCTCGCCGATGTTGTGCGTTCCCGTCGTGCAGGCCGTGACGATGGCGATGTTCGGCCCCCTGGCGCCGATACGGATGGAAAGGTTGCCGGAGATCATGTTGATGATGTTGCTTGGCACGTAGAACGGCGAAATGCGCCGCGGGCCATCCTTGAGCATGATCTCGGTGCCTTTTTCGATGCCTGGCAGTCCCCCGATACCCGAGCCGATGGCGACACCGATGCGTTCGGAATTTTCCGCGGTCACTTCAATGCCGGAGTCGGCAAAGGCCTGGAGCCCCGCCGCCATGCCGTAATGAATGAAGGGGTCCATCTTTTTGACGTCCTTTTTGGGGATGTAGGCTTCCACGTCAAAGTCATGAATCGAACCCCCGATACGGACCGGGAAATCGGTTGTGTCGAAATGGCTGATCAGACCGATGCCACTGACGCCGGCGACAATATTCTGCCAGGCCTTCGCCACGGTATTTCCCACGGGCGTGACCAGTCCCATTCCGGTAATCACAACGCGACGTTTGCTCACATGCAGATTCTCGGGGGTTTGAATGCCGGTGAAAAGAAAAGGCCGCGATTCGTCACCGATCGCGGCCTTTGTAGATTGCGACTCGCCCCGCTAATCCAGGTGGGCGTTGATATAGTTGATAGCCTGCTGCACCGTGGTAATCTTTTCCGCCTCTTCATCCGGAATCTCTGTCTTGAACTCCTCTTCCAGAGCCATGACCAGTTCCACGGTGTCCAGTGAATCGGCCCCCAGATCATCGACGAAGGAGGCCTCGTTGGTGACTTCGTCCTCTTTAACCCCCAGTTGCTCTACCACTATTTTTTTTACGCGTTCTTCGACACTGCTCATGATGAAAAATACCTCCCTATTGCGGTAGTCGCACCGAAATGCGTGGCTAAGTTTAGAGAAATGTCCTTAACTTGCAAGGCACCGTACCCGATGCTTCATTAACCAATAGTTAACAATGAGTTATGGCCTGTTTGTGACACTGAAGTCCGATGGGTCACGACATGTACATGCCGCCATTCACATTGATTGTTTCACCGGTGATGTATGCTGCTGACGGTGAGGCAAGAAAAGCAACAACCTGTGCGACTTCGTCCACGCTGCCCAATCGCCCCAGACTGATCTGGGAAGCCAGTTGGGTTTTCTGATCCGCGTTCAGGGAATCCGTCATATCCGTTTCAATAATGCCCGGGGCCACTGCATTGACGGTGATGCCGCGGCTGCCCACTTCCCGTGCCAGCGACTTGGTGAAGCCGATCATCCCGCTCTTCGCCGCAGCATAATTTACCTGTCCGGCGTTACCACTCAGCGCCACCACCGAGGTGATGTTGATGATTCGGCCCGCACGCGCCTTCATCATGCCGCGCAGACACAGGCGTGTGAGCCGGAACACGGAGGTAAGATCGGTATTGATGACCGCGTCCCATTCCTCGTCCTTCATGCGCAGGAGCAGATTGTCGCGCGTGATGCCGGCGTTATTTACCAGGATCAGGGGCGTAAGCCCGGCCTGCGCCAGCTCCTGCCCGAATTGTTCCACCGACGCCGCATCGGCAACATCCAACAAAAAGCCGCGGCCCTGGTATCCGAATTGTTTAAGATCGTTCTCGATCGTGCTGACGCCGGCGGCGGAGGTGGCCGTGCCAAGCACTGTCGCTCCCGCTGCGCCCAGGGTCTGTGCAATGGCGCGTCCGATGCCGCGGCTGGCGCCGGTCACCAGCGCAACTTGTCCGGCAAGGATCTGGTTCATGCCTGCCCCCTCGACAATGCCGCCGAAAAACCGGACGGCTCGCCAATGGATCCCACCTGCAAACTGCCGTCAATGCGTTTAATGAGTCCCGACAGGACCTTGCCGGGACCGCATTCGGTGACGCAACGCGCCCCGAGTCGTGCCAGCGTGGCCACGCAATCCACCCAGCGCACCGGCGCCGACAATTGCAATATCAGCGCTTCGCGCAATGCTGCTGAGTCCTGACGCGCCACGGCATCCACATTTTGAACCACGGGTATGGTGGCATCGGCGAACGGTACGCGATCCAGGTACCCGCGAAAGGCTTCCGCCGCAGGCAACATTAACGCGCAATGGGACGGCACGCTTACCGGCAGAGGTATTGCCCGCTTGGCGCCGCGGGTCTTCGCTGCTGCAATGGCCCTGTCCACGGCCGAGCGATGGCCGGCAATCACCACCTGCCCCGGTGCGTTGAAATTCACTGCTGCGACGATCTCGTTTCCGGCTGCCTCGGCACATGCCGCCACCACCGCCTGATCATCCAGACCCAGGATTGCGGCCATCCCGCCGCTGCCGGCAGGCACCGCGTTCTGCATGCAGCGCCCGCGTTCGGCGACCAGGCGCACGCCGTCATCCAGGTGCAAGGAGCCGGCGCAAACCAGCGCGGAATATTCTCCCAGGCTATGGCCGGCCAACAAAGCGGGTGTGGCACCTCCGGCAGCATGCCAGGCGCGCCACGTGGCAACCGCGGCTGCGAGCAAGGCCGGTTGTGTGTTGGTGGTCAGGTTGAGGTCATCCTCAGGGCCGGCCTGCGTCATGCGCCACAGATCAACCCCGAGGGTCGCGCCGGCCTCGGCAAAGGTTTCCTGAATGATGGGATGGGCTGCGGCCAACTCTGCCAACATGCCCACGGACTGTGACCCCTGCCCAGGGAAAACAAAGGCGAGACCGGCATCGATTTTTTTCATATCAATATCGAACCAGCAGCGAGCCCCAGGTGAAGCCGCCGCCGACCGCTTCCAGCAGCAGCAATTCGCCGCGCTTGATTCGACCGTCACGGATGCCGGTATCCAATGCCAGCGGGATCGACGCCGCGGATGTATTGCCGTGCTCGCCCACGGTAATTATCACGCGCTCCAACGCCAGGCCCAGCTTGCGTGCGGTGGCGGTGATGATGCGTTCATTGGCCTGGTGCGGGATCAGCCAGTCCACGTCTGCGGCGTCAAATCCCGCCACGCCCAGCGTTTCACCCACCAGTTCACCCATGATATTCACCGCGAACTTGAAGACCTCGGACCCATGCATGCGGATATGTGCGTCCGCGGAGGGTCTGGAGACGCCGGATGGCACCTGCAGCAGATCGGCATAATGCCCATCGGCGTGCAGGCGCGTGACGTAAATGCCCGGTGATTCCGCCGCACCCAGTATTACGGCGCCGGCACCGTCGCCGAACAGCACGCAGGTGGAGCGGTCGGTCCAGTCCAGGATCTTGGAATTGGCATCGGCGCCCACGATCAGGGCGCGACGCGCAGCGCCCGAGCGAATGAACTGGTCTGCGATGCTGGCCGCATAAATAAACCCCGAGCAAACCGCCTGCACGTCAAATGCTGCGCCGCCGTTGCGAATTCCGAGGCGTTTTTGCAGCAGGCAGGCGGTGCTGGGATAGATCAGGTCCGGGGTCGAAGTGGCAACGATAATCAGATCAAGGTCTGCCGGCGCCAGTGCGGATGCGGTAATGGCCTGCAGTGCCGCCTGTTCGGCCATGTCGCAGGTGGATTCGTTTTCCGCCGCCACGTACCGCTGACGGATCCCGGTGCGGGATCGGATCCATTCGTCCGAGGTGTCCACGGTCCTGGCCAGTTCGGCATTGGTGATCACGCGCTGCGGCAGATATCTGCCGGTCCCCAGGATGGCGCTGAAGGTCACGGCGCAGGTTCCGGGATCAGCAATGTCTCCAGTCTGGCGGCGATGCGATCCGGCACATTCTTCTGCACCTCGGCGATGGCTTCTTCGATGGCATGGGCAAATGAAATCCTGTCGGCGCTGCCGTGACTCTTGACCACGATTCCGCGCAAGCCAAGTAGTGTCGCGCCATTGTAGCGGCGCGGGTCAATCTTGCGGCGAATGGCACGGAGGATGGGCATGGAGATCAACGCGGCCGTGCGGCCGTACAGGGACTTTTCAAATTCCGCCTTGGCGTGATAACTGATGAATTCAGCCACGCCTTCGCTGGCCTTGAGCGCGATATTGCCGGTGAAGCCATCGCAAACAATGACATCGACCTTGCCGGTATAAATGTCGTTGCCCTCGACAAAGCCGACGTAGTTGAGGTGACTGTTGGACAACAGCACAGCTGCCTGTTTCACCATGTCGTTGCCCTTTATCTCCTCGGCCCCCACATTCAACAGCGCCACGCTCGGCGCAGCGACATTGTTCACCGCGCTGGTCAGCTCGCTGCCCATGACAGCAAACTGGAACAATTGCTCGGAGTCGGAGATCACATTGGCCCCCAGGTCGAGCAAATGCGTCTGACCATGGATGCCCGGCATGGTCGTGCAGATGGCCGGACGATCCACGCCCGGCAGCATCTTCAGCACGTAGCGAGCCATGGCCATCAGCGCGCCGGTGTTCCCGGCGCTGACGCAGGCCTGGGCGGCGCCTTCCTTGACCAGATCTATGGCGACGCGCATGGAAGAGGTTTTTTTGATCCGCAACGCCGCGGACGGTGATTCGTGCATTTCAACCACTTCCGGCGCGTCGCGGATCTCGACCCGCCCGGTGTGCCCGGAAGCATGCTGCGCAAGAAGCGGCCGCAGTTCGGCCTCGCGGCCGACGAGAATGAGTTGAAGGTCCGGATTGTCCCGCAACGCCTGCACGGCCGCCGGGACGATTTCAGTCGGGCCATGGTCACCACCCATGGCATCAAGTGCGATGCGTACAGTCACCGGGTAACGGTTCCCGAAACGCCGCAATGGGCTGGGACTACTCGTCGTCCCTGGTTTTCAGTATTTTGCGCCCGCGATAATAGCCATCGGGACTGATGTGGTGACGACGATGGACTTCGCCGGTGCTGGGCTCGGTGGAAAGGGTCGGCGCAGCAAGTGCATCATGGGAACGACGCATGTCGCGGCGGGAACTGGATTTCCGATTCTGTTGTACGGCCATTTGGGCTGCTCTCCTGTATCAATCTTTCTTCAATTTCAACAACTTCAGTGCTGCAAACGGATTCTCATGCGCGGGCGCTTTCGTCCCCTGATATTCGGTCGCCGGGCATTGCCCATCAGGGTGCAATGGCGCCAGGGGTAAGGCCAAAATCAACTCATCCTCAATCAGGCTGGCAACATGCACCAGTTTGTCTTCGCCCAGCAACAGCACATCGGCGTCGAGGTCCAGGTCGGCAACCGACCCAGTTCCCGTCATGGCGCGGATATCAACGCTCACGTTCAACGGCAGGTCGAATGCGCCGAGACAGCGCTGACAATCCACTTTCAGGGTGGTTGAAAGGCTGCCATGGATCCGGACCGCCCCCAATTCGCCAGGTTCACAGGAAATGTGCACGTGAACAGTTCCGGAGTCGTCATGCAAGGATTGCCGCAACCGCGGCATCTGGCTGACAACGAGATCGCCGACAAGCGCCGCACCGCGTTCCGCGAGGCGAATGGGCTCAAAATACTGTGGCAAGCCCGACATCAGGCGCGCAAGTTTATCCACACGCCCGGGTACTGTCAAAGCAACTCCACTGCCCGGCAATGCAATAACCTGTTGAAAGCGATAAGCTTTTACTTCCATGACCCGGAATGCCACCAACCTGCCGGCTACCCGGACCCTTGTTCTCGCCTCATCCTCCCCATTCCGGCGCGAGTTGCTGCAGCGTCTGCGTCTGCCCTTCAGCTGGGCGGCGCCGGCAGTGAATGAAGACCCGTTAGCGGGCGAAAATCCTGTGGAACTGGTGCAGCGCCTGGCCCGGAGCAAGGCCATGAATCTGGCTGGCCGGTTTCCCGGCGCCCTCATCATCGGGTCGGATCAGGTCGCCGTGCTGCCGGATGGCAATATCCTGAACAAGCCGGGCGGCCATGCCGAGGCGCGCCTGCAACTTCAATCCTGCAGCGGTCATATGCTCAGTTTTCAGACCGGCCTCTGTCTGCTGGATGCGGACAGCGCCCAAATGCAAACGGACGTGGTGAAGTGCGAAGTGTTTTTTCGCCAGTTGCTGGACGCCGAGATCGAGCGCTACCTGCTGGCGGAGCGACCCTATGATTGCGCCGGGGCTTTCAAATCAGAACGACTCGGCGTCGCGTTGTTGAGCGGTATGCGTCTGTCGGACCCATCCGCACTCGTCGGCCTGCCGCTGATCGCCCTGGCGGGGATGCTGCGCCGGGTCGGCGTGTTTGTACCCTGAAATCCAGGGTCACTGTCAACGCATGCGCAACGCGGGCGCCAGGAACTGCTCTGCCATGGCCGCACCGATACGGCGCGCAA
>Ga0156012_1125_pt5 | contig 9637 bp, 12 predicted proteins | sample RifCSPlowO2_02_FD_107666 | JGI IMG/M metagenome (GOLD analysis project Ga0156012, IMG submission 107666) | Gammaproteobacteria bacterium RIFCSPLOWO2_02_FULL_61_13
GTTGCGCGAGATCCTGTCGGTTTCCGGGACACAGATGGAGCAGAACCCGAAACAGGCGGATTACGTCATTCGTCTGGCCGGCGAGCGGATTACCCGTGAAGTACTCAGCGTCTCCCCGCAAACCGGAAAGGTGGAGGAGTTTCAGCTTACCTACGTGGTGTCGCTCACGCTGCAGCGGGCCGGAGGCGATGCACTGCTGGAAGATGTGCACATTACGCTGCAACGCGACTTCACCTTTGACCAGGACGCGGTGCTCGGCAACTTCAGTGAAGAAGAAACTCTGCGCGACGAAATGACCCGGGAAGCGGCGGAACAGGTCGTACGTCGCAGTTCCGCCGCCATCCGCCGGGATCAGCGGCCACCTGCTCCCTAGCCCATTGTTGACCCGGCCGCCCCTCCCTCGATCCGGCTGCACGCAGGCATGCGGCTGAAGCCGGAGCAGTTGCGCGCGCGCCTGAATCAGGGCGCGCTGGCACCCGTTTACCTGGTCAGCGGTGATGAGCCGCTGCAACTCATGGAGGCCGCCGACGCCATCCGGCAGCGCGCCCGTGCGCAGGGATTTGCCGAACGCGAGGTGCTCGATGTTCAGCGCGGTTTTGACTGGAACGAACTCGCCCATGCCGGCGCCAGCCTGTCCCTGTTCTCCGAGCGGCGCATTATCGATCTCCGCCTTGGCGGCACATCGCCGGGCAAGGAAGGCGGCCAGGCGTTGACGGATTTTTGCGCGCGCCAGTCCGGCGACACGCTGCTGCTGGTCACGATGGACAAACTGGACAGCAAGCAACAGCAGGCGCGCTGGTTCAAGGCACTGGACGGGGCCGGCGTTGTGATTCAGATCTGGCCCGTGGAGCCGGGCCAATTACCGGCGTGGATCGCGCGCCGCATGCAACGTCACGGCAAGCGCATGGATGCGGATGCGGCGGAGCTCATCGCCCTGCGCGTGGAAGGGAACCTGATGGCGGCGTGCCAGGAAGTGGACAAACTGGCCTTGCTGGTGGATTCGCCCACAGTGTCTTTAGCCGAAGTGGCGCGCGCCGTGACCGACAGTACGCGCTACGACGTTTTCGACATGCTCGACGCCAGTTTGGCAGGGAATGGCGGCCGCGTGTCCATCATGGTGCGTGGCCTGCGCCAGGAGGGGGCAGAACCCCTGGCTGTATTCGGGGCCTGCATGTACGAACTGCGCCGCCTGTGCGCCATGACGGTGGCGGCCGCCGCGGGCGTGCCCCATGACCGCATCCTCGCGGAATATCGCATCTGGAATCAGCATGCCCCGGCGGTACGCGCTGCCCTTGGACGCATCTCTGCTGCGCGGTCGGCCCGTTTCCTGCGCGAGGCCGCCCATGTGGATCGCGTGTTAAAGGGGGTCATCCGCCTGGATCCCTGGTTTGTCCTTGAGGGGTTCCTGTTGAGGATCGCGGGCATCGGGATAGAATCGCCACTGGCGATAATTCGAACGCGCTGAGCGCGACGGAGCCCGCAACATGTCCCCGGCTGTCACCCCGATCCAGACCGAGATTCACGCCCAGATGCAGGATACCGGGCGGCGCGCCCGTGCCGCCGCGCGCATCATGGCCACGGCTGAAACCCGCAGCAAGAATCAGGCCCTGCAGGAGATCGCGCACCGGTTGCTGTCTGGGCAGGAGGCGCTGTTGATTGCAAACGCGCGCGATCTCAAGGCCGGCGCGGAAAACAGCCTGGCTGCGGCGTTGATTGATCGCCTGGAGTTGAATCGCGCGCGCATTCAGGCCATGGCGGACGGAATGCATGAGGTGGCGGCGCTGGCGGATCCCGTCGGCGCGATCACGGACCTGAGCTTCCGGCCTTCCGGCATACAGGTGGGCAGGATGCGCGTCCCCCTCGGCGTGGTCGGCATCATTTACGAATCACGCCCCAATGTCACCGCCGATGCCGCCGCGCTGTGCCTGAAATCCGGCAACGCCTCCATCCTGCGCGGCGGCTCGGAGGCATTGCATTCAAACCTGGCCATCGCGGCGTGCATGCGCGCCGGATTGCAGGCGGCAAAACTGCCCGAGCACGCCGTGCAGATCATCGAGACCGCCGACCGTGCCGCCGTGGGCGCCCTGTTGTCGATGCCGGAGTATGTTGACGTCATCGTCCCGCGCGGCGGCAAGGGATTGATAGAGCGTGTCAGCCGCGAGGCGCGCATGCCGGTGATCAAGCATCTGGACGGGATCTGCCATGTATATGTTGATGATCGCGCCGATCTGGATCAGGCCGTAGCCATCGCCTTCAATGCAAAGACGCAGCGCTACGGCACCTGCAACACGATGGAGTGCCTGCTGGTGGCCGCGGACGTGGCGCGACCGGTGCTGGATCGCCTGGTCCCCATGTACCTCGGCAAGGGCGTGGAGATCCGCGGCTGTGAAAAATCGCGGGCGATGTTTGCGGCCATTAAACCGGCCACGGAACAGGATTACCACACGGAATATCTTGCGCCCATACTTTCACTGCGCATCGTGTCCGGACTGGATGAAGCCATCGACCACATCGAACATTACGGCTCGCGCCACACCGACAGCATCGTCACCGGCGATCTGATCCGCGCACGCCGGTTCCTGCGCGAGGTGGACTCCAGTTCGGTGATGGTGAATGCCTCCACTCGCTTCGCGGATGGATTTGAATACGGCCTCGGCGCCGAAGTCGGCATCAGCACGGACAAGTTTCATGCGCGCGGACCGGTGGGTTTGGAAGGACTCACCAGTCAGAAGTGGATCGTGCTCGGCGATGGCCACATAAGACAGCCATAATCTATAAGCGATAAGCCATAAGGTGAAACAGCACAAGCTTTTGAATTCCCTCGATTGCAGGTTTTCCTTATTGCTTATGGCTTATGACTTATGACTCGTGTCATAGGTCTTCTAGGCGGCACCTTCGATCCCATCCATCACGGCCACTTGCGCCTGGCGCTGGAATGCGCCGCCATGGCGGGTCTTACGCAGACACACCTGATCCCCGCGCACCTGCCGCCGCTGCGGGCCGCGCCCGTCGCCAGCGCCGCACAGCGGTTGCGCATGGTGGAACTGGCCACTGCCGGCGATGACAGTCTGCGCGCGGACACGGTTGAGGTCGCACGTGGCGGCACGTCCTACACCGTGGACACGCTGATGGCGTTGCGCAGCGCGGCGCCGACGGATTCCCTGTGCCTGATCCTGGGTCAGGATGCGTTTCTCAAGCTGCGCGCCTGGCGGCGCTGGGAACAAATCCTCGAGCTTGCGCATCTGGTAATCGCGGCGCGGCCGGGACAGGACGACGCAGACATGGATCCCGCGTTGCGGCAATTGCAGGAACGGCACGGCGTCACCGACGCGGCGGCGTTGCAGCGCCATGCCGTCGGCGGCATCCTGTCCATCACCATCCCCGCGCTGGATATCTCCGCCACGCGCATCAGACTATCCATCGCGGCGGGCCGCAGCGTGCGCTTTCTCACGCCTGAGCCTGTTATCCAATTCATCCAGCAGGAGGCCCTTTACCGGAACCCCGCATGAACGTAATCACCGTGGCCAAAAGAATCGCGACCGCCCTCGATGACATGAAGGCCCTGGATGTGCGCGTCATTGACGTGCGCAAGATCACCACCATCGCCGACGTGATCATCATCGCCAGCGGCCGCTCGGACCGGCACCTGCGCGCGCTCGCCGACTCTGCGGCGCAAACCGCGCGCACGTGCAAGTTGCGCGTGCTGGGAACCGAAGGGGAACGGACCGGTGAATGGGTACTGGTGGACATGGGCGATATCATCGTGCACCTCATGCATCCAACGGCACGCGCCTATTATCAACTGGAGAAATTGTGGAGCAATGGTGGACGCGAAGTGGCCGTTTCGAAGTGACGACAGTCCATGCAGCTGACTTTGATGGGCATCAGTCGGCGCGGGCCTCGCTGGCAACAGGATGCCTGCGCGGAGTATGCGCAACGGTTGCCGGCGGAGATCAAATTGCGCAGCCTGGAACTGGCCCCGGCCCGGCGCAGCAGCAGCGAACCCCGTGATCAGGTGCGGCGCGCCGAGGCGCAGAAGATCCGCGCCGCATTGCGCACCGGGCAACATGTGATCGTGCTGGACGAATCCGGCGCCACCCTGTCCACACGCCAACTGGCCCGACACCTGCGCCGCTGGATTGATACCGGCACGGATGTGGCGCTGGTCATCGGCGGCCCCGACGGCCTTGATCCGCCCCTGCGCAAGGAGGCGGCGGAGTGCTGGTCATTGTCCGCGCTGACGCTGCCACACGGCCTGGCACGGCTGCTGGTGCTGGAACAGATTTACCGGGCCTGGAGCATCCTCAGCAACCATCCCTATCACCGTGACTGACTGCGATCTCCTGCTGGCCTCCCGATCCCCGCGGCGACGTCAATTGCTGCTGCAATTGGGCGTTCACTTCCAGTGCCTGGATCTGGAAGTGAATGAGCGCCCGCATCCGGGGGAGTCCGTGGCGGAACTCGTTCCGCGCCTGGCGCTCGCGAAGGCACATGCCGGCGTGGCACAGGCGTCGTTTGCGCGACCGGTGCTGGGAGCGGACACCGAGGTGGTTCTGGACGGGGAAGTGCTGGGCAAACCCGCGGATTTCTCCACCGCCGTGACGATGCTGCGGCGCCTGTCCGGCCGCGATCACCTGGTGTATTCCGCCGTGGCGCTGGCGCATCGGACACACGCCGTGCTGACCAGTGTCACGCGGGTCTCCTTTCGCGCCCTGACTCCGGAGGAAATCGAGACCTACTGCCGCCGCGGCGAATCACTGGACAAGGCCGGTGGCTACGGGATCCAGGGATCCGCCGCCGCCTTTATCGAGCGCATCGAGGGCAGCTATTCGGGTGTGGTGGGATTACCCCTGTTTGAGACGGCGACTTTGCTGTCGCGATTTGACATAACCATGGGCCGTTCCCTGTCATCGTGATTACGACAGGGCAGCGAGGCGTGGAGTTTATCTACTCAACGACAGTGCTGCGTAAAACCTCCAATTGCATGTAGGGCCGGCCCAGGTTCGCCTGGTGCGGCACACAGGAGGTACTGTCAGTCAGCACACGGGAACCGATGTCCGGAAACACGCTGTGGCGCAGCTGCTCCACCAACTCGCAATCGCCCGATTCCAGACCCTGCGGCCGGCGCGGACTCAGCGTCACCACGTCGGTTTGCGCCGCAAAGGATTGCGCATCTTCGCCTCCTGCCGGAAGTGCCTCCGGAAATGCGGCGTTGACATGCAGACGCGGCGCGAACGCGACGCCGCCGCCGATTTCACAGCCCGTTGCGCGAATATGCGGATTGGAACGCGCGCCCAGCGCAGTCAGGATTATCCTGACCTTGTACTTGAGGCCGTCGCAGGAATATCTGGTGGTGAAACCGTGATAACTGAATTTGAACTCCATTTCTTTCCACACCGCCGGTGTGGCCTCCGCAAGTGCGCCGAGCGCCAGGCATGACAGAACCAGGCCACCCGCAAACCGCAATCCATTTCTCATGCCCGCCGCTCCCGTGAACAAGCCTTCTTTCCTGATTGGACCGCCTTCGTGTCGCCCTGTTCCCGGTCCATTGTCAGTCTGAATCAGGCCCGTTGCGTGGACAATTACCCCATCGGGCTGCCAACCGCGTGTCATTCTTGCGACAATGCCGCGCCATGCCTGCCCACCCTGAAGTCCTGACACCTGCGACCCTCGGCTGGCGTGAATGGGTGGCGCTGCCGGGGCTGAACATTCCGGCTATCAAGGCAAAGGTGGACACCGGTGCGCGCACCTCGGCGTTGCACGCCTTCCGCATGGAGGGCTTCGACAAAATGGGCGAGAAATTTGTGCGCTTCTGGATCCACCCCTTGCGCCGGCTGGACCTGCAGGTGGAGTGCGAGGCCCCGGTGGTGGAGCGGCGCCTGGTACGGGACTCCGGCGGCCACACGGAAGAGCGGCCGGTAATCATGACCACCGTGCGCGCCGGAAGGCGCGCCTGGGAAATCGAAGTGACGCTGACCAGCCGCGATGACATGCTGTTCCGCATGCTGCTGGGCCGGGCCGCGCTGGTGGACGGCGGCTTCGCCGTGGATCCCGGATCCTCTTACCTGCTCGGCCGGCGCCTGGCCAGGGTGTACCGCAAGCGATGAAAATCGGGATCCTGTCGCGCAACTCGCGCCTCTATTCCACGCGCCGGCTGGTGGAGGCGGCCATTGAGCGCGGCCACAAGGTGCATGTGCTCGATGTGCTGCGTTGTTACATGAACATCAGTTCCCACCATCCCACCATCCACTACAAGGGTCGCGAACTGTCGGGTTTTGATGCGGTGATCCCGCGCATCGGCGCCTCGGTGACCGCCTATGGCACCGCGGTGCTGCGCCAGTTCGAGATGATGGGCGTGTACCCGTTGAACGAATCCGTCGCCATCAGCCGCGCACGGGACAAGCTGCGTGCGTTGCAACTGCTGTCCCGGCGCGGTATCGGCCTGCCGGTCACCGGTTTTGCCCACCAGCCCGACGACATCACCGATCTGATCGACATGGTGGGAGGCGCGCCGCTGGTGATCAAGCTCCTGCAGGGCACACAGGGCATCGGCGTGATGCTGGCCGACACGCGCCAGGCCGCCGAGAACATGATTGAATCCTTCCTCGGCATGAAGGCCAGCGTGCTGGTGCAGCAATACATCCGCGAGGCCAACGGCGCCGACATCCGCTGCTTCGTGGTCGGCAACCGGGTCGTGGCGGCCATGCAGCGCCAGGGGGGGGATGGGGAATTCCGATCCAATCTGCACCGGGGCGGCAAGGCCAGCGTGGCGCGCATAACGCCCGCGGAACGATCCACCGCAGTGCGCGCCGCCACCACCATGGGACTGAACGTGGCTGGTGTGGACATTCTCCGATCCGACCAGGGACCCATGGTGCTGGAGGTGAACTCCTCGCCGGGACTGGGCGGCATTGAACGGACCACCGGCAAGGATATCGCCGACAGGATTATCCAGTTCATCGAGAAAAACGCGCGCCACGGCCGGACGCGCACCCGCGGCGAAGGATAGGATGCGCGCCGGATTTCGCATCGCCGGGGTCACGGTGCGGGCCGGGGAGCGGCAGACCGTCAGTGTCGATGTGCCGGATCTCTACACCCACACCGGCATCACGCTGCCGGTGCAGGTGGTGCACGGCAAACGTGACGGGCCGGCGCTGTTCCTGTCTGCGGCGATCCATGGTGATGAAATCAACGGCGTGGAGATCATCCGGCGCGTGTTGCGGCAACGCGTCGTATCGCGGCTGCAGGGCACGCTGGTGGCGGTGCCCATCGTCAATATCTACGGCTTCATTCACAAGAGCCGCTACCTGCCCGACCGGCGGGACCTGAACCGATCCTTCCCCGGATCGGAGACCGGATCCCTGGCAGCGCGCATGGCGCACCTGTTTGTTCATGATCTGGTTGCGCGCTGCAGTCACGGCATTGACCTGCATACCGGCGCCATCCACCGGGAAAACCTGCCGCAGATCCGGGCGCTCATGGACGACCCGGAAACGGAACGCATGGCGCATGCGTTTGCACTGCCGGTGATCCTGAATACCGGCATCGTGGTGGGATCGCTGCGCGAAGCAGTGGAAAACATGGGCAGCAGCGTCATCGTATACGAGGCAGGGGAAGCGTTGCGCTTCGACGAAGTGGCCATCCGCGCCGGTGTCACCGGTGTTATAAACGTCATGCGCGAAATCGGCATGCTGCCCGTGGGCCGGAAGCGCCGCCGCACTGCGGCACCCCTGGTCGCGCATTCCAGCACCTGGGTGCGCGCGCCCCAGAGCGGCATCCTGCGCACGCTGAAACCCCTTGGCGCCGACGTTGACGTAGGCACGCTGCTCGGTGTCATCGGCGACCCGTTTGGCGCCAATGAAGTACCGGTGCGGGCCACGGCCTCAGGGCTAATCATCGGTCGCAGCACCACACCACTGGTCAATGAAGGGGAGGCGGTGTTTCACATCGCCCGTTTTCAACATCCCGATACTGTGGCCGGGCGCGTGGAGGAGGTGCAGCAGGAACTCAATCCCGCCACCGACGAGTTGCCGCCGGTGGAGCCGCCGATTGTGTAATTGGGCCGGCCGCTCCGGACCTCCTGTCCCCGGCTCTGGCTCCTGCTTCGCCCTACCGCCTACATCCATGTAGGCGTCTCGCGGCATTTCCCACGTCCTGTGGGTCGCTTCAGCCGGCCAACCGTAAGCTGCTGAAAATGTACCTCGCAGCCATTTGCCATTATGATCGCGCACCCGATTTATACCCCTGCCACCCATACATCATCAGCGCCATGAAGAACATTCTGATGCGGGTACTGCCCGCAGTATTCACACTCCTCTCTGTCGCCGCGCTGGCGGAGCTGCCGGAACGCGTCGGCTGGGTCGAAATGGTGCGCATCAACCCCGGCAAGATGCTGTTTGTGGCCAAACTGGACACCGGCTCCAAGAGCGCGTCCATCAACGCCCACAACATCGAGTACTTCGAGAAGGACGGCCAGCCCTGGGTGCGCTTCGATGTGGTTAACCGGCTGAAACGCAGCATGACGCTGGAACTGCCGCAGGTATGGGAAGTGATTATCAAGGGCCATGAAGGCGAAAAGGTTCAGCGCCCCGTAGTGATGCTCGGGATCTGCCTGGGCAAGACCTACACGGAGACACTGGTCTCGCTGGTGGACCGGACTGGCTTTTTGTACCCGCTGCTGGTGGGTCGCAATTACCTCGGCGGAAGATTTGCCGTCGACCCGGCGCAGAAATTCACCGCCAAACCAAAGTGTGACGAGACCCGGCGGCCGTGAACAATCGGCACCTGTATGTCCTGGCAGCGTTGCTGGTGACCGTGGGCCTGAGCGTTTTTCTTTACAAGACGCTGCGACTGGATTTTCCGCTGTCCCCGGAAGTGGCATCCGACGCCTGGGAGGTGGAGGTCAAGATTGAATTTGAAACCCATGGCGACCCGGTGCGGGCGGAATTGCGCGTTCCCGCCAGCCGCACGTCCCTGCCCATACTGAACGAATACTTTGTGTCACGCGGGTTCGGCCTGACCACGACGCGTGTCGACAACCAGCGCCTGGCCATCTGGTCGAGGCGCCAGCCGGAGGGATTGCAGACCCTCTACTACCGCGCCCTGGTGGAGATGCGCAAATCCGCGGACCCGGTCACCACTGGCCGGGCGCCGGAAATGGAGAAGCCGCGCCTGGGTGGTGCGGACCTGCTCGCGGCCAGGGCGATACTGGACGAGGCGCGCCAGAAATCCGCGGACCTGGATACCCTGGTCGCGCAACTGACGCAGCGCTTCGAAAATACTTCCGCCCAGGATGAGCATGTGGCGTTACTGCTGCACCGGCGCTCCAGCGCACGCGAACGGGTGGCAAGGGTGGCTGAACTTCTGGCCATGGCGGACTATCCGGCGCGCTCGTTGCACGGGCTACATATGGCCCAGCTGGGACGAGGCAGTGCGGAGATGTCCCACTGGATCGAGGTCTGGGATCAGGACCGCTGGAAGGTATACGAAGGCGCAACCGGCGCGCCCGGCGACATCCGGGATTACCTCATTTTCTGGCGTGGCGCCGGCCAGCTTGCGAATGTTGAAGGCGGCGATCAACTGAACTGGACCATCACCATGGAATCGGTGCAACTGGGCGGACTGTCTGCGGCCGCTT
>Ga0156012_1128_pt6 | contig 9562 bp, 9 predicted proteins | sample RifCSPlowO2_02_FD_107666 | JGI IMG/M metagenome (GOLD analysis project Ga0156012, IMG submission 107666) | Gammaproteobacteria bacterium RIFCSPLOWO2_02_FULL_61_13
CGCCCCTGACAAGGGCCTGGCAAAGGGTGCTGCCTATGAACCCGGTGGCCCCGGTCAGCGCCACCGTACCGGACATGGAGGTGCCTTCAGCCGGAAACGGCTTCGGCAATCTGCGGCTGGTCCAGGCCCGAACGCAGGAGGAAGCCTTGGCGAGCGGCGGTCCGGGAAAGCTTACCCGACGAGGTGCGGGGCAGGGTGTGCGACGCCACTAATTCCACCAGGCAGCGAATCCCAAACCCTTCGTATACCAGGCGTTGCAGGCGCAACACCAGAGATTGACGCGCTGCCTGATCGGCCAGACGGCATTCAACCACAATAACTATGGTCGGTACGCCGGAGAGGCCGGAAACTGCAAAGGCAGAGGCATCGCCAATACGGACCTCCGGCTGATGCTCGGCGAGTTCTTCGAGGTCCTGGGCGCGGATATTGCGCCCATTGACGATGATGACGTCGTGACGCCGGCCCGTTATATACAGGCTTTCCTGATGTATATAGCCGAGATCGCCGGTTTCCAGCCAGCCATCAACCAGCATTACCCGCGCGGTACTCTCCGCATTGTTCAGGTAACCCTGCATCAGGCTGGGGCCACGCACCAGGACCCGCCCGAGCCGGCAGTCGCTCAGGGGTTTGCCATCGTCATCCACGATGCAGACTTCATGTCCCGGCAGCGGTTGGCCACAATTCACGAACGTGTTGGTACGCCCATTGCCACCTTGCACTTGCACCGCGAGGCCATGTTCAGACAGGGCAGCAGCGTCCACTTGCATCACTTCAACGCCAGCACCCAAGGCCGGGAAACTGACTGCCAGTGAAGCTTCCGCCAGGCCGTAGCAGGACAAGAACGCGCGCGCATTGAATCCTGCCGGTGCGAGCTTTTCGGCAAAGTTTTCCAGGATCCACGGGCGAATCATCTCGGCGCCCACGCCGGCGGCGCGCCAACCGGACAGATCCAGGGTGGCCAGATCGGTGCTGCGGACCCGGCGGGCGCACAACTCAAAGCCAAACGGCGGACTGAAGGCTATGGTGCAACGATTGCGGCTGATGATGCGCAGCCATTGCAGCGGGCGTATGGCAAAGTCCCGCGTGCGCAGGTAATCGACGGAAAGCTGTGAAACGATGGGGCCAAGGACGAACCCGACCAGACCCATATCATGGTAATAGGGCAGCCACGATGAACAGCGGTCGCCAACAGTGACCTCAAGTCCGGAGCGGACAATACCGCGCAAATTGCTCATCACCGCGCGTTCCGTTATGACTACTCCTTGTGGGAAGCGGGTGCTGCCGGAGGTGAATTGAAGGTAAGCGGGCTCGTCCGGGCTGGTGGGAATCAAATCCGCCATATCCGTGCTGCGTTCGGAAAGCTGTTCCGGCGTGCCGCACCAGCGCAGCGCCGCCAATCCCCCGGCTGCCTCTTCCAGAAAGCCAAGGTATTCGGCAGGCGCCACGGCCGCGACGGCCTCGCCGCCCTGCAGCAAGCCCCGCAGTTGCTGAACATAAATGTGATGGCTGCCCAGATTTACCGGGACCGGCATGGCGAAAGGCACCAGGCCTGCGTACTGACAGGCAAAAAAGAGCTCCATGAAACTGGGGTCCGTATCCGCGACGATGGCGATGCGTTCCCCGCGCTTGAGTCCGAGTGAAATCAGGCGTCGTGCCGTGAGCAGCGCGCGATCACGTAATTCCGAGTAAGGGAGGACCGCGCGCAGGTTCCCGCGCGCATCATAGAAATTGCACCCGGTGGCGCCTTGGGCTGCGTATTCCAGCGCTTCGGAAAGCGTCTCAAAATCAGCCAGGCGTTGTGGCCGGTTATTCTGCGTTGGCGTTGGTTGCCGATTCACGCTTACGATCTCCAGGCTGACTTGTCGTAGCGACGGTTGCCCATAGACAAAAAGAGATTATTCAGGTTCCGCGGGTTATTTCCAACTTTGCGGCGGCGTCCCGGGTGAAATCCCCAAATTACTCCAGATGTTGCATTCACAGCGCCGTGGGCGCGGTTCTTATGCCATGCAGGCCCGATAGTCGGGCCCGCGGCGGCGACAAATCCTACACGAGCCGCAATCCACATGCACGAAATTTCTTCAGGTTTTTCATCCATTTCAGTCAGTTCCAGCAGGCTCGCACATGGCTCAAAATTCGCTGCATGATCTCAGCATTGACAGCGTTTATCCGGGACAAATCCGGCACACCCGGCCAGCCGGGGTCGGTGAATTTCACGCCGGCGAAACTGCGTTCGGTGGCGTAGCGCGGAATCACGTGGAAATGCACGTCCGGGTCCACCATCATGAAAAGCAGGTAATTGATCTTGTCGAAGGCAACTGCGCGGGCAAGTGATTGTTCGATATCACGTACCACTTGCCCCATCTCCATGAAACTTTCCCGGCTGAGATCGGCCAGGGCGCGGGCCGGCTCAAATGCTGCCAGGACCAGGGAGCCGAGCGTGACTTGGGCCGGGCGCAGGAGGACGGTCCAATAGCGATAATTCCGTATACACGTGTCGGGGGCCCCGAATTTACGCATAGTTGCGTTCAGACTTTGCCCTGCATTGGGAGGAAGATCAGCCATCTCTATGATAATGTAGCAAAAATTAATCAAAAATGCATCACCCTCGCTATTTTAGTGATGGTGCCTCCGCGGAAAATCCCGCGGCAACCTGCCGTGGACGCCAAACAGGAGATGGGGAATGACTAATTCGCCAGCAGTCCATCTGCTTCCGGTTCGGAACGCGCGGCAATTATGGCAGTTCATTGATGTCCCGTACCGGATTTACCACGACGATCCGGCGTGGATCCCCCCTTTGCGCCTGGAGCGCAGGGTGCATTTGTCCCGCCACAACCCGTTCTTCGAGCACGGAGAATGGCAGGCGTGGGTTGCCCTGCGTGAGGGTATCCCGGTGGGTCGCATCAGTGCGCAAGTCGATCGGCTGCATCGGGAGCGGTATGGGGCCGACACCGGGCATTTCGGTTTACTGGAGGCGCAGGACGACCCTGAGGTTTTTGCACGATTGTTTGACGCGGCCGAGTCGTGGTTGCGGGAGCGGGGCACCCATGATGTGACCGGCCCGTTTAACTTTTCCATCAACCAGGAATGCGGCTTGCTGGTGGAAGGTTTCTCGCGGCCCCCGGTGGTGATGATGCCCCATGGCCGGCCGTGGTATGCGGGGCAGGTACAGGCGCTGGGCTACCAGCCGCGGAAAGACCTGCTGGCATATTGGGTACGCACGGATTTCACGCCGCCCCCGTTCATGGAATCCCTGATTCGGCGCTATGGCAAGGCGGTGAAGTTGCGAACCCTGAGGCGGGACCGCATGCGGGAAGAAATGGAAATCCTGCGCGATCTGTTTAATGACGCATGGTCGGACAATTGGGGATTCGTGCCGTTTACCCGGGCGGAATTTGCTGAATTTGGGGACAGTCTGAAACTGCTGGTGCCCGACGAATACGTTCAGATCGCCGAGATTGATTCCGAGGCCGTGGCCTTCATTGCCGCCTTGCCAAATATAAATGAGGCGGCGGCGGATCTTTCCGGACACCTCTTCCCCCTGGGCTGGCTCAAGTTGATCTGGCGGTTGAAGCGCCGGGGGATCCACACCGGGCGCGTGCCGTTGATGGGCGTCAGAAAGCGATTCCAGAACAGTTCGCAGGGGATCGCCCTGGCTTTACTGGTGGTCCGGGCAGTGAAAGAAGCATTGTGGCGGCGCGGAATACTGGAGGTCGAGATGTCCTGGATCCTGGAAGATAACAAGGGTATGCGCCATATCCTGGAAGTCTTCGGCAGCGATCTGTACAAACGTTACCGGATCTACGGCAAGCACCTGGATAGCTGATCTCGATGCCCGGGTCACAGGCCAATTCCGCTTCCCGGTTCAACGCCCTGGTGCTGGCCGCGGATCGCACCGCGGCTGATGCCGTGGCCAAGTTTGCGGGGGTTCCGTGCAAGGCCGCGGTGGCCGTGGGAGGGATCCCGATGTTGCTCCGGGTCCTGGATGCCCTGGCGCCGCTCCCGGGTTTGAATCAGATTGTGGTGGTCGGGCCCACGTCCGCTGCGCTGGCAGCCGCTCCGTCATTGGCAAGTGGCCTGAAACGGGATCGGGTAGCGCGGCTGGATCCGGAGCCATCGCCCAGCCGCAGCGCCGCGGCGGGATTACGCGCGCTGGGGTTGGATGCCCCGATATTGATCACCACTGCGGACCACGCCCTGTTGACGTCCAGTGTTGCCGGCGGATTCCTGGAGGCGAGCCGGATTTCGGGTGCTGATCTGGCCGTGGGGCTGGTCAGGTTTTCCCGCGTGCAGGCGGCCTTTCCCGGCGTGCGCCGGACCGTACTTCGCTTTCAGGACGACGCCTTCTGCACTTGTAATCTGTTTGCAGTGCTCACGCCGGTTGGCACGCGGGTGATTGATTTCTGGGTACGGGTGGAGCAACAACGCAAGCACCCGGCGCGCCTGGTGGCGGGGATCCTGGGGCCGGGCGCCGTGATGCGCTATCTGCTCGGCATGCTGACCCTGGAGGAGGCTCTGTCCCGTGCGTCGCAGCGACTCGGTGCGCGTATCGCCCCGGTGATCCTGGATGAGCCGGAAGCCAGCGTGGACGTGGATACGCCTGATGATCTGATGCGGGTGGAGGCGATACTGGCTAAACGGAAAGGCAGTTAAAAGCGGAAAGTTAAAAGTGAAAAGCGGCCCCCTGAATCTTTCACTTTTTACTTTTTACTTTTCTTTTTCTTTTCACTATTAACTTTGTACCGACCGTTATCCCTCCAAATGCAGCCTTCGCAGCCTCAAGATCGCCGGGGAAATCGAGCTCCGCCCATCCCAGCCCGGTAACAGGGCATGGCCTGACGACACCATCGGCGGCCAGTGCGTCAATGATCGACAAGTACCAGAGTTTCAGACTGGTCGGATGCCGCATGGCGTTCTCCACCGCGGCCCGGAACAGCGCGGGTCCCTTGCCCCGGAAATAAAGCATGCCGATGGATTCACAGTCGGTTTGCTGTGGCGCCAATGTTTTGCTGACCTGTCGCACCAGACCCCGGTTGACCTTCACCTTCATGTCGTCGTCGTCGTACTCGTCCTTGAGGTTTACTGTCAGCGTAATCGGCGCCGTTTCTGATTCCAGCACACGGTTGAGGACCGCTGCCTCGAATATGATGTCGCCGTTCAAGAGCAGGAAATCATCGCTCATCACGTCGCGGGCGATCCAGCAACTGGCAAGGTTGTCAGAAATATCAAAAAAGGGATTGAATTCCACCCTGACCCGGCGGTGCCCGTAGCGTTTCTTGATCACGCCTTCCACCAGGTCGCTGCGATAACCGGAAATGACAACCACCTCCCTGATCCCGGCCTCGAGCAGCGCATCCACCTGCCACTCCAGCAGTGTGCGATCACCGATGCGAATCAGGCATTTCGGCTGTTCCGCCGTGAGCGGCAACAGGCGTCGGCCCTGCCCGGCGCTCAGCACAATAGCGCTCGCAGGCGGTTTTTTTCGGTGCCGGGTGGACATTGCACTATATTAACATCGGCCTGCGGGGCAATGTCCCGCATCGATGGGTCAGGATGAGAGCGTTGCTGCACAATGCGCATAGAGCGATACATCATTGCCGAGGTATTGAAGCCATTCCTGGCCGTTCTCGGCATCCTGCTGGCCCTGTTTGGTTGCTTTACCGTGGCCCGGTACCTCGCCGCCGCGGTGACCGAGACACTGGGAACGGCATTAATGCTGCGCCTGGTATTGTTAAAGCTGCTCATTGCCACGGAAGTCCTGGTGCCGGTGGCGTTGTATTTCTCCGCCGTGATGGGATTGGGGCGCATGCACCGGGATCAGGAAATGGTGGCGCTGCGCGCCGCGGGAGTCGGCCCCGGCACCGTGATTCGCTCGATATTGTTGCTGGGCGTTCCAGTGGCGGTGCTGGTTGCGTGGCTGTCGATCTCGGCGCGGCCGTGGGCCTATGCCGAAAGCTACCTGCTGGACGCCTCCGCGCGCACCGAGTTTAGCCCGGAGCACGTGCAGGGCGGTAAATTTCTCGGCAGCGAAAGCAGCGGACGGGTGTTGTACACGCAGTTCAAGGATCCTGACAGCGCCGAGATGCGCGAAGTGTTCCTGTTCCGGCGCGGCGACCTGGCCAGCACCCTGGTCAGTGCGCGGCGCGCGGAGCATCGTGAGAATCGCACCACCGGCACGGCGCAACTGCATTTGCGGGACGGCCAGTTGTATCGCTTGCGACAGGGTTCCGGCCCGGACCGGGTTACCACCTTTTCCGATCTGGTCTTCAATCTGACGCAGCCGGATGCCGCAGTGGGTTACAAACGCAAGGCTGCAGCCACCGGCGTGTTGCTGAATTCCGGGTTGCCCGCCGAGATTGCGGAATGGCAATGGCGTCTGTCCCGCCCGCTGGCGACATTGCTGCTGGTGCTGGCGGCCATCCCCCTCAGCCATGCTGCGCCGCGCCAGGGCCGCCACGAACGCATTGTCATCGCTGCGATGGTCTTCGCGGTGTATTACAACCTCAGCGGGTTGGCCCAGACCTGGGTCGAGCAGGGGATCGTGGGCGCACTTCCGGGCGTATGGTGGTTGCATGGCCTGATGGCAGTGGCCGTCATCTGGATTTTGCGCGGTGGCAACGCCGCGCTGCGGGGTCGCGCCGCATGAACCTGATGGACCGATACCTGATGCGCCAGATTTTTTTCGGCATGTGCATCGCCGCCGCGGTCATGGTGCCGTTGTTCAGTTTTCTCGATCTGCTGGAGGAACTGGAGGACGTGGGTGAGGGCAGTTATGCGCTGCAAGATGCCTTTCGCTTCGTCCTCCTGATGGTTCCGCGCCGGGTAATTCAGCTGGCTCCCTTCATCGCGCTGTTGGGCAATGTCATCGCCCTCGGACGCCTCGCGGCGTCGCTGGAACTGACTGCTATGCGCGCCGCGGGCCTGTCCGTATTGCGCATCGCACGCGCATCTTTATCTCTCGGCCTTGGCGTTGTCCTCATGCTCGTGGTGCTAGAACAATTTGTCGCCCCGGTTTTTCAGCAGATCGCCCTGATCCAGCGTTCGGCAGCGCTCGCGCAAAGTGCGGAACTGGGGGAGGGGCTGGGGATCTGGACCCGTGATCAAAGCCGGGTTTTGAGAATCGGAAACATGGGGCCGCAAGGCGAGCCCAATGACATCGAGATCATGACGTTTGACAAGGACGGCCGCTTGCTGGAATACCTGCGCAGTCCGCAGGCAGATATCGCAGTGCATGACACGTGGACATTGCAGCAAGTCACGCGCAAGCGCGTGGAAGGAGAGCGGGTGATCACCGACCGCCTGGCATCCCTGGCGTGGAGACCATTCCTGTCCCAGGATCAAATCGCCACGCTGACGCGGCCACCTGACAGCCTTTCGCCAACGCAGTTGCATGAACTGGTGGGCTACCTGCGCGCCACGGGTCAGGAATTCGCCGCCTATGAGCTGGCACTGTGGCGAAAACTGGGTGGCGCGGTGACATTGCTCGCCATGCTGGCCCTGTCCGTGCCGTTTGCCTTCGGCTCCCTGCGCAGCGGGCTTGGCCAGCGCCTGATTCTTGCGTCGCTTACCGGTGTTGGCGTGTATCTGCTGGACCAGATTGTGTCCAATGCCGGGTTGCTGTTGAAGGTGGATCCAATCTGGGTGGCCCTGGGACCCGGTGTCGTGCTGGCCATTGCCGGGCAACAAGCGCTGATAAGGACACGTTAACTGCGTGCACGACTCCACTGCATCAAACCATGCCGGCGGAAACCGGTGGCATCTGCAGCAAGTTCGAATTGCGTGACCTCGACATCCCAGCCAGATGCAGTGGTTGTGAGGTCAAGGATGCTGTAGCCTGCGCGCCGTCCGGGCCGGGTGACGCGGGCGGAAGCAGAGGGTATGCCAAGCGCCGGAATTTCCTGTTGCGGGCCGGACACGGAGGTGTTCAACCAGCAATGGCTGTGGCCATGCAACACCAATTCTGCCCCGGCACGTTTCAGCACCTGTTGCAGGTCGCTTGCATCCGTGAGCGCGCGGCGCCGGTCAAGACGCGCTGGAACAGGCGGATGATGGATCAGGAGCAAGCGAAACAGTCCCTCGTTGCCGGTCTGCCCCAGCAGTCTTTCAAGTTCCTGCAGTTGCGCCGCGCCCAAATTGCCGGTGGCGAAAAATGGCAGGCTGGGGACTGCGCTGGACAGCCCGATGATGGCAATGGGCCCGCGCCGTCGCAGCGTCGGGAACAAACCGCGCGCTGACTCCGGGGCGTGGCCCCCGTCACCGGCCATGAAATCGTTCCAAAGGCCGAGGGTTTTCTCCCAGGGCGCCGCGGTATAGCAATCATGGTTGCCGGGAATGAGTGTCAGCGGTTGCTGGGTGGAAACGTCCTGCAGCCAGTGCGCGGCCTCTTCGCATTCGCGCGGGGTGCCGATATGGGTCAGATCGCCGGTAATGACCACGTGATCCGGCTGGCGGTCATGAACATCCCGCAGCAATGCAGCCAGAACTTCGCGCCGGTGCTCCCGGCGGCGGCGCAAGAGCCATGACAGGTAGCCTAGAATGCGCTTGTTGCACAGTTCACGTGCGCCAACGCCGCGCAACGTGGTCAGGTGCGGATCGGAGATATGCGCAATGCGATAGCGGTTGCCGCCGGTCATAAGGGCATATTCGCTGATTCAACCGGTTGCAACAACATGACGCCAGTCGAGGACAGAGGATGAACGAAGTCATACGCATCGTCGGTGAATGCGAGCAGCGGGTCTGGGGATTGACCGGAACCGAGCGCATCTTGCGCATGCTGGACGCGCTGGGTCTGCCGTTGCAAGCGCAGGCGCCCGGCGACACCGTGCTGCTATTGCGGGCTGATCATATTTACGAACTGCGGTTGCTGGCGGCCTTGGCGCGCGCCAAAGAGGCATTCCAACTTTGCGCCGGTTCTCCCGCACAGGTGGTCGCGGCCCGCGTCCCGCGGGCGCAACTGGAACTCGCCTCGTCAGAACTGCCGCGTGGGGAAGGGGCGACCCTGGTTGACTTGCCCAGGCGCGTGCCTGCGGACCTGGTCACCGGGTTCGAGAAAAGCCTGCGCAAGAATGTGCCCCCGCGCGTGTACAGCATGGCCGGCGCCGATTTGCCTGCCCTGGAGATGGAACTGTTCGGCGGCGCATATAAAGGAGTCACGGATCTGGTGACCAAGTGGAGGTGGCCGGCCCTTGCGTTTCGCGCCACCCACGTATGCATTCGCCTCGGTCTGCGGCCCAACCACGTTACCTTGTTCGGATTGTTGCTGACCCTTCTTGCCACCGGCGCATTTGCGCAGGGATGGTTCGGCGCCGGGCTGATCATGGGCTGGCTCATGACCTTTCTCGACACTGTGGATGGCAAACTGGCCCGGGTCACGGTCACAGCCAGCCGCTTTGGCGATTACCTGGATCACGGCATTGACCTGCTGCATCCGCCGATCTGGTATGCGGCCTGGGGCATGGGTGTGGCCGCGCAGTGGACGGGGCCGGTGCCGATCGACACGGCATTGTGGCTGATGTTGTTCGGCTACATCGGCGGGCGACTGTGTGAGGGGGCGTTCCATTTATTT
>Ga0156012_1015_pt1 | contig 9512 bp, 7 predicted proteins | sample RifCSPlowO2_02_FD_107666 | JGI IMG/M metagenome (GOLD analysis project Ga0156012, IMG submission 107666) | Gammaproteobacteria bacterium RIFCSPLOWO2_02_FULL_61_13
CATTGTGCCCTTCCGCATAATCTCCGCATTCTGTACGGAGATTATCTCCGTTATTCTCCGCATGGGCAAGGGATATTCTCCGCTACATCTACCCAAGTTCACGCCATAAATGGAATACCTTTGGCGGCTTCGTATTCTTTGTCGCGAGCAAAATTATTGAGGCTTTCGGGCAATAATCACTCTTATCGTGAGGGTACTCCGGCTGTCGACGGCGGGGCTTGTTTGACGGCACGCGACCTTACCCGTTACTTCTCACTCTTTGTGCAGCGTGGCCGCAGCGTGATTGAGAATCAACACGCCACCAATCGCGATTACCTCGGCCCTGTCATCCGCATGCTTGAAACAGTTACGGGCATGGAGCCTGAGAGTCGAGCTGACACCTAGCGATTCTGGATAATAGACGGCGAAGAACGGGGGGCGCGTTGAGGAAGAACCGTATCCGATTTTGCCTTTCCTTGGGACCTATGTCTTGTTACTTGTAACTTGGTTTTCAAGCATCTCCCGGGCATGCGCCCTGGTCTGCTCTGAAATCTTGAGTCCACCCAGCATCCGGGCGATCTCCTCCACGCGACCCTTCTTATCCAACAACCGCACCTCGGTGCGGGTGTTGCGGCGCACGGTCGATTTCTCCACCTGAAAATGATGTTCTCCCTGGCATGCCACCTGTGGCAGGTGCGTGACGCACAGCACCTGGCGACCGCGCGCCAGTCTGCGCAACAGACGGCCGACCAGTTCTGCGACCCCGCCGCCGATACCGGCATCCACTTCGTCAAAGATCAATGTCGCAATGCCGCGCTCACCACTGCCACTGACCTGAATGCCGAGGCTGATGCGTGACAACTCACCGCCGGATGCCACCTTGCTCAGGGGCCGGGGCGGCTGTCCCGGGTTGGCGCTCACCAGGAGTTGCACGTCATCGCCGCCCCGGGGCGCAGGCGCGCCCCCGGCGTCATTGGTCACTTCAATGCGAAATTCCGCCCCCGGCATCCCCAGTTCCCGGATCTGCTTTTGCACTTTGCCGGTCAGCGCCGCCGCCGCGCTGTTTCGGTGCGTATGCAGAATGCCGGCAGCCAGGGCGTAGTCCTTCAGCGCGGCGTCGCGCCGGGCGGTCAGCAACGCCACGGATTCCTCGCCTTGCTCCAGTGCGGCAAGGCGTTGTTCCAGCTGTTCGCGCTGCGTGTGCAATTCGGTCACCGGGATGCGGTGTTTGCGCGCGGCATCATGCAGTTCATCCAGACGCTGCTCCACGGCGCGCAACTGCCCCGGGTCCAGCTCCAGGCGATCCAGGTACTGCCGCAATCCGTCCACCGCCTCGCTGATCTGAATGGCGGCGGTGTCCAGCAGTTCGCGCAGACCGGCCAGGCTCGGGTCAAAGCGCTGCAGATCGGCGATGTCCCGGGTCGCATTGCCGAGCCGCGTATATGAGGAGTGCTCGGTCTCATACAGGGACGCCAGCACGGTTTGCAGAACTTCCTGCAGGCGCGCACTGTTGGCGAGGCGCCGGTACTCCGCCTCCAGGCGTTCGGCCTCGCCCGGCTCCGGCTTCAGGTCCCGCAACTCATCCACCTGGTAGCGCAACAGCGCCAGTTCCGCCTCCCGATCCTTGCCGCCGCCATTCAAGTCGGCCAGCTGCCGCGCGGCGTCGGACCAGCGGCGCCAGGCGTCCCGTACTGCCGCCAGTTCTTTTTCGTGACCGCCGAAATCATCCACCAGGTCACGCTGGGCCGCGGATTTTTGCAACGACTGGTGCGCATGCTGGCCGTGAATGTCGACAAACAATTCGCCCACCTCGCGCAGAAACTGCAACGCCACGGGGCTGCCGTTGATGAAGGCCTTGGAGCGGCCGTCCTGCCCGATCACGCGCCGGATCAGGAGTTCACCCGCGCCGGATTCCAGTTCCTGGTGCGCCAGCAGCGGCAGCAATTCCGGCACGTCCTGACTGGCAAACGTGGCCGACGCCTCCATGCGTTCAGCACCGGCGCGGATCAGGGTTGCATCCGCGCGATCGCCGAGCAGAAACCCGAGTGCCTCGATCAGGATGGACTTGCCGGCGCCGGTCTCGCCAGTGAACACGGTGAGGCCGGGGCCGAATTCCAGCTCCAGTTCCTCGACCACGGCAAAATTGCGCAGGTGCAGATGACGCAGCATGGGTCAACAGGTCAATGCAAAGCGTAATGAGCGCAGCCAGAACAAGGCGCGAGCGCTCGAAAAACCGGACGCCTCCATGGATGGAGGCGGTAGGACGACGTCGGGAACTAAAGCCGAGTGTACACGCCAGTACATGAGGATTTTGAGGGCGCGAGCAACGCAGTGATAGCAAGCGCAATAGCTTTGCATTGACCTGTTAGCCCCAGTTCAGCTTCGCGCGCAGGATACTGAAGTGATCGTGGTCCGGCGGATGGATGAGACGGATGGATCGGTCCTTCTTGTGAATGTTGACCCGGTCATGGGTCTGCAGCTCGCAAATGATATCCCCATCGCAGGTCAGAAGGGCGCGATCAATCTCCGGCGTGCCCACAACGATGGTAATCCGGCTGTCCCCGGAAATGACTATCGGGCGGTTGCTCAATGTATGCGGGCAAATGGGGACCAGCACCAGCGCGTTCAGGGCCGGATGCAAAATCGGACCGCCACCGGACAGCGCATAGGCCGTAGAGCCGGTGGGTGACGAGATAATCATGCCGTCAGCGCGCTGGCTGTGCAGCAGGCAGTCGTCCACATAGGTTTCCAGCTGCACCAGTTTGGCGATATTCCATTTCTGGATAATCACGTCATTGAAGGCGTCGCTCTCCGCCACCACGTTGCCGGCACGGACCACGCTGCAATGCAGTTGAAATCGCTCATCCTCGACGTACTGCCCATCGAGGATCTGCCCCAGTTTGGCCTCCACAAAATCTGCCGGGATATCCGCCAGGAACCCAAGCCGGCCGCGGTTGATGCCCAGCAGGGGCACATCGTGATCCGCCAGCACCCGCGCCGCGCGCAGCATGGTGCCATCGCCGCCGATGGTGATGGCGAGATCGCAGCCGCTGGGCAGATGGGCCGGCGCCGTCGGCAGGCCGCTGTCCGGCAGCAGTGTGGCGCAAAACTCATCCAGCACCACGACTACGCCGCGCGCAGTCAGAAAGCGCACCACCGCAGCCACGGTTTCCTTGACCTCGTGCGCGCGGCTGTTGGCGATCAGGGCAATGCGTTTGAAGGTGCGCATGAAGGGTTGGGCTCGAAGCTGCCTGTTTGACTGATTGCCCGGCAAATTAGCATGCCACCGGGAGTGCGCCAACCGCGTTCTTTGCACTCGGGGTGGCAGAGTGCTAGATTTCCCGGTACGTCATTCCCATTCCCGTTCCCATGTCCAGACAAACCGCCGACTCAAGTTCACTTTCCGAACGCAGCCTGTTCCTGTTCAAGGCACTGGTGGAGCATTTCATCCAGGACGGTCAGCCAGTGGGTTCGCGCACGCTGGCGCGGGATCTCGGTCTGGACCTGAGTCCGGCCACGATTCGCAACGTGATGGCCGATCTGGAGGATTTGGGGCTGTTGCACTCGCCGCATACGTCCGCGGGGCGCGTGCCGACGGCGCGCGGTTACCGCCTGTTCGTGGACAGCCTGTTGCGTGTCAATAAGCTGGACGAGCAGGAGGTGCAACGTATCGCCCGCGACCTGGAGCCGGGCCGCGACGTGCAGGCACTGATGGAGCGCACCTCCTCGATGTTGTCCGAGATCACCCGGCTCGCGGGCATCGTCATGCTGCCGCGCCCGGTCCAGCAATCGCTGAAGCATATCGAATTCGTGGCGCTGTCCGACAACCGCGTGCTGGTCATCCTGGTGGTCAATGAACACGAGGTGCAGAATCGGATCATTCATACGGCGCGACCGTTTCAGCCGTCCGAGCTGCAACAGGCGGCGAATTACCTGAATGCCACCTACGCCGGGCGCGAGCTGCATAACGTCAGCGATGAACTCCTGCGTGATCTCAAGCTTATGAAGGAAGACGTCAGCAACCTGATGCAGACGACCATCGAGATGGCCCAGCGCGCGTTCGGAACAGGCGGCGAGGCCGGCGGCGATTACGTCCTCTCCGGCCAGACTAATCTCATGGGCGTGGGCGACCTCACCGACATGGATAAGTTGCGCAAACTATTTGAGAGTTTCAATCGCAAACGCGACATACTGCACCTGATGGAACAGGCGGTGCACGCCAGGGGCGTGCAGATATTCATCGGTGAGGAATCCGGTTACGAGGTGCTGGACAACTGCAGTGTGGTCACGTCCCCGTATGAAGTGGAAGGGGAAATCCTGGGCGTGCTGGGCGTCATCGGCCCCACGCGCATGAATTACGAGCGCGTCATCCCGATCGTGGACATCACGGCGAAGATGCTGGGCTCGGCCTTGAATACCCGCGTCTGAACCCCCAAATTCCGGAACAGGCTCCCGGTGGCCGGGAACCGTTATTGCCTGTATTTGCCTGTATTCGAAAACGCGAGGGAGAACATGACGACACAGCATCCGGATGAAAAGCCTGACCCGCCGCAGGCGGGGTCTGCCCCCGGCAATGGCGGAGGCGAAGCGTCCACGGTCGCCGCCGGGGACTCGACCGCGACCCTGGTCGACTCGGTGGAGGTGCTGCGGCAGGAATTGGAGGGTTTACGGCAGAAGCTGATGGAGGCCCAGGATCGGGCCCTGCGCGTCCAGGCGGATGCGGAGAACCAGCGCAAGCGCATGGCGCGGGACATGGAAAATGCGCACAAGTACGGACTCGAGCGCGTGGTGGCGGACCTGATCCCGGTGGTGGACAGCCTAGAGCTGGGAATCGAGGCCACCGGCACCGGCACTGACATCGAGAACCTGCGTCAGGGCATGGATCTGACCCTGAAGAAGTTCCTCGATACCCTGGCCCGATTCGGCGTCACACCCATCAATCCGCAGGGGGAGAAGTTCAATCCGGACCGGCATGAAGCGGTGTCTGTCCAGCCGCTGGAAGGCGCGGAGCCCAACAGCATCATTTCCGTGATGCAGAAAGGCTATGAATTGAACGGCCGGCTGGTCAGACCGGCCATGGTCGTCATCGTCAAGGGCTGAGGGTGTTTGCCTGGTAGTAGGGCGGGCTTTAGCCCGCCAGCAGGCTTGAATTCAAGCCAGCCGCCCCCCATATAACGGATATCGATTTATCACTTTGTATTTCAACGAGTTAGCAGCGGAGAGACTCCATGGGAAAGATCATCGGCATTGACCTGGGCACCACCAATTCCTGCGTCGCCATTTTGGAAGGTGGCAAGGCGCGGGTGATCGAAAACAGCGAAGGCGCCCGTACGACGCCGTCCATTGTTGCGTTTTCCGACAACGATGAGGTGCTGGTGGGCCAGTCCGCCAAGCGCCAGGCGGTGACCAACCCGGAGAACACGTTGTTCGCGGTCAAGCGGCTGATCGGTCGGAAGTTCGGCGATGACGTGGTCCAGAAGGACATCAAGATGGTGCCCTACAAGATCGTCAAGGCCGACAACGGCGACGCCTGGGTGCAGGCCAATAACAAGAAGATGGCGCCGCCGGAAGTATCCGCGCGCGTGCTGATGAAGATGAAGAAAACCGCCGAGGATTACCTGGGCGAGGAAGTAAAGGAGGCCGTCATCACAGTGCCGGCCTATTTCAACGATTCCCAGCGCCAGGCCACCAAGGACGCCGGGCGCATCGCCGGGTTGGAAGTCAAACGCATCATCAACGAGCCCACCGCGGCGGCGCTCGCCTATGGCATGGACAAGAAAAAGGGCGATGCCAAGATCGCGGTTTATGACCTGGGCGGCGGCACCTTTGACGTGTCCATTATCGAGATCGCGGCGGTTGACGGCGAACACCAGTTCGAGGTGTTGTCCACCAACGGTGACACGTTCCTCGGTGGCGAGGACTTCGACCTGCGCATCATCGATTTCCTGTGCGAGGAGTTCAGGAAGGACAGTGGTATCGACCTGCACACCGACGCGCTGGCATTGCAGCGCCTGAAGGATGCGGCCGAGAAGGCGAAGATCGAATTGTCTTCATCGCAGCAGACCGACGTCAATCTGCCCTACGTCACCGCAGACAAGAGCGGTCCCAAGCATCTGAATATCAAGCTGTCGCGCGCCAAGCTCGAGTCGCTGGTTGAGGAATTGATCCAGCGCACCGTGGAGCCCTGCCGCATTGCATTGCAGGACGCGGGCCTGGGCGCCGCCGATATCAACGAGGTGATCCTGGTCGGCGGGCAGACGCGCATGCCCAAGGTGCAGGAGACGGTGAAGAATTTCTTCGGCAAGGAGCCGCGCAAGGATGTGAACCCGGATGAGGCCGTGGCGGTGGGTGCTGCGATCCAGGCCGGTGTGCTGGGCGGCGACGTCAAGGACGTGTTGCTGCTGGACGTTACGCCGTTGTCCCTGGGCATTGAAACCCTGGGCGGCGTGATGACCAAGCTCATCGACAAGAACACGACGATCCCGACCAAGGCGCAGCAGGTGTTCTCCACGGCCGAAGACAACCAGACCGCGGTAACGGTGCATGTGCTGCAGGGCGAGCGCGAGATAGCCTCGGGCAACAAGTCGCTGGGCCGATTCGACCTGGCCGACATCCCGCCGGCCGCGCGCGGCGTGCCGCAGGTGGAGGTTGCGTTTGATATCGACGCCAACGGCATTCTGAACGTGTCGGCGAAGGACAAGGCCACCGGCAAGCAGCAGTCCATCATCATCAAGGCCTCGAGCGGGCTCACGGAAGACGAAATCAAGCGCATGGTCAAGGATGCCGAGGCCCATGCCGAGGAGGATCGCAAGGCGCGGGAAATGGTTGAGGTGCGCAACGGCGCGGACAACCTTATCCACGCCACGCGCAAGTCCCTGACGGAACTGGGCGACAAGGTCGAGGCCGGCGAGAAAGCCGACGCCGAAGCCGCCATCAAGGATCTGGAAGAGGCCATGCGCGGTGACGACAAGTCACGCATCGAGGAATTGACGCAAAAGCTTGGCGCGGTTGCCGGCAAGCTGGCGGAGCGCATCTATAAGGAACAGGCCGGCGCGCAGCAGGGCCAGCCCGGCGCGGGCGCACAGTCCCAGGGCCAGCAGGGCGATGGCGCGAACAGCGGCGAGAACGTGGTGGATGCGGAGTTTGAAGAGGTGGATGATAAAAAGAACTAAGTTACAAGTGAATAGTGAAAAGTAGAAAGTGATTGGGAGTGGTTGGAAGGTATTCCAACCACTGGTTGCGGAACTGGGCGGTGCAAAAAACGGACGGCAGGGGTCGTGAATCCCTGCCGCCGTTTTCTTGCGTCTGCGGAAACCTGAAGACATTGAATGGCCAACAAACGGGATTACTACGAGGTACTGGGCGTTGCGCGCGGGGCCCCCGAGGCGGACCTGAAAAAGGCGTATCGCCGCCTGGCCATGAAGTTCCATCCGGATCGCAATCCGGACGACAAGAATTCGGAGGCGAAATTCAAGGAAGCCAAGGAGGCGTACGACGTCCTTTCCGATGAGCGCAAGCGCGCGGCCTACGATCAATTCGGGCATGCCGGAGTGGATGCCACCGCTGCCGGCCGTGGCAATGCCGGCCAGCAGGGGTTCGGCGGCGCCGGGCTGGGTGATATTTTCGACAGTGTCTTCGGCGACATCTTCGGCGCCGGCGGACAGCGTGGCGGAGATCGCGCCTTTCGCGGCAGCGATTTGCGTTATGACCTGGAGTTGAGCCTGGAGGAAGCCGTTGGCGGCACCACCATTAAAATCCGCGTGCCGCGGCTGGTGCGCTGTCACGTCTGCAACGGCTCCGGCGCCAAGGCCGGCAGCACGCCGATCAAATGCACAACCTGTTCTGGGCACGGGCAGGTGCGCATGCAGCAGGGTTTCTTCACCGTGCAGCAGACCTGTCCACAGTGCCGGGGAAGCGGCAAGATCATTTCCGATCCGTGCAGCAACTGCCGTGGCCAGGGGCGGGTGCGCGACACCAGGACCATCTCGGTAAAAGTGCCGCCCGGAGTGGATACCGGTGATCGCATTCGTCTCGGCGGCGAAGGCGAGGCCGGAGAGAACAGCGGCCAGAGCGGCGATCTGTTTGTCCATGTCAACGTCAAGGATCACGGGATCTTCCAGCGCGACGGCGTCAATCTGCATTGCGACGTGCCCATCAGCATCAGCACGGCGGCGCTGGGTGGTGAACTGGAGGTCCCGACGCTGGAGGGGCGCGTCAAGCTCAAGATCCCGCCGGAGACCCAGAGCGGAAAGTTGTTCCGGCTGCGCGGCAAGGGCGTGCGTTCGGTGCGTACTTCCAACAAGGGCGACCTGTTGTGCCGCGTGGTGGTGGAGACGCCCGTCAACCTCACCCGCCGGCAACGGGAATTGTTGAAGGAGCTTGAGGATTCCATGCAGGGCAAGGAGGGCGATCATCGCCCGCAGGGCACGACCTGGTTTGAAGGCGTGAAAAAATTCTTCGATAACATGGGCGCGGGCGGGTAGGCTGCCTGGCCATGACACGCCTCGCCATTACCGGCGCCGCCGGACGCATGGGCCGCGCCCTGATCGAATCTGCCCAGGCTGCGCCCGGCCTCAGCGTTGCCGCGGCCATTGAGCACCTGGCATCGCCGGCAGTGGGCCGTGATGCGGGCGAACTCATCGGACGCGGGCGGCTGGGGGTCACAATTGTTTCCAGCATTGCCGATGTCATGGAACAGTTCGACGTGCTGGTGGATTTCACCTCGCCCGCAGCGACGCTGGCCAATGTGCAGGCCTGCCGCGCCGCGCGCAAGCGCATGGTCATCGGCACCACCGGGTTGACGGCCGAACAATCCGCGGCCGTGCAGGAGGCGGCGCGTGACATCGCCATCGTGCAGGCCCCCAACATGAGCATCGGTGTCAATCTGTGCTTCAAGTTGACTGAACTCGCGGCCCGCACCCTGGGCGCGGATTTTGACGTCGAGATCGCCGAGGCCCATCACAGCCAGAAAAAGGATGCCCCGTCCGGCACGGCATTACGCCTGGGTGAAGTCGCGGCCGCTGCCCTGGGGCATGAGTTGAGCGCCTGCGCGACCTACACGCGGCAAGGGCAGACCGGTGCGCGCAAATCGGGCAGCATTGGTTTTTCCTCCATCCGCGCCGGCGATATCATCGGCGATCACACGGTGCTGTTCGCCGCCCCCGGTGAGCGTATCGAAATCACGCACCGTGCCACCAGCCGCGAAAACTTTGCCGCCGGCGCGCTGCGCGCCGCGCGTTGGCTGATGGACCGTGAACGCGGCCTCTATGACATGCAGGATGTGCTCGGCCTCAATCTGTAACCCACCTGTATCTTCCTCCACCAGCAGTCCATCCGTAATTCTGTCCGCCGGATATTCCGGCAGGCCGTCAGGTCGAAGCGCCGGTAAATTTCCCAAACTGGCCCGGCGCGCCGGGCACCGCGGGGTGTTGCCTGTGCTGGAGTGGCGAGGCATCGACAGTACTGGCGGGTATCGGCATCGGCACGACCATCGTTGCGGCGCGCAGGGGGGAGGACTTCCGGCTTTGGATGCC